>PJUC01000378.1_pt1 | contig 20860 bp, 14 predicted proteins | sample 1512161 | NCBI WGS metagenome assembly PJUC01 (sample SAMN08177676, study PRJNA422409) | Soil metagenome, whole genome shotgun sequencing project. | isolation source: Soil enriched on filter paper | place: USA: Madison | collected 2015-01-15
CCCCCAGCCCGCCTCGCGCACCCGCCTGGTGGCCGAGGAGGTCGCGCACCAGCTCGCCGCACGCAGCGGCGCGGACCTGCAGCCCACGATCGACCTCGCCGATGTCGCGGACCGGCTGTTCCGGTTCCCCGATGCCGACGTCGACGGACTGCTGCAGCGGGTCGCCGCCGCCGATGTGCTGGTCGTCGCCAGCCCGACCTACAAGGCCACGTACACGGGGCTTCTCAAGGCGTTCCTCGACCGGTTCGGCGCCGGCGCGCTCTCGGGGGTGACGGCTGTGCCGCTGCTCACGCTCGGGGGCCCGGCGCACGCACTCGCGGTCGAGCACGCGCTGCGTCCGCTGCTGGTCGAGCTCGGCGCCTCGACCCCCACGCGCGGTCTCGCCTTCCCCGCCGGAGAGGTCGAGCGTCGCGCCGAACTCGTCTCGGCGTGGCTCGAGACGGAGTGGCCGCGCCTGGCTCCCGCGGTCGAGGTGACGGGGATCCGCGCCTGACGCAGCCCGCGCGGCTCGGCATCGGTCACCGGCCCGGGGGTCTGCGCCGGGTTCCGCCCGCGTGACCCTGATCCGGTGACCGATCGCGACAGTGGTCTCACTCACCGCGTGATCAGCGAGCCGTCCCTGCAGTGCTGTTCGACGAGCTCCGGCAGGACCGGCTCGGGAGCATCCCACACCGACCGCAGCCACGATCCGACCCGGCGTGCGGCGACGGCGCACCGCCGGACCACGCGCGGGCCATGCCCCGGTTTCTCCGAGAGGACGCTCATCCCCTCAGCGTGGGCCGATTCGGCTGTGAACGGGCCGGGAATCCCGAGGCGCGGCCGCCCGCATCGGTCACGACAGCTGCGCAGCCTCCAGCAGGTCGCGCGCCACCGGTGACAGGTCGCGCGCGGCGCCCCGCCAGATCGCGGTGATCGGGCGCGTGATCGGTGCGGTGTCGACCGGCACCCGGGCCAATCGCCCGAGCCGCAGGTCGTCGGCCACGACGCGGCTCGACAGCACGGCGGGGGCCAGCCCGCTCGCCACGGCCGACCGGATCGCCGCGCTGTTGGCGAGCACGACCGCCGGGTCGGCGGGAGGGCGCCCGAGGCGCTCGCCGACCGTGAGCTCCCAGCTGCGCCGGGTGCCGCTGCCGAGCTCGCGCGCGACCAGACCTGTGCCGGCGACGTCGGCCAGGGGGACGGCATCCCGCACCGCCCACGGGTGATCCGTCGCCACGACGACGACCAGCTCGTCGCGCGCGACGACACGGCTCGACAGGTCGGTCAGCGGTTCGGGGCTCTCGATGAACCCGAGGGATGCCTCGCCTCCGCGTACGCGGGCGCACGTGTCGGCGCTGTTGGCGGTGAGCAGGCGCACCTCGGTCGGCGTATGGCCGGCCGCGAGCTGTGCGGCGCGCAGCGCGACGAGCCACCGCGGCAGGAGGTGCGACGCGACGGTCTGGCTCGCGGCGACCGAGAGCTCGCGACCGGTCTCGCCGCGCAGCTGTCCGATGCCCGTCTCGAGCCGGTCGGCCGCGTGCAGCAGCTCGTCGGCCCACGCGACGAACACCTCGCCGGCGGGGGTGGCGGTCACGCCCTGCGGCGAGCGCAGCAGCAGTTCCAGGCCGAGGGCGCGCTCCATCGCGCGCAGCCGGGCGGACGCGGACTGCTGGGTCACGCCGCGTTCGCGCGCGGCGGCCGAGATCGAGCCGAGCTCGCACACGGCACGCAGCAGGCGCAGAGCCTCGATGTCGGGCACATATCCCACGGCTACAGCCTACGCCTGTACCCCTACACGGTCGGGAGGGATACCGGCGCAGGTGGCGAAAAGCGAATGTGGAAAGGTGTTCCGCCCCGATCCGACCGCTCCCCGCATCGTCCGCCTCGTCCCGGGGATCGCGCTGTGCCTGCTGATCGCCGGTGTCTCGTTCGCCATCGGCACCGCCGCGCCCGTGGTCGGCAGCGCCATCCCGGCGATCGCGATCGGCGTGGCCATCGCGGCGATCCGGCGGCCGGGCGGGCTCGCGCAGCCCGGCATCGCGTTCTCGGGCAAGTGGCTGCTGCAGATCGCGATCGTGCTGATCGGAGCCCACCTGTCGCTGCAGGATGTGGTCGCCGTCGGCGCCGAGTCGCTGCCCGTGATGCTCAGCACGCTGACGGTGTGCCTGCTCGCGGCGTGGGCCGTCGGCCGATGGATGCGGGTCGACGGGCGGCTGCGGACGCTCATCGGCGTCGGGACCGGGATCTGCGGCGCTTCGGCTATCGCCGCCGTCGCACCCGTGATCGCGGCCACGAGCGGTGAGATCGCGTACGCCGTCTCGACCATCTTCGTGTTCAACATCGCCGCCGCCGTCGCCTTCCCGCTCCTCGGTCACGCGCTCGGCCTCGACGCGCACACGTTCGGTCTGCTCGCCGGCACGGCGATCAACGACACCAGCTCGGTGGTCGCAGCGGCCACGACCTTCGGCGCCGGGGCGCTGGGGTTCGCCGTGGTCGTCAAGCTCGTCCGCACGCTCATGATCGTGCCGATCGCCGTGGGCCTCGCGCTGCGCCGGCCCCGTGAGAACGGACCCGGCCTGCTGCGCCGGCCGTGGCGCATCGTCACGCTCGTCCCGTGGTTCATCGTCGGCTTCACCCTGATGGTGCTCGCGAACTCGGCCGGCCTGATCTCGGACGCCGCACATACCGTGATGGCTGTGGCGAGCGCGCTCCTCATCGCGGCCGCGCTGGCGGGCATCGGCCTGTCGATCGACCTCGTGGCGATACGGCGAGCCGGCTGGCGGCCGCTCGCGCTCGGCGGCATCCTCTCGCTGCTGGTCACGGCGACCGCCCTGGGCGCCCTCGCCCTCACCGGCGGGCTCGGCTGAGCCGCGGCATCCACCCTCCCCGAATCGCGAAAGGGCAGATTACCGCCGCTCAGCCTCAGTCTCGCCGCCTCGGTCGGGAGGATTCGCGAAAGGGTAGATTCCCGCCGCCGAGGCGCGGCAGAAGTCTGCCCTTTCGCGATTCCCGGCGTCGGTCAGAGCGCGACGTGGAACTTGGGGCCCGGCCCGGCTGCGGGCGGCCGCACGCCGGAGAGAATCGCGGGCAGGTCGTCCAGCGTCAGGGTCGCCGCGATGAGAGGCCGCGGGTCGACGACCCCCGCCGCGTACGCGTCGATCGTTCCGGCCAGACCCGGTGAAGCGCTGAGGACGCCGACGGCCGTCACATCCTTGAGGGCGAGATCCCGCGTGTCGATACGGCTGGGGGTGCCGGCCAGGCCGATGTAGACCACGCGTCCGCCGGGTTCGACGAGCTCCAGCGCCCGCGCCGGCAGCAGCGGGGAGTTGGATGCCTCGATCACGGCGTCCCACGGCAACGCGGGCAGTCGCTCCTCGGTCCAGACGTCGTCGAAGCCGAGCGAACGGGCGAACGCCGCCGAGACGGCATCCCGCGCGAGCAGGTGCACCTCAACGCCCGCCGCCCGGGCGAACAGCGCGCACAGCAGGCCGATGGTGCCGGGCCCGAGCACCAGGCAGCGATCACCCGGCTGCAGCCCCGCGCCCTGCACGGCGCGGAAAGCGTTGCCTCCCGGTTCCACGAGGGCACCCATCGCGTCGTCGACGGCGTCGGGCAGCCGATGCAGCGACCGGGCGGGCGTCGCGACCTTCTCGGCGAGCGCTCCCGCCTTGCCTCCGCGGATGCCGAGCTCCAGACGCTGCTCGCACACGTGCTGCCGGCCGTGCTCGCAGCGCCGGCACGCGCCGCAGCCGAGCATCGTGTCGCCGGTGACCCTTCGTCCGATCCAGGCCGAGTCGACGCCGGCGCCGACCGCCGACACGGTGCCCATCCATTCGTGGCCGATGCGCATCGGGTACGCGGCGTGGCCGGTGTGCAGGTACGCCATCTCGCCGCTGAAGAACTCCAGGTCGGTGCCGCAGATCCCGGCGCGCTGCACGTCGACGACCACCTCGCCGGGCGCCGCTGTCGGAGCCGGCACGTCCTGCACCTCCGCACGCCCGGGCGCGGTGATCACGAGGGCCTTCATCGCCCGCCCCACAGCGTCGGCGCGATGCCGCGCACACCCGTCTTCGCCGTGAACAGGCGTCCCGAGAGCGGGTATCGCTCGAGCTGTGCAGGCGTCATGTGCTCGGTCGCGGTCGTGATGACGAGCGTGCCCAGGTCCGATCCGGCGAACGCCGGGCACGTCGTGTGCGGTGCGGGCACGTCGACGCGGCCGACGAGGCGGCCGTCGGGAGAGAAGCGCAGCACGCAGCCCCCACCCCACACCGCCACCCAGAGGTGGTCGTCGGCGTCCATCGTCATGCCGTCGGGGTGTCCGTGGCCGAGCTCCGCGAAGACGGTGCGCGGTCCGGTCGCGCCGGTCGCGGGATCGTATGAGCGGACGAAGATCCGGGCGCTGCCGGTGTCGGCACTGTAGAACCGGCGGCCGTCGGCGCTCCATGCCAGTCCGTTCGAGAGCGTGAGGTCGTCGTCGATGACGGTCACCTGCTCATCGGCTCCGGGCTCGATGCGCAGCAGGAGCTCGTCGCCCGGCCCGAGCGTGCCCGCGACGAGACGCCCGGCCGGGTCGGGCTTGGCGTCGTTGAACCGGCGACCGTCGCCGGTCACCAGCTCTCGTCCCGACGAGATCGCACCGTCGGCCGCGACGTAGTGCAGCCGGCTCGTCCCGGCGACGACGAGCGCACCGTCGGCGGCGACCGCGACGGCGCCCGCGGTGTCGGGCGTCTGGATCCGGCTCTGCGGCTCGACGCGGCCGTCGTCGTGGAGGCGGCCGACATGGACGACGCCTGCCATGATGTCGACCCACAGCAGACGCTCGCGGATCGGATCCCAGGTCGGCCCCTCGCCGAGAAAGGCCGGCTCGTCGCCGGCGACCCGGGCCGTGGCGAGCAGCGGCACGTCGGCGTAGCCGGACTCAATGGGATTCACGCGACACCTCCGATCCGGACGCGCCGACGAGGAAGTCGAGGTCCGCGCCGCGGTCGGCCTGCAGCACATGGTCCACGTACAGGCGCTCCCACCCGCGCCGCGGGTTCGCGTAGCCGTCGAGGGTGGCCTGGTTCGGCATCCGCTCCGCGAGCTCGTCGGCGGGAACATCGAGGTCCAGCCGGCGCGCACGCACGTCGAGGCTGATCCAGTCGCCGGTGCGCACCAGGGCGAGCGGGCCGCCCGCGGCGGCCTCGGGGGTCACGTGCAGCACGACCGTCCCATACGCGGTACCCGACATGCGGCCGTCGCAGATGCGCACCATGTCGCGCACGCCCTTCTCCAGGAGCTTGGTCGGCAGCGGCATGTTCGACACCTCCGGCATGCCCGGGTAGCCCTTCGGCCCGCAGCCGCGCAGCACCATCACCGAGTCCTCGTCGATATCGAGGTCGGGGTCGTCGACGCGGGCGTGGAAGTCCTCGATCGAGTCGAACACGACCGCCCGGCCCCGGTGCTTCAGCAGGTGCGACGACGCCGCCGCGGGTTTGATCAGGGCGCCGCCCGGAGCGAGCGACCCGCGCAGCACCGAGATGCCGGCGTGCGGCTGCAGCGGGGACTCGCGCGGCGTGATGACGTCGGCATCCCAGATCTTCGCGTCGTCCAGGTACTCGACCAGCGGACGCCCGGTGATGGTCAGCGCCTCGGGGTCGAGCAGGTCGCGCACCTCGCGCAGCACGGCGAGGAACCCGCCGGCCCGGTACAGGTCGTCCATCAGATACCGGCCCGCCGGCTGCAGGTTCACCAGCAGCGGCACCTCCGCGCCGATGCGGTCGAAGTCGTCGATCGTCAGCTCGATGCCCAGGCGCCCGGCGATCGCCAGCAGGTGCACCACCGCGTTCGTCGACCCGCCGATCGCGGCCAGCGCCACGATCGCGTTGTGGAAGCTCCCCTTCGTGAGGAACGACGACGGGCGGCGGTCGGCCGCGACGAGCTGGACGGCGAACCGCCCGGTGTCGTGGGCGGCCTCGAGCAGTCGCGCATCGGCGGCGGGCGTCCCGGCGAGCCCGGGAATGACCGTGCCGAGCGCCTCTGCCACCAGCGCCATCGTCGACGCGGTGCCCATCGTGTTGCAGTGCCCCTTCGAGCGGATCATCGACGACTCGCTCTTCAGGAACATGGCCTCGCTGAGCGTGCCGGCCCGCACCTCCTCGCTGAGGCGCCACACGTCGGTGCCGCAGCCGAGCGCCTCGCCGCGGAAGTGCCCGGTGAGCATCGGCCCGCCCGGCACCACCACCGCGGGCAGGTCGACGGATGCCGCCGCCATCAGCAGCGACGGGATCGTCTTGTCGCATCCGCCCAGCAGCACGACCCCGTCGATCGGGTTGGCGCGCAGCATCTCCTCGGTCGCCATCGCCGCCATGTTGCGCCACAGCATCGCCGTCGGTCGCACGTTCGTCTCGCCCAGCGACACCACCGGCAGCTCCAGCGGGATGCCGCCCGCCTCGTACACGCCGTTCTTCACCGACTGCGCCACCTCCGTGAGGTGCGCGTTGCACGGCGTGAGGTCCGACGCCGTGTTCGCGATCGCGATCTGCGGACGCCCTTCGAACGCCGAGTCCGGCACACCGCGGCGCATCCACGCCCGATGGATGTACGCGTTGCGGTCATCCCCCGCGTACCACTGCGAACTGCGAAGCGTCATCAGCGACCTCTCCCGCCGGCATCCCCGCCGGACTCCCGGTCCGGACGCCCTTCACGGCTCCCGGCTCCTCCCGCCATCCTGCCTGATCGCCCGCCACTCCCCGGACTCGCGAAAGGGTATATTTCCGCCGATCATCTGCGGCGAAAACATACCCTTTCGCGATTCCTGTCGAGCGGATGCCTCGGGCTCTACTTCGAGACGGTCACCTTCAGCGGGGCGCTCACCGTGGTCCCGGCGGCGTTGGTGAACTCGACCGTGTAGGTGTACGTGCCCTTCGCCTTGCCTGAGACCGGCAGCGTCGCGTGCTGCGCCGCCGGGGACCCCGCCGTCAGGGTTCCCGAGCCGACCTCGGCGCCGTTCTCGAGGAAGCGGTACGAGGTCGCGTTGGTGCCCCACCACAGGTCGGCGGTCACGGTGTACGAGCCGTCGCCGTCCTTGTTCGGCGCCGACAGCACGGGCTTGCCGGGCGACGCGTCGGTCACCTTGACGGTGAGCGGCTGCGTGGCCGTCGTGCCCTTCGAGTTCACCAGCTCGCCCGTGAAGACGTAGGTGCCGTTCGGGAGTCCCGCGATGTCGACGACCGCGCGCTGCGCGGCGGGGGTCATCATCGTGAGCGGCACCTTGGCGACGAGCTCGCCGTCGCGGTAGAGCTTGAACAGCTGGCCGTTCTCGCCCCACCACAGGTCCATCGTCACCTGGAACGTGCCGTCCTTGAGCCCGGTGTCCCAGCCGTCGTTCGACGACAGCACACCCTTGCCGGGGGCCGACTTGGCACCGTCGTCCGACGAGACCTCGGGGAGGGTCACCGCCGCAGTCGCCGCCGACCGGTCGCCCTCGCCGAGCACGTTCACGCCGACGACCTCGTACGCGTGTGTGGTGCCGAGCTCCAGCGCCGCGATCGGGCACGTGGTCTTGGTCGTCTCGCACACGGGCTGGGTGCCGCCCGCCTCGTAGACGCGATACCCGGTGAAGCCGGGACCGGCCGGCGCCGAGGCATCCCACGACACCCGGATCGACGTGTCGCCCGCGAGCGCCGCCTGCACGTTCTGCGGGGCGGCCGCCTTCGTGGTGTCGGCGACGGCGAGCCACGAGATCACCGGCTTCTCGCTGCCGGCGCCCTCGTTGGTCACGACGTAGTCGACCGTGGCCGGCGCCGTGAGCGTGAAGGTCAGCGCGGCGGCGAGCGGCGTGCTCGTCCCCGACAGCGGCACGGTGCCCTTCGCGAGCTCCGTCCCGGCGACAGAGACCGTCTGGTACATGGCGCGGTTGATGTTCCACCACTCGGTGAAGCCGCCCGTCAGCGTGTACGTTCCGGCGTCCAGCGGCAGGCGGTAGATCAGCTTCGTCGTGTCCTGGTACAGCCCCGTCGAGTAATTGTCGTTGATGTCGGTGGCGCTCTTGGTCTTCATGCCGTCGGCGACATATCCCCACTGGTCGGCCGCCGTCGACACCTGATCGACCTTGTCGTTGCGGAGGGACGCCGACCCTGCCACCGCGGTGTACTGCGGCGAGGACGCCCCGCTCGTGCCCGCGTCGATGTAATACACCAGCGCCGGCGGCACGATCTCGTACCGCGCGATGACGGCCTGGTCCGTGGCGGTCAGGCGGCCGGTCAGCGTCAGCGCCCCGTACTCGGCGCGCGGCTGCGCGGCGGAGGCGGCATCCCACTCCACGGCCTTCTCGGCCCCGGCCACCACGACCGTGCCGGGCAGGTCGTCGGCGACACCGAGGGCGCCCTGCACGCCGAGGTCGCGCGGCAGGCTCTGCACGTAGACCAGCGCGAGCCTGGCGTTGTAGCCGCTCGTGCCGTTGGTGCCGAACTCCAGGTCGACCACCGCGTCCTGGTCGAGCGTCAGCGTCTGCGCGACCGACGTGGCCGGGCCGGTCGACACCGCCGTCTTCGTCGTCGATGCGCCGGCGGCGGTCACCTTCGAGTAGACGTTGGTCGTCAGGCCGGCGCGCGGCGCCTGCACGCCGACGAGGTTGTACGAACCCGCGGGCAGCGCGAGGTGGTACGTGATCGGCTTGTTGTAGTCGGCGCCGACGTACGACGAACCCCAGTCCTGGGGCGAGCCCGCCGCGAGCGTCGTCGCCGTCGTCGAGTAGCCCCAGGTCTCACCCGCCGCGGCGCCGTCCCACTTCTGGTCGGCGGCGTCGTTGCGCAGCGCCGGGAAGACCGTGCGCACGGCCGCGTACGCGGATCCGTCCGCGGCCCCCGACGAGCCCGAGTCGATGAAGTAGTCGAGGTCGGCCGGCGCGACCAGCACGGTCGCGCTGAACCGCTGGTACAGGCCGGAGTCGAGCTTCTCGGTCGAGCGTCCGGTCGCGACGAACGTGCCGAGCTCGGCAGCGGTCTTCGCGGCGTCCACCGCGCTGAGGCTCCACGTCACCTTCTCGTCCGCGCCCTTCAGTGCGAGGTGCGACGGCAGCGTGCGGGCCTTCGACGTGATGCCCACCACGCCGAGGTCGACGACGTCGGGGCTCACGTCCTTCGGGGTGAGCCGGTCGGTGGCCGCCGTCAGCCGAGCCGCGAGCGCGGTAGCGCCCTCGGCGTCCAGCCCGTAGGCGAGGGGATCGGATGCCGCCGCCTCGGCGTCCGCCTTCACCGCGGCGAACACCGCCCAGGTGTCGGCGCTGTACTCGCTCTCGGAGAGGCCGTCGACGGACGCGACGAGAGCGGCGAGCGCCGTGGTGTCGACCTTGGCCGGGTCCGCGGTGGCGGTGACCACCCCGACCGCGTCGACGTTGATCGAGCTGTCGTTGGCGGTCTTGATCACGACCGTGTGCGGCTTGTTCGCGAGACCTCGAAGCTGGAACGCGGTCCGCTCGCTGCCGGCGTTGTAGGTCGGGGCGCCGGCGACGACGGGAACACCGTCCACCACGACGTCGAGCGTCGGTGCGCCCGTGTTCGTGCCGATGATGTCGAGGCCCGTGCCGGTGAAGGCGTAGGTCATCGCGGCACCCTTGGCGGTGCTCTTGGATGCCGTGCGCTGCCACTCGAACATGCCCTGGCCGTTGACGTGACTCCAGTTCGCGTCGAACCGCAGCACGGGCACCGACGAGTCGGCCCAGCTGGTCTGGTGCATCCCGTCGATCATGGCGGCGTAGTACGGCGTGTAGCCGGGGACGGTCTCGACCTTCAGGTTGTCGAACTGCACGAAGGTGAAGCTCGAGCCGAGCTGGATGCGTCCGGTCGCCTGAGGTGCGGCATCCGTGTAGGTGGCGACCTGGACGCCGTTGACGAAGGCCGTGTACACCGACCCGGCCACCTTCACGGCGATGTTGTTCCAGACGCCGGCACCGGTCTTGAAGCCCGCGTTCGCCGGGACGGTGCCGCTGGAGAGTGTCGCACCGAAGCGCTGGAACGTCCATGCGCCGGTGGGCTCGATCCTGAGCTCGGCGGCCGAGACTCCCTGGCCGTTGGCCGTGCCGCCCTGCTCGCGGGCGCCGATCGTCGCGTACTGCGATCCGGTCGCCTCGAACAGCACGTCGGCCGAGACGGTGTAGTTCGCCCAGCGCGCGTCGCCGATGGTCGTCTTGGGGTCGCCGCCGTTCCACGCGCCGCCGGCCATGCCCGGTCCGACCTGCTGGCGCAGCACGCGGCCGTGGGCGGCATTCTGCGTCGCCACGGACTCGAAGGCGCCGTTCGTGTCGTTCGTGTAGCGCGGGGTCGCGCCGTTGTCCTCGCTCTGGACAGCGGGCGTTCCGGCGGGCTTGGCCTTGTCGCCGCGGGCGGCGAGGTACGCCACGCCGCTGTCGACGAGCTTGCCCGTCTGCGGGTCGTAGCCCTTGATGGTGCCCTCTTCGCGGTAGTCGAAGTCGTCGGCGTAGAGGAACGCGTCGTCGGTCACGCCGTTGACGTTGCCGCTCGCGTCGGTGTCGAGCACGTCGCGGCCGCCGTCGGCGTCGGTGTACTCCTTCGACGTCGGCAGACTCGAGCCGTAGCCGTCCTTGGCGACGAGCGAGCCGTCGGCCTTCGCCGTGGCATGGTCGAGCGTCGTGATGGTGACGGTCGACCAGGGCTTCACCGTGACCGTGTACGAGCCGTCTGCGGCGGGCTGCACCTCGGCGACCGGCTTCAGGTAGTTCGCGTCATACGTCTGCCCGGCGTCGGCGGCGCGGGTCTGCCACACCTCGGCCGTCGCGTCGGCACCGAGGTTCAGGTCTTTCGCGACGACACGATAGGTCTTGGCGAACTTCGAGTCGTTGACCACCACCGTCGAGAAGTCCGACGCGTCCGGCGCCGCGAGCGTCGTGTACGACGCCCCGCCCGCACGAGCGCCGCCGGGCGGGTTGCCCGTGCCCAGCTCGCTCTTGGAGGCCTGCGGGATCGCCCGCCAGATGCCGGCGGTGTTGTCGGCGTTCTCCCACCCGAGCGTCGCGAACTGCGTGAACTGCTCGAGCACGGCCAGACCGCCGTCGTAGTACAGCCAGCCCGACCACGGGTCGCGGGCGTTCACGAGCTCCTTCGACGAGTACTGGAACCCGTCGTAGAACGAGCCGATCGCGGGCTGGAAGATGTTGAGGGTGCGACGCGAGGCGGCGAAGCCGGTCGTGATCCAGTTGCCCATCTCGAGCGCGCTGTTCGTGCCGCCGAACTCGGTACCGCTGCCGCCCTGCTCGTCGCTCGCGTTGTTGTTGGGGCGGTCGGCCGAGCTCGAGAACGTCGACTGACCCTCGGAGTTCCACACCTCCTGGTCGAGCTGCTCGGCGATCTTCTTCATGTTCCCGGCGCTGTCGTCGGCGCTGGAGTAGTGGAAGCCGACGATGTCGACGGCATCACGCAGCGACGGGTCCGTGGCCGAGGTCATCGCGTTGCCGAACGACAGCGGCGGCGTGCCGACGGTGTCTGCGGCGACCGTGCGGATCCCGTGGAAGAGGTCGGCCTCCTTCTGGGTCGCGAAGCCGTTGTTCGGGTCGCCTGCAGTGGCCCCCTCGTAGCCCTTGGCGTCGTTCTTCACCCAGCCGGCGAAGTCCTTGTACAGCTGGATGTTCGGGCTGCCGGTCTCGTTCGTGTCGGGGTTGATCGAGTCCACCATGACGCCGTACTCGCGGTAGGCGGCCAGCACGGTGTTCTTGAACCAGACGTACTGGTCGGCGTCGTTCGCCACCCACGCGGGACGGTTCCACCGCAGCAGACTCAGGTGGATGTCGCCGTGCGCGACCAGCTGGGCGTCGGCCGCCAGCTGGAAGCCGGGCTCGCGCAGCACGTTCGGGTACTCGTCGCGCGTGCGCATCGTCGAGGCGTTGGGACCGGTCGACGTGTTGCGGTCGTTGCCCATCTCGATCTTGACGGTCGTCATGATCGGGTGGTCGCCGCCGAACAGCGTCTCGATGAGCTCCCAGTACTTGTCGGGATGCTGCGACTTGTAGTCCAGCAGCAGCGCACTGGTCGAGTTGGCCGACAGCACGCCGAAGCCCTTGAACGTCAGGCCGTTCTTGTTGAGTGCCGCCGCGGCGACGTCGGCGCCGGTCACGGTGACCGTGACCGGGTCGGCCCCCGCGGCCTGCGCCATCGCCGGCACGGTGAGCGGTGCGGCGATCACGGCCGCGGTCACCACCGCGGCGACGGTGCTTCTCCGGAACCGTCGGGTCTTCGGTCCGTTGTCGGGACGCGGCATCCTTGCCTGCGGCATGTGCACTTCTCCTTCGGGGCGCTGGCACGCATATCGGGGCACGACCGCGTGCCCGCAGCGAAATCCTGCCGCCGCGCGAAGGCTGCCGGAACCGAATCGAACAGATTCGTTCACCCTTGAACGCATTCGAACACATCTGTACGCTGAGGCGATCATGGAGCAGCCCTCTGAGCCGCCGGCGTTCGGCCTCTCGCGTCGCGAGCACATCCTCGACGAGCTGCGCCGGAGCGGCTCCGTGCGCGTGGCCGACCTCGCGCGCGAGCTCGGCGTCTCGGAGCTCACGATCCGCCGCGACATCGGCCACCTCGCCGATCGCGGCCTCGTCACGAGAGTCCACGGCGGCGCGACGCTGCGCAGCCGGCTCGACACGAGCGTCCCGGGATCGGCGGGACGCGGCATCCGCTATCGCGTGGGCATGATCGTCCCGTCGCTCAGCTACTACTGGCCGCACGTCATCATCGGCGCCCGCGCGGCGGCGACCGAGCTGGGCGTGCAGCTGATCCTTCGCGGCGCGAGCTACGCGGTCGACGACCAGCGCCGCCAGATCGCCTCGCTCGTCGAGTCCGGCGGCCTGCACGGCCTCATCGTCGCGCCCGAGACGCTCGGCGCCGATGGGCGGGCGCTCCTGCACTGGCTCGAGTCCCTTCCGATCCCCGTCGTGCTCGCCGAACGCCGCGTGCCGTCGGCGCTCGCGCTGACGAGCCTGGAGTGGGTCACCACCGACCACGTGTTCGGCGGCTCGCTGGCCGCGGCGCATCTGGCATCGCTCGGGCATCGGCGTGTCGGCATCCTCACCTCCGAGGGTTCGCCGACGTCGTGGCAGCTGCGACGGGGCTGGGACCGCGCGGTCGCTGAGCTGGGGCTCGACTGCGACGTGGACGTCGACGCCACGCTGGACGCGCTGGACGGAGCCGCACGCGAGAAACTCGTCGCCGATGTGCTGCGGCAGTGCCGCGAGACCGCGACCACGGCGCTGCTCATCCACAACGACCCGCAGGCCGTGCTGCTGGAGCAGTATGCGCTCGACCACGGCTGGGCGATCCCCGAAGACCTCGCGATCGTCGCCTACGACGACGAGGTGGCCGAGAGCGCGGACCCGCCGATCACCGCGCTGCGCCCGCCCAAGCAGGACATCGGCCGGCTCGCCGTCGAGATGATGGTCGATCGCCTCGAGGGCGGCGCACGACGGCCGGTGCGGCGCACGTACGTGCTGCCGGTGCTGTACCCGCGCGCCTCGAGCGCACCGCTTTTGCACGATTAACAAGTTAGTGCAAAACTGCATGATGTGACCGATAGTGCAGAAAGCTTGCGAGAGCGCCGCCGCGCCGACACGACGCGCACGCTGATCCGCGCCGCGCGCCGCTTCACGGCCGAGCACGGCCTCGCCGGCTTCACGGTCGAAGAGCTGTGCGCCGAAGCAGCCGTCTCGCGCCGCACCTTCTTCAACTACTTCGCCTCGAAGGACGACGCCGTGCTCGGCGTCCCCCTCGAGCGATCGGATGCCGAGGCCGTCGCCCGGTTCGTCGCCGGCGGCTCCGACGCGCCCGGCCTGTCACCGAACCTGCTGACCGACCTCGCCGTGCTCGCCGAGGAGCGGTGGCGCGCCCTCGACATCGCCCCCGACACCGTGCAGGACCTCTTCCGCGCGGTCGAGAAGGAGCCGCGACTGCTCGCCCGCATGCTCGAACTCGGCGTCGAGGGCGAGCGCTACGACGCCGAGCTGATCGTGCAGCGCGAGGGCCTCGAGCCGGGCGACCTGCGCGCCGAGGTGGCCGCCCAGGTCGTGGGCGCGGTCGTCCGCTCGGCCGCCGGCGAGTTCCTCGGCGCCGGCGACGCCGGCACCTTCCTCGAGATCTTCGAGCGACGCATCGGCGCGGCGCGCGACCTCTTCAGCACCCAGACCGCGCTGACCCGTGCACCGCACTGACACGCGCACACCCGAACGGACAGAAAGACCCGCATGACCACCGCTACCCTCCCCACCGCCCGGCCCGGCGGTGATGCGCCGTTCCTGCTCACGCAGCGCCGCATCTGGATCATCTTCTCCGCGCTCATCGCGGGCATGCTGCTGTCGAGCCTCGACCAGACGATCGTGTCGACGGCCATGCCGACGATCGTCGGCGAGCTCGGCGGCGTCTCGCACCAGGTGTGGATCACCACCGCCTACATCCTCGCCACCACGATCGTCATGCCGATCTACGGCAAGTTCGGAGACGTGCTCGGCCGGCGCCGCCTGTTCATGGCGGCCATCGCGATCTTCACGCTCGCGTCGATCGGCTGCGCGTTCGCCACCGACTTCTGGATGTTCGTGGTGTTCCGCGCCATCCAGGGCCTCGGCGGCGGCGGCCTGATGATCCTGTCGCAGGCGATCATCGCCGACATCGTGCCCGCCGACCAGCGCGGCAAGTACCTCGGCCCGCTCGGCGGCATCTTCGGCCTCGCCGCCGTCGCCGGCCCGCTCCTCGGCGGGTTCTTCGTCGACCACCTGACGTGGCAGTGGGCGTTCTACATCAACATCCCGGTGGGCATCGCGGCCTTCTTCGTCGCCGTATTCGCCCTGAAGCTGCCCGACAAGAAGGCCGAGAAGCCCATCGACTGGCTGGGCGTGGTGTTCCTGTCGGCCGCGACCACGTGCCTCATCTTCTTCACCGATTTCGGCGGCTCGGCCGACTTCGGCTGGGATTCGGGCACGACGTGGGCATGGGGTGCCGGCCTCGTCGCCGCAGCGGGGCTGTTCATCTTCACCGAGTCGCGCGCGGCCGACCCGATCATGCCGCTGTCGATGTTCCGCAACCCGATCTTCATCAACGCGACCGCGATCGGCATGGCGATCGGCATCGGCATGTTCGCCGCGCTCGGCTTCGTGCCGACCTTCCTGCAGATGTCGTCGGGCACGTCGGCGGCGGCATCCGGCCTGCTCATGCTGCCGATGATGGTGGGCGTCATGGGGACCTCGATCGCGTCGGGGCTGCTCATCACGAGGACCGGCAAGTACAAGCTGTTCCCGATCGTCGGCACGCTGATCGTGGGCATCGCGATGGTGCTCATGACGACGCTCACCGCGTCGACGCCGATCTGGCTGATCTGCGTGTACCTGTTCCTGTTCGGCGTCGGGCTGGGCTGCATCATGCAGGTCGTGGTGCTCGTCGTGCAGAACGCGGTGCCCGCGTCGGACCTCGGCACCGCCACGTCGACGAACAACTACTTCCGCGAGGTCGGTGCGGCGCTCGGCACGGCCGTGTTCGGCACGCTGTTCACGACGCGGCTCACCGAGAACCTGACGAAGGTGTTCACGGATGCCGGCGCCACCGCCGAACAGGCCGGCCAGGCGACCTCGACCATCGACCCGTCGGTGCTGAACTCGTTGCCCGACGAGGTGCAGACCGGCATCGTCAACGCCTACGCCGACGCGCTCGCCCCGGTGTTCTGGTACCTCGTGCCGTTCATCGCCATCGCGTTCGTGCTGGCGCTGTTCCTGAAGCAGATCCCCCTGTCGGACGTCGCGGGCCTCGTCGCCCGCGGTGAGGCGATCGGCGGAGAAGAGGCCGAGCGCCTGGAGGCCGAGCAGCGTGCCGCCGAGACCGCGGCCGACGCGGGCAGGCGCCGCCGGCGCGAGAAGGTCTCCTCAGCCGAGCAACCTCCCGGTTCCCTCGACTGAGGATCGTCGCCGAGATGCGGACCGGCACACCGGATCGGCTCCGCATCTCGGCTCTCGTCCTCGATCGAGGAAGCCGGATGCCGCACCCGCCGGACCACCCCCGCCAGGGCGACCGGGTCCGCCCCGCGGCGTCAGGCGCCGAAGCGCTCCTGCAGGTCGCGGTAGCTCACCGCGCCGTCCAGGAAGCCGAGGGTGCCGCTGTCGCGCAGTTCGCGGCCGGCCCGCTCGACGGCGCTGAAGGCGGCCCGCGCGATGCTGCCGCCGACGCTGACCCGCTTCACGCCGAGCGAGAACAGGGTGTGAGCGTCGATGACCGGCGCGGTGAGACCCGCGACCATGTTGACCGGTGCGGCGATCTCGTCGACCAGGCGCCGGATCGTGTCGGCGTCGCGCACGCCGGGCACGAAGATGCAGTCGGCTCCGACGTCGAGGTAGCGGCGGGCGCGCTCGACGGTCGCGGCGAACGGGTCGTCCACGCCGCCAACGAAGAACGCGTCGGTGCGGGCGTTGAGCACGAATGCGTCGGCGGATGCCGCCTCCCGCGCTGCCGCCAGACGTGACGTGGCGGTCTCGAGGTCGAAGAGCCGGCCGCCTGCGGCATCCTCGATGTTGCCTCCCGCGATGCCGAGCGCCACGGCACGGGCGACCGTCTCGCCGACCTCGTCGGGGGTCTCGCCGTAGCCCGCCTCGAGGTCGGCCGACACCGGCACGTCGACGGCGCGGACGATCTGGGCCACGCGGTCGAACATCGTCTCGGCGCTGAGCGCGCCACCGTCGGGCACGCCGCACGACCAGGCGATGCCGGCGCTGGTCGTGGCGATGGCCGCGAAGCCGACCTGTTCGAGGATGCGGGCGGTTCCGGCATCCCACACATTCGGGATGACGAAGCCCGGGCCGGAGTGCAGTGCGCGCAGCGCGGCCGCGCGGTCGGTGTCGGTCACGTTCGGGATCGTACGCCGCCCCTCCGACGGCCGCACCGCCCCGGCCGTTGACCGAGGGAAGCGGAACGCCCCCTCCCGATCGTCGAGCCAGCGAGGAACGAGCGAGACGAAACGTCGCAAGCCGCTCTCGAGACTGCGCGCCGCGACTCACGCGCGGGCGCCGCCGCCGGGATCGGATCGCAATCCGGACGTGACGGGTCGCTAGACGGCTCCCGATGAGAGCGCGTCGCGCGCCGACTCCCACCCCGACATGACGGCGCGCACCTCCGCATCCCGCTCCGCGTCGAGCGCGAGAGCGAGCGACGCGTCGAGAACCTCGTCGAGCGCTACCCGCCGACCCTCACGGGCGCTGAGCATCGCCGCCTCCACCATCGCGAGGCTCAGGATGTTCTCGTGCACACGCCCCATGGGGTCCGCGCCGGTGCGCAACGCGGCCGTGAACTCGCGCAGCGACCCTGCGATGCCGGCGCCGGGCGCAGCGACCTCGACCGCCGGGGGCGCGGCGCCTCCGGCATCCATCGTCGACGGGTTGTCGCCGTCCCACAGCAGGGTCCCGTGCTCGGCCGAGAGCCGCCACGACCCGTTCCACGACGTCTCGGCGCCGGGGCTGCACCAGCTGCCGGTGAAGACGAAGCGCGCGCCGCCGTCGAACTCGAACGCGGCGGTCGCGGCGGCGTCGCCGGCGTACCAGCTCCACGCCGGGTTGTACTCGTCGCACAGCACCGACACCGGGTCGGCGCCCAGCAGGAACCGGGCCATGTCGAACTGGTGGATCGCCATGTCGAGCAGCAGCGGACTGGCCATCTCGTCGCGGAACCCGCCGAAGCGCGGCGACTGGAAGAAGTCGACCGACAGGATGCCGGCCCGGCCGAGGTCGCGCGCCCGCTCCCGCGCCGCGAAGAGCTGATCGTTGTACCGACGCGACTGGCTGACCATGAAGAGCCGGCCGGTCAGTTCGGCGGCCGCCGCGAGCGAGAGCACCTGGGCGACGGTCGCGGCCGCGGGCTTCTCGCCGAGGACGGGGATGCCGGCACGCAGCGCCGCCAGCGTCACGGGGTGGTGCGCAGCCGGCACCGTCACGTCGACGATGGCGTGCGCGCCCGTACGACGCGCGAGCTCGACGCCGTCCGCACCCGTCGGGAGGCCCGGTCGACCGATCTCGGCCGCGGCCTCGTCGGCCACGTGCACGGCGAGGTCGGCGATCCCGACGAGCTCGACGTCGTCGTCGGCGACGATGGTGTGCAGCCAGGCGCGGCCCATCGGTCCCGCGCCGACGACGACGAGCCGCACGCGCTCCACGTCGTCCGGCAGGGTGGCGAACGTCATGCCCCGCCCGCCTCTGCCGCGGTGCGCGCCCCGGCGATCTCGGGAGCCGCCTCCGCATAGTCGGCGCCGTGCGAGAACTCGCCGGTGCTGTACCGCAGCAGCGTCGGCAGCGCGCGCTCTGCCCGGTCGCTGCGCGCCCAGGCGACGCCGTTGGCGATCACTCGGCGCACGTCGCGGTGGTGGTAGACCGGGTACTCCTGGTCGCCCGGGCTGAAGTAGAAGATGCGGCCGTGCCCGCGGCGGAACGTGCAGCCCGACCGGAACACCTCTCCCCCGCTGAACGAGCTGATGAACACCAGCTCGTCGGGCGCCGGGATGTCGAAGAACTCGCCGTACATCTCCTGCGCCGGGATGTCGATCGGCTGCGGAACGCCCTGGGCGATCGGGTGGGTCGGGTCGACGGTCCACACCAGCTCGCGGTCCTGCTCGGCACGCCACCGCAGCGTGCAGCTCGTACCCATGAGCTTCACGAAGATCTTCGACCAGTGTCCCGAGTGCAGCACCACGAGCCCCATGCCTGACAGGACGTGCCGGTGCACACGCTCGACGACGTCGTCGCTCACCTCGCCGTGCGCGATGTGCCCCCACCACGTCAGCACGTCGGTCCGGGCGAGCACCTCCTCGGTGAGCCCGTGCTCGGGTTCGTCGAGCGTGGCAGTGCGGACTACGGCGCCGTCGCCGAGGTTCTCGCGGATGGCGTCGGCGATCGTGCTGTGCATGCCGTCCGGGTAGATCCGGGCGACGCTCTCGTCGTGCTGCTCGTGGCGGTTCTCGCCCCACACGGTGACGCGGATGGGTCTGGTCATGCTGCGATCCTTGCGGCAATCCGCATCGCCGGGCGCGAGGCGCGACACTATTTCGCGGACTGAACGACAAATGGATGCCGGCGGCCGGTGCCGACCGCCGCCATCAGCCGCCTGCCCTCACAGTGCCACCAGCTCGCGCAGCCGCCGGGCGTCGCGGACCGCCGCTCCGCCGCCGTCGTTGTTGAAGTAGCAGAGCACCGCGAGGCCCGCGGCGCGCCACTCGCCGATGCGGTGCGACCACCACGCGAGCGTCGCGTCGTCATAGCTTCCGACGTACAGACGCTCCGGGTCGGGGCCGTGGAACCGCACGTAGACGAAGTCGGTGGTCGCCACCGGCTCGAGGGGCATACGGGCGCCGCTCATGATGCAGTAGGCGGCATCCCGGTCCCGCAGCAGGGCGAAGACGTCGTCGGCCACCCAGGACGCATGGCGCAGCTCGACGGCGACGCGGCACCCCCGCGGCATTGCGTCGAGCGCGGCCGCCAGCCGCTCGTCGTCGCGCTCGAGGTCGGGGGGCAGCTGCAGCAGGAGCGGCCCGCGCGCCTCACCCAGCCCCGCGCTGCCCTCGGCGAGCCGATCGGACCACGCCTGGGCCGACGCGAGCTTGCGCGCATGCGTGAGCCCTCTCGGCGCTTTCACCGCGATGAGGAAACCGGGCGGCACCCGGGCCGCCCAGGACTCGAACGACGATCGTCGCGGCCAGTGGTAGAAGCTCGAGTTCAGCTCGACGGTGTCGAACGACTGCGCGTACGTCTCCAGCCGTCGCGGGCCGGTCCCCCGCGGATACAGCACGTCGCGCCAGTGGTCGTAGCTCCACCCCGACGTGCCGATCCGCACGTCTCCCGCTGCCAGTCGAAGGTCCGCCACGCCGTCCATCCGTCCCAGCCTGCGGTCGCCGCCTCCGTCGGGCGAGGGGGTTGACGAACGGATGCCGGTACTCGGCGCTCCCGGACGCGCCGTCCTGTCAACCCCCTGCGGGGACCGCACCCGCCGCGCCTACGGTCGGTCACCTGAGACGAAGGAGGAAGACCATGACCGTTGCACGCGACATCATGACCACCGCCCCTCGCTGCGTAGGAGAGAACGACACCCTCGTCGACGCCGCCAGGTTGATGGCTTCGCTCGACGTGGGAGCGCTGCCGATCTGCGGCGAGGACAAGCGGCTCAAGGGCATGCTGACCGATCGCGACATCGTCGTGAAGTGCCTCGCGCAAGGGGGCGATCCGGCCACGACGAAGGCCGGAGAGCTCGGAGAGGGCAAGCCTGTGACGGTCGGCGCCGACGACGACATCAGCGAGGTGCTGCAGATGATGAAGAAGCACCAGGTGCGGCGGCTGCCGGTGATCGACGGCCGCGATCTGGTGGGCATCATCAGCCAGGCCGACATCGCGCTCGCACTCGCGCCGGCCGACACCGGCGAGACGGTCGCCGAGATCTCTGAGTGACGGAGGCGCCGTGACCACCGCTCTCGCGCTCAACTGCAGCCTCAAGCCCTCACCCGACCCGTCGAGCACCGAACTGCTGCTGCAGCAGGTGCTCGACGCGCTCGCGACGCACGGCGTCACGGGCGAGCAGGTGCGCGTCGTCGATTACGACGTGCGGCCCGGGGTCCTCGCCGACATGGGCGACGGCGACGAATGGCCCGCCATCCGTCGCCGCGTCCTGGCCGCCGACATCCTCATCGTGGGAACCCCGACGTGGATGGGCCACATGTCCAGCGTCGCGCAGCGCGTCCTGGAACGGCTCGACGCCGAGCTGTCCGAGACCGATGACGCCGGCCGGCCGATCCTCGCCGGGAAGGTCGCGGCCACGTGCGTCGTCGGCAACGAGGACGGCGCCCACAAGATCACCGCCGACCTCTACCAGGCGCTCGCCGACGTCGG
>PJUC01000380.1_pt1 | contig 20832 bp, 21 predicted proteins | sample 1512161 | NCBI WGS metagenome assembly PJUC01 (sample SAMN08177676, study PRJNA422409) | Soil metagenome, whole genome shotgun sequencing project. | isolation source: Soil enriched on filter paper | place: USA: Madison | collected 2015-01-15
AAAACCACAACATATAGACTTGCTGCTTAAAAATTGTAAATGAAAACAGTAATGAAATAGCAAAAGCTATAAAATAAAAGAAGGTGCCTTTTTAGACACCTCCATCTCACTTTTATATTAAAATTAATTCAATATTTCTTGTTGAATTCTTTTCAAGATTGCTTTATTGGTTTTTTCCTGAGGATAGAGATCTGCTTTCTTCGCCCAATCTACCTCCATTTGATAAAATTCTTCCGGACTTACCGTTTTACCTTCCAAAGCCCTGTCGACAAACAATTGCCAACGGTCTAAATATAGGGACGACAATAAACCGGACCATTCTTTATGGGCATAGTCCCTAAGCGTGGTTTTAGGATTATTATCTGGCCCCCAGAAAGTAATCTGGGCTTTTGCATTGTAAAGTGCAAGTGGAGCATCCGGTAATCCTTTGCCAAAATCTGTGGCCTGCGATAACCAACGGTTAAGCGTAAAATATCTACTGTTGGATAATAATACATCCTGATCTTTCAACATCCCTAAAAAACGGGCTGATGTTGACCGTAATAGAGAAACATCTTTGCTTTCCATGGCCTTTACCATATTAGCATAGGCCAGATCTGCCTTATCAGCCATTACTTGGCGCAGAAAGTCCACCTTATCGGTCTGGAAGGTTTCGGAACCCTTAAAATCCTTATCCGCTGCAACAAACAGTTTCACCGCCTCTTTAAAAGCATTAATATCATAAAATCTTTTCCTCGTTCCCCAAGAGGAAACTGGGTTTACTTTCAAGGATGGTCTCGCACAGAAAATACTTTCAGAAGGACCTTCCTGATACAAAACTTGTCCCTTATCATCAACAGGACTGCTATATATCGTTTTCAAAAAACCTTTCCAAGCATCGGACACTGATTTATTTTTCTTCCCATAGCGATAGGCTGTATACGTCTCAACCCATTTTTCAAGATCAGGCTTCTGCTCATGCCAAGCCAGATCAAGCATGAAATCATAAGCAATCGGATTATTATTGATCCCTTCTGGAATAATCCCAATTCCTTTTAAAGATTTTTCAAATTCACTATGTTTAGCTCTAAAAACTTCGTCTGCAAATCGCTGTAGCCTTCCGTACAAACCGTTTTTCTCCCCAAAATTACTTACGTTTGACCAGATGAAGCTGGTATTATTATAGCCTTTACGGCGCTCCCAATTGTTGGTGTTCTCACCAAAAAGCTCAATAACCAAGGTGTTCTCTTTTTTAAGGCCATCTAAAATCTTATCCGAAGGGTTGTTTTGCCAACCTTGTAATACCCAGGTACTGTTTGGGAAATTTTTCTGCATCTGATTTTGTACTGCACGTGCCACTGCAGGCACATTTACTCCATTGGTTTTGCCACCTTCATGGAAGGGTTCACCACCAAAATAATGGATATCCGATCCATACAGTTTTTTCAACTCCGCATAATAAATGTCAGCGATTTGCTCAAAAATGTTATTGGTTGGAACCACTATTGCCGGTCTCTGGAATTCCGTAAACACCCATTTTCCTTGGTCGATGACATTTGCTGTAGGGATTTTTTGTTTTAGATCATGCGGAACCATGCCATAGAAACCTTGCAAAATAGGCTCTATTCCCAACTCCTTCATTCTCGCCAGAATTTTCTGTTGCAATTTCACTTGTTGTTGCATCATTTCCAAGCTGATAGGTCCACCCCAACCTTCCAGATTCCCCATCAACCACCAAGCAGTAAACGCAGGACCTGGAATAAAGGCCATAGCTTCTTTCTCTGTATAACCCAATTTGAGCAAGGTATTATACCACACCATTTCGGTACCCACCGGAGCCAACATGATATTTACCCCATTCAATGCCATCCAATCCAATTCTTTTTCCCAATCTTTCCAGGTGTAGAAACTGAATGAATAATTGATGGTGCAATAATTCAAGGCATACCGATAAGGTACAAAGGAATTCTTCTGAACCACACCATTAGTTGGCGGTAGCTTTTTGAGGGATTTCACCTGGTTCCCCATATGGGAAATACTCTGATGGGCATAATGTTTCACATACCAATCCAAACCCCTGGATGCGGCACTTGTGCTGGAAGCTTGGATGAAAAGTTTGTTGTTTTTCACCTCTAAGGTAAAGGTATCTTGGTTTTCAGCATTAAACTTGGTAATGACAAGCTTATTTTTTAACCAAGGGAATTGACGCACTGCTAAAGCATGCACTGCCTCAAATTGTTGCGCGAAGGTGTTTAAGCTTATAAAAAGCAAAAACATAGAGAAAAATCCTATTCTCGATTTCATGTGTTAGTGTTAATTTTATTTTACGAAGTAAAATTAAGGTATTGGAAATTCTTTATAGCATTTTATTAATAATATTGTCTACCACAATAACACGAAACCGTAATCTTTCATATCTTAACAGGACACTTTCCTATTAGAGATATTGAAAAAAGGAGGATCAAAAATAAATCAAAAACTTTCTCTCCCAACTCTTTACGATATGGAATATTCTTTATATCTTTGCGGACTTAAAATATTTTTTTAACAAAAAACTCTAAAAGAAAACAGGTAAATGCCTACTATTCAACAATTAGTTAGAAAAGGTAGAGTAGCTCTGGTAGACAAGAGTAAGTCACCAGCGTTGGACTCATGTCCACAGCGAAGAGGTGTATGTACGCGTGTATATACTACTACCCCTAAAAAACCAAACTCAGCAATGCGTAAAGTAGCTCGTGTTCGTTTAACAAATGGAAAAGAAGTGAATGCTTATATTCCAGGAGAAGGACACAACTTACAAGAACACTCTATCGTGTTAATCCGTGGTGGTCGTGTTAAAGATTTACCGGGAGTTCGTTACCACATCATCCGTGGTGCATTAGATACTTCAGGTGTAGCAGGTCGTAACCAACGTCGTTCTAAATACGGAACAAAACGCCCTAAACCAGGACAGGCAGCTGCTCCAGCAAAAGGAAAAGGTAAGAAATAATTAAACGGAGGAAAATAAAATGAGAAAAGCAAAACCAAAAAAGAGAATCATTTTACCTGATCCAAAGTTTAATGATGTTCAGGTAACACGTTTCGTAAACAACATGATGTTTGACGGTAAGAAATCTATCGCCTATTCAATCTTTTACGATGCAGTAGAATTAGTAGAAAACAAAACACAAGAGAACGGTTTAGAGACTTGGAAAAAAGCTTTGAACAACGTAATGCCTGCAGTAGAGGTTAAATCTCGTCGTGTTGGTGGTGCCAACTTCCAAGTTCCTATGGAAGTACGTCCGGAGCGTAAAATCGCTTTGGGTATGAAATGGTTAATCTCTTACGCTCGCAAACGTGGTGAAAAAACTATGTTCGAGAAATTAGCAGGAGAGATCATTTCAGCTTCTAAAGGTGAAGGTGCTGCTGTTAAGAAGAAAGAAGATACGCACAAAATGGCGGAAGCTAACAAAGCGTTCTCACACTTCAGATTCTAATTTTGAACACAACGATTCAAATATGATACACCGACTTTAGATAATTGAAATTATTCATTATCAAAGTCGGTGTATTTTTTTCAAAAATACTATGGCAAAAGACTTAAAATTAGTAAGAAATATTGGTATCGCTGCACACATCGATGCTGGTAAAACTACAACTACAGAGCGTATTTTGTTCTACTCAGGTGTTAACCACAAGTTGGGAGAGACTCACGAAGGATCTGCAACTACTGACTGGATGGCACAGGAGCAAGAGCGTGGTATCACCATTACCTCTGCAGCGGTAACCGTATTCTGGAACTACCGTAATAAAAAATACCAAGTAAACGTAATTGATACTCCTGGACACGTTGACTTTACAGTTGAGGTGAACCGTTCATTACGTGTACTTGACGGACTAGTATTCTTATTCTCTGCAGTTGATGGTGTTGAGCCTCAATCAGAGACCAACTGGCGTTTAGCTGACGGATACAAAGTTCCTCGTATTGGTTTCGTAAATAAAATGGACCGTTCAGGTGCTGACTTCTTGAAAGTTGTAAAACAAGTAAAAGATATGTTAGGATCTGAGGCTGTTGCGCTTCAATTACCTATCGGTGCGGAAGACGATTTCAAAGGTGTGGTGGACTTGATCAACAACCGTGGTATCGTTTGGAACGACGCTGATAAAGGAATGACTTTCACGGAAGTTCCTATCCCTGACGATATGATCGAAGAGGTTGCTGAATACCGTGAGAAATTATTGGAAGCTGTTGCTGGATACGATGAGTCTTTGATGGAGAAATTCTTCGAAGATCCAGATTCATTGACAGAGCGTGAAATCTTAGACGCTTTACGTAAAGCGGTATTGGATAATGCGATCGTTCCTATGGTTTGTGGTTCATCTTTCAAAAACAAAGGTGTTCAAACCATGCTTGACTTCGTAATGGAGTTATTGCCTTCTCCTCTAGATCAAGAGGCGGTTAAAGGTACTAACCCGAACACTGGTGAAGAAATCGTTCGTAAACCTTCTGAGGCTGAACCATTCGCAGCATTAGGTTTCAAGATTGCTACTGACCCATTCGTAGGTCGTTTATGTTTCGTACGTGCATATTCAGGTGTATTAGAGGCAGGTTCTTATGTATTGAACACTCGTTCAGGAAACAAAGAGCGTATCTCTCGTATCTTCCAAATGCATGCTAACAAGCAAAACCCTATCGAAAGAATCGGGGCTGGAGATATCGGTGCGGTTGTAGGTTTCAAAGACATCAAAACTGGTGATACACTTTGTGACGAGAAAAACCCTATCGTTCTGGAGTCAATGGTATTCCCTGAGCCGGTAATCGGTTTGGCGATTGAGCCTAAAACTCAAGCTGACGTTGATAAATTAGGTATTGGTTTAAGTAAATTGGCTGAAGAGGATCCTACCTTCGTGGTTAAAACAGACCAAGAAACTGGTCAAACAGTTATCTCAGGTATGGGTGAGCTTCACCTTGATATCTTGATCGACCGTTTGAGACGTGAGTTCAAAGTAGAGGTTAACCAAGGTGCTCCTCAAGTAGCATATAAAGAGTCTATCAACGGTACTTCTGAGCACCGTGAGGTATACAAAAAACAATCAGGTGGTCGTGGTAAATTCGCGGACATCAAAGTTGTTATCTCTCCTGCAGATGAGGATTGGGATGTTGTTAAGAGCCCACTTCAATTCGTTAATGAGATCGTTGGTGGTGCTATTCCAAAAGAATACATTCCTTCCGTTCAAAAAGGTTTCGAATCTTCGATGAACAATGGTGTATTGGCTGGTTACCCACTATCAGGTATGAAAGTTCGTTTGATTGATGGATCTTTCCACGCAGTCGATTCAGACTCATTATCTTTCGAATTAGCAGGTAAAATGGCATACCGTCAAGCATTACCAAAATGTCAACCAGTATTAATGGAGCCTATCATGAAAGTGGAAGTATTAACTCCAGAAGAAAACATGGGTGATGTTATGGGTGACTTGAACCGTCGTCGTGGTCAGATGCAAGGTCTTGACTCACGTAATGGTGCACAGGTAATCAAAGCATTGGTACCACTTTCTGAGATGTTCGGATATGTTACTCAATTACGTACAATCACTTCAGGTCGTGCAACTTCTACCATGGAATTTGACCACTACGCTGAAGCACCTCGTAACGTAGCTGAGGAAGTAATCGCGAAATCAAAAGGAAAAATCAAGAATATTGAGGACTAATTCCTTCGAATAAAAAACAAACCGATCCCTGATTGTTAATAGCTCTAATCAGGGGTCATTTTAAAATCAAATACATAAGATGAGCCAAAGAATCAGAATCAAATTGAAATCTTACGATTACAATTTAGTTGACAAATCAGCTGAGAAAATCGTAAAAACGGTAAAACCTACAGGTGCAGTTGTTAGTGGACCAATTCCATTGCCTACTGAGAAAAAAATCTATACGGTATTACGTTCACCACACGTTAACAAAAAAGCACGTGAGCAATTCCAATTATGTTCTTACAAGAGATTGTTAGACATCTATTCATCAAACTCAAAAACAGTTGATGCTTTGATGAAATTAGAATTACCTTCAGGTGTTGAAGTTGAAATCAAAGTGTGATAGATTTCTTTTAGAAAAACAAAGCCCATCTTCAGATGGGCTTTTGTTTTATGCTTAAAATTGGAACCCTATACCAAAGGAAAGGACTCTATTTTTGTAATTTGGAGCATCGTCATCGGCTGCAATTTTCGTTAATCCTAAGCCATAACCTGCATTGATCAGAAAACCGTTGGCGAGTTTGTAGCCTGCCATAAAATTTAACCCCGCTTCAAATGCGTTAGCTTCTTTATCATCTCCTGAGAAATCGATGTCTTCTTCGACAGATGCATCGTCATTACCACTGACAACAGATTTGTAGGTGCCGCTTAAAGCATATCCTACATATGGACCTGCGCCAAGAAATACATTTCCTGTTCCTGCTGGAATGTAATAAACCGCATTTACAGGAATCTCTAAGGACATGATATTGACCGTGATTTTTCCAGAGGTTCCATTCACTTCACCTTCATATTTCGCTCCCTTTCCCTGTAGCGATAAACCAGGCTGAATGGAGAATTGCGGTGCTACGGGAATATCTGCAAATCCAGTGACATAGAAGGATGGATTCATTTTTTCATAATCTTTCAATTCATCTGTGAATGCCTCAGAAAACTTACCTAAGTTAACTCCTCCCTTTAAACCATAACTTACTTGTGCCAGTGCCGCTGTTGAAATACAACTGATCAATGTGATTAAAAATAACTTTCTCATAATAATTGATGTTAAGTGTAATTAATAGTTATTCATGAAATAACAAAAGTCAAGCCAATGATTTACAGGTGTTTATGCAACTTTTAAGATTATAAAAAAGGTCGAGCTTTTGCTCGACCTTTTCATATTTTAAGAGGATAGGAAGTTATTTCCTAATATCTTTTGTTTTCTATGCGTTGATGCTTAGAATTGGAAACCTAATCCGAATGATAATACGCGGTTAGAGAATTTGTTGTCTGAATTATCACTTGGACTTAAGTTAGACAATCCTAATCCGTAACCTGCATTGATCAAGAAACCATTGCTTAATTTGTAACCTGCTAAAAAGTTAACACCAGCATCGATCAAGTTCATGTCTTTGTTATCTCCTGAGAATTTAAGGTCTCTGTCAACACTTCCTTCAACACCGCCTAAAGCACCTTCAGCTTTAGTTTTACCAGAGATGTTGAAACCAACGTATGGACCAGCACCTAAGAACACATTACCTGTACCTGCAGGAATATAGTAAACTGCATTTACCGGGATTTCAACTGACATGGTGTTAGTTGAAGAAGTTCCGCTTACATTATCTCCAGTCGCTTCATATTTAGCACCTTTACCTTGAAGTGAAACTCCTGGTTGGATGGAAAATTGTGGAGCTACTGGGATATCTGCAAAACCAGTTACATAGAAAGAAACATTATTTTTTTGATAATCTTTTGCTTCTTCGGTTTGGTTGCTGTATTTACCTAAGTTAACACCTGCTTTTAAACCATAACTTGTTTGTGCTTGAGCACCTGCTGCTAACAATACTACAGCTCCGAATGATAGTAATAATTTTTTCATAGTCTTTATAGTTTTTTCAATTTTTAAATCAGCTCAACAACTGACATCAACATCCTTGCAAAGTTTAGACCAAAATCAAATTATCGTTAAAAGATTTGACTTTAGCATCTAATAATCAGTTGATTAATTTGAATAAAAATTATTTTTAGATGGTCATTAATGATAGAAATGGAGATGAAAAAACTGTTTTTCCACTGATAAAGTCTGTCAAAATTCTTTAAGATGTGGATATGGAAAAGAATAAAACCAGATAAAAGCAAAAAAGACTTTTAATATTCAAAAGTAAATCCTATTTTTGCATGCCTATTAAGGTAAAGGGTCGGATGGCCGAGTGGCTAGGCTGAGGTCTGCAAAACCTCCTACAGCGGTTCGAATCCGCTTCCGACCTCGTTTGAAAATTAAAAATATTGTTAACAATGGGAGTTACACGTTTAAAAAGAAAAGATAGAAGAAACAAAACTGTTGCACGTGTTGAAGTACAGTTTTTGAAATTAGGACGCAACATTGAACTAGGTTCAAAAAGCAAAATGTCCAAAGACAGTCAAATCACTAAAAATGACGAAATCTTAAACAAATTAGCTACAGACGCTAAATAAGTTTAGATTTAAAAGAAATATGAAGCCTTTAGGAATTCCTAAAGGCTTTTTATTTGTTCAATTATTTCGAAAACCTTCTTTTCATTACTGTACAAGATGTCTTCATCCATACCCACCAGTGCTGGGTTATGGAAGGTCATGCTTGATTTCTGTGTAATTTTTGCAGATGCATGAACACTCTTGGCACCTGTTTTATCCAAGATCATTTTAACGTTTGCTGAAGTTACCCCTGCTCCAGGCATAATTTCAATCCTTCCAGCTGCTTGCTCCACAAGTTCGCAAATGAGCTCAATTCCTTCTTCTGCACTATTCTTTTGGCCAGAGGTCAATATTCTATTGCATCCTAGCTCAATAATATCTTCTAAGGCTTCTTTTGGATCGCTACATCGATCAAATGCTCGATGGAACACCACCTCCATAGGACGAGCCAAATCCACCAATTCTTGCATACGTATTTTATCAACTTCTCCCGAAGGTAGAAGCACTCCCAGAACAACTCCGTTACAATTTAAGGATTTACAGATCAGAATATCTTCCTTCATCTCTTCAAATTCCTCCTCATTATAAATGAAATCTCCTGCCCTTGGTCGTACCAACACATGTACACCGATCTCCAAAGTTTCCCTTGTCAGTTTAATCAACCCAAAAGAAGGTGTTGTACCACCATTTTCAAGGTTTTGACATAATTCTACCCGACTTGCCCCGGCGGATTGTGCTTGCTTGGCTGAATAAAAAGAGTTGGCACAAATCTCCAATTTATAACCATTAATTTCCTTTTCCATCATGGCTCAAATATATTTAATTTGTTCGCAACATTAATTTTAATATTTAAGTGACAACAAATCAATCACTTATTAAAAACAAAACAGTACATTTAATTGTTGAATTATTTGCGAGCATCAAAAACCCCCATTGTTATGCCACTTATTTCAAGACAAAAGCAGGTTCAGATTCATCTTTCTACCATGTATGATTCTTTAATGAAAAGTGTTGAAAAAATGAAAATGGATCTTCAATCCCATCGGTATCAATATGAGGAAGCCTGCAGCTTACACATCGATTCTGGGTTCAAACATGAAAAACTTTGGTTATCTGCAGATGAAAAATACCAGCAAAAATTCGTGGAATTTGAGACCCATTGCTTTTTACTGGATATTCTATCGGAATATCGGAATGAGGAAGGAAATTTCATCCATTTGGAAGAAATCAGCCTTACCTTGGAATCATTGATCCATCAATATGAAGGTCAAGAGGCCTATGAAATATGCGCCATCATCAAGAAATGGCTGGATCATATTGCCAATAAATTCCGGACATCCTGAACAGCTTAGACCGACCCTATTTCAGCTCAACCCAAGGTGCATTTTTTTTCACCCAATCCGTAACTGCCAGTGGCACGTCGGAACATAGGTAATCTGCCCCTAAGGATAGCCCTAAAAGGAAATCATCAACAGATCTTCCTGGCCATAAGGTAATGGTAATCCCTTGCTTTTTAGCTTCGGCAACCATATTTCGCGTACTCATTTCCACACGAGCCCCAATCCTTTTTACTCCCAATTCTTTAGCCTCATCAATTAACTTTTGTGATAATCCTTCTGATTTAATCAGCAGAAGATCCACATCAGGATAAGTATTTTTCAAATATTTAAGCGGACGCTTATCAAACGAAGTCAACAAATATTCAGAGTTCTTTGGTCTATTGCTGTACACACGGCTATAAAGTTCATCACAATATTGATGAAGGATCTCCTCTTCGTAAACCGGTTTGTTGGTTTTCATTTCAAACTCGATGTAAACCCCAGGTTTATCAGAAAAATACTGTACCACCTCCACCAAAGTTGGCATTTCATTGCCTTTCTTTGTTCTCAATTTCTTGAATTCAGCCAAGGTTACATCTTCTACCCCACCTTTTATCCCCACGATACGTTCAAAATTATCATCGTGGAAGATGACCAACTTACCATCCTTGGTTCTTCTGATGTCCGTCTCAAAGCCCCTCATCCCCTTTTCATAGGACTCCTTGAATGCCGACATGGTATTCTCATCCAATTCATGGGCAGCGGCCCGATGGGCAAATAATTTAACCGCAGCTGGTTGGCCGAACGCTGTGATTGAAACCACCATACAGGTACACATCAATAAAAATTGCCTGATAAATGATGGTTGAAGTAAGAAGTGCTGTTGTATGCTCATTGTATACAGTTTAGGTTAAAAAGAAAAGCAAAAATAATTCTTGCCTATGGTTATTTAAGGTAATTTAAGAAAATTAATAAAAATATAACACAGCAATCCAAGAAAGATTTAGACAATACCTTTAAACAATCAGCGCCTTTAGGAGGGCTCCTAAAGACGCTGAATAGATTATTTAACAGTAAACATCAGACAATATGAAACATCATTGTCCTTAAGGGGTATAAATTACTTAGTGTGAAAAAAGAGGTTTCTCTAACCTTGCGATAGGATGATAACCTGTAAAATCAAGATCTGTGGAAATGTATCCCTCTTTTACTGGCTGTTCCTTCACCAAATCAGTGGTTAGGTATTTTTTATTATCATCAGATAAAACAGTCACCACAACTGCATTATCCCCCATTTCTTCCTTTAATTTAATAGCACCGATTACATTGGCTCCGGATGAAATACCTACGGCCAATCCTAATTGCTGAGCTAATTTTTGTGCCATGATGATAGAATCACCATCGGACGCACAGATTACGGAATCCAGATTCTCCAATTTTACGATCGCAGGAATGAATTCATCAGAGATCCCTTGGATACGATGTGCTCCTACCTTATAACCAGTGGTCAAGGTTGGACTTTCCTGCGGTTCCAAAGGATGGATCCTTACTGCTGGATTATAATTTTTCAATTGTTTGCCAACACCCATTACGGTACCACCCGTTCCCACACCAGCTACAAAAGCATCTGCTGTAAGACCTATTGACGCTAATTGAAGCGCGATCTCTTTTCCAGTAGTCAATTCATGAGCCTCGGCATTGAAAAGATTCTCAAACTGTCTCGGTAAAAAGACACCACCCTTTGCAGCTAGGTCTTCACTGATTTTGATACTACCCAAGAAACCACCTTCTTCTTTGCTCACCAATTGGATATCTGCACCCATACTCTTGATGATATCGATACGCTCTTTGGATAACCAATTAGGCATAATGATTTTTACCTGATGGCCTAATGCTTTACCAATAGCAGAAAATGCGATACCTGTATTACCGCTAGTAGCTTCTACAATCATATCTTCTGGACGGATTTGGCAATTTGCATATGCTTTATAAAGAATATACAATGCCATACGATCCTTGATACTTCCAGTTAGATTGTAGTTTTCACATTTAACATAGATTTTTCCAGGTTTACCTTTATAAGTATATTGCAATTCCAACATAGGGGTATTTCCTACCAAGCACCAAAGGTGATTGAAACGGCTATCCAACTCTGGAGACAAACATTTGCTAACTGTAGCTTCCTCTGCGATCATATCTGTTTTGTTTGTGATTTTAATAGATTATAAATATTTTACTCTGCAAAATTGCTAATTAACCAAAATATATTCAATAGGTTCGCATCATTTCAATAAATTTTATCGAAACAGGTATCATATTCCATATATTTTTCAGAATTTAATGTTTAAATTTGGCAACAACAAGAAAATCAACACTATGGAGCTTGATCCTACAGACATCAAATTATTAAAGATCCTTCAGGAGGATGCTACTTTAAGCAATAAAGAAATTTCCTTAAAACTGCACAAATCTATTGCAGCCGTGCATGAGCGGATAAAAAAACTTAAAAATGCGGGTTATATCAAACGAACGGTTGCCATATTAGATCGGCAGAAGATAGGCATCGGATTGATCTCCTTTTCACAGGTTTTCCTAAAGGCACACACTTTTGAGGTACTGAATGAATTTGAAAAGGAGGTTTCTAAATTCCCAGAGGTAATGGAATGTTATCAAATGGCAGGATCTTATGATTTTATGCTGCGTATCGCAACGAAAGATATGGATGCTTACCACCAATTCCTTAGGAACAAACTGGCTGTTCTGCCGCAGGTAAATACGGTACAAACTTATTTTGTATTATCCGAAACCAAAAGTGAGACGGCTTATTCTTTTTAAAAAGACGGACTATTCGTTTTAAAAACTGTCCTATAAAGAAACCATAGATAGGACACCTTTAACTTTATATATCGCTTTTACATGGTCAGGATCCAAAAACAATTCATCGTATCCTTCCACATTCTTGGCCAATAAGCGCCATTGTTTATCATTTCCTCCCCGCACGAATCGAACAACATTCATCTTTTCGGAGATGATCAGATAAATATCACCAAATACAACGGCATCCTTATCCACTTCCTTGACAAAAACCACACTTCCATGTTCAATCTCCGGTTGCATTGCCTCGCCTTGGTTTACAAAGGCAAAATCACTACCGGACAACAAAGGGATTTCAAGCTCATAGGCCACCGGCATGTTGGAAAGATCCGTATCAAATGCATCCAAACTAATGTTAAACAAAGGTATCTTGGTATTGGTCACAGGCTCCACCTCCTTACCCATTGTCCCTTCTCCGGTCAATAACCATGCTTCATTGATATCGGGAAACCTTTCTGTAATGATTCCTGCCAGGTTTTTACTGATGGCATAATTACCTTTTTTTATCTGATATAAACGTTCTGCCCTACTAAGACCTATTTCCTTAGCAAAAGAATTCACATTTAAACCCAAATATTGTATTACCTGTTCGAGGCGATCCCAATTATTCATGTTATGGTTTTATTTCAATTTTTTATACAATGTTTCAACTGGATAGATTCTCTAACAGCCTAACATTATATACAAAAGTAAGACCAAAACCGTAAAAAAAGAAATTTTTATTTTCCTCCACAATATTTTATTGGTTAATACAATTTTTTATTGTACGTTTGCAATGTTATTAACCAACAGCTTTAGCTATTGTATATAAATTACAGACCATTATTATTATCCAGCCACATGAGCAATAGTAACAACAAAGTACTGGAGCAAGCGAACAATGAGAAAGTCAGTGAGATTACAACACTGGATATAATTCATCTTATATCCCTTAAAAATATTAAAATAAAAGATTTAAACTTTGTTAAAGACCATATTACTATTCAAAAATCAAAAACAACGACCACCTATGAAATCAGCGTCCAGGACGTTGATAACAAAACCTACTCCCTCACTTTGGAGCTAAAAACTTACACGTAATAAAAAAATTAAAAAAAATTTGCGATTACAATATTATATTGTAATTTTACTGAACAATTAATTAAGTATTGCAATATTTAAATTCATCGTATCAATTTCAATAAGTAAATATGAAAATTACAACTCTATCCAAATTAGCCCTAGTCATTGCGATCAGTAGCTCAGTGATGCTAGAAGGCTGTAAGAAGTATGATGACGACATCACACGACTTCAACAGGGGATTGATCAGAACAAATCTGACATTGCCTCTTTAAAAACCCAGTTAACTTCATTAGGCTCAACCAACGTTGTTGAATCTGTTACTTCCATTGCAGGGGGTTTCAAAATCACTTTCAAAAAAGCAGACGGAACAACCTTTACCTACGACATCGTCAATGGTGCTAAAGGTGCGGATGGTGCAGCAGGAAAAGATGGTGCAGCAGGAAAAGATGGTGCTCCAGGCACCATGTGGAAGATTGATCCAACCACGTTTATGTGGCAATCATCCAATGATGGTGGTAAAACTTGGACCAACACGACCATTAAAGCCCAAGGTACGAACGGTACCAACGGAACTAACGGTACGGACGGTAAAGACGCCAAATTGGAGATCAAATCTGTTGGTGGCAAATATTTCTGGTTCATCAATGATGTGAATACCAATGTGGCAGCCTCTACAGGCGATGTTACCTTCGTTAAAACTGCTGGTGGTTATAATGTAGCTATTACCGATTCAACGGGTGCTGTAGTTGACAATGTGTTCTTGGCAACTGAAGCGATCGCTGTTTCATCTATGAGCCTTGTTCCAGAATTTACGAACAGTAATTCGGCAGTAGTTTTCTTCCCACGTATCGTAGATAACAACGGGTTGAGAAATACCGTATTACAAGGTTATGCAAAAATAAAATACAATTTGAACCCATTTGGTGTTGCTGTTGCAAACTATGACGCTAATGGGCTATTGGTTTCTACAGCAGATAAAGTTCAATTCCGTTCTTCTGGTGAAACACCAAGTTCAAATTTCGTATCTGGTGGAGCTTCCGTAAAATCATTTGGTGATATCGTAGTTAAATACAAACCAACAAATGCGAACTCGGTATTCCCACATGCTGGTGATACACAAGATTTGATGATCGCTTTGCAAATCAAAAACAACAAAGCGGCAACAAATCAGCAATATGTTGCTTCTGAGTACGAATTAGCGAAAGAAGAAATCGTTGAAAGAGACGAGACAACCATCGAGAAATCCAACAGAAACACTTCTGCAACTGGCGATAAGGTTACCTTATTAAATGGTGTTAACCCTTCATTTAATGGTAGTTCATTCACAGACGCTGGTGCAGGAAGTCAATCATTGGCATTCACAAAAGCTTTGGCAGACGCTAGGTCAACATCTAACTTCAGTTTACACTTCAAAAACGATGCAACTACTAACCTAGACAACAATACTGCCTATGTTGGTGGAATGATTTTGGACGAGAAATTGAATGGTTTCTATGCTCGTACGCAAATCGGAAACAAAGTAGTATCCATGGACGATCATGGTCTTGACGATTACAACTTACGTTATGATCTAGATCATTATGCTCCAACTGCCCAAGAAAGAGATTGGATTACATTAGACCCAGTTACAGGTAAGATCTCGGTTAAGATTTCTACTAATAATGGAAATGTTTACAACTCTGCAGCCGTGAACAATTTTGTGGTTATCCGCGTAAGAATGTTCCCTGCACAAAGCACAACGAATGCAATTGCTGAACGTTTCATCAAAGTTAATTTTGTTCAGGATGCAGCGGTTCCAGTAGCGGTGAATGGTGTAGTATCTCATGATGTTATTGCTACAGGCGTTGTTAAAGCAATTTCTTGGAGCACACCATTAACATTAGATGCAGCCTACAACAAAACGCAGAAAACTGCTTCAGACTTCCACCAAGTATATACCTTCACGCCTAGCGCAGGTAACCCAGCTGGAATTACATTTGATGCAGCAAGCATGAACGACCCTGTACAAGGTTCTCCACGGAACTTGAACATTGCGAATACCGTAATGCCAGGTACTTACACCATGAAAGGTACTTACAATTCTTCGATCTCTAGCGATCCAGTGGTACAAGTTACCGTTACGGTTACAGTTACAGGTAATAAAATCACCAACATCAGCAAACGTGCTCCATTCTGGGATACAGGATTGAATTACGGTATCATCAATGGTAAATTAGTAGGTGCTAGCTGGAAATTACAAGCAGATCTTTGGGATTACTGGATCGAATCTACTGTAACCGCTGCTGATAAACCAGCAACTACCTACGATTTCACCATCATCGATCCTACAACTGGTTTCACTATTGCATCAGGTAGCGAAGTGGTTCTTAATGAAGCTCTATTAGCCGCTCGTAACAAAGTGAACAATGGCAATGTAACCTTACGTGTTACTAGAAGAGTAAACGGTGTGGTATACGAAGTTTCTCAACCTACGTTCCCAGTAAGATTCATCAATCCTGTGAAACCAATTGCTACGAAAACTCCTTACAAAGAGTTCAAGGACAAAGAGGTTTCTGGAACCAATACTTCAACAGTTGACGCTAGAAGATTGATCAAGTTAACAGACTTCAACAATGTTACCTTGTTTGATTTCAACAACAACCCTGCAACCAACGTATTCAACGCTCAATTAGCGGGATACTACGGTCTATCAGGCGTAAATGCTGCGTTCGATGTATCTAACATTACATTCATTCAAGCAGAAAATGCCTCAGGTACTGTTGTTCCACTTCAATCAGGTGCTAGAGCAGTTGTAAATGGTAATGACCTAGTTTGGGAAAACTTAGGTGCCAACCTACAACAACCAATCTACTTGGTTTACGAAGTGAAAGTAACTAACAAATTCAACATCGGTGATGTAGCGCCTACAAAAGGTGAAGTAATCACTAGAGTGAAAATTAAAGTTAATCCGAACTTATAGTAATAAGGTTGAATAAATAGTTTAAAACTCGAAGGGCGGCAGGTTATGCCGCCCTTTTTTAAACCTTCTACACATGGAAAATGATGTTTTTAACACAGTTATCTGTTTAAATATTAGTCTGTTATTATTTGCCATTACTTCTTGTATCTTTATCTTCGCAAAGAAAAGATTATGAATTAATCCATTCCAATTAAACCCATTAGTTATGAAGCTGATATCCAATTTCATATTCCTGCTCTTTTTTATTTTTATAGGTTGTACCGAGAAAAAACCATTAATCGAAGAAGAGAAATTCAGGACCGTTGTGATCTATATTGCTGCAGACAACAATCTCAACCAAGAGGCTTATAAAAACATTGCACAGATGGAAAAAGCTTTTGAGGTTGAAAACAGCAATCTGATCATTTATACCAAACTTCCGAATACGGCTCCCGCATTATATAGAATCCCGAGCATTAAGGAATCAAAAAATGGGAGAATAAAATTTAAGGAATATCCCAACCACAATTCCTCTGATCCTAACACGTTGAAAACGGTTATGGAGGATGTTAAGGATAATTTTCCTGCAAAAACCTATGGATTGATCCTTTGGTCACATGCAACCGGATGGATCCCCCCTGGAACCGGAAATATCAAACTAAAATCCTTTGGAGAGGATAACGGCTCCCAAATGGATATCAAAGATCTGGATTATGCTTTACCCAATGATCTGGATTTCATCTGCTTTGACGCCTGCTCCATGGCAAGCTTAGAAGTATTATATGAAATCAAAAACAAAGCGAAATATTTCATCGCCTCTCCAGGCGAAGTGATTGCCAATGGCATGCCCTATGATAAAACCATCAATTACTTTTTCAGTAAAGACAAAAGTGGCTATGCTACTTTAGCTCAAAAATATTACGAGCATTATAACAGTATGCTGGGTAATTACCAATCAGCTACCATTTCTGTTATTGATGCCTCTCTCCTATCTACTATAGCCCAGGAGACCAAATCTATTTTATTAAACCAGAACCCAACATATAGTGATTTCAATCGGTCAAAGATCCAACGGATGGATTTTGATCGAACCAGCAACCCCTTGGTTGCCTTTGATTTCCTAGACTTTATAAATCAAAATTACAGTAATATTTCTACCCTTCAATCAAGCATTGAACGGTCAGTGATATTTAAAGCAAACACCCCGAAATTCAATGGATTTCCTATTGTTACCAATTCTGGATTGACCTGTTATATACCTATCTCAGACAATGAAGAATTGGTCCATAATTACTACCGAACATTAAAATGGTACCAAGATTCGGGTTTTAACCGCCTTTTTTAACCATAAAAATTTAAAAAATACCCTAAATGGAGTATTTTTTAACTGCCCTATTGAAATTATATTTGTTGTACAAACTGACCAATTAATTTGATTTCTTATGAAAGGGTTAAAAAGAGGTACGGCAAATCGTAAGTTGATCATGCAAATCATCCGGATCAAGGATGCTATAAAGGAGAATACTTCCGGAAAAAGGACAAAGGAAGAAGGAGATATCCTGTCCTTTACAACCAAAGAGAACATTAAGGTAATATTAAAGTTGTATAGTTAAAATGATGAACGGCAATTCGCTCGAATTGCCGTTATTTTATTATTTACTTATTACCAACCTTGGTTCTGCACTAATTTCTGGATACAATACATTTCACACCAATATTTTCAACACTAAATTTTAGATTTGAATTTCATATATTTAAATCATGCTCAAATTACCTTCAAGGGAGTTCCCTATTATTCCAGGAAAAAGGATAACCCTTCGGGAAATTCAGCACACCGATTTATTGGATATTCTAGATATCTCCTATTACGATGGTCAAAAAGCTTCAACCGTTGAACAAGCTGCAGCAATGCAAAACCTTATCCAACAGAATTACCACGAAGGCTCATCGGTTCATTGGGGAATAGCATTGAACGATTCAAATAAACTTGCTGGTACGTGTGGATATTATAGAGGATTCGAAAAAGAAGCTGGAGAATTAGGCTGTATACTATTGCCTCAATTTTATGGGAAAGGTTTCATGACGGAGGCAATGAATCTGGCAATCGAATATGGTAAAAATACGCTTAGATTAAAAAGGATCTGGGTAGAGACTTCTAATTCCAATCAGGCTGCCATCAATCTTCTTAATCGATTAGGGTTTAAGAAAACAGCAGATTTAGAAGAGGATGAGGTCATTTATGATTATGTGTATTAAAATATTCCATAGCATATACTGCTTCTAGCTTATTGAATTCAAAACCGAGTTGCTTTGCAACTTCTTCCTGATATTTCCGAAACAATTCCATCATCAATTTCAAGGATTCCCAATTACGTTTAATATCCGCATCGGCATAGGTTTCCAAAATCCTTTTATATTCGTCTTCAGAAAGAAATCGCTTGGCAAATTTTCCTGATTTTCCAAGGTTGATGTTGAAATCATAAGCACAAGCTGTCCGCCATTCTATCATTCGCCAAAACATGGGCCGCACAACTGTATCCAACATATCTTTAGCATATAGTATCTCCCCTCTTTTTAATCCCTTTACCACATTGGTGCTACACCAATAAAATTCATTTGCCACTTCCTGGAATTCCCTGGATGTTGGTTTTTTAATATGATAATCCACATCAGAAGCTGTTGGAACATCCTGAAAAATCCCATCCTTATCTAACCATATTTCCGTTAAACTATCCAAAGGTTCCTCCTTGTTAAATCTATCCAAAGGAAATAAGGTAAGATCAATTCGATATCCTTCCTTAAACATCATCAAGAAGGTAAATGAAGGCTTACTACTTAAGGGATCTTTTCCTAGTTCCATTTCATCTGGCAATTGAAATAAACTGAGGCTACCTAGCTTATTTATCCAGCTTCTATCGATTAAAAAGCTTTCCAAATCTTCCACTAATAATAAAACATCATAATCCTGGAGGTCATCAGAATTAACCAGTGGATTAGCTCTCGAGCCATTTAAAAGAACTGCTCTAATTCGCTCATCAGCTAATGCAAAATCCATAATCACTTTTTCTACCATCTTTCTTTATCCAATTAATATTAAACGGCTACTTTTTATCCTTATTCACTGCACTATATGTAAGTTCTAAACAAGTAAGTTGTAAGCAGGATGTAAGTGTGAAAAGTCACTTACAACTCACTTACACCTCACTTAAATCATACTTAAACCTTGTCTTGTCCTTATATAGCTATACAGATTATTGGATTAATTCTGAATTGATTATACAGGCAAATTTGGTAATACTAAATGTACTATACAAACTCTTTCTTCACTATTGGATATTTTTTCGGTCTCCATCTCTTTCTGAGCGCACCTGACCTCATGTGTGCCTGTTCAGGGGTGAGGTAATCACAGCTCGCGTGCGGCCTCAGGTTGTTGTATACCCTGATGTTCTCCCGTATCTTTCCTGCGGTCTCCCTGAGTCCACCCTGTGATGCGTAGAGGTCAAACTCCGCCTTCAGTATGCCGTTCACCCGTTCGGCTATCGCGTTCTCGTAGGGATCCCCGTTCTCGGTCATGCTGACCGCTATCCCGTTGGAGCGCAGGATATCCACATAGCCTTTGCTACAGTACTGCGAACCCCGATCGGAGTGGTGAATGAGACCCTTTCCCGGATACTGCCTCTGCCGCAGGGCCATCTGCAGGGCATCGATACATCCCTGTGCCGAGAGGTCGCCCCTGAACGCCCAGCCCACTATCTTCCTGGAATAGGCATCGGTGATCAGGCTCAGATATCCCCAGCGCCTGTTGAGCTGTACATAGGTGATGTCGCTTACCCAGACCTGCTCGGGACGCTCGACCGCAAGTCCCTTTATCAGGTTCCCGTACTTCTTCATCCAGTGCCGCGAATCGGTGGTGACCGCCTTCCTCTTCCTGGTCCTGATCTGTAGGGAATGCTCCCTCATCAGGGCGAAGAGATAGTCGCGGCCGATCCTGATCCCATGTTCCTGCAGGGGGCCGGAGAGCATATGGAGCAGCTTCCGGGTACCGATCCTCCTCTGTTCGCTGCGTATCCGCAGCACGTGCTGCAGGATGACCTCGTCCTTCAGTCCGACATCCTGTACCCGCCACTGGCGGTCATAGTACGCATGCCTTGTTCTGCCAAACAGTCCGCAGATCAAACGGATCCCCATTGCTGGGGATTCCTGCTTGATCTTTACGACCGCTTGGCACCAGACTTTTTTCTGATGTCGATCTTGAGCTGTTCCTCGGCAATGTCGATCATGGTATCCAATGCCCTGATCTTCAGGTTTGCATACTCCAGGGCCTTCTTCAGGGCCAGGATCTCTGCCTCTTTGGGGTCTACGGGTTTATTTTTGGCCATATCATCGGGTTTTGGGGAACTAAGTTCGGTATTTTCCCCCTTATATTCCCTGACCCATCTGGAGACCGTACCGCAGGAGATATCAAAGGTGTTCCCCGCCCGGTAGGCGCTCAT
>PJUC01000391.1_pt1 | contig 20296 bp, 20 predicted proteins | sample 1512161 | NCBI WGS metagenome assembly PJUC01 (sample SAMN08177676, study PRJNA422409) | Soil metagenome, whole genome shotgun sequencing project. | isolation source: Soil enriched on filter paper | place: USA: Madison | collected 2015-01-15
CACCGCTCCCACATCAATGCCTTCTGGGTACTCGTGTAGTAGGTCCGTGTCCGGTACTTCATCTGCAACACTCCTTCTGCCTACGCAGTTATAAGTGTGTTGCATCGACCGGTTGAATCCGCCGCCCCGAGCAGCCACTCATCGAGCTGTCGGCACCAGCCCGCTGACAAAGAGCCTGTTAGCAATCGTCAAGCTCACAAAGTTCTCTCAAAAAGAGTGATGTTCGTCGTGAGTGCCTGTCACTGCGCCGCAGGGGCAGCTGTCGCGAGCGCTTTGATCACCTCGTTAGTGATGTCCACCGTTGGCGCAGCCATAACGGCATCCTGCAGTATCAGGTCGTACTTTTCCTGCTTGAAGATCTGCCGGATCGCACGGTGTGTCAGGTTCCATAGCTCGGACTTCTGCTCGTTGCTGCGCTGAGCCACCTCTTCATTGAACTCAAGGAGCTTTCGCCTGAGGTCGCGTTCCTGATCGAGCAGTTCGCGCCGCCTGCGACCGATATCGTGTTCGGACAGCGTGGGTCCATCCTTATCCAGTTGGTCGGCCACGGCCTTGAGGTGAGCTTCCAACTCATCCAGTTGCTTCTGTCGAGGGCGGATTTCGGCAGCCAGCTTGTCCTGCATAGCCCTGGCGGGGAGCGACAGGAGCATCGCGCGCTCGAAGTCCACGTAGCCGATCTTAAGTTGCTGAGCCAGCGCGGATGAAGGAGCCAGAGAGAGCATGCACGCCGCCGCCGCCGCACCGGCGGCAAAGACAACCGCTTCACGGCGGGCCACCGCGCAGGCAGCCACCGCAATGGTCTGAATAAGTCTGTTCATTAGAATGCCCCTCCGACGTGGATGTGAACGCACTGGATGTTATGCGGCGCCCCAATAAACAGCCGTTCCTACACGCAACGCTCAGACGTCATTGGGCAGCTCTGCAGGTTTCAAAAGCCTCTTTGTCGACTCTCTGTGAAAACGGTCACCGACCGTCCGCTTTTGGCCGATTGTGCCCTTTGCCCTGCGTCAAACATAGTCGCGAAAGATGATCCCTCTCAGTGAAAGCAGGTGCTGCTTCGCGGCTGCAACAAGCACAGCTGCAGTCCGGCGCGCGCATGCTGAGGCTCCCTCAACTCGATGGGAGCCCATCATGTGATCAGTAAACACTGCGAGCTGCCAGGTGCCCTGGAACGAGGGCAAGATCGTCGGCGCAGAAGGCGCCTTTCAAGCTCAAGAAAATCTGGGCGCTGCGGGTGCGGCTGCAGCTGGAGGGCCAATTGCTCGAACTGGCTCGCTTCAGCTGGGGCCTGGACAGCAAGCTGAGCGGCAGCGACCTTGTAAGGCAGATGCTCAGGGACGTATGCCAGGGGGAGCAGGTTGCACCGCGGGCGACGGTGATGCAGCAAAAGACCCAGCGTCCGGTGCAGTTTGAGCTCACGCCGGAGCCCGAGAGGCTGTCCATGCGTGGATCCACCGCACCGGCCTGCGATCGGACGACTTCCTGTTCCTGAGCCGAATGCATGGCCCGCCGCACCTTGGCACCCGGCAGTACGTACGAATACTGGCTGGCTGGGTCAGAGAGCTTGGACTGGGTCCTGCCGACTACGGAACGTACTCGATGCGACGGACGAAAGCGACGCTGATCTACCGGCGGACAAGAAACCTGCGCGAGCGTCGATTGAGCAGCGCAGATCCGTCCGCCTTGCTGCGGCGGTGACACGGATCGATGCGCTGCCAGATGGCTCGATTGCGGCGAACAGCAGACATTCAGTGGGCCACACAGACTGACTGCAGCCAGTCTGAAGCGGAAACTCCAGAATCAGCTTTGAACAAACAGCCCTTCGCAGCGGTTCATCTGCCGCGACAGCACCGCGGCCCACCTCCAGGAGGAATGGCTCCGACACAGAGTCGCCTAGCTTCAAGCAGCACTCGATTTCTAACGCTCTGTCAGGGACGCGGCACCGCCCGGAGCGCCGCCTCTCCCAAGAACAACTACAGAGTCAGACCTCCGTCGATGGTCAGGCTCGCGCCTGTCATGCACCCTGACTCTTCGCGCGCAAGGTAGGAGGCCAGGGCCCCGATCTCCTGGGGCTTGCCGACGCGCTTCAAGGGGCTTCGCTGCGCCAGTGCTTCGGTCCAGTCCGCGGTCAGGTCGGTCTCGACCGGGCCCGGCTGGATGTTGTTGACCGTGATGCCTCGCGGCGCCAGGTCCAGCGCCGCGCCCTTGACCAGGCCGGCGACCGCGGTCTTCGTGAGCTGGTAGACGCTGGAGCCGGCCTGGCCGGTGCGCAGCGCCACGTTGCTGCCGATGGTGATGATTCGCCCGCCATCCAGCACATGCGGCACGCTCGCCTGCACCGCCAGGAACACGCCACGCACGTTGACCGCCAGCATCTGGTCCAGGTCGGCCAGCGGCACCGCGTCGATGCTGCCCGCCTTGTAGATGCCGGCATTGACGACCACGACCTGCAGGGCGCCGAAGCGCTCCACGGCCAGGGCGACTGCGCTGCGAATGGCCTGGGCATCGGCGCTGTCGGCCGCGATGGCGTGGGCACGGCCGCCGGCCTGCACGATCTGCGCGACCAGTGCCTGTGCGCTGTCGGGCCGCGACACGTAGGTGAACGCGACGGCGTAACCGTCGGCCGCCAGTCGCTGCACGGCGGCGGCGCCGATGCCGCGTGATCCGCCGAACACCAGGGCGGCGCCGCGGGGCGTTGTTGCGTCTTTTCTCACTGCATTTTCCTTTCCGGACGCCATGGTCCGTCACTCACCGAACACCTGCACGCAGGCAGGACCAAAAAACCAGGGGCGCGTGCCGCGGCATCAGCCGAACGTGAATGCGTAGCCGCGCGCCCCGGAATCAAGAAAGCGGATTTCCACTGTGCGGGCCTTCACCGCGCCGCTCTGGCGCACGAGCTGGTACAGGCGGGTGGCGTCCACCACGCCGTTGCCATCGGCATCCACGTCCGTGCCGTGGTGCCGCCCGGGGGGCTGGCCGTCCAGCGTCAATCGAAAGCGCACCGGGCCGCTGGCGCCCGCGCCGAGCACCAGGTTGGCGTCGCGGGCCTCGAAGCGCATCGCAAGGCCGCCACCCGCATCGGCGCCTTCCACGAACTCGGGCTTCAGCGTCCAGGTGCCGGACAGCGACCAGCTGTTGGACTGCAGCGCGGCGGGCGTGTAGTGCGCCGGCTTGTCGGGCACGACCTTGCCGGCGACGCGTGGGCTGGTCCCTTTCTCGTAGCCAAGATAGGTCTCCGGGCTGCGCAGGGTGTCGGCGTCGGCGGCCAGGCCGGAGCCCCGCAGGTCCGGCGCCACGTTCGGCGCCAGCACAGGCTGCGCATCGCCGGTGCCGGGCGCGCCGGCCTCGCGCAGCAGCTCCTCGATCACGCGCTCGGAAGCCGCGTACCCGCCCTCGCCGAACTGGTGGTGCCGCACGCGGCCCTGTGCGTCGACGAAGTACAGGGCCGGCCAGTAATGGTTGTCGAACCCGCGCCAGATGCGGAAGTCGTTGTCCTGCACCACCGGGTAGGCGATCTGCAGATCCTGCAATGCGCGCCTGACATTGCCGGGGTCTTTCTCGAAGGCGAACTCGGGCGTGTGCACGCCCACCACCACGAGACCACGGCCGGCGTATTTCTGCGCCCAGGCTTTCACATAGGGCAACGTGCGCAGGCAGTTGATGCAGGAATAGGTCCAGAAGTTGACCAGCACGACCTTCCCTTGCAGTGCGGCGATCGACTGTGGGGCGGCGTTGAGCCACTGCGTGCCGCCTTCCAGGCTGGCCCGCGCTGATTCCACCGGCAGCCGGGCGGGCTGCGGTGAGGCCGCAAGCGCGGCGGGAATCAGGCGTTGCAGCAGGCCGGCTTCGAGCCCGCTGTCGCCCAGGCCGCCGAACCGGGCCAGCAGGCGCGTGTCGATGCCGGTGCCCACGGCCACCACACCGGCCAGCATGGCGACGCCCGCGATGCGGCGGCCAGCGATGCCGGGCAGCAGCCTGGCCTTCAAGGCCGCCAGCGGCCTGGCGCCGACCCGCAGCGCCACCCACAGCGCCACGCCGGCACCGGCGCCGTACGACAGCAGCAACAGCAAGGTATGGGCACCCGGCCCCGTCAGCGCGGCCGTGGCGAGCACCAGGCCCAGCACCGGGCCTGCGCACGGTGTCCAGATCAGCCCCGTGGCCGCGCCCAGCAGCGCGGCGCTGCGCCAGCCGCCGCGCTGCTGCTGCTTGTGCGCCAGGCGCTCACCGGCCCGCACCAGCGGCGCACTCCACCACGCGGCCAGGCGCGGCGACAGCAGCGACGCCCCGAACAGGGCCAGCGCCGCCAATGCGGCCCAGCGGCCGATCTGGTTCAGCTGCACGGCCCACGCGCCCGCCACGGCGCCGAGGGAGGCCACGGCCGCGAAACCAGCGACCATGCCGGCGAGCAGCGGCAGGTTGCCCTGCGCGAAGGGCCGGTCATGGCGCGCGAAAACGAAGGGCAGCACCGGCAGGATGCAAGGGCTGAGCACGGTCAGCATGCCGGCGACAAAAGCGGCGATGGCAAGGGTCATGGCGGATCCGAAGCGGTGGTGCGGCTCAGAGCCGCGTGACGTCGATCACCGCCTGCGCGAACGCGGCGGGCGCCTCCTGCGGCAGGTTGTGGCCGATTCCGCCGTCCAGCTGGCGGTGCTGGTACTTGCCGCTGAACTTCTTCGCATAAGCGGCCGGATCGGGATGCGGCGCGCCGTTGGCGTCGCCTTCCATCGTGATCGTGGGCACGGCGATGACGGGGGCCGTGGCCAGCCGTTGCTCCAGCGCGTCGAAGCGCGGCTCGCCGGCCGCCAGGCCGATGCGCCAGCGGTAGTTGTGGACCACGATGGCCACGTGGTCCGGGTTGTCGAAGGACTGCGCGCTGCGCTGGTAGGTGGGCTCGTCGAAGCGCCAGCGCGGCGAAGCCTGCTGCCAGATGAAGCGGTTGAATGCCGCCGGGTTGGCGGCATACCCGTCGCGGCCGCGGTCGGTCGCGAAGTACGACTGGTACCACCAGGCGAACTCCGCGGCCGGCGGCAGCGGCTTGGCGTTGGCTTGCGGGTTGCCGATCAGGTAGCCGCTCACCGACACCAGCCCGGCCACGCGCTCGGGCCAGATCGCGGCCAGGATGCAGGCCGTGCGCGCGCCCCAGTCGAAGGCGCCCAGCACGGCCTGGCGGATACCGAGCGCGTCCATCAGCGCGACGATGTCCTGCGCCACCGCGCCCTGCTGGCCGTTGCGGGGCGTGGCGTCGGACAGGAAGCGCGTGTCGCCGTAGCCGCGCAGGGAAGGCACGATCACGCGATAGCCCCCCGCCGCCAGACGCGGCGCCACGTCGACGAAAGCATGGATGTCATACGGCCAGCCGTGCAGCAGGATGGCCACGGGGCCATCGGCCGGGCCGGCCTCGGCATAGGCCACGCGCAGGTCGCCCGCGGCGATGGTCTTGAGTGATGCGAAGCCGGTGGCGCCGGTGCCCGTGGCGGCCCGCGCCGGGGAGGCGAGCAGGTTGGCGATGGGCGCGGCGGCGAGGCCCAGGGCCGCGCTGGCGAGGAAGTCGCGGCGGCGGGTGGTCGTTGCGGTTGTCGTGTGGGCGGTGTGCATGGAATGGCCTTTGGCTGCGGTTGGGACGGTGCCGGCGCGGTCTGCGTCGGCTGGCCCCTAGTACATCGCCCAGATGTATGTGGCATGTGTCGTGGGCACTCCCCGATTGCATGGCCATGTCGCGGCAGCGGGGCCGGATACACAGCCATACAAACTCGCCATCGACTGGCGCATCGCGGATGGGATGCCCTGAAACGACACCGCCACCCGGAGGTGGCGGCTGGAGGAAAACGGGTGGAGGCAGGCCGGCGCTCAGGAACGCCGCCGCCGCAGCGGCGGTGCAGCGCTGGCCGAAGGCATGGCACACGGCCGCCCCGCAGACTGGCTGATTTCGGACGCGAAGCCGCCGAAGAGGAAGAACAGCGAGAACAGCAGCTTGCGCATGTCTCTATGCGTCTTGCGCTTCGACCTGCGCGGCGAACACGTAGCCCTCGCTACGCACGGTCTTGATGTAGCGCGGCTCGCGGGCGTCGTCGCCCAGGCACTTGCGCAGTCGGCTGATCATCAGGTCGATGGAGCGCTCGAACAGCTCGGCCTCGCGGCCCTGCGTGATCGAAAGGATCTGGTCGCGCGTGAGCACCTTCTGCGGATGGTCCACCAGCACGCGCAAGAGCCGGTATTCCGCGCCGCTGAGCGATACCACCGTGCCTTCGTGGTCCAGCAGCATGCGCTCCACCGTGTCCAGCCGCCAGTCGCCGAAGGCCAGGTAGCGCGCCTCGTCGGTGCTGCGCATGTTGGGCGGCAGCATGCGCGTGCGGCGCAGTACCGACTTGATGCGGGCCAGCAGCTCGCGCGCGGCGAAGGGCTTGGCGAGGTAATCGTCGGCGCCCATCTCAAGGCCCAGTATGCGGTCGGCCTCGTCGCCGCGCGCGGTGAGCATGAGGATGGGCAGCGCCTTGTGCTTGCCGCCGCGCAGGTCGCGGCACAGCGTCAGGCCGTCCTCGCCGGGCAGCATCAGGTCGAGGATCACGAGGTCGAAGGGTCCGGCGGTCTCCAGGGCCTGGCGCATGTGGCGGCCGGTGGGCGCGGTGGTCACGCGCAGACCGTTCTTCTGCAGGTAGGCGCCGACAAGCTCGCGGATCTCGCGGTCGTCGTCGACCAGAAGGATGTGGTCGGCGGCAGGCGTGGTGGTGTTCATCGGATGTCCTGATTCGTGGCGGCGGGCAGGCGCAGGCTCGCGCACAGGCCGCCTTCGGGCCGGTTGTGCAGGGCCAGCTCGCCACCGAGCGACAGTGCCAGCTGGTGCGCGATGGCCAGGCCCAGCCCGGTGCCGCCGGTCTCGCGGTTGCGTGAGCTTTCCAGCCGGTAGAAGGGCTGCAGCACGGCGGCGAGCTGGTCCTCGGGAATGCCGGGGCCATGGTCGCAGACCTCGACCAGCACGGCACCGTCCTGAAGCCGCACGCCGACCTCGGCGCGCTCGCCGTATTTGAGCGCGTTGTCGACGAGGTTGGTGAGGATGCGGCGCAACGCGTGCGGCCGGGTGCTGAGCGACACGTCGGCCTCGTGCACGAGCGTGACCGGGCGACCGGTGTCGGCGTAGTCGTTGACGATGCTGTGCACCAACGCGTCCAGCTTCACGCGGCGCGGCGTCTCGTCGGAGCCCTGCAAGGTCTTGGCGTAGCCCACGCCCTCGTGCACCAGCGTGCGCATGGATTCGAGGTCCTGGCGGAACTTGTCGGCCTCGGGCATGTTGTCCGCCAGGTCCACGCGCAGGCGCATTCGCGTGATGGGCGTCTGCAGGTCGTGCGAGATGGCGGCGAGGATCTGCACGCGCTCCTGCACGGTGCCGGCAATGCGCCGCTGCATCGCGTTGAAGGCGCGCGCGGCCTGCGCCACCTCGGCCGGCCCGGCCTCGGCCACGGGCGCGGGCCGCAGGTCGGGGCCGAGCCGGTCGGCGGCCCGGGCCAGCTGCGCCAGCGGCCGTGTGACCAGCCGCATGCCGGCCCAGGCGCAGGCCGCGAGCACCAGCAGCTGCGCGAGCAACAGCCAGGTCACCCAGTCGGCCACCGGCATCGGCACGCGGCGCGCCAGCACATACAGCGAGGAGCCGTCGTTCAGCCGCACCTGCATGCACGCCGTCTCGGGCTGCTGCGGGAGCTGGCCCACAGCGACCACGGGAAAGGGCCGCAGCGCGTTGGTCACGATATCGGTGAAGCGCGTCAGGGCGGGCGAGGAGGGCGGCGCCATGTCCCCCACGCCCTCCAGGGAGAAGCGGTAGTTGGGCCGCTCCAGGCGCTGGAACCATCCGGCGCGCTCGGCGGCGGGCAGGCGGTCGAGGATGGCCACGGAACTCGCGATGTCGCGCTCCACGCCGCTGACCATCAGGTTCATCAGCGTCTGCCCGCGTTCGTAGCGGATCGCCGTGTAGGTCAGCACCTGGGCCAGCGCCATACCCACCACCACCAGCAGCGTGACGCGCGCCAGCAGGGTGCTTGGCCACAGCCTTCGGAGGAATGCGGGCATGGGTGGGGGCCGGTGCGTGGGTCAGGCCACCGACAGCGCGACCTCGATGTTGCCGCGCGTGGCCTTGGAATAAGGGCACAGCTGGTGCGCGCCTTCGACGATGGCCAGGGCGGTGTCGTGCGGCACGCCGGGCACGAGGACCTGCAGCCGCGCCGCCAGCCTGAAGCCGTCGGCACCTTCGACCAGGTCGACCTCGGCATTGACGGCCAGCCCTTCCGGCAGGCGCACGCCCTGGGCCTGGGCCGCGCGGGCCATGGCGCCCATGAAGCAAGCCGACCATCCGGCTGCGAACAGCTGTTCGGGGTTGGTGCCAGGACCCACGGTACCGAAGCGCGTGAGCGTGACGTCGAGCCGGCCGTCGTCGCTGCGCGCGGCGCCGCCGCGTCCGCCGGTGGTCTGGGTACGGCCGGTGTAGAGAACCTTGTCTTGGGTGGTGGTGTTCATGGTCGTTGTCCGTCAGAGGGAGTTGTGGAAATGGAGGCGCGATTGTTAGGGCGCGCAGCGCTTTCTCCGAGGGTGTTCTTGACCTTGTGTAGGAGCCGCCCATGCGGGCTACAAAACTATACAAAAGTCGCCCATCCAGCAGCGCGGGGCGACTCCGCCGCGGCCGCAGGCGATGCACGCGGCAGCCCAGCGTGCGAGCGGCGCTACCGCCGTGCCGTCTTGCGGCTCAACCTAGGACTGCGAATTCGCATCCTCGGAACGGGCACGCGGTGCGCTGCAGGCCGCACAGTAGTTCGCGGCCGGCGTTCGAAGCGGTTTTCCGCATTCGGAGCAAGGCGGCCCATAGAGACTCAGGCGATGGTGGTAGAGAGCAAAAGGATTGGCTTCTCTGAAGCCGGTGATGCGTTCGTAAGTTGCCAGCGCCTGCTCTCCGACGACCGCTTGTGCCTGACGCAAGTCAGCCCCGGTTTTCTCGCGATAGTCCCGTATCTGCTCCATGAAACCCGTGGGGAAGACCTGTCGATATTCCTCCTCCGTGAGTATTGGGAGATCGATCTTGCATCGCCAGCAGTACATGGTGGTCGCCACTGTTTCTCGATCCTTTCTATGAGGCGCATGCCTTCTGGAGGCAATAACTGCGCGTTCGACCTCACAAGTATGCGCAATTGGGTGCGCCCATTTTTTTGACTCGGCGGTCTGGCTTACTCTGAATGCTGCCGATTCGCCGTGCCTCATGGAAAGCCCGCCTGCTTGCTGGCTGTCCCGATTCGTGGCAAAAGCTGGCGTGTTCCCATCCTTATGAGGTAAATCAACCGTGTGTGATCTGAACGACCAGGAAGAACTCAAGAAGTACACCCGCCGCGACTTCGCTACGTGGGCCGCGTCCGCGGGCGTGCTGACGGCGTTGCCCAGCGTGGCCAACGCCGTGGCCGTTGCCGAGCGCGAGGTGACCATCGCCACTGCGGACGGCAACTGCGACGCTTACTTTGTCGCACCGACCTCGGGGCCTGCACCCGGCGTGCTGGTGTGGCCCGACGTGTTCGGTCTTCGCCCGGCCTTCAGGCAAATGGGTCGGCGGCTGGCCGAATCGGGCTACAGCGTGCTGGTGGTGAATCCCTTCTACCGGCAGAAGAAAGCGCCCACTGCCGCGCAGGGCGGCCAGACGCCGATCGCCGAAGTGATGCCGCTGATGCAGGCGCTGACGCCGGCCATGCATCTGAGCGACGGCAAGGCCTTCGTGGCGTGGCTCGATGCCCAACGCGAGGTGGACAAGGCGCGCAAGCTGGGCACCACCGGCTATTGCATGGGCGGCCCGATCGCGGTGCGCACTGCCACCGTGGCCCCCGGCCGCGTAGGTGCTGTTGGAACTTTCCATGGCGCCGCCATGGTGACCGCGGCGCCCGACAGCCCCCATCGCCTGGTGGCCCAGACGCAGGCGCGCTACCTGATTGCAGTGGCCCAGAACGACGACGCCAAAGATCCCGAAGCCAAGGTCACGCTGCGCACTGCGCTCGAAAGCGCGAAGCTGCCGGCCGAGGTGGAGGTGTACCCGGCGGCCCACGGCTGGTGCCCGCCCGATACCCAGGTCTACGACGCCGCCCAGTCCGAGCGCGCCTGGACGCGCCTGCTGGCCACGTTCAGTACGGCACTGGCCTGATCATTTCGGCGTGAGCCGATACAGGCCGCCCTCGCGGTCGTCCTCGATCAGCCACAGCGCGCCATCGGGCGCCTGCTCGACGGCGCGGACGCGAAAGCCGACCGTCCAGTGCTCCGCCGGTTTCGCGATCGCGCCGTTGACCTCGATCCGGTGCAGGGCACGGCTGACGAGGCCGGGCGCGAACGCCGAGCCCTTCCATTTCGGAAACATCGCGCCGCTGTAGAACATCAGGTTGCCGGGCGCCAGCACAGGCGTCCAATAGATCGCAGGCTTGGCGAGGTCGGCGCGCGTGTCGGGGCTGGCAATGGGCACGCCGTCGTAGTTCACCGCATAGGAAACGAGCGGCCAACCGTAGTTCTTGCCCGGTTCGATGAGGTTGAGTTCGTCGCCGCCGCGCGGGCCGTGCTCGAGCTCCCAAAGGCGGCCATCCGGCGCGAATGCGAGGCCGTAGGGCGTGCGATGACCCGAACTCCATGTCTCGGACGGCGTCAGATTGGGGCCATCGAAGACATGGGTGCGCACGACCGGCGCGGTCTTCGCGGCCTCCGTGTCTCTCGGCGGATCGATCACCGGGACCGACTGCGCACCCGTCTTGCCTTCCATGGGGTTGCCGGGTGCGGGCTTGCCGTCCAGGGTCAGTCGCAGGATCTTGCCGGCCGGTTGGTTCGGGTCTTGCGCGGGGGTGAAGCGCTGCCGATCGCCGACCGTGAGAAAGAGAAACTTCTGGTCCGGCGAAAAGGCCACGGCGGCGCCGACCTGGCCTCCCTTGCCCTTGATCGGGTCACGCCAGACGACCTTCAGGTCCTCCAGCGAAGCGGTGCCGGTGCCGATCCTGAGCGTCGCGCGGGCGAGCGCCAGGCTCGAGGTACCCGGGACTTGTCCGGGCTCCGAATAGGTCAGGTAGATCGCCCCATCGCTCGCAAAGGACGGGGCCAGGTACACGCCGAGCAGGCCGTTCTGGCTTTGGTAGAGCACTGGCGGCACGCCGGTGACTTCGAGCTTCTGCCCGGACTGGGTCGTGAGGTAGAGCTTGCCGATCTTCTCGGTGACCAGCATGCGCCCGTCCGGCAGGAAGGCGATGCGCCATGGCAGGTCGAACTGCGCAACCTTCGTGAGCTTGAACGGGGGCGAAGGGGTGGGGGGCAGGGTGCCGGCGTTGATCTGCGCGAACACGGGCGTTGCACTGAAGAGCAACAGGGATAGGCTTACGGACTTCATGGATGGCATGTCCCGCGTCAGGGCGCATTGCGGCGCAGGAACACATGCGTGGCGCGCTCGCCTGCCACCTGCCGCTCGCAGCTGTAGCCCAGGGCCGGCAGGTCCAGGCCGGCGAAAAGCGCCTCGCCCTTGCCCAGCAGCACCGGCCGCACGGCCAGGTGCAGTTCGTCGATCAGCCCGGCCTTCAGGTATTCGCGCACGGTGGCCACGCCGCCACCCACACGCACGTCGCGCGTGCCTGCGGCGGCCCGTGCCAATGTCAGTGCCTCATGGATGCCGCCGGTGACGAAGTGGAAGGTGGTGCCGCCTTGCATCGTCAGTGGCGCGCGGGCATGGTGGGTCAGCACGAAGACCGGCACATGGTAGGGCGGCTCGTCGCCCCACCAGCCTTTCCAGCTCTCGTCGGGCCAGGGACCGCGCACCGGTCCGAACATGTTTCGCCCCAGGATCCATGCGCCCATCTCGGCGAAGCCCTGCTCGGCGATCTCGTTGTCGATGCCGGTCTCGCCGTTGGCCTCGCCCGTGCTGTGCATCTGCTGCCAGACGCGCGTGGGAAAGAACCAGTTCATGAGTTCGGGGCCGCGAACGCCCAGCGGATGCTCCAGGCTCTGGTCCGGGCCGGCAGCGAAGCCGTCGAGCGAAACGCCGAAACTGCGTACTAGCAATCGGGTCATGGCGGGGTCTCCTGGAAGAACGAAGCGGCAGTCTAGCGTGGGCGGTGCCTTGCGGAGGTCCCGCTTCGGCCAGATGTTTCACTCTTGAAACGCATGCGCCCGGCCATCCGCCGCCGGGGCGTTTAAAGTTCGGTCCCCGGTAGCGCTTTCTCGCTACCGTTTTTTTCCAACCGCTTGATTGAAGAAAGAGCATCCCGTTTTGAACAAGACCGAACTCATCGCCGCCATCGCCACGGACACGAACCTCAGCAAGGCCGATGCCGGCCGCGCGCTCGACGCCGCGATCGAAAACCTGTCGCGCGCGCTGGCCGCCGGCGACACGGTGCAATTGATCGGCTTCGGCACCTTCGCCGTGGCAAGCCGCCCTGAGCGCACGGGCCGCAACCCGTCGACCGGCGAGCCGATGACCATCAAGGCCAGCAAGGCGCCCAAGTTCACCGCCGGCAAGGCGCTGAAGGACGCGGTCAACGCCGTCGCCGCCAAGTAAGCGGCACGCCTCGCGTCATTTTCTTTTCGCATCTTCTCCCTCCGCGGCGCCGGCGCAGCAGCGCAGACCCCGGAGGGCGTGGCCTCTTCTTCAGGAAGCGGACGCGTTCCGCGCTAGAGTGCGTGCACGTTCACAAGCTCAGCCATCCGACATGTCCGACGCACCTGTGTCAACGCCACGTTCCCGCATGCCCGCGCCACCGCGGCTGCTGCAAATTCTCGTCGTCGGTGCCTGCCTCCTGATGGCGGGCTGCGCAAGCCCTCCGGGTCCGCGCCAGGGACGAGGCCCCGTACCGTCGATCACCAGCACGCCGCTCACGGACGAGCAGTCGAACAGCATCGCCATTCACGCGCTGGGGCTGGTCGGCACGCCATACCGCTATGGCGGCAACACGCCGGACGGCGGCTTCGACTGCAGCGGGCTCATCGGCTACGTCTATCTCAACAGCGTGGGGCAATCGCCGCCGCGCACGGTGGCGCGCATGTCGGACTTCGGTCAAGCCGTGGCGATGTCGCAGCTTCGCACGGGCGACCTGGTGCTCTTCGGTTCGTCCACGCCCACGCATGCCGGCATCTATGTCGGCGGCGGCCGCTTCGTGCATGCGCCGTCCACGGGCGGCGAGGTGCGGCTCGACCGGCTCGACGGCGTGTACTGGTCGCGCCAGCCGACGCAGGCACGGCGGCCCTGAGCGTCGGGCCCGGGGCGCATCGACCGGTCAGTCTTCCGCGTCGCGCTGTTTTCTTCGTTGCCATATGGCCCGCTCGTCCATGCGTGCCCAGGCGTTGAGCAGTGCGGCGCGCGTGATGTCGCCGGCCATGCGGATGGCGATGGCGTCGTCGGCGTTCAGCGGGCGCCAGTCGGTCGGATCTTCCGCGCGCGAGATGCTCATCCACCGGGCGCCGCAATGGCTGCACGATGCCACGAGGACGTTGCCCGTCTCGACGTGGCCGAGCATGGTCTGTTCGTCGAGTGCCGGCGTGCCGCAGCATGACCAGTAGAGCGTCATGTCGGGCCGTGCCTGTGCCTGCCGGGCCCAGGCGGCCGCGTGATACCAGAGCGTCGCGTGCAGTGCCATGTCACGCCCTCTCAGGCGGCAGGCGCGGCCTGCGCGGCTTGTCGAGCCGATAAAGCCTTACCAGCGTCTCTGCCGAGACGACCCACACAGCCGCGACCGCGGCCAACCAGACGATGTCCATTGCTCACTCTTGTTCGGGAGTGGATGGAGTATCGAAAGACGCGCATAAAAACGGCATCGAATGCCGGTGGCCGCGCGTAAAAATTTCATAAAGACCGGTGCGGCGAGGTCACATGTTCCGGCCGCACGCCCAGTCCCACCGCCCGTGCCGGCAGCCGGCGAAGCACGGGCCAGCGCGAGAGCAGCCGCAGCGGCCACGGCACGTGGCCCGCCACCGCCGTCATCTTGCCGCCGAGCACCGGCACCAGCACGCGGTCTTGCACCATGCGCTGCGCCGCCTGCGTCACGCGCACCGGCCATTCCCTTCGCCGCTGCAGCTGCGGCAGCATGTCGTCGATCTGCTTGTCGGTGGCCGTGCCGGCCAGCATCGGGGCCAGCAGGTTGGCCGCGGCCACCGCGTCCTGCACGGCCAGATTGATGCCGACGCCGCCCACGGGCGACATGGCATGCGCCGCATCGCCGATGCACAGCATGCCCTTGCACGACCACGACTCGAGCCGGTCGACCGTCACCTCGAGCAGCTTCACCGCGTTCCAGTCGGGCAGTGCCTTCGCAAGCCGGTCGGCGAAGAAGGGCGCGATCTTGCCGATCTCGGCGTGGAAGGCGTCGATGCCCCGGGCCTGCAGCGCGGCGTGCCCGCCCTTGGGAATCACGAATGCGCACTGCCAGTAGTCGCCGCGGTTCAGCGTCACCAGCAAGTGCCCAGCGGCGATGTGGCCCGCGGTGGCCTCCGGGTCGCCGCTTTCCCTGGGAATGCGCATCCACAGCACGTCGATCGGTGCGCCGTAGCTGATGTGCGGCAGTGCGGCGGCATCGCGCAGCGCGGAGTGGCGGCCGTCGCTCGCGACCACCAGCGAGGCGTGCAGCTCCACGTCCTGCGGCTTCCCGGCCCGGCGCCCGCGCCGCACCTTCACGCCGTTGACGCGCCCCTTGTCCTGCAGCAGGCCGACGGCCTCGGCGTCGGTCCACAGCTCGAAGCCCGGATAGCGCCGCGCCTCGTTGCACATGAAGTCCAGGAACTCCCACTGCGGCATCAGCACCAGGAACTTGCTGTGCGAAGGCAGGTGGGTGAAGTCGGCCACGGGAAAGTTCCGGCCCTCGAAGCTCGCGCACAGCTGCTCGATGCGGTCGTGCGGGCGCTGCAGGAAAGCCTCGAGCAGGCCCAGTTCGTGAAGTACCTCCAGCGTCGACGGGTGCACGGTGTCGCCGCGGAAGTCGCGCAGGAAGTCAACGTGCTTTTCCAGCACCACGACGGGGACGCCGGCCCGCGCGAGCAGCAATCCCAGCACCATGCCGGCGGGGCCGCCGCCCGCGATGCAGCAGCGCACCTGCGCCTGGCTTGCCTGGGTCGCCTGGGTTGAAGTAGGGGGAGCGGTGTCGGTCAATCGGCTGGCTCGCTTGTTGAAGACAGACCCCTATTGTTCCGGCTTGGTCCGGTTCGTGCGTGTAGGCCCGCAGGCATTGAACTGCGGCCCTCGGGCATGGGCATGCGGGTTTTCCATTACGCAAAGCCACGCGCCCGGCCCGCGCGGTCCGACGGATGCGCCGCGGCGCCCGCGCGGCAAAACTCCCGGGGTTCAATCCTGGAGACATCCCAATGCAAAGCATCCGACGCCACCTGGTGTGGCTGGTCGTGGCCGTGGCCGGCGCGTTTTCGCTCGCCACCGTGGCCCTGACCCGAGGTGAGAGCGTCAACGCCCTCTGGGTGGTGGCCGCCGCGATCTGCACCTACCTGATCGCCTACCGCTACTACAGCCTCTTCATCGCCGACAAGGTGCTGGGCCTGGACGGCAACCGCAAGACGCCCGCGCACCGCCACAACGACGGCCTGGACTATGTGCCGACCGACAAGAACGTGCTGTTCGGCCACCACTTCGCGGCCATTGCCGGCGCGGGCCCGCTGGTGGGCCCGGTGCTCGCGGCGCAGATGGGCTACCTGCCCGGCCTGCTGTGGGTGCTGGCCGGCGTGGTCTTCGCCGGCGCGGTGCAGGACTTCATCATTCTCTTCATCTCCACGCGGCGCGACGGCCGCTCGCTGGGCGACCTCGTGAAGCAGGAGATGGGCGTGGTGCCCGGGATGATCGCGCTGTTCGGCACCTTCATGATCATGATCATCATCCTGGCGGTGCTGGCGCTGATCGTGGTGAAGGCGCTGGCCGAGTCGCCCTGGGGCACCTTCACGGTGGCGGCCACGGTGCCGGTGGCGCTCTTCATGGGCGTGTACCTGCGCTACCTGCGCCCGGGCCGCATCGGCGAGGTGTCGCTGATCGGCTTCGTGCTGCTGATGCTGGCCATCTTCGGCGGCCAGGCCGTGAGCCAGAGCCCCGAATGGGCGCCGCTCTTCACCTTCGACGGCAAGGCGCTCACCTGGATGCTGGTGGGCTACGGCTTCGTCGCCGCGAGCCTGCCGGTGTGGCTGCTGCTGGCGCCGCGCGACTACCTGTCGACCTTCCTGAAGATCGGCACCATCATCGCGCTGGCCATCGGCATCGTGTTCGTGATGCCCACGCTGCAGATGCCGGCCGTCACGCAGTTCGCGCAGGGCAACGGCCCGGTGTGGTCGGGCAGCCTGTTCCCGTTCCTGTTCATCACCATCGCCTGCGGCGCCGTCTCGGGCTTCCATGCGCTCATCTCCTCGGGCACCACGCCCAAGATGCTCGACAACGAGCGCCATGCGCGCTTCATCGGCTATGGCGGCATGCTGGCTGAATCCTTCGTCGCCGTGATGGCGCTGGTGGCGGCCTCGTGCATCGAGCCGGGCATCTACTTCGCGATGAACAGCCCGGCCGCGCTGGTGGGCAGCACCGCGCAGCAGGCGGCGCAGACCATCTCGAGCTGGGGCTTCGTGGTCACGCCCGAGATGCTGGTGCAGACCGCCAGGGACGTGGGCGAGACCACCATCCTGGGCCGCGCAGGCGGCGCGCCGACGCTGGCGGTGGGCATGGCCCACATCCTGCACCAGGTGATCGGCGGCCAGGCCATGATGGCCTTCTGGTACCACTTCGCGATTCTGTTCGAGGCGCTTTTCATCCTCACGGCGGTGGACGCCGGCACCCGCGCTGGCCGCTTCATGCTGCAGGACCTGCTGGGCAGCTTCGTGCCGGCGCTCAAGCGCACCGACTCGCTGCCGGCCAACCTCGTGGCCACGGCACTGTGCGTGGCGGCCTGGGGCTACTTCCTGTACCAGGGCGTGGTCGATCCGCTGGGCGGCATCAACACGCTGTGGCCGCTGTTCGGCATCTCCAACCAGATGCTGGCCGCCGTGGCGCTGATGCTTGGCGTGGTGGTGCTGTTCCGCATGAAGCGCGAGCGCTACGCCTGGGTGGCCGCCGCGCCGGCCGCATGGCTGCTGGCCTGCACGCTCACCGCGGGCTGGCAGAAGATCTTCTCGGCCGACCCGAAGATCGGCTTCCTGTCGCATGCCGCCAGGTACACCGAGGGCATCGCCAACGGCGTGCTCGTGGCGCCGGCCAAGACGCCCGAGGCCATGTCGCGCATCGTCTTCAACGACCGGCTGGATGCGGCGCTGTGCGCGCTTTTCATGTTCGTGGTGCTCAGCGTGCTGGTCTACAGCATCAAGGCCTGCCTGGCGGCACGCGCGGCCAACCGGCCGACCACGCAGGAGACGCCGTTCGAGCCGCTGGCCGCATCGGCCGCGCGCTGAAGCCATGGGCCTCGCATTGCCCGAAGCCGGGCGCTACTTCGCGCGCTCGCTCAAGCAGTCGCTGCGGCTCATGGTCGGCATGCCCGACTACGACGCCTACCTGACCCACATGGCAGCCACCCACCCGGACCGCCCGCCCATGAGCTACGAAGCCTTCTTCCGCGAACGGCTGGAGGCGCGCTACGGAGCAGGCAAGGGGCGCTGCTGCTAGCCAGCGCTTCGTTAGCCGTTGTTCGTGTTCGCTTGACCCGCGCAGAATGCGGGTGATAGCCTGCCCTCGCCTCGCGAGGGGCAGGCTTTTCTTCGTCGAACACCAGCGAACAACACAACGCAACCCATGATTTCTTCCAAGCGCTCATCCTCCACCAAGCTCACCAACAAACCGGCGCCGCTGCGCTCCGTCTGCCACGGGGTGGTGCTTGCATGCGCGCTGCTGGCCGGCGGCAACGCCCTGGCCCAGAAGCCGCACCAGGGCGCGCTGGATGCGGCCACGCAATACAAGGACGAGGCGCTCCAGATGCTCGAGCGCATGGTCAACATCGACTCGGGATCGGCCAACACCGAAGGGCTCGACAAGGTGCGCGAGATGGCCGTGGGCGAACTGCGCAAGCTCGGCGCGCGCATCGAGACCTTCCCCGCCGACCCGCACCCCGGCACCAACGTGGTGGCCACGTTCACGGGGCAGGGCAAGAAGAAGATCCTGATCCTCGCCCACATGGACACCGTGTTCAAGGACGGCACGGCCGCCGCCAAGCCCTTCTACGTCAAGGACGGCCGCGCCTACGGTCCCGGCGTGATGGACGACAAGGGCGGCGTGGTCGCGGGCCTCTATGCGTTGAAGATCCTGCAGCAGATCGGCTTCAAGGACTATGGGCAGATCACCTTCCTGCTCGACACCAACGAGGAGACGGGCTCCGTCGGCACCAGCGCGCTGATCGAGCGCGTGGCCAAGGAGCATGACGTGGCGCTGAACCTGGAGCCGGGCCGCCCGGCCGACGGCCTCGTGGTCGAGCGCAAGGGCTCGGCCACCGCGCTGGTCGAGGTGAAAGGCGTGGCCGCGCACGCGGGCGTGGCGCCCGAGGCCGGCCGCAATGCCGCGATGGAAGTCGCGCACCAGGTGCTGCAGCTGTCGAAGACGGCCGACCCGGTGAAGAAGACCACGGTCAACTTCACCGTGCTCACCGCCAACGGGCCGACCAACGTGATTCCCGCCACCGCGAGCGCCAAGGGCGACGTGCGCGCGGCCACGCCGGAAGAGTTCGACCGTGTCGAGAAAGACCTGGTGCGCATCGCGCAGAACAAGCTGATTCCCGAGACCGAGGTGCGCGTGCGCCTGGTGCGCGGCCTGCCGCCGATGCCGCGCCTGCCCGCATCGGAGAAGCTGGTGAAGATGGCCGAGGGCATCTACGCCGAGATCGGCAAGAAGCTCACCATCGAGAGCAGCGGCGGCGCGGCCGACGCGAGCCTGGTGGCGGGCGTGGGCGTGCCGGTGCTCGACGGCTTCGGCATCGTGGGTGGCGGCATCCACACGCCGGAGGAATACGCCGAGGTCGAGAGCGTGGTGCCGCGCCTCTACCTGCTGTCGCGCATGCTGATGGACCTGAGCGCGAACAACTGACCCGGTGCGGGCTGCCTTCCTCGCGGCGTTGCGAGGCCGCAGGCTCAGGCGAAGGCTGAGGCCGCCTGAGCCAATTCCAGCTTTTCCCGTCGGCGCCGCGAAGAGACGATGCCTTCCATCTCATTCGCGGAGCTTGCCGATGTCATCCGAACTCAACCAGATCGCCAGCTGGTCCTTGCGCTGGCGCATTGCCTTGTCGGGCGCGCTGTGCGTCGCGGCCGCGTTGTGCGCCGCGCAGCCGACCGACGCCAGCACCCGGCTGCATGCCGAGCAGCGCTTCCAGCTGGCCCTCGAAGCGCAGTCGGACCGCGACTACGCCACCATGCTCGACATGCTGCGGCAGGCCGCCGACGAAGGCCATGCCCAAGCGCAGGAGATGCTGGGCATGGTGCTGCTGACCGGCCCGACGCTCTATGGCGCCGCCGTGAAGGCCGACCGCTGCGAGGCGCGCGCATGGATGCGTCGCGCGGCGGCGCAGGGCAGCGAGAGCGCGCGGGCGCAGCTGGTGTTCCTGAACCGGCTGCGCGGCTCGCCCGCAGGGCGCGGCGCCTGCGGCTGAAGCCCGCGCCGCGGGCGGCTGGCCTTCAGGTCAGAATCGGGAGTTGATGGAACTCCGATCCCTGCGCTACTTCATCGCCGTGCTCGAGGCGGGCAGTCTCTCGCGCGCCGCCGTGGCGCTTTATGTTGCGCAGCCCGCGCTGACGGCGCAGATCAAGAAGCTGGAGCTCGAACTCGGCACGCAGCTGTTCGAACGCTCGCACGCGGGCGTCACGCCCACGGCCGCCGGCCTGCAGCTCTACCAGGATGCGCGACAGATGCTGTCGGATGCGAGCGCGATGCGCGATCGCCTGCAGCGTCCGCCCGAGGGGCCGGAGGGCTCGGTCACGGTCGCGGTGCCGTTCCTGCTGTCGTCGCTGCTGCTCGGCCCCGTGCTGGCGCGGCTCAAGCGCACGCATCCGCGCATCCGCGTGTTCGTCATCGACGACCTGAGCCTGATGGTGCGCAAGGCCATGGTCGACCGTCGCGCGGACATCGGCCTGCTGGTCGATACCGAGTACCTCAACGGGCTGGACGTGACGCCCTTCGTGCGCGAGCCGATGTTCATCTGCGGCTACGACCCCGGCGGCGAAGTGGCCGCGATGACGCTGCCCTCACCGGGCGGGAAGAAGCAGGGGCGGGGCAAGGCCGCCACGTCGCGGCGCCCCATGCTGCCGTTCGCGCGCGCTGCCGGGCTGCCGCTCGTGCTGCAGTCGCGCCGCTTCAGCATCCGCGCGAGCGTGG
>PJUC01000392.1_pt1 | contig 20117 bp, 20 predicted proteins | sample 1512161 | NCBI WGS metagenome assembly PJUC01 (sample SAMN08177676, study PRJNA422409) | Soil metagenome, whole genome shotgun sequencing project. | isolation source: Soil enriched on filter paper | place: USA: Madison | collected 2015-01-15
CGGCCAGCCGGCGGCTTTCACGTTCCTGTTCGGTGCACTGCTGTGCGCGGCTCCGCTGATCGCCGTGCGGTGGCCGCGCTGGGCGACCGCGATGTTCGCCGTCGCCGCGATCGTGCTGCCGCTGCCGATCGCCGGCAACGGCGGCACCCCCTGGCCCTGGCCGTGGTCGGTGCCGGCGATGCTCGTTCTCGTCGCGTTCGTGGGGGTGCTCGCGATCGTCCACGGCTGGCGGCTCGCACTCGTCGCCTGGCTCGTGGCGATCGGCGGCACCCTCGCCGCCGTGATCGCACTGTCGGACGCCGTGCCGGTCGTCGCGGCCATCGTGAACCTCGTGATCGTGACGTCGGTGTCGGGGGCCGCGCTGCTCGTCGCGGTGCTGGTCGCCAGCAGACTGCGGGTGGGCGCCGAGCTCACGCGGGAGCGGGAGCTCGCAGCGCGGGAGCAGGACCGGCGCGTCGTCGTCGAGGAGCGCGCGCGCATCGCTCGCGAGCTGCACGATGTCGTCGCCCACGGGATGTCGCTCATCCAGGTGCAGGCCTCCACGGCGCAGTACCGCGTCCCCGGCCTTCCCGACGACGCCGTGCGCGAGTTCGACGAGATCGCCCAGACCGCGCGCACCGGGCTCGCCGAGATGCGCCGTCTGCTGGGCGTGCTGCGCACCGACGACCACGTCGCCGATCTCGCTCCGCAGCAGGGCCTGCACGACATCCCCGCCCTCGTCGAGACCGTGCGGCGCGCCGGCGCGGAGGTCGAGGCTACCTACCCGGCGACCCCGCCCGCCGTTCCCGACACTGTCGGCATCGCGGCGTTCCGCATCGTGCAAGAGGCCCTGAGCAACGCCGTGCGCCATGCCCCCGGCGCCGCGATCACGCTGACGATGGAGGCGGATGCCGACGCCGTGCGCATCCACGTGCGCAACGCGCCCCCTTCCTCCGTCGCGACCGGCGCGCCGCCCGCGGCACGCGGACACGGTCTCGTCGGCATGACCGAGCGCGCGGCGCTGGTCGGCGGTAGCGTGGACGCCGCCGCGGACGCCGACGGCGGCTGGACGGTGACGGCCGCGCTTCCGGTCCCACCGCCGGCCCCGCAACCGCCTCAGCCGCCGAGACTCGGAGAGCACACGTGAGCATCAGCGTCCTCATCGCCGACGATCAGGCGATGGTGCGCGCCGGCTTCGCCGCCCTCCTGGACGCACAGCAAGACATCCGGGTCGTCGGCCAGGCGGCCGACGGCGCCCAGGCCGTCACCCTCGCCGCGCGCACGGATCCCGACGTCGTGCTCATGGACGTGCGGATGCCCGAGCTCGACGGCATCGCGGCGACCCGGCGCATCCTCGGCCCCTCGTATCCGGCCGCCCGTGTTCCGCGCATCCTGATGCTCACCACCTTCGACATCGACGACTACGTCTATGACGCCCTGGAGGCGGGTGCGAGCGGGTTCCTCCTGAAGGATGCGCTGCCCGAAGACCTCGTGCACGCGGTGCGCGTGGTCGCCGCCGGCGACGCGCTCCTGGCACCCAGCGTGACCCGCCGCATGATCGAGCACTTCGCCGCACGGCGCCCGAGGGCCGGCCGGGCGGCAGGGGTCCTGCACGAACTCACCGAACGCGAGCGGGAGGTGCTGACGCTCATCGGCCGGGGCCGCTCCAACGGCGAGATCGCGGCGGACCTGTTCATCTCGGAGCAGACCGTCAAGACGCACGTCGGCAAGGTCCTCGCCAAGCTGGGCGCGCGGGACCGCGTGCAGGCCGTCATCTTCGCGTACGACGCGGGTCTGGTCGAGCCGGCGTCCTGACGCCATCCCTCCACGGGGTGAGGCGACGACGGCACCAGGGTGCGATGCCGTCGCAGGCACCGGCTTCCTAGCCTTCGGGGACCGACGTCCCCCGAGGAGGAGCCATGACCGTTGCCATCACCGCGCCCGCGGCATCCGAACTGCGACCACGCGGCCGCGATCGCGCGATCGATCTCGTCCGCGCCGCCTGCATCCTCGGGGTCGTGGTGCTGCACGCCATGATGGTCGGCGTCGGAGTGGGCGGCGGCATCCCCTCGTTCGTCAACGCCAGCGACGGGACGTGGTGGATCGTCCCGCTCAGCTGGGTTCTCCAGGTGATGCCGCTGTTCTTCGTCATCGGGGGCTTCTCTGCGGCGACCGCGTATCGGCGGGCCCGCGCGCGCGGATCGGATGCCGTCGCCTTCGTGTCGGGCCGTGTGCACCGGCTGCTGCGCCCGGCGGCGGTCACCGTCGGCGTGGTCGGCGTGCTCCTCGCGCTGCTCGGGGCGGCCGGCGTGCCGGGCGATCTTGTCGTGCTGGCGGGCTACCGGTTCGCTCAGCCGCTGTGGTTCCTCGGCGTGTTCCTCGTCTGCCAGGCGCTCGTGCCGGTGCTGCTGCGGCTGCATGAGCGCGTCCCGTTCGCCGCGATCGCCATCCTCGCCGGCGCTGCCGTGGCGGTCGATGTCGGCCGAGCGGTCTCGGGACTCGATGCGCTCGGCTTCTTCAACCTGGCGTTCGTGTGGCTGACCCTGCAGCAGCTCGGCTTCTTCCTCGCCGACGGGCGCATCGACGCGCTGCCGCGCCGCACCCGCGTCCTCGCGGCGGCGGGCGCGATCACCGCGCTCGCAGTGTCGTTCGCGAGCGGCATCCACTCCCCCGATCTGGTCGCGAACATCAACCCGCCGACGACGGCCCTGCTGCTCGTGGGCGTCGCGCACACCGCGCTGTTCTCATTGCTGCGCGGCCGCCTCGGCCGGCTGGCCGAGCGGCGTCCGGCACAGCGGTTCGTCGACTTCGTGACGCCGCGGGCGATGACCGTCTACCTGTGGCACATGCCGGTGCTGCTGGGGCTCGCTGGGCTGTCAGCGCTCTGGGCGCTCACCACCGGGATGCCGCTGCCGACCGTCGACGGAGCGTGGTGGTGGCTCACGCGCCCGGTGTGGCTCGCCGTGGCGGTCGCCACGACGGCCGCGGTCGCGCTGCTCGCCGCTCGCGTCGAAGCGGCGACGCCGCCGCCCCCGACCGGCTCGGCGCGCCACGCCGCGCTGGCGGTCATCGCGGGCATGACGGGCGTGGCGCTGCTGCTCGTGGTCGGAACGACGGTCGTCACGGCTGCGGTCGCCGTCGCCCTGCTGGTATGGGCACTGCGGCTCGTCCGCCGGCGTCGCGGATTGGCAATCTGAGAGGACGCTGGGTAAGGTTGCCCTTACTAGCCCTGGTTTAGGGCATCCTTACCTAACTCTCCCTCGGAGGACTCCTGTGCGCCCGTCCCGCCCCGCCGCCGCCCTCACGACCCTTGCCGTCGCCGCCGTCGCCCTCGTCGGCTGCGCCGGCACCGCCGAAGACAAGGCCGACGCCGCCTCCGGCGCGTCGAGCACCGACGCCGCGTTCCCCGTGACCATCGATCACGCGTACGGCGAGACCGTCATCGAATCCCAGCCCGAGCGGGTGGCGACGGTCGCGTGGTCGAACCAGGAGGTGCCCCTCGCCCTCGGCGTCGTGCCCGTCGGCATGGCCAAGGTCACGTGGGGCGACGACGACAACGACGGCGTCCTGCCGTGGGTCGAAGACAAGCTCGACGAACTCGGCGCCGAGACGCCCGTGCTGTTCGACGAGACGGACGGCATCGACTTCGAAGCCGTCGCCGACACGCAGCCCGACGTCATCCTCGCCGCGTACTCCGGCCTCACGCAGGAGGAGTACGACACGCTGTCCAAGATCGCGCCGGTCGTCGCCTACCCCGACAAGGCGTGGGGCACGTCGTACGAGGACATGATCCGCCTCGACTCCGCGGCGCTCGGGCTCGCCGCTGAGGGCGACGCGCTCATCGACGAGCTGCACGGCACCGTCGACGCCGCGCTCGCCGCGCACCCCCAGCTCGCTGACGCGAAGGTGCTCTTCTCGTACATCGACCCGTCCGACTTCAGCCAGATCGGCTTCTACACGACGCTCGACACGCGCCCCGGCTTCCTCGCCGACCTGGGCATCCCGGTTCCCGAGGTCGTCGCCGAGGAATCGGCGGGCACGAGCGAGTTCTACACCAGCGTCTCGGCAGAGGAGGCGGACCGCTTCGCCGACGTCGACGTGTTCGTCACCTACGGGGACGCCGACGGCTCGATCATCCCGCAGCTGCAGGCCGACCCCCTGCTGTCGCAGATCCCGGCGATCGCCGAGGGCCGCATCGCGATCCTCGAAGAGTCCACCCCGCTGGCCGCCTCGGCGAACCCGTCCCCGCTGTCGATCGGCTGGGGCATCGACCAGTACTTCGCCCTCCTCGCCGGCGCGCTCGGCTGATCCGTCCGTGTCCCTGACCGAGCGCGAACGCACGAGCGTCGCCCGGACGACCGAGGCGCCCACCGGTGCGCCGGATGCCGCAGCCCTGCGGCGTCCGGCCGCCGTCCGGCTGCTGTGGCTCGTCGTGGCGCTGGGCGTGCTCGCGGCGCTGTGCGCGGCATCCGTCGCCATCGGCGTGCGCGCCGTGTCGTTCGGCGACATCCTCGCCGGGCTCGCGGGCGACACCGACGGGATCGCGCCCGCGGCCGTCGCCGCACGGCTGCCGCGCACGGTGCTCGCGGTGCTCGTGGGCGCGGCCCTCGCGATGTCGGGCACCTCGATGCAGGCGGTGACGCGCAACCCGCTCGCCGATCCGGGCATCCTCGGCGTCTCCGGCGGTGCCGCGCTCGCCGTCGTCATCGGCATCGCGTTCTTCGGCATGTCGGACCCCTACGCGTTCATCGCCGTCGCCATCGTGGGCTCCGCCGCGGCCGCCGTGTTCGTGTACGGCGTCGGCTCACTGGGCAGAGGCGGCGCGACGCCGCTCAAGCTCGCGCTCGCCGGGGCGGCAGCATCGGCCGCCTTCATGTCGCTCGTGAGCGCGATCCTCCTCCCCCGCATCGACATCGTCGAGACGTTCCGGTTCTGGCAGATCGGCGGCGTCGGCGGGGCGACCTGGGATCGCATCGCCGTGGTCGCCCCGATCCTCGCTCTCGGCGCCGTGGTGTGCCTCGTCTCCGCGCGAGGCATGAACTCGCTGGCGCTGGGCGACGACCTCGCCGCCGGACTCGGCGAGCACGTGGCGCGCACCCGGCTCGTGGCGTCGGCGGGCGCGGTGGTCCTCTGCGGCGCGGCCACCGCCGTCGCCGGTCCGATCGCGTTCGTCGGGCTCGTCATCCCCCACCTGTGCCGGCTGCTCGTCGGCACAGACCACCGCTTCCTGCTCCCGTTCTCGGCTGTCGCCGGCGCCGCGCTGCTCGTGGCCGCGGATGTGGTCGGTCGGGTGGTCGCCCGCCCCGAGATCGAGGTGGGCATCGTGACGGCGCTCATCGGTGCACCGTTCTTCATCTGGATCGTCCGACGCCAGAAGGTGCGCGAACTGTGACCTCGACCCTCCTGCCCGTGTCATCCGCCTCCGCGCCGCCGCGCACGATCCCCGCGACGGTCGCCGCCGGCCGGCGGCGCCGCGCGCGCCGCCGCGGTCTCGTCACCGCGACCCTCACCGTCGCGATCGTCATCGCCTTCGCGGTCTCGCTGATGGTCGGCCGTTCGTTCTACGGCCTCGATGAGGTCGTGCGCGTCGTCCTCGGCCAGGCCGTGCCGGGCGCCTCGTTCACGGTCGGCGAGCTGCGGCTCCCCCGCTCCAGCCTCGCGATCCTGTCGGGGTTCGCGTTCGGCATCGCGGGCGTCACGTTCCAGACGATGCTGCGCAACCCGCTCGCGTCGCCCGACATCATCGGCATCACCTCCGGGGCGAGCGCCGCGGCGGTCTTCGGGATCGTCGTGCTGTCGCTCTCCGAGACGCTCGTGTCGGTGCTCGCCGTCGCGGGCGCGCTCCTCACCGCGCTCGTGATCTACCTCCTGTCCGACAAGGGCGGGTTCGCCGGCACGCGGCTGATCCTCATCGGCATCGGCGTCGCCGCAATGCTCGACAGCGTCGTCACCTACGTCCTGTCCCGCGCGGCGGCGTGGGACCTGCAGTCGGCGATGCGCTGGCTCGCCGGCAGCCTCAACGGCGCGACCTGGCAGGCCGTGCTCCCGCTGGCGCTCGCGAGCCTCGTGCTCGTGCCGCTGCTGCTCACGCAGGGTCGTGGGCTCGGCACGCTGCGACTGGGCGATGACACCGCGGCGAGCCTCGGGGTGAAGGTGTCGCGCACACGCATCGTGGCGATCGTGGCTGCCGTGGTCCTGCTCGCCTTCGCGACCGCGGCGTCGGGCCCGATCGCGTTCGTCGCGTTCATGGCCGGCCCGATCGCCGCGCGCCTCGTCGGTGCGGGCGGCTCACTGCTGCTGCCGTCGGGCCTCGTCGGTGCGCTCCTCGTGCTCGTCGCCGATCTGCTCGGTCAGTTCGCGTTCGACAGCCGCTACCCGGTGGGCGTCGTGACCGGCGTGCTCGGCGCCCCTTATCTCATCTACCTGCTCATCAGGACGAACCGCTCCGGAGGCTCGCTATGACGGCATCCCGCACCCCCTCCGCCACGCATACGCTCGCGGCGCAGGCGGTCACCCTCGGCTACGGCGACCGCACCATCGTCGATCGCCTCGATCTCGACGTCCCACCCGGCCTCATCACCGCCATCGTCGGGGCGAACGGATGCGGCAAGTCGACGCTGCTGCGCGCCCTCGCGCGCCTCATCGCACCCTCCGCCGGCCAGGTGGTGCTCGACGGCAAGGCGCTCCACAGCCGGCCGTCGAAAGAGGTCGCCCGGACGCTCGGCCTGCTGCCGCAGAGTCCCGTCGCCCCCGAGGGGATCGCCGTGGCGGACCTCGTCGGCCGTGGCCGGCACCCCCATCAGAAGCTGCTCGCACGCTGGAGCGAGCGGGACTACGCGGTCGTGGCCGACGCGCTCAGCGCGACCGGCATCGAGGATCTCGCGGACCGCTCCGTCGACGAACTCTCGGGCGGCCAGCGTCAGCGCGTCTGGATCGCGATGGCCCTCGCGCAAGAGACCGACATCCTCCTCCTGGACGAGCCGACGACGTTCCTCGACGTCGCGCACCAGGTCGAGGTGCTGGATCTGCTCACCGACCTCAACCGCGAACGCGGCACGACGATCGTCATGGTGCTGCACGACATGAACCTGGCCGCGCGCTACGCCGACCACCTGTTCGCGCTGCGCGCGGGTCGCGTGGTCGCCAGTGGCGCCCCCGGCGACGTCATGACGGCCGACCTCATCCGCGAGGTGTTCGATCTGGACTCGCTCGTGGTCACAGACCCGGTGTCGGGCGCGCCCATCGTCCTTCCCCGCGGCCGCCACCACGTGGCGTCCTCCGACGCCGCCCCGCGCAGTCCGTTCCCCGCCGCGCCGATCCTGACTGGAGTCCTCGATGGCTGAGCCCGACGTCCCCTACCGCTTCTTCCGCGCCCGTGTCACGGCGATCACCGATGTGACGCCGAGCTTCCGCCGCTTCACCTTCGGGGGGCCCGACCTCGCGGACTACGGCGACCCGGGGCTCGACCAGCGCGTGAAGATCGTGTTCCCGACGCCCGGCGCGTCCTTGGACGCCATGCCGACCGGCGATGACTGGTACATGCAGTGGCGTGACCTTCCCGAGGAGCGGCGCCTGCCGTTCCGGACATACACGACGCGCTATGTGCGCAACCACGTCAGCGAGGTCGACGTCGACATGGTGTCGCACGACGTCATCGGCCCGGCCTCGGAGTGGATCGCGAACGCACGCCTCGGCGACGAGGTGCTGATCTTCGCCCCCACCACGGGGCACGAGGGCGTCAGCTTCGGCATCGACTTCGTCCCGCCCGCGCAGGTCGAGGCGATCCTGCTGGCAGGCGACGAGACCGCTGCCCCTGCGATCGCGGCGATCCTGGAGCAGCTGCCGCCCGACGCGCGCGGCGTCGTGGCGGTGGAGCTCCCCCACCCCGACGATGCCGCGTACCTGCCGCGGCACCCCGGATTCGACTACCGCATCGGTGCGCGCACGGGCGAAGACCGGCATGCACACCTCATGACGGCGGTTGCCGAGGCGGCGGCCGAACTCGCACCCGCGGGCGCCGGCGCCGACGTCGAAGAGGTCGACATCGACGCCGACATCCTGTGGGAGGTGCCGCGCACCGCCAAGGGCGGCGCCGCCCTGAAGAGCGCCCGCCTCTATGCGTGGCTCGCCGGGGAGGCGGGCGCCATCAAGGCGCTGCGGCGCCACCTCGTGTCGGAGCGCGGCGTCGACCGCCGTGCGGTGGCCTTCATGGGGTACTGGCGTCTCGGGCGCGCCGAGAACTGAGCGTCGCCGCGCCGTCGCCGCGAGTGTCAGCGCACCGTCGCGGTCTCGTGCGCATGCCCGAGGCGCAGGCCCGGCACGAGCGCGCCGAGCGCGAGCGCCGCGGCGATGGCGAAGACGGCCGGGAAGCCGGCTCCGGTGCCGGCCAGGGCGGTGAACACCAGCCCCATGATCGCGATCGACGATGCCGATCCGACCGAGTCCGAGATCGACAGCGCCGATGAGTTGAACCCCTGGTTCTGCGGCGTCGAGTACGCGAGCGTGAGCACGGTGAGGCGTGGATACATGAGACCCATGCCCGCGCCGGACAAGCCCCAGCCGGCGATCAGGACAGCCGGATGCAGCCCCAGCAGCGCGGTGGAGAGGGAGAAGCCGAGCGCCGCGACGAGCAGCGCCGTGCCGATGAGCGTGATGCGGGTGTTGCCGATGCGATCGCCGAATCGCCCCTGCACGTCGGCTGCGACCGCCCATGCGAGCGCGGCGGCGGTGAGTCCCAGGCCCGCGAACGTCGGTGAGAAGTCGTAGTGGTCGATGAGCAGGTAGGGCACGTAGATCTCGGCGCCGAACAGCGCCCCCGCGATCAGGCCGCGCATGAGCACGACACTCGGCAGCCCGCGCACCGCCCGCAGCGTCCCGCGCGGCAGCAGCGGCCTCGCCGCCAGCCCGATGACGATGACGGATGCCGCCACCCCCGCCCATGACCACGCCCCGAGCTCGCCGGCGAGGCTGAGTCCCAGGGCTCCCACCGCCACCGCGACGGCGCACGCGACGCGCGGCGCGATGCGCCCGGTGGCCGGCTGGTCGGTATGCAGCGGGAGTCCGTACAGGCGTGCGACGACCATCGCGAACGCGATCACCGTGAGTCCCGCGACCCCGAGGAACACCCACCGCCAGTGCAGGAACTCGGTCACCGCACCCGCCAGGAACGGTCCGATCAGCGACGGCACGACCCACGCCGCCGAGAACGCGGCGAACACCCGGCCGTGCAGGATGCTCGGATACACCCGCGCCACCACGACGTACAGGGCGACGGTCTGCCCGCCCGTGCCGAGCCCCTGTACGAGACGTCCGGCGACGAGAACGGGCATCGTGACGGCGGCGCCTGCGATCACGAGGCCTATGACGAACAGCGCCACCGACGTGGTGAGCGGGGCGAGCACTCCCCCGCGGTCGCACCACGCGCCCACGACGACCATGCCGATGACGCTCGTGGCGAGCGTGCCCGCGAAGGCGACCGCGTACAGCCGGTCGCCGTCGAGGTCGGCGCTCACGACGGGCATGACCGTCGTGACGGCGAGCGACTGCATCGCCGCGAGGAAGATGAGCGCGACGGCGCCGACCGTCACCCAGACGTAGCGGGCGTGCCAGATGCCGGGATCGCTGGCGTCGGTCACGATCGCGCGAGCGCGCCCATGCGCTCCACCGCTTCGCGCAGCAGCTCAGGGGCGCAGGCGAAGTTGATGCGCACGAATCCCTTGCCTTCGACCCCGAACAGCGGCCCGTGGTGGAGCGCCACTTTCGCTTCGCGCAGCACCTTGACCGCAGGGTTGTCGCCCCAGCCGTACGCCGACAGGTCGACCCACGCCAGGAACCCCGCGTCGGGCGGCAGGTAGCGCGCCTCCGGGAGCGAGGTGGCCAGCAGCTCGGCGAGCAGGAGCCGGTTGGCGGCCAGGGCGGCGAGCAGGCTCTCCAGCCACTCGTCGCTCTCAGGTCCGTAGGCGGCCACGTTCGACAGGGCCCCGAAGAGACCGGTGCGCCACTCGACCTCCCACGGCAGCGTCCGCAGCAGCTTCGCCTGCGCATCGCCGCCCGCGACCATCACCGCGCACTTCAGGCCGGCCAGGTTGTAGGTCTTGCTGGCGCTGGTGACGGCGTAGCCGATCCGGCGTGCCGACTCGGACGCCGTGAGGAACGGCGTGAAGGGCTTCTCGGGGTACGCCAGCGGGCCATGGATCTCGTCGCTGATGACGGGGACGCCGAAGCGCTCGGCGAGGTCGGCCAGGGCGGCGAGCTGCTCGGCTGAGTGAACGGTGCCCGTGGGGTTGTGCGGGTTGCACAGCAGCACGGCGCGCGCGCCGTCGGCGAGGGATGCCTCGACCCCGGCCAGATCGATCTCCCAGCCCGTCTCGCCCGCGATGAGCGGGACGCGCTCGACGACGCCGCGCGCCTCTTCCACCGTGTCGTAGAAGGGCGGATACACCGGGGGCATCACGACGACACGGTCACCGGGTTCGATGACCAGGCGGAGGATCTCGACGACGCCCATCATCACATCGCCGGTCCAGAACACGTGCGACGGATCCACGGTCCAGCCCCACCGGCGGTCGGCGAAGCCGACGAACGCCGCGCTGAGCCCTGGCTCCGGAGGGGTGTAGCCGGTGTCGCCGAGCTCCACGGCGCGAGCGAGCACCCGGGTGATCGCCGGAGCGAGCGGGTAGTCCGTCTCGGCGACGAAGAACGGCAGGACGTCGTGCCCGTACTTGCGCCACTTCGTGCTCGAACGCTGACGCAGCTCGTCGACGGGCAAGGCCTGCAGGGGGGTGACGCTCACCTTCCGAGCCTATCGATCACTCGGACAGGCGAGCGTCGCGGCGTCACCCGCCGAAACCCTGGCCGGTCAGATCGCGAAGCCGAGCGCGCGCATCATGTCGCGCCCGTCGTCGGTGATCCGCTCGGGGCCCCACGGCGGCATCCACACCCAGTTGATGCGGAACCGCTCCACGACGTCGTCCAGCGCCTGCGCCGTCTGCTCTTCGAGCACGTCGGTGAGCGGGCAGCCGGCCGAGGTCAGCGTCATGTGGATGACCAGCGCGTCGTTCTCGTCGTCCCACGCGAGGTCGTAGATGAGGCCGAGGTCGACGACGTTGATCCCCAGTTCGGGGTCCATGACGTCCTTGAGGGCCTCTGTGACCTCGTCGTACTTCTCGGGCGTGAGAGTAGCGGTCATGGGTACGATCCTACGCTTCGCTGCCCACGGAGGCTTCGGCCGGCTCTTCCTCGCCCGCGGGCAGGAAGCGGTCGTAACCCTCGTCCTCGAGACGCTCGGCGAGCTCGGGTCCGCCCTCCTCGACGATGCGGCCCTTGACCATGACGTGCACGAAGTCCGGGTGGATGTAGCGGAGGATCCGGGTGTAGTGCGTGATCAGCAGCACACCCAGGTCGCTCTCGGCCTTGGCGCGGTTGACGCCCTCCGACACGATCTTCAGCGCGTCGACGTCGAGACCCGAGTCGGTCTCGTCGAGCACGGCGATCTGCGGCTTCAGCAGCTCGAGCTGAAGGATCTCGTGACGCTTCTTCTCGCCGCCCGAGAATCCCTCGTTGACGTTGCGCTGCGCGAACTTCGGGTCCATGCGCAGGTTCTTCATCGACGCCTTGACGTCCTTCGTCCACGTGCGGATCGAAGGCGCCTCGCCGTCGATCGCCGTCTTCGCGGTGCGCAGGAAGTTCGTGACGGTGACGCCCGGGATCTCGACCGGGTACTGCATGGCCAGGAAGAGTCCGGCGCGAGCACGCTCGTCGACCGACATGGCGAGGACGTCCTCGCCGTCGAGGGTGATCTCACCGCTCGTGACGGTGTACTTCGGGTGACCGGCGATCGTGTACGCGAGCGTCGACTTGCCCGAGCCGTTGGGGCCCATGATGGCGTGGGTCTCGCCGGTGCGGATCGTGAGCGACAGGCCGTTGAGGATGGGCGTGGTGCCGGCATCCGTCTCGACCGTCACGTGGAGGTCGCGGATCTCGAGGACAGACATTCTTCGTTACCTTCTTCAGTTCACTTCGAGCTTGACGGACGGGTCGATGAGCACGTCATCGCCGTCGACCGTGACCGCGAACACCGGGACCGGCTCGTACGCGGGGAGATTGAGGGGCTTGCCGGTGCGCAGCGAGAACGCCGAGCCGTGCGCCCAGCATTCGAGCGAGTCGCCGTCCACGAAACCCTCCGACAGCGAGATGTCGCCGTGCGTGCAGGTGTCGCCGATCGCGTGGACCTCGCCGTTGGAGTCGAGCACGACCGCCATCGGCACGCCGTCGATCTCGACACGGCGGGCCTCGTCCTGCACGAGGTCGCTGAGGGCGCAGGCGCGCTGAGCGGTCATGCCAGGTCCTCCTTGGCGAGTTCTTCCTCGATGGCGGCGAACAGCTCGGACTCGAGGTCGGCGACGCCGATCTTCTGCACGATCTCGGCGAGGAAGCCGAGCACGACCAGACGTCGGGCCTCAGCCTCGGGGATGCCGCGGGCCTGCAGGTAGAACAGCTGCTCGTCGTCGAAGCGACCCGTGGCGCTCGCGTGACCGGCACCGCGGATGTCGCCCGTCTCGATCTCGAGGTTCGGGATCGACTCGGCGCGCGCGCCCTCGGTCAGCACCAGGTTGCGGTTCGCCTCGTACGAGTCGGTCGCGACGGCATCCGGTCCGATGAGAACGTCGCCGATCCAGACCGTGCGCGCCGCCTCACCCTGCAGGGCGCTCTTGTACAGCACGTCGCCGGTCGTCTCGGCGCCCTTGTGGTGCAGGTACACCTGGCTCTCGAGGTGCTGACCCGAGTCGGAGTAGCTGAGGCCGTACAGCTCGGCGCGCGAGCCGGTGCCCGCGAGCTCGACGCTGGGGTTCACCCGCACGATGCCGCCGCCGAAGCTGACCACGACGTGGCGCAGAGTGGCGTCGCGATCGACGCGGGCCTGGTGGGATGCCACGTGCACCGCGTCGTCGTCCCACCGCTGCACCGTCACCAGTTCGAGGTGGGCGCCCTCGCGGACGATGATCTCGACGTTCTGCGCGAACTGGGCGCTGCCCTCGTGGCGCAGGACGACGGTGGCGCGGCTGTGGCGGGATGCCTCCACCACGACGTGCGCGTGGCCGACGAGGTCGGCACCCGCGCCGGTCGCCTCGATCACGACAGGCTCGTCGAACTCGGCCTCGGCCGGGATCGACACGTACAGCGCCTCGGCCGAGCGGGTCCACGCGACGGCGGCGGGAAGGTCCTCGGGCACGAAGAACTCGCCGCGCGGCGCCTGCCCGACGGCCAGTCCGGCCGCCGCGACGGGTCCGCCGACGCTCAGCGAGACGGCGCCGGCGTCGCCGGCGGCATCTGCGAACAGGCGCTGCAGACGCTGGACAGGCGTGTGCTTCCAGTTGACCTCGCGACCCGTCGGCGCCTCGAAGGCGGCGGGATCGGTGGAACGGAAACGCTCGGAGCGGGTCTGAACCGGTACGAACGCACCGGCGCCATCGGTGTGGCCCTTCGCGCCGGGAATGGTGGGGGCCTCAGTCACGGGGCTCATCTAGCCGACGGATCCTTCCATGCCCATCTCGATGAGCTTGTTGAGTTCGAGCGCGTACTCCATGGGCAGCTCGCGGGCGATCGGCTCGATGAAGCCGCGCACGATCATGGCCATGGCCTCGTCTTCGGGAAGACCGCGGCTCATCAGGTAGAACAGCTGCTCTTCGCTGACCTTCGAGACCGTGGCCTCGTGGCCGAGCTGCACGTCGTCGACGCGGATGTCGATCGCCGGGTACGTGTCGGAGCGCGAGATCGTGTCGACCAGGAGCGCGTCGCAGCGGACCGTGTTCGCCGAGTGGTGCGCGTTCGCGTCGACGCGGACCTCGCCGCGGTAGCCGGCGCGGCCGCCGCCGCGGGCGATCGACTTCGAGACGATCGAGGACTGCGTGTACGGCGCCATGTGGATCATCTTCGCGCCGGCGTCCTGGTGCTGGCCCGGACCGGCGAAGGCGACAGAAAGGGTCTCGCCCTTGGCGTGCTCGCCCATCAGGAAGATCGACGGGTACTTCATGGTGACCTTCGAGCCGATGTTGCCGTCGATCCACTCCATGGTCGCGCCCTCGTGAGCCACGGCGCGCTTGGTGACCAGGTTGTAGACGTTGTTCGACCAGTTCTGGATCGTCGTGTAGCGCACGCGGGCGTTCTTCTTCACGATGATCTCGACGACCGCCGAGTGCAGCGAGTCCGACTTGTAGATCGGAGCGGTGCAGCCCTCGATGTAGTGGACGTACGAGCCTTCGTCGGCGATGATCAGCGTCCGCTCGAACTGGCCCATGTTCTCGGTGTTGATCCGGAAGTAGGCCTGCAGCGGGATCTCGACGTGGACGCCCGGGGGCACGTAGACGAACGAGCCGCCCGACCACACCGCCGTGTTGAGCGCGGCGAACTTGTTGTCGCCGGCGGGGATCACGGTGCCGAAGTACTCCTCGAAGAACTCCGGGTGCTCGCGCAGCGCGGTGTCGGTGTCCATGAAGATGACGCACTTGCGCTCGAGCTCCTCGTTGATCTGGTGGTAGACCACTTCGGACTCGTACTGCGCGGCGACGCCGGCGACCAGGCGGGCGCGCTCGGCCTCGGGGATCCCGAGCTTCTCGTACGTGTTGCGGATGTCTTCGGGGAGGTCCTCCCACGACTGCGCCTGCTTCTCGGTGGAGCGCACGAAGTACTTGATGTTGTCGAAGTCGATCTCGCTGAGGTCGGCGCCCCAGGTCGGCATCGGCTTACGACCGAAGAGCTGGTGACCCTTCAGACGGGTCTTCAGCATCCATTCGGGCTCGGATTTGAGCGCCGAGATGTCTCGCACGACGGCTTCGCTCAGTCCTCGCTTGGCGCTCGCTCCGGCGGCGTCGGGGTCGTGCCAGCCGAACTCGTAGACACCCAGCCCTTCCAGCTCGGGGCGATCGATCAGCACATCAGTCATCGTCACGTTCTCCTCCGGGTCCTGCGGTGTCATCCGCCCCGGCATTCCGGTTCCCCCGGTGGAGTTACCAGGGGTGGATGCCGCTCGTCGGGCCCTCTCAAAGCGGCGCAGAGATCGCGCCTAGACTGTCGGTGGTGCGCTACGCCCGAGGCGTTGGCGACCGACCCCTCGATTCTACAGGTTCCACCCCGGAGCGGACGCGCGTCGTCCGTCACATGCGGCGTCCGGAGCCTCTGCCAGGAGGCGATCATCAGTATGTCCGCGGACCAGCCGACCACCACAGCACCCGGCGTGTGGCAGCGATTCCGGCAGTGGCTGCCCGATCGGGTCGACGCTCGGGTGCGCGTCGCCGCCTGGATCTCTCTCGTCTTGGAGATCGCGATCGTCGGGACGGGTGGCGCGGTGCGTCTCACGGATTCGGGACTCGGATGCGAGTGGCCGCTGTGCACGCCCGATTCGCTGTTCCCCACCGCCGAGCAGAGCTATCACAGCCTCATCGAGTTCGGGAACCGCGGACTGTCGTTCTTCGTGGGCCTGGCCGCCGTCGCCGTCATCGTCTTCGTGTCGCAGATCCGTCGCGAGCGCCGCGACCTGTGGACCATGGCGTGGATCATCTTCGGCGGCGTGCTGCTGCAGGCCGCGGTGGGCGGCATCCTGGTCATCTTCGATCTGCACCCGAACCTGGTGTCGTTCCACTACATCGTCTCTCTCGTGCTCGTCGGGGTGTCGGCCGCGTTCGTCGCCCGGATGGGTCAGCCGTCCGGGGCGCGCGAGCTCGCCGTGCCGCGGTGGCTCGCGATCGTGACGCACATCACCTCGCTGTTCCTGGCGATCACGGTGTTCATCGGCGTGCTCACCACCGGAGCCGGCCCGCACTCGGGCGACCCCGAGGTCACGCTGCGCAACGGCTTCGACGCGACGCTGCTCGAGCACGTGCACTCGTGGCCCGCGTACGCGCTGTTCGGCCTGACGCTCGTGCTCGTCATCGGCGCGTCGGTCGTCGGCGCGAAGCAGTTCCGCGGGTGGGCGATCGCCCTCCTCGCGGTCGAGCTCGTGCAGATCGCCGTGGGGCTCTACCAGGCGCGCAACGACCTGCCGCCGCTGGCGGTCGGCGTGCACATGGTGCTCGCCGCGATCTCGGTCGCCGTCATGACCGCCGTCGTGATGCACGTCAAGCGTCCGGTCGCGGCGGTCGCCGCAGTCGCCTGACGCCCGCCCCGCACAGGGAACGCATAGGGTTCGCATTGCGGCCCCACGGACTGTGCTGTCATGGTGGATGCCGCGACCACCCGGGTCGCGCCATCGAGGAGTGATCGACACATGTCCACCCGTCCCCGTCTTGCCCGCAGCATCCCGTTCTGGGGCCTGCTCGTCGTGTCCCTGGCCACGGCGGCCGGCGGCGCCTTCCTGCTCACGTCCAAGGTGGGGTCGCTCACCGCGGTGCTCACGGACAACTCGGCCACCGCGGTGGACGTCTACGTCGGCCAGGTCATCGCGATCATCGGCGGCATCCTGCTCGCCACCGGCATCATCGGCGTCCTGCTGACGCTCGCCGTCGCCGCCCTCTCGACGCTGCGCCCCGTGCCGGCCGTCGAGGTCGTGGAGCCCATCGACTGGAAGGCCGAGGCCGACGAGGTCGCCGCCGAGCCCGTCGTCGAGGCCGAGCCGGCACCCGAGAACGAGACCACCGTCACGCGCTGACGCACACGTACCGAAGCCGCAGGGCGAGCGTGATTCCGCGCTCGGTCCTGCGGCTTCGTCGTTCCCGGTCTCAGCAGCCGGGACCCTGCGGATCCTCGGCACACGTGTGCTCGACGAGGGCGGTGCGCACCTCGACGACCTGTACCGGGTAGTCGCCCGTCCGGGCCGTGACGACGCCGTCGACCGGGCGCCAGCCGGCGCCGAAGTCCACCGCGGCGCTGTACTCCACGGTGACGCTGGACACGTACGCGCCGCGCGCGTCGTAGACGTGGCCCGTGTCGGTGGGGGTGAACTGCGGACTCCCGGATGCCGTCCACGCGACACCGCCCGTCGCGGACCGGGTCGTGCTGCCGTCGCCGTACGAGAACACGTACGCGACCGGCGTGAATCGCACCGTCACCGGATACCCGAGGAGCACACCCGGGATGTCTTGGGCGGATGCCGTGGCCACGAAGTTCGTCGGCATCCGCACGACCCCGAACCCTGCCGGCTCCCCCGCGAGCTGCGGCGTCGCGGGCCGGAACGAGACCAGATCGGCGAGCGTCACCGCCGGAAAGCCCGCGTCGGCCGGCTCAAGCGGGACGTCCTTGGCCAGACACAGGCCATCCGGGGTGTCGCAGGTTTTGCCGGTGTTGGGCGCGTAGATGATCGCGGGGAGGTGAGCGCTGCCGGAGTCGCCCGTCCCTCTATCCCCTCCACTACCTGCGAAGTCTTCGATCGCCGCTAGATCGACTCCATCCGCGTTCGAGGTCGCAGAAGTACTGCACAGGCCGGCTTGTCGCATCGGTTCAGGGCAAAGACCGGCACCGACCGATCCTCCAGTCAGACCAGCGAGGGCGACCCCCGCAAGAGTCACAATGACGGTAGTTCTCGTCAGCACGCTGCACTCTCGACTGCTTGCATACCGTCTATCCGCAGCGTCGTACCAACCTGAAGCAGCGAAACCTCAAGCTCTGTCGTCGCGTCGCGATCAGCGCGTGTTACGTCTTCGCCCGCGTCATTGAGTACTCGCGTACGAGAGTCGTCCATGCAGACGCGGATTGTAGTCTCGCCTGTATCGAGGTCGGCCATGATCGGGTTGACAGCAACGATCGCCGAGGTTCCCACGATCCGGAGGCCGACCTCAGCAAACTTGCGGTTGGCATCTATATCTGCTTCGAGCGCTTCCCCAACCAGAAACGACTGTGGGTCCGGTTGTGAATGAGGATCTTCGTCTCGCGCGTTCCCCGCATCCACGTACGCCCTATACGTCTCCTCCGCCGCTGCGAACGCCTCGTCCTCGCTCGCGAACACGGCAGTCGACGTCGGTGTCGGCTCGGGCGCCGGGGCGACGCATCCGCTCAGCATCACGGCTGCCGCCGCAAGCCCGAGGGTGACCATCGTCGCGCGCAGGATCATCCGTCCACCGTAACCGGACCCGCCTCCTCACCTTCCGAGTTATCCACAGCCGCGCGGAGGCGTGCGTCGGCCGCCTGCGCGCGCATCCGTTCGCGCTCCACGGTGCTGCCGGCGAGGCGTGCGGCATCCGCGTATGCGTCGGCCGCTTCGTCCCAGCGGCCGAGCTCGCCGAGGAACGCCGCTCGCGCCGCGGGCAGATACGGGTAGCGGCCGAGCGCCGGCTCGGCGGCCACCGCGTCCACGGCGGCGAGCCCCGCCGCAGGCCCGTCGCGCATGCCGAGCGCCACGGCCCGGTTGAGCGTGACGACGGCGCTCGGCCATGCGCGGCCGAGCAGCGCATACAGGTCGACGATGCGCGCCCAGTCGGTGTCGTGCCACGTCGGCGCCTGCGCGTGTGCGGCGGCGATCGCGGCCGAGACGGCATAGCGGTCCGCAGCGCCGGCGGTTGCGGCGGCGAGCAGCTCAAGCCCTTCGTCGATGAGCTCACGGTCCCACCGCGATCGGTCCTGTTCAGGGAGCAGGTCATCGCGCGTGGCGCGGCGGGCGTCGGTGAGCAGCATCAGTGCGAGCAGTCCGGTCACGGCACGGCTCTTCGGCAGCAGCGCGTGGAGCATCCGCGTGAGGGCGATCGCTTCGTCGACCAGATCGGCCCGCACCGGCCTCTCCCCGGACGGCGGTGCGTGCCCGAGGGTGAAGACGAGGTACAGCACGTCACACACGACGTCGATCCGCTCGGGCAGCTCCGCAGCATCCGGAACCCGGTACGGGATCCGGGCGACGGCGATCTTGCGCTTGGCGCGCGTGAGGCGGGCGGCCATCGTCGATTCGCTCACCAGGAGCACTGCGGCGACATCGCCCGTCGGCACCCCGCACACCAGGCGAAGCGTCAGCGCGACCTGTGCCTCGCGCGAGAGCGCCGGGTGACAGCACGTGAAGACGAGGCGAAGCCGGTCGTCGGCGTGCCAGGACGCATCTTCGTCCGCCCCGTCCTCTCGGACGAGCAGCGGCAGACGTCGCCGCAGCGCCGTCCGCCGCCGCAGCTCGTCCCGCGCGCGGTTGGCGGCGACCGTCGTGAGCCATGCTCCGGGACGGTCCGGGATGCCGCGCACCGGCCACACCTCGACGGCCCGCGCGAACGCCTCCTGCGTGCACTCCTCGGCGAGGTCGAGGTCGCCGGTCAGCCGCGCCGTCGACGCGACCACCGCGGCCCATTCCGCGCGATGAGCACTCGCCAGCGCGGTGTCGGCGTCGGCCGCGGCGGACGCCGGCGTGACGGCATCCATCGATCACCCGTGGTGGACGAGCGGATGAACCTGCACGCCGCCGTGCTCTTCGGTGGACTCGTGCAGGAGTGCGGCGAGGGCGAGCGCCTCATCGAGGTCGGGGACGTCGATGAGGTAGAAGCCGCCGAGCACCTCCTTCGTCTCAAGGAACGGCCCGTCGGTGACGAGTGGTCGCTCGCCGCCTGCGCGCAGCGTGGTCGCCGTGCCGCTGGATTCGAGTTCCCCCGAGGCGAGGATCGACGAGCCCGCGCGCTCGGCGAAGGCCCGATGCCCTGCGTCGGTGGCACGGATGCCCTCGTCCGTGCGGGCGTCCCACTGCGCCTCGTCGCCGTAGATCAGGACCATGTACTGCGCCATCGTGTGCTCCTTCGTCGTCGAGAGGCATTGTGCCCCTCACCAGACCGACGAACGAGCCCCCGCCGGAATCGACAGGGGCTCGGAATCGACAGGGGCTGCGATCAGAACGGCAGCAGCGGATCGATCGCGATCGCGACGAACAGCAGCGTCAGGTACGTGATCGACGCGTGGAAGACGCGCATCGGCCGCGGCTCCGTGCCGCGCACGGCGCGGTTGTAGAGCACGTGCGACTCGTAGATGAACCATCCGCCGAAGACGACGGCCGACGCCGTGTACACCAGGCCCATGCCGGCGACGGGGATCAGCAGCAGCGAGCACACGACGGTCGCCCACGCGTACAGGATGACCTGCAGGCCCACCTGCGAGCCGGCGCGCGTGGCACCGAGCATCGGCACGTCGACGTTCTCGTACTGGTCCTTGTACTTCATCGACAGCGGCCAGTAGTGCGGCGGCGTCCA
>PJUC01000393.1_pt1 | contig 20094 bp, 16 predicted proteins | sample 1512161 | NCBI WGS metagenome assembly PJUC01 (sample SAMN08177676, study PRJNA422409) | Soil metagenome, whole genome shotgun sequencing project. | isolation source: Soil enriched on filter paper | place: USA: Madison | collected 2015-01-15
CAGGGCTCGGTGTCGGCGCAGCGCAGCGGCGGGCCCGAAGTACAGGTCGCGGTCTCGGGCGCGGTCAACAACTCGAAGGTGGATGCCAGCGGCAACACCACGCTGGCCGGCGCCACCAGCAACAGCGCCGCCAACGGGGTGAGCGTGAATGCGGTGGGCGTCTCGACCACCACCGCGGTGCAGAACCTGCAGCTCACCAGCGCGACCGTCGGCTCGCTGACGGGGCAGGAGGGCGCGCTGCTCACCAACAAGGACGGCGTGCAGGTGGTGCTGGGCGGGAGCATCCAGGGCTCGCAGGTCACGGTTGACGGCAACACCGCCGGCGGCTCGGCCACCGGCAACGCGGCGGCCAACAGCATCGACGTGAAGGGCAACGCCATTGCCGTGGGCAACGGACTGCCGCTGGCCGGCGCGAGCAGCCTCGCGGGTACGGCGGGCGCGGTCGGCGACCATGCCGTCTCGAACATCCAGCTGGTGACGAGCCCGACGATCTCCTCCAGGGTGGCTGCCGCTTTCGGCGTGGACACCGTGCCCGGCGCGGCGATCGGCGGCTCCACGCTGAGCGCGTCGGGCAACACCCAGGGCGCGAGGGCCGTGGCCAACACCGGCAGCAACGCCATCGCGCTCGCGGCCACCGATGTCTCCGCCCGCTCGGCGCTGCTGTCGGCGCAGGGCAGCACGGCGGCGGTGGAGTCGCGCTCGTTCCAGCAGGTGTTTGCGCCTGCCTCGGTGTCCGGCTCTTCGGTGAAGCTCTCGAACAACGGCAACACGGCGCTGGGCGTGATCAACGACGTGAGCAACAAGGTGTCCGTCGCGGGCGGTACCTCGGGCGGGATCGGGGTTCCCGCGGTCATCACCCAGGGCGCGCTGCCCGGCAACACCATCGCGCTGGGCGACCAGGTGCTGGTGAACCGCCAGTCGGCCGGAACCTCCGTCGCCAGCACCGCCGACACCGCGATCTACAACGAAGACCGCCTGGTGCCCGCCAACGCCGGCCTGAATGGCAGCAGCTTCACGGCATCGGGCAACAGCACCTACTCGGAAGCCTCGGCCAACCGCGCGACCAACGCGGCCTCGCTGGCGGGCGGCGCGTCCCAGTCGGCCAAAGTCGCGGTGCTGAATGCGCAGGACAGCAGCGCTGCCGTGACGGCCAGCGCCAACAACGCGACGAAGCTCACGCTGACCGGCAACAGCGCCCTGGTCGGCAGCAGCGCCACGCTGGACGGCAACAGCACCAGCGCCGCCGCCACCGGCAGCGCGGCCACCAACAGCATCGACGTGAAGAGCGGCGGCGCCATCGCCGGCGGCCTGGCGGCGCTGCCCGCGACCACGACCGGCCCGGCATCGTCGGTGACCGTGTCGGCCGACCAGGCGCTGGCCAACGTGCAGCTGGGGGCGGGCGCCGTGTCGGCCACCGCCACGGGCGTCGTCGGCATCGACACCGCACCGCTGTCGAACGTCGGCACCTCGACGCTGGGCGTGACGAACAACAGCCAGAGCGCGAAGGCGGTGTCGAACACCGCGCTCAACAGCGTGGCGCTGGCGGGTTCGAACGTGGGCGCGCGCTCGGCGCTGCAGTCGACGCAGTCGGGCACCGCGCCGGTGACGGCGTCGTCCACGCTGGAACTGTTCGCGCCGGTGGCTTCCTCCGCTTCGACCATCCGCATCTCCGGCAACAGCAACACGGCGCTGGGCGTGATGAACGACGCGGCCAACTCGCTGAGCGTGAGCGCGGTCAACGCCTTGCCGCCGGGCGCGACGGGCTCGGCCTCGCTGAGCGAGACCGGCAGCGCCGACAACCTCGTGGCCAGCGGCGACCATGTGCTGTCGAACCGCCAGTCGGCTTCCTCGACGGTTTCCAGCACCGCCAGCACCTCGATCCACAACGACGACAACATCGTGCCCGGTACGCAAGGCCTGGCCAATGGCGCGCTCACGATCTCCGGCAACAGCACCTTCGCCGAGGCCTCGGCCAACCGCGCGGCCAACACCGTCACGGTGGCGGGCAGCGGGGCGCAGGGGGCCAGCACCGGCATCGCGAACGTGCAGGGCAGCACGGCGACCGTGACGGCGACGGCCGGCACCGTGGCCAACACCACCCTGGCGGGCGCGGCGCCGCTCAACGGCAGCAGCGTTTCGCTCGACGGCAACACCACGGCCGCTCTGGCGCGCGGCAACTCGGCGACCAACCTGCTCGAATCCGGCGGCGGCAGCGGCTACGGCGTGGCGGCCACGGCGGGCTCGTCCAGCCTCGTGGCTTCGCCGCTGGCGCTCAACGTGGGCGCCAGCGCGGCGATCCTCAACAGCCAGAACAACGCGGGCATGGTCACGGCCACCAGCACGGGCACGAGCTACCAGGTGGCGCTCAACGGCACCGGCGCGGGCGTGTCGAACGGTACGGTCGGGGTCACCGGCAACGCGCTGGCGGCGCAGGCCTTCGGCAACAGCGCGACCAACCGCGTGACGCAGACGGCGCTGAACACCGGCACGCCGAGCGCGGCCATCGCCAACTACCAGGTGAACACCGGCGCGGTGACGGCCACGGTGACGAGCGTGAACTTCGGGGTCGGCGTGACGGGCGCGGTGGGCAACAGCACGCTGCGCACCACGGGCAACCAGATCACCGCATCGGCGACTGGCAACTCGTCGGTCTCGACGATCACCGCGCGCTGAAATCGCGCGCCGCCGGCAGGCTGCAAAAGCCGCGGACCTTTCGAGGCCCGCGGCTTTTTTTTCGCTTACTGCGGGCTCGGCTTGGCAGGCCGGCGCAACTCGGCGCAGTAGTCCTGCGGGGGCAGCGCCGGCGTCTGCCAGATGCGGTCGTATTCGCCGGGCACCACGTTCGCCAGCGTGGGCGCGGCCAGCATGCGCACCGTGGCGATCCTGACGTCGTTCGGCAAGTGCTGCGGCACGCCGAGGGTGCGCACCACATGGCCGGATCCGGCGATCAGCAGCACCGTCTTGCCGGGCTGCCGCGCCTTGACGATGGCCTGCGCCATCGCGCGGTCGCGGCCCACCTGGATGCGGGTCATGGGAATGATCTGCGACTCAGGCAAGAGCTTGCAGTGGCCCTCGCGCACCGCGTCCTGCTGCGCGACGTAGGCATCGTTGCCGAGCTGCGCGTCGAGCGAGACGTCCGCCATCGCATCTTTCATGCGGGCGCGCGGCAGGTTGGCGCCGACCACGGGCACGCCCGCGCGCACGGCGGCCATCACGGCCGGGCCGTAGCTGGCCCAGGGCCAGGCCTTGTCGCTCCAGTCGAGCGCGGCCCGCACCTGGGCTTCGGTGGCGGTGGGTGCCACGTGGGCGGTGCCGCGGCCTTCTTCCGCCATCTCGAGCGCCAGCGCGGCAAGCTGGCCGCGCGCGACCAGCGCCTCGACGGTTTCGCGCTCGATGACGTGGTGCTCGGGCGCGTCGTGCTGCTCGCCGAGCAGCAGGGCGTCGACCGGCAGCAGCGCGGCGACGCGGCGTGCGACGGGCGCGTCGGGCGCGTCGGAGGACAGCGCCGAGCAGCCGGCGAGGGCGGCCGCAACCAGCGTGGCGACGAGGAGAAAGGGAAGGCGGGGAGCCCGCGCTCGCGAGAATCGTGAAAAAGCCATCGCGCCATACTAGGCCTTCGGCGCATGCGCGCCCTGCCGTCCAATCCCGCTACTTCCTGTCCGTCCGTGCCTCTCCCTTTCATCGTCCGCGTGACCGCCACGCTGTTGCTGGCGCTCGCCGCCGCGGGTGTCTGCCTGGCGCTGCACACGCCGCTGCCCTGGATGATCGGCCCGCTGATCGCGGTGTCGCTGGCTTCCATCGCCGGCCTGCCGACCGCCAGCCACACACCGCTGCGCAACGCGGGCCAGTGGACCATCGGCACCGCGCTGGGGCTGTACTTCACGCCGCACGTGGTGTCGCTGGTGGCCGGCGTGTGGTGGGCGATCGCGCTGGCGATCGGCTGGGCGCTGCTGCTGGGCTGGGGCTTCGGGCGCTGGCTGCACGGGGTGCATGCGGCGCGCATGCCGCATGTGCCGGCGAAATCCATGAGAGCCACGACTTACTTCGCGGGCGCCATCGGCGGTGCCTCCGAGATGACGCTGATGGCCGAGTCGGCCGGCGCGCGCACCGATCTCGTGGCGGCGGCGCACAGCCTGCGGCTGGTGGTGGTAACGGTCACCATTCCGTTCGCGATGCAGTGGAGCGGGCTGCACGGGCTGGAGATCAGTCCGCCCGGCGCGCGCGAGGTGAACCCGGGCGGGCTCGCGCTGCTTGCGGTGGCGACCGGCATCGGCGCTCTGGCGATGCGCGCGCTGAAGCGCACCAACCCGTGGTTCATGGGACCGCTGCTGGTGGCGATGGGCTTCACCGTGGCCGGGCAATCGCTGTCGGCGGTGCCGGCATGGATGTCGAACACGGCGCAGCTTGTGATCGCGGTGAGCCTGGGCGTGCGCTTCAGCCGGGAGTTCCTGCACACGGCGCCGCGCTGGCTAGGCTCGGTGGCGCTCGGCACCTTCGGCATGCTGGCGCTGTGCGGCGCGGTGGCCTGGCTGCTGGCCTGGGCGACCGGGCTGCACCCGGCCACCATGATCCTGGGCACCTCGCCGGGCGGCATCGCAGAGATGTCGATCACGGCCAAGGTGCTGCAGCTGGGCGTGCCGGTGGTCACGGCGTTCCAGGTGTGTCGGCTGGTGGCGGTGCTGCTGCTGGTGGGGCCGATGTACCGGTGGATCTACCGCTGAAGAGCGGCTGCCCATGAAAAAAGCGCCCTGAAAGGCGCTTTTTGCTGGCAAACGGGGAGGGTGTCAGTGCACGAGCACCGGCGTGTGGGCCAGCTCGGCATAGCCTTCCAGCGTGTCCTCGACTTCTTCCTGGGTGGGGGTGTTGAGCTGCCAGGCGGCGATCTGCTGCTGGAAAAGCTCGGCCCATGAGCCGTCGAGGTAGACCTCCTTGCCTGAACGCTTGTCCACGATTTCGAAGCCGTGGCGTTCGAGGACCGGCATGTTCGGCTGCGCGGGTTCGTCGCCTTCGGTGGGTTGCACGTGGACGACGACGAAAGACTCCGAGTCATAAAGCATGTTCATGGCGGGCCCCGTAAGGATGTCGATGGCATTCATGGAGAGTACTTAGCAATCAACGCGCCAGTTTCAAGACCCGTTGTCTTTTGTTTACTTTCAACGTCGATATGTGCGTTTTGCCTCAATTTGTGGGGCTCGTGGGTAGGGATTTGCGCAACTGCGCGTCGGCAAAGTTGCCGTTGGGCTCGGTTTGCTTGATCCGCACGGGCAGATAACCGTAGTCCGGCGCCAGCCAGAGCTCCAGCTTGCTGTCGAACTGCTGGCGCGGGCTGCGGGTGAGCTTGCGCGCCCGGTATTCGCCGGCCGGCAGGCTCAGCTGCTCCTCGTCGCCGACCACGAAGACCCAGACGCCCGCGTCGCGCGGACCCACGGTCTGCACCGAGATCTGGCTGCCCGCCGGGTAGCGGCCCGGGTCGCCCGCCAGCAGGCCTCCGAGCTGCATCATGATGCTCAGCCGGTCCTGCGCGCCAGCTAGCAGCGGCACGGAGGGCGCGTTGTTGCTGAACACCACCTGCCCCTGGTCGCGCACGAAATGCGACGCCACCTCGGACTTGCGGCTCTCCGAGTAACGGTCGGGCTCGATGCCCGACGGGCCGATGCGGCCGGTGCTGTGCTGGCTGCGGATGGTGCTGAACAGCACCTTCAGCGTCAGCCGGGCGTCGTAGCGGCTGCCGTCCTGCAGCCAGGTCAGCTCGCCGAACACGCCCTGCATGGGAGACGAGCCGTCTTGCCCGGTGGCCGTGAAATCGAGCGTCACCGAACCCGGAATGCGCAGCGACTGTGTGCCGACGATGTTGCCGGACGCGGGGTTCGCGGCGCCGGCGGGTGCGCCCGCCGTGCCGTCGCCGGTGCCTGCGCCGCTCCCTGCGGCGGCGGCCGGGGCTTCAGCCGGCGTTGCTCCTGAATCCGTAGCGGGCTGCGCCGTCAGGTCGGGCGTTTCCGGTTCCTTGGTCGCCGCGTTGTCGGCCTGGGGCACGGGCGCCGGTGCCGGCTTGGGCTTCGGCACCGACGGCGCGCGGGGCCGGGCGGGCTTCACCGGGGCCGGCGGCCGGGCTTCCGGCGGCGCTGCGGCGGCCGGGGCGGCAGGCTTTTCGGAAGCGGGGGGCGCGATCACGATCGTGCGCGTGATGAACTTGTTGGCCAGCGGCGAGGGCTCCGGCCCGATGGCCGTCGGCGCCAGCCCGAGCACCAGCAGGTGGATCACCGCCACCAGCAGCGTCAGGGCAGCCAGCACCCGCCATGACGGGCGCCCGGGCAGGCCGGCGGGCAGCGGAGGGGGGGCGACGAGCGTCGGCATCAGAGTGTGGAGTGGGGCGCCGGCGCGGAGGTTCACCGAGACCACCTCGGTACACTGCCGCCCGTCCAACCAGTTTAAGTGGGAGCGGCAGCCGCCCTCACACACCTACCGCATCATGAAACTCGCCACCCTGAAGGACGGCTCGCGCGACGGCCAGCTCGTCGTCGTTTCCCGCGACCTCACGCTCGCCCACTACGCCACCGGCATCGCGAACCGGCTGCAGCAGGTGCTGGACGACTGGGGCTTCATGAGCCCGCAGCTGCAGGACCTGTACGACTCGCTCAACCACGGCCGCGCCCGCCATGCCTTTCCGTTCGATCCCTCGATGTGCATGGCCCCGCTGCCGCGCGCCTACCAGTGGGCCGACGGTTCGGCCTACCTGAACCACGTCGAGCTGGTGCGCAAGGCGCGCAACGCCGAAGTGCCCGAGAGCTTCTACACCGACCCGCTGATGTACCAGGGCGGCAGCGACGACTTCCTCGGCCCGGTCGACGACATCGTGGTGCCCAGCGAGGCCATGGGTATCGACTTCGAGGCGGAGATCGCCGTCATCACCGGCGACGTGAAGATGGGCACCACGCCCGACCAGGCGCTGGACGGCATCCGCCTGGTGATGCTGGCCAACGACGTGAGCCTGCGCAACCTCATTCCGGCCGAGCTGGCCAAGGGCTTCGGCTTCTTCCAGAGCAAGCCCGCCACCGCCTTCAGCCCCGTGGCCGTGACGCTCGACGAGCTCGGCGAAGCCTGGCAGCACGGCCGCGTGCACCTGACGCTGCAAAGCAGCTGGAACGGCCGCAAGGTCGGCATGTGCGACGCCGGCCCGGAGATGACCTTCCACTTCGGCCAGCTCATCGCCCACATCGCCAAGACGCGCAACGTGCGCGCCGGCAGCATCGTCGGCAGCGGCACCGTGAGCAACAAGGGCGTCGAGAAGAAGGACGGCCAGATGGACTGGCCCAAGGGCTATTCGTGCATCGCCGAGAAGCGCTGCATCGAGACCATCCAGGGCGGCGCCCCCGTCACCGAGTTCATGAAGTTCGGCGACACCATCCGCATCGAGATGAAGGGGCTGGACGGCCGCTCGCTGTTCGGCGCGATCGACCAGGAGGTCGTGTCGACCGCCGGGCGTCCGAAGGAGGCGCCGGTGTCGCTGGTGAAGCCGGCCGCCGACGCGCAGCAGGACGAGGCGCCGGAAGAAACGGCCTCCGAAGACTGACCCGGGCTTGCCCCCTCAGTGCGGCCCCGCGCCGCGCAGCAGCTCCTTCTGCGACCGTATTCCCAGCCGCCGGAACGCCCGGTACTGGTGGGTGCGCACGGTCGTCAGCTCCACGCCGATTTCCCGTGCCGCCTCTTTCGCGGTCTTGCCCGCCATCAGGTGGCCGATGACCTCGCGCTCGCGCAGGCTCAATGTCAGCAGCCGCGAGGCCAGCGCGGGCTCCACGGCTTCGCGCACCGCCATTGCGCTGCGGCCGTGCGCCGCGGTCGCGTCGGCCAGCAGCGCGGCATGCGCTTCGATGCGATGGAAAGCCTCCGCATCGAACTCGGGCTGCGCCAGGCTCTGGTAGAAGCTCACCGCCACGCGCTGGCCGGTGGGCAGCAGCAACAGCACCGATGCCCGCTCGCGGATGCCCACGTCCCCGTAGCAGGCCGCGCGGTAGGCCGGGTCGGCCACTTCGTCGGCGCGCTGGTGGCCCAGCCAGAGCTGCGCGCGCTGCGGCAGCTTGCGTGCGGCGAGCCACGCCATGTTCGGATCGAGCAGGTCGAAGCGCTGGGCCACGTAGCGTTCCGATGTGCGCTCGGCCGTGCTGCCGTAGCTGCTCGCGGCCGACACCGCCTCGATGCGCCCCGCCGCGCTGACCGCGAACACGGTGCAGAAGGTGACGGGCATCACGCGCTGCATCGCCTTCAGGTAGCTGGTGGCCAGGTGCGCCGTGCCCACGCCGCCGAGCACGTCGCTGACCACGGCGGCGGCCAGCGCGGTGTCGGTGGGGTGGATGCGCCAGCGTCTCATGGGGATGGAAAAGGTCCGGAATGCTCGGGAGGTTGGGGTAACTACCTCGTACGAAGTTATGACATCGGCAGCGCGTGCGCATCGGGACAATCCCGTCGCATGACGAACTCTCCCGCAGCCGCTCCGGGCGATGCCGCCGGCGGCCCCGTGCCGCCACCGGCCAGCGCCACCGAACTCCCGCCCTCCGTCGGCGCCTTTCACTACACGCGCTACAAGCCGTGGACGCCGCCGCTCGAGCAGGACGGCGTGGAGCCCGGCCGCCACCCGGTGGTGATCGCCGGCGGCGGGCCGGTGGGCATGGCGCTCGCGCTGGGGCTCGCGAACCACGGCGTGCGCTGCGTGATCCTGGAAGCCGACGACACCGTGTGCGTCGGCAGTCGCGCGGCCTGCATCTCGCGCCGCAGCCTGGAGATCATGGAGCGGCTCGGCGTGCTGCCCGACTTCATGGCCAAGGGCCTGCCGTGGACCGGCGGGCGCAGCTTCTACAAGACGGCCGAGGTGTTCCGCTTCGAGATGCCGCACGACGCGCGGCAGAAGCTGCCGCCGATGATCAACCTCGAGCAGTACTACGCAGAGCACTATCTGCTGGAAGAAATCTTCCGCCGCAACGAGGCGACGCCGGGGCTCATCGACATCCGCTGGGGCACCGAGCTCACCGGCCTCGCGCAGGACGGCGAGGGCGTGACGCTCGACGTGCGCAATGCCGAGGGCAGCTACCGGCTGCACGGCCAGTGGCTCGCGGCCTGCGACGGCGGCCAGAGCTTCGTGCGCAAGGCGATGGGGCTCGCACTGGAGGGAACCGGCTACGAGGGCCGCTACGTCATCATCGACATCGAGCTGCACAGCGGCCATCCCACCGAGCGCCGCGCCTGGTTCGACCCGCCGTGGAACCCCGGCTCGACCGTGCTGATGCACCGCCAGCCCGACGACATCTGGCGCATCGACTACCAGTTGCGCCCCGGCCAGAGCACCGAAGAAGCGCTGCAGCCGGCGGCCGTGGCCGAGTTCGTGCAGCGCCACCTCGACGCCATCGGCGAAGGCCACCTGCCGTGGAAGACGGTGTGGACCTCGGTCTACCGCGCCGGCGCGATGACGCTCGACAGCTACCGCCACGGCCGCGTCGTCTTCGCGGGCAACGCGGCGCATGCGATGCCGATCTTCGGCGTGCGCGGGCTCAACTCGGGCTTCGACGATGCCGACAACCTGGCATGGAAGCTCGCCTTCGTGGCCAAGGGGCTGTCCGGCGCGCCGCTGCTCGACAGCTATTCGCAGGAGCGCATCGAGGCCTTCCACGTGAACGCCGAGAACGCGATGCGCAGCACCGAGTTCATGTCGCCGCCGTCGCGCGGCTTCGACCTGCTGCGCGAGGCGGCACTGTCGCTGTCCGAGGCGCACCGGGGCATCGCGCAGCTGATCAACCCGCGCCAGACGCAGGCCGTGCGCTATGCCGCTTCGCCGCTGTCGAGCCCGGGCGACGAACTGGCGGCGGGCCCGCTGCCGGGCGAGGCGGTGCCGGAGCAGCAGCTCGAGCGCGGCCACCTCACCGACTGGATCGCGCCCACCTTCACCCTGCTGGTGCTGCGCCCCGACGTGGTCGCGCTGCCGGCTGCCGACATCGTGCGCGCGCAGCAGGGGGCGATGCCCTTCGCCGTGCGCACCATTGCCAGCCCGGGCATCGCCGGTGTCGACGCGCATGCCTCGGCCGACGTGTTCGAGGCGCTCGGTGCGCAAGACGGCGCGGTCTACCTGCTGCGCCCCGACGGCCATGTGGCCGCGCGCTGGCGGCGGCTGCCGCCCGGCGCCCTGCAACCCGCGCTGGCACGTGCCGCCGCTGCCCTGGAGACCCTTTCAGCATGACCAACCCTGCTCTTCTCCCCGATGCCCGCGACCGCCTCTACGCCGAGTGCGCGCGCGCCATCAGCGAAGCGGGCGCCGAGCGCGAATCGCTGTTCCTGGCGCGGCTGGCGCTGCTGCTGTTCGAGCAGGTCGGCGACGAGGCGCGCTGCCGCGAGGCGTTGTCCGATGCATTGCACGCGCTGCCCGTACCATCGCTGTCCGCTTCCTGATTTACAAACGACTGGAGACTGATCCATGGATCGCCGCACCCTTCTCGCCACGCTCGCCTCCGGCGCCGCGATGGCCGCATCGCCCTTCGCCCGCGCGCAGGAATATCCCGCACAGCTCATCAAGTGGGTCGTGCCCTATCCGGCCGGCGGCGGCACCGACGTGATCGCGCGCGTGCTGGCCGAATCCATGCGCCAGACGCTGGGCCAGCAGATCGTGGTCGACAACCGCCCCGGCGCCTCGACCAACATCGGCGCCGACCTGGTCGCCAAGAGCAAGCCCGACGGCTACACCATCCTGTCGGCCGACAACGCCGTGCTGGCCTTCAACGAGCACCTGTTCAGCAAGCTGCCGTTCAACCCCGAAAAAGACTTCACCTACATCGGCGCCATCGGCAAGTTCCCGCTCGCGCTGGTGGTGCACCCGGACTTCCCGGCCAAGAACTTCAAGGAGTTCCTGGCCTACGTGAAGGCCAACCCCGGCAAGGTCAACTACGCTTCGCCCGGCAACGGCTCGCCGCACCACCTGGCCATGGAAATGTTCAAGGTACGCACCGGCACTTTCATCACCCACATTCCCTACCGCGGCGCCGCGCCGGCCATGGCCGACGTGATGGGCGGCCAGGTGCCGTGCATGTTCCTCGACCTGGCCTCGGGCCTGTCGATCATGCAGAGCAACAAGGTGCGGGTGCTGGCCATCGGCTCGGGCGCGCGCAGCAAGCTGCTGCCCAACGTGCCGACGCTGGCCGAAGTGGGCGTGCCCAACACCGAGGTGTTCGCATTCCAGGGCATCCTCGGCCCGGCGGGCCTGCCGCCCGCGGTGGTGAACAAGCTCAACGGCGACCTGAACAAGGCCTTCGGCACGCCGGCCGTGCAGAAGCGCTTCGAGGACTTCGGCATGGAAGCGATGCCCGGCACGCCGGCGCAGTTCGCGGCGCTGTCGCGCGCGGAATCGAAGCGCTGGGGCCCGATCATCAAGCAGGCTGGAATCAAGCTCGACTGAACTCGCCAAGGGCTTTTTTTCTCGCGTAACACCGCGGAACCGGCTTCGCCGGGCCGCAGGTGTTGCCCCCGGTAGGGGGTGGCGCAGCGACACGAAGTGCGCGGAGCCTGGGGCCTCTGGGGGGCGTTACTTTGTGTATGCCTTGCGCGAGCCGTCCTCGAAGACTTCGTCGTCTCGCTGCAGCTCGCCGTTTTCGTCCCAGGCGCGTTCGCGCGTCACGCGGCCCTTGGCGTCGAAGCTCGATTCGGCAATGAGCGTGCCTTTTTCGTTGAAGCGCTGGTGCGTGCCGATCGGCACCTGCCGGCTTCGGCCGACGAGCTGGTAGCGGCCCTGCGCGGCGCGCTGGCCGCTGTCGTAGAACTCGGTGATGTCGACCACGCGGCCATTGCCGTTGCCGCTGTAGGCCGACTTGCTGCTCGGCTGGCCGTTCAGGTAGTAGCTGTCGTCGCCGATGGGCTCGCCCGCGCTGTTCCAGCGCTGGTCGCGCACCAGCGTGCCTTTTTCGGAGAAAGCCTGCTCGCGCTGGCGGATCGAGGCACGCTCCACCAGCAGGTACACCGTCTCGCGGCGCTTGACGCCTTCTGATGAGTAAGCCTGCTCGGTGCGCTGGTTGCCCATGGTCTCGTCGAGCGACGCTGTCTTGCCGTTGTCGTAGAAGCTCTGCGAACGCACCCGCTTGCCCGACAGGTAAGACAGCCGCGAGCGCAGGTTGCCGCGCGCATCGAACAGGTCGACCTGCGACGGGCCGCCGCTGAAGCCGCAGAGCTTGGCGTCGTCGACCACCGGCGCCAGCGTGGGCGCGTCGGCGCAGCGCAATGCCGAGAGCTGGCCGCGTTCGGTGAACTCGACGGAGCTGCCGCTGCCGGTGTCCGGATAGAAGATGACGCGGCGCAGCTTGCCGTCGGCGTAGTAGCTGCGCGCCAGGCCGCGCTCCTGGCCGTCGTCGTAGGTGGCCTCGCGCAGTACCTTGCCGTTGGGCGAGAACTCGCGGGCGCGGCCCTGCAGGTTGCCCTTGGCATTGAGGGTGTGCTCCTTGGCGAGCTTGCCTTTCTCGTAGATGCGCACGAGGCCCATGAAGACGCCGTTCTGCACCTGCTCCTCGCGCTGCAGCTCGCCTGTCTCGCGGGCCTTGCAGCGCAGGATGCCCGTCTGGCCCGCGGTGGTGGCGCCGTTGGCCGGGTTCACGCTGCGACCGTTGAGCTCGCAGTCCTGCTGGGCATGGGCCGCCGAGGCCGCGAGCAGCGGCACGAGGACGGCAAGCCCGGACCCGAGCTGCCTCAGGCGCAGGCGCGGACTTGTCACTTGTCGTAAAGAGTGTCTAGTGAACGGAAGCCCTTGACCTCGATCGGATTGCCGAACGGGTCGCAGAAGAACATCGTCCATTGCTCGCCCGGCTGGCCTTCGAAGCGCACCTGGGGCTTGAGCACGAAGTCGGTGCCGGCGGCTTCGAGGCGCCCGGCCAGTGCCTGCCAGTCGGGCAGGGCGAGCGCGAGGCCGAAGTGCGGCATCGGCACCATCACGTCGCCCACGCGGCCGGTGCGGGTGGTGGCGAAGGGCTCGCCGAGGTGCAGGGAAATCTGGTGGCCGAAGAAGTCGAAGTCGACCCAGGTGTCGGTGCTGCGGCCTTCGGCGCAACCGAGGACATCGCCATAGAAGCGGCGGGCACCGTCGAGGTCGCGAACGTGGAAGGCAAGGTGGAAGATGCTTTGCATGGTTTCGGATTATGGGCAACGGTGCTGTGAGAATGCCGGACTTTCTTTCATCGTGGAGCAAGCCTTGCGGATACTCCGGATCCTCGCCGCGCGGATGCGCGGCATCTATATGTCGGCGCGGATGCGCGCCGTCGATTTCTCGGCGCCCTCGCGCCTCGTGCAGCGGGCACCGCGCCAGATCCTGGCGGGCGTGTGCTGCGTCTTTACATTCGGCGCCGCCCATGCGGCCTGCCCGCCCTCGGCCATCGCCAGCCTCGAGAAGCCGGGCGTCGGCCTGCGCAACGGCGTCGACCGCGGCATGCTGTGGCGCATCGAGCGCGACGGCCGCACTTCATGGCTCTACGGCACCCTGCACGTGGGCCGCGGCGACTGGGTGCGGCCCGGGCCGACCATCCAGAAGGCGCTGACGCAGAGCGACCTGCTCGCACTGGAGCTCGACTCGCGCGACGAGGCCACCGCCCGCACCATGGCCCAGCCGGCAGACCCGGCGCTGGTGGCCCGGGTACTCAGCGGCGAGCGTGCCCGCCGTCTCGAGCGCCAGAACGCCGAGGCCTGCGTGCCGCCCGGCACCACGTCGAAGCTGCAGCCCATCCTGCAGGTCACGGCGCTGGTCGGCCTGGCGGGCCGCGCCGACGGGCTGTACCCCGAATTCGGCGTGGACGAGACGCTGGCCGTGTCCGCCCGCAACAGCAGCAAGCCGATCGTCGCCCTCGAGAACGCGGCCGACCAGCTGCGCGTGCTGACCGGCGAGTCGGAAGACGAAGAAGGCCAGCAGATCGACGCCGCGCTCGACGAACTGGAGTCGGGCAAGCTGCGCGGCCAGCTCAAGGAACTGGCCGACGTCTGGGCCCGCAGCGACGCGGCCCGGCTCGCGCGCTATGCCGACTGGTGCGACTGCCTCAACACGCCCGCCGAGCAGCGGCTGCTCAAGCGCCTGCTCGACGACCGCAACCCCGGCCTGGCCGACGGCATCGAGCGGCTGCACGCGAGCGGCAAGGGCGTGTTCGCGGCAGTGGGCGCGCTGCACATGATCGGGCCGCAGGGGCTGCCCACGCTGATGGCGTCGCGCGGCTTCACCGTGACGCCGGTGCTGACCAGCGCGCAGGAGCAGACGGCGGTGCCGATGCCCGCGCTCGCGGCCCCGTCGCCTGCGCCGAGGGCGCGCGGTGGCAAGGCCGTGAAGGGCCAGCGCGTGCAGAAGGGCCAGAAGGGCGCACCGGCTGCCGCGGCCAAGGGCGGCAGGCCCGCGGCAGCTGCCAAGGCCGCGCCCGCCGCCAGGGGCGCGAAAGCGCCGGCCAAGGCAGCCGGCAAGGCGCCCGCCAAGGCCCCGGCCGCCAAGGGCAAAGTGAGCCGATAATCGCGACCGCCATGCACGCGCTGCGCCTTCCCACCCGCTTCCTCGGCCTCATCGGCCGCTGGGTGCTGCTGTGGTTCGTGCTCTCTCTGGGCGTGGCGGTGGCGTCTCCGCTGGTGCATCCGCAGTCGATGGAACTGGTGTGTTCCGGTGCCGGCCCCGTCAAGGTGGTGCTCCACACCGACGACGGCGCGCGCGAAATGGGCGCCTCGCACATGGACTGCCCACTGTGCGTGCTGACCGGCGCCCCGCCGCCGGCCATGGTGGCGCCGGCTTTCGATCTCCCCCTTCCGCTGGGCCGCGTGGTCCAGTCGATTCCCGCCGCGCGACTGGCCGCGGCCACCGCCGCGCCCCTGCCGGCGCGCGGCCCCCCGACTTTCTCCTGACGCTCTCGAAACGATAGCTGCATTCGCGCGCCCGGCGTGCGCACGCGGCTTGTCCGGTTTGACGTTCGATGGAGAAGGCTCCTCTTGAAAAAAGCAATCCCGCGCCCTGCCGTTGCTGCTCGGCGCAACCCCGCAACCCACCTGTGTGGCCGAACGCGAGTTCGACCTTTGACTTTCCCGTTCCAACCCCAAAGGACCCGCGACATGACGAAACCGATGGCCGCCATCACCCTGCGAACCCTCGCCGCCTGCGCCATGCTGGCCGGCACCACCGCCGCGCTGGCGCACGTGACGCTGCCGCCCGGCGGCGCCACCGTCGGCAGCGACTACAACGCCGCCTTCCGCGTCGGCCACGCCTGCGAAGGCGCCAAGGCCACCACCGGGCTGGCCGTGCGCCTGCCCAAGGGCTTCGTGCTGAGCGACGCCCAGGCGCGCAAGGGCTGGAAGCTCGACGTGACGAAAAGCGGCGACGGCGAAGTGCGCTGGACCGCCGAGACCCCCGGCAACGCCTTGCCCGGCAGCGAGCGCTCCGAATTCGTCCTGCGCGGCAAGGTGCCGGCCACGCCGGGCACGCTGTGGTTCAAGGTGCTGCAGACCTGCGACACCGGCGTGGCCGACTGGGCCGAGGTACCGGCATCGGGCAACTCGACCGCCGGCCTGAAGAGCCCGGCCGCCAAGCTCGTGGTGGTGGCGCAAGGCGTGGCCACTGTCGACGTGCGCGACGGCTGGGTGCGCCAGTCGGTGCCGGGCCAGAGCGGCACCGGCGCCTTCATGAAGCTCACCGCGCCCACTGGCACGAAGCTGGTGAGCATCTTCACGCCCGCGGCCGGCACCGCCGAAGTGCACGAGATGAAGATGGAAGGCGACGTCATGAAGATGCGCGAGCTGCCCGGCGGCCTCGACCTCCCCGCGGGCCAGACCGTCGAGCTCAAGCCCGGCGGCTATCACGTGATGATGATGGACCTCAAGGGTGCGCTGGCGAAGGGCGCGACCGTGCCGATGACGCTGAAGTTCGAGGACGCCAAGGGCGTGAAGACCGCGCTGGACGTGACGCTGCCCGTGGGCGCGCCCGAGAGTGCCGATGCCGCCGGTTCGTCGGCGCACCAGCACAAGCACTGAGCGCCGCGTCGCGGCTAGAGCAACTGGTCGGGCGCGAGCGGGCCGAACAGCTTGAGCATCAGCCGCAGGCTGGCGCTGGTGTCGGGCTCGGTGGTCGCGTCCTTCAGGCCGCTGCCTTCGGGGGCGCGCCACACCAGCGAGCCGTCCGTCAGCTCCACGTGCCATGAGCGCTCGCGCATGCCGCGCTCGATCTGGGCCGATGCGGCGCGCGAGAGCTCGTCGCTGCGGATCAGCAGGGCGATCTCGGTGTTCTGCAACTGGGAGCGCAGGTCGAGGTTCATCGAGCCGACCACCAGCAGCCGGCCGTCCATCACCAGCACCTTCGAGTGCAGCATCGCCCGCGACTGCCCGGTGACGCCACCGCTGCCGGTGCCTCCCGAGGAGCCGAACACGTTGCCGAAGTTCGACTGCTCGCTGCGCAGCTCATAAAGCTCGATGCCCATCTTGAGCAGCGCCTCGCGATGGCGCGCATAGCCCACGTGCGCCACCGGGGCGTCGTTGGAGGCCAGGGAGTTGGTCAGCACCCTGATCTTCACTCCCCGTGCGCGAGCCTCGCCGAAGGCCTTGAGCATGTCTTTCCCGGGCACGAAGTAGGGCGAGATGATGAGCAGGCTGGAGCGCGCCTGGCCGATCATCTGCAGCAGGCCTTCGACCACCGTGTCGCCGTTGGCGGCCAGATCGGAGGCTGCCTCGAGCGACGCCGCGCCGCGCGAGGCCGCGGGTTTGTCGTCGGGCTGGCTGACCACGAGACCGGGGGCCTTCGCGGTGTCCGGGCCGGAGTCGGCGGGGATTTTGCCGGGCTTGTCGGCCAGCATCACGGCCGGCGCCCAGACGAAATCGGCGGTGCGCAGGTCGAGCGCCTTCTGGTCCCAGGCGCGGGCGCGTTGCTCGGCGGTGGGGGGCGCATCGGCGCTGGGCGGGTCGTCGCGGTCGCGGGTGGCCTGTTCGACCAGCTCCTGGTCGGCCTTCTTCGCGCGCTCGCGCATCGACTGCAATTCCTCGCGCGTGACCAGCGATTGCACGGGGTAGGCGCGCTCGTTGTTCCAGTAGCTGTCGAAGCTGCGCGACAGGTCCTGCACGATCGGGCCGATTGCCAGCACGTCGACATCGACGAAGTTGCCGTTGGCCGCGTTGCCGAAATAGGCGTCGCCCAGGTTGCGGCCGCCCGCCACCCCCATCACGTTGTCGGCCAGGAACAGCTTGTTGTGCATGCGCTGCTGGATGCGCGAGGCGTCGTCGATCGAGTTGACCAGGCGGCTGAAGGTGGAGTCGCGCGAGCCGGCCAGCGGGTTGAAGAGCCGCATCTCGATGTTGGGAATGAAGGCCAGGCCCAGCACCAGTGCGTCGCGGCCGGTGGTGTGGAAGTCGTCGAGCAGCACCCGCACCCGCACGCCGCGCTCGGCGGCGGCGCGCAGGCCCCTTACGAGGCGGCCTGTGCTGGCGTCGGCGTGGATGGCGTAGTACTGGAGGTCGAGCGTCTTCTGGGCGCCTTCGATCAGCGCGAGCCGGCTGCCGTAGGCGGCCTGCGGCCCGCCCAGCAGCAGGAAGCCGGATTCGTAGCGGGCGTTGGCGGCGCGCCGGCGCTGCTGCACGAGGTCGGCCAGCGCGGAGCCGGTGGCCGGCGCGGCGATGGCGGTCGAGACGGGGCGCTCGACGTTCTGCGGCAATTGCGCGCAGGCCCCGAGTATCAGCAGCGCCAGGAGCGCGGTGGACCGACGAAAGAAGGCTTGGAATGAAGAAGGCATGCAGCTTTCCCGGGGCTTGGGGGGCGAAGCCGCATATATAGCCTAGTCCGCGCCCCGCCGGCGTCGGACGGCGGGACGGGCGCGGCGCGGCGGGCGCGCCGGAAAGCGCTTGCGTTCGCGCCGGTCAGCGGCCGGCGCCCAGTTCTTCCTGGCGCTCGAGCGCTGCGAGCAGTTCGTCGTCGATCTTCGCGTGGCGCTCGGCGAGTTCGGTGGCGCGCGAGGAGTCGGTGGCATAGATGGCGCCGCCGTCGAGTTCGAGCATCTCGGTGATGCGCTTCTGTTCCGCTTCCAGGCTTTCGATCTGGGCGGGGAGCGCTTCCAGCTCGCGCTGCTCCTTGTAAGAGAGCTTCTTGCGCGCTGCGGCCGCCTTGGGCGCGACGGGTTCCGCGGGCGAGGATGGCGCTGCTGGGGCCGGTGCCGCAGCGGGGGCCGCAGCCTGGCGCTGTTCGGCGATCTCTCGCGCACGCTTGGACTGGACCAGCCAATCCTGCACGCTGCCTTCGTACTCGCGCCAGCGGCCGTCGCCTTCATAGGCGATGGTGCTGGTCACCACGTTGTCGAGGAAGGTCCGGTCGTGGCTCACCAGGAACACGGTGCCGTCGTAGTCCTGCAGCAGGTTCTCGAGCAGCTCCAGGGTGTCGATGTCGAGGTCGTTGGTCGGCTCGTCGAGCACCAGCACGTTGGCGGGGCGGGCGAACAGCCGGGCCAGCAGCAGGCGGTTGCGTTCGCCGCCGCTGAGCGAGCGCACGGGGGAGTTGGCGCGCGCCGGGGAGAACAGGAAGTCGGAGAGGTAGCTCTTGACGTGCTTCTTCTGGCTGCCGATCTCGATCCATTCGCTGCCGGGGCTGATGAAATCTTCCAGCGTAGCGTCGAGGTCGAGCTTGTCGCGCATCTGGTCGAAGTACGCCACCTGGAGGTTGGTGCCGCGGCGGATCTTGCCGCTGTCCGGTTCGAGCTCGCCGAGGATCAGCTTCAGCAGGGTGGTCTTGCCCGCGCCGTTGGGGCCGAGCAGGCCGACCTTGTCGCCGCGCAGGATGGTGCCGCTGAAGTTGCGGATGACGGTCTTGGGGCCGAACGACTTGGTGGCCTCTGTGAGTTCCGCCACGATCTTGCCGCTGGACTGGCCCGACGCCACGTCCATGTTGACGCTGCCTTGCACCTCGCGGCGCGCTGCGCGGCTGGCGCGCAGTTCCTGCAGGCGGGTGATTCGGCTCTGGCTGCGCGTGCGGCGCGCTTCCACGCCCTTGCGGATCCAGATTTCCTCCTGGGCGAGCAGCTTGTCGGCCTTGGCGCTGATCACGGCTTCCTGGGCGAGTTGCTCTTCCTTCTGCACGAGGTACTGCTCGAAGTTGCCGGGATAGGAACCCAGCTTGCCCCGATCCAGCTCGACGATGCGGGTGGCGACACGGTTCAGGAAGCTGCGGTCATGGGTGACGGTGACGACGCTGCCCTTGAAGTCGATCAGCAGTTGTTCGAGCCACTCGATGGAGTCGAGGTCCAGGTGGTTGGTGGGCTCGTCCAGCAGGAGCACGTCGGGCGCGGCCACCAGGGCCTGCGCCAGGGCGACGCGTTTGCGGGTACCGCCGGAGAGCGAGCCGACGCGGGCATTGCGGTCGAGGTGGAGGCGGTGCAGCGTCTCTTCCACGCGCTGCTCCCAGTTCCAGGCGTCGAAGGCTTCGATCTGCGACTGCAGGGCGTCAAGGTCGAGGCCGTCCGCACCGGAGAGATAGAGATCGCGAATGGCAATGACCGGGCCCAGGCCCTGGCTTGCGGCGGTGAAGACGTCCGCATCCATGTCCAGCACAGGCTCCTGGGCGACGTACGCGACCCGGAGGTTCTGCTGGAACTGCAGGGTGCCGTCGTCGGTCTTTTCCAGGCCTCCCAATATCTTGAGCAGCGAAGACTTGCCGGCGCCATTGCGGCCGATCAGGCCGATGCGCTCCGATTCCTGAAGAGAGAAGTCCGCATGATCCAGCAGCGGGACGTGACCGAACGCGAGTTGGGCGTCGAGGAGTGTGATGAGTGCCATGTGGCTCGAATTATCGGAGGAGCCACGAGATGCAATGGGCGAGAGGATGGCTACCTGTGTGTGAAGAGCATTGAAGGAGTCTTTTCATCGTGATTTTTCAGGGAGATCTTGCGCGCGGCAAAAGATGACATATACTCGCTGGCTCGGCTGACAACGCAGCATGATTTCTTCGGGAATCGCAGCAAGTTAGTCGATAAAAAACTTCCTTCGAAGTTGACGCTGACAGAAAAGTCGGTGCATAATCGAAGGCTTCGCTGAAAACGATTCAGCGGCTGGCGGCGGAAGTTGCCGACTGCTGAGAAGTTTGAAGAAAGCGAA
>PJUC01000395.1_pt1 | contig 19985 bp, 19 predicted proteins | sample 1512161 | NCBI WGS metagenome assembly PJUC01 (sample SAMN08177676, study PRJNA422409) | Soil metagenome, whole genome shotgun sequencing project. | isolation source: Soil enriched on filter paper | place: USA: Madison | collected 2015-01-15
CACTACGCCACCCTGCTGACCTATTTCTCGCTGGCGCCGGCGATGCAGATCGCCAACGACGTGGATTTCTGGGAAACGGGCGTGCTCACCACGTCTTCGCACACGCAGGCGCTGGTTCTGCTGCTGCTGTACATGGCCGGCGTGGAGGCCGCGCGCTTCGGCATGCCCGAATCGCCGGTGCACCGCCCGGGCCTCCACCATGCGCGCGCTGTCGGCGTGGCCCACCCGTTCCTGCTGCTGCTGAGCTGCTCGTTCGCCGCCTTCGCGACGCTCTTCATCCGGCCGGACCTGAACTTCGTGGCGCGTGGCATGCCGGGCGAGGACGACAGCGTTCCCGTCGACTTCATCGTGTACAGCACGCTGCCCAAGCTGGTGGTGCTGATGTGCTTCGTGGCGCTCACGATCCATGCGTTCCGCCGGCGCACGCCGTGGGCCTGGGCCTCGGCGGGGCTGGCGCTGGCGCTGGCGGCGGTGGCGGCCAACCCGGTCAATACGGCGCGGCAGATCCTGCTGATCGGGCTGCTGCCGCTGTTCATCCACGCACTGGCGCGGCAGCGGCACTGGCGCTGGGCGCTGGCGGGGCTGATCTTCGGCGCCATCGCCGCGCTCGGGCCGGTGCTGAACCTGCTCTCGCGCGGCAGCATATGGGGCGAAGGACTCACGACCTTTCCGTTCAGCCAGGACTTCGACGCGATGTTCGTGGTGGCGGGCATCCTGGAGCGCGCGCCCATTCCCGACCTGGGCTGGGGCCGCTACCTGCTGTCGGCTTTCTCGTTCTTCCTGCCGCGCGACCTGAAGATGTTTCCGGATTTCGATCCGCTCGGCTGGTCGGCCATTCTTGGCAATTTCTCGCAGAGCAACCTGTCGCTGCCGCCGTTCACCACCGCCTATTTCGACTTCGGGCTGATGGGGCCGCTGCTGCTGGGCATCGCAATCTCCGCGGGCTTCCGGCTGGTCGACAGGGCGATCGATCCGCATCGCGCGTTGTCGGGCAGCTACCTCTCGGCGCTGGTGCTGCTGTCGGCCTATGTGCCGTTCATGCGCGGTCCGATCCTGGGCTGGGGCCCGTTCGCGACCTCGGGCCTCATCGCCGCGGTGATCGCCGGCGCCCTGAGCGCGCGCAGCCGCCGCATGCGCCGCGTGCGTGCCCTGCCGCCCACGGTGCGCCACGACCTCCCGACTCCGTGAGCAAGCACATGGCCACCTACCTGTTCTACGACACCATCCGCCTCAACCCGAGGTCCGGCGGCGTGCTCAACGTTGCCGAGGTGCTGCTGCGCAACATGCGGCTGTCGCAGGGGGACAGCGTGCAGTCCGTCAGCGAGCGGCATCCACGCCTCTACGAAGCGGCGCGGCGGTTCAGGGTGAGCCGTTTCCTGCTCGAAACGCTGCTCTACAACTTCCACCGCGTCCGCGCGCTGCTGACCGGCGAGCGGGTGTACGCGCTGTTCCCGAACTACTTCCTGCCCTTCACGCTGTTCGGGCGCCACGCGGACGCGGTCGTCATCGTTCACGACCTGCAATACAAGGCCTACCCGGCGTACTTCAGCCGGGCAAAGCGCATGTGGCTCGACTGGAGCCTGTGGCGCGTCGCGCACAGCGCGGCCAACGCGGTGTTCATCAGCAAGAGCAGCCTGCATGACTTCGAGCGGCACTTCGCGCGCTGCGCGCATGCCTCGGTGATCTTCAACCCGGTGGACGCACCGCGCGCGCCCGTCCGCGCCGCTGCGCCAGGAACGGAACAGGCGCAGGAGCGCTACCTGATCGCGGCCTACCACTACTACCCGCACAAGAACTTCAGCGGCATCCTCGCGCTGTTCGAGCGCATGAAGCGCGCGGGCCTGGTCGACTTCCTGGACATCACCGGCAACGGCGCGGCCGAGGTGGAGCGCATGGTCGCCGCGCTGGCGCCCGAGGTGCGCGGCTGCGTGCGCCACCGCGGGCTGGTGTCGCGCGAGGAACTGGTGCGGCTCTACGCGGGCGCCACGGCGTTCATCTCGCTGTCGACCTTCGAGGGCTTCAATCTCTCGGCCGCCGAAGCCGCCACGCTGGGCGTGCCGCTGCTGCTGTCGGACATTCCGGTGCACCGCGAACTGTTCTCGGGCTACGGCTTCTTCGTGGGCAGCGCCTCCTGCGACACCTACCGGCTCGCACGCTACCTGGCCCGGCACGAGCGCACGCGGCCCGCGTGGCTGCACGCCCAGGCCTGCGCGCCGGGAGCGGTGGCCGCGCGCTACCTGGCGCTCAAGCGCGCCGCCGTTCCGCTGGCGAGGGCCGTGCAATGAAAGCGCTCGCCACCCTGCTGCTTCTTTGCGCCACGACATCGGTTGCGCTGGCACAGCCCGCGCAAACCGCGCAAACTGCCCAACAGGCTGAGGCACCCGTGCCCGGCTTCGGCGTCATGGTGCACTACCTGCCGGACAAGCAGTCCATCGCGCAGGTCAAGAACTTCGACGTGGAAGCCTTCGCTTCGGGGTTGGCGCAGATGCGTGCGTCGCACCTGATCCTCACGCTGGGCCAGAACAACGGCCAGTACATCTCGCCGAACTCCGCGCTCGAGGTGCTGTGCCCCGGCGCCGCCAGGAACCGCCCGCCACGCGACCTGCCGCTGGAGATAGGCGAGGCACTGCGCGCACGCGGCATCGCGCTGATCCTGTACCTGCCGTTCCGTGCCCCGCAGGCCGACCCCGCGCTCATGGCCTGCCTGGGCGACGTTTCCGAACAGGAGCCGCCGCCGGCGCGCTTCATCGCCGCATGGTCGAGCGTGATCCGCGACTGGTCGGAGCGCTACGGTCCGCTGGCCAAGGGCTGGTGGTTCGACGGCACCTACAACACGCAGGGCATCTCGGCCACGGGCTGGGAAACGCTGTGCGACGCCGCGCGCAGCGGCGCGGCCAACCGCTGGCTGGCCTTCAATGCCGGCGAGGGACAGGCGCGCTTCAGCCTCAAGAGCGCGCCCTGCCAGAACCTCATGGCCGGCGAATACATGCAGCCGCCCGCGCATTTCGCGCCGCCGCCTTCGGAGCTCGTGTTCCACGTGCTCACGCCGCTCACGCCCTCGTGGGGCCGCGAGGCGGCGCCGCGCTTCACCGCGCAGCAGCTGCGCGACTGGATCGGCGAGGCCCGCGTGGCGCGCGGCCTCTTCACGCTCGACATGCCCCTGGACAACAACGGACGCTTCCTGCCCGCCCATGTGGCGCTGGTGAAGAGCGCCACCGCCCGCAAGCCCTGACGCGCCGCATCAACCCTCCACCCATGCTGTCACACATGACCTACACCGCCCTCCCCTTCGTCGTGGTCGAAGACCGCCAGAACCGCACGCTCGCGCTGTGCCGCGAGTCCGCCGCGCTCGCGCAGGAACAACTCGTGGTGCTGTCGGACACCGACGCCGGCCCCGCCTACGAACGATTCCGCCATGCCTACGTGCACCTGTCGAGCAACTCGCCGGAGTTCGAGCGGATCTGCTTCCGGCGCTACTTCCTGCTCGCGCAATACCTGGCGGCCAACCCCGGCTGCAGCGCCTTCGTGCTGATCGACAGCGACGTGCTGCTGTTCAAGGGCATCGGCGAGCATGTGCGACGCCTGGCCGGCAAGGCGGACTTCTCGGGCTCCTACATCAGCCCCGCCGACGGATGGAACCCCTGCCAGGTCTCGCCGCACGTGAGCTACTGGACCGCCAACGGCCTGCGGCGCTTCGTGGCCTTCGTGCTCGACACCTACACCACGCCATCGGGCCGGCGCAAGCTGCGCGAGATCGCGGCGCGCTTTGCGGCGCGCGGCATCCGCGGCGGCGTGTCCGACATGACGCTGCTCTACCTGTGGGCGCGCGCCAGCGGCAATGACGACCCGATCAACCGCGTGCTCGAAGGCATGGTGATCGACCACAACATCAACAGCCCGCACAACCACCTGGCGAACGAGTTCCGCTACCGCGGCGGCGCCAAGCGCATCACCTATGCCGACGGCCGGCCGTGGCTCACGGCCGCGGCGGGCGGTCGGACGAACGTGGTGGCGTTGCATTTCCAGGGCAGCGCGAAGATGGCCATGCCGCACGCGCTGCACGGCCGCATGCGCACCGTGGCCGCCGTGACCTACGCGCTGATGGTGGCGCGGCGCGCCAAGAACAAGGCGTTCCGGCTGGCCACGCGGGTGCGCCGCACCCTCGACGCGCTCGGCCTCGCAAACGCCCCGGCCGCCAAGTAGCCCGAACCGGACAGGCCGCGCGCATGAAACCCTTCAGCCCGTCACTCGCATTGCCCGGCGCGCGCATGGCGCGCCTGCTCGGCCTGGGGGCGCTGGTCTCGCGGCTCTACGTCTACCTGTCGGGCTTCGTCGCCATCTTCCTGATGGCGGCCAACGTGTCGCCCGCGCGCTTCGGCGAATACTCGATCTACCAGTCTGTGCTGGAAGTGGCGCTGGTGGTCGGCACGCTGGGCAGCACGCTGCTGTTCTCGCGCAACGCGGCGGCCGTCCCGCCCGGCGTGACGCAGGGCGACGTGGTGCGCACGCTGGCCTTCGGGCTGCCGCTGGCCACGGCGCTGATCGTCGTCATCCTGGCGCTGCAGAGGCTGCCGGTGGCCGACGTGCCCTTCGTGCTGGTCGTGGTCACGCTGGCGGTGTTCTCGTTCAACTGCCTGCGCCTGGCCTACAGCCGCGGCCTCGGCCATGCGGGGCTGCTCAATCTCGAGGCCGGCATCCGCTCGACCATCCTGGTGCTGGGCGTGGGCATTTGCGCCGCGCTGGGCTTCGAGCTGGACGTGGCGCACCTGCTGCTCATCAACCTGTTCGCGTTCGTGGTGGTGTGCGCGGCCATCTGCATCCCGCCCGGCGGCGCGGCGCCGCCGCGGGGGCGGCACGCGCTCGAGCTCGCATCGCAGGCCAGCGCCACGGTGTATTCGCTGCTGACCTTCCTGCTGCGCAAGTCGGACCTGCTGATCGTGGCCTTCTTCATGCCGCTGAGCTACGTGGGGGCCTTCAAGCTCGCGTTCCTGCTGGCGGAGGCGCCGTCGCAGTTCGTGCAGGCCTTCCTGTTCACCAAGACGACGGCCATGATGGACGCCGACCCGGAAAAGCTCGCGGCCTCGAAGCTGCAGCTGGCGCGCCATTCGTTCCTGCTGGGCTGCGCGCTGTTCGTCGGGCTGGCGGGGCTGATCACCGTGGCCGCGCCGCTGCTCAAGATGGGCGAGCAGGCGCGCACCATCTTCCTGTGCATTGCGCCGTATTTCCTGCTGCGCACCTACACCATCCATCACGAGATGGTGCTGTCGCTGAAGACCTCCATGGGCTCGCTCGGGCGCTGGGCGCTGCTCGAGGTGGCGCTGCGGCTGCTGTCCTACGGCGCGGTGATCCTGCTGTTCCCGGGCCGGCCGCACTACGTGTTCTTCATCGCCTGCCTGAGCGACTTCGCCTTGTACGAGACGCGCATGCGGCTGCAGTTCGGCTTCTTCCCCATCGTCCGTCTGTTGAGGCGGTCGCCATGAAGATCCTGCTGTACTCGATGAACTTCGCGCCCGAGCTCACCGGCATCGGCAAGTACTCGGGCGAGATGGCGCGCTGGCTGCATGCCAGGGGCCACGAGGTGCGCGTGATTGCCGCGCCACCGTTCTTTCCGCAGTGGTCGGTGTACCGCGGCTACTCGGCCTGGACCTACCGCAAGAGCGACTGGGCCGGCGTGACCGTCTGGCGCACGCCCCTGTGGGTGCCCGCGCGGCCGCGCGCGCTGGCGCGGCTCGGGCATCTGTTCTCCTTCATGCTGTCGAGCTTTCCGGTGCTGCTGGCGCAGTGGCGCTGGAAGCCGGACGTGGTGTTCGTGGTCGAGCCGCCGCTGTTCTGCGCGCCGTCGGCGCTGTTGTTCGCGCGGCTGCGGGGCATCAAGTCGTGGCTGCACATCCAGGACTACGAGGTCGATGCCGCCTTCGGCCTGGGCCACGTGCGCGGCGAACGCGCGCAGCGCTTCGCACGCTCGGCCGAGCGCTGGCTGATGAGCCGCTTCGACCGGGTATCGACCATCTCGGCCGCGATGATCGAGAAGGCCCGCGGCAAGGGCGTGGACGAGAGCCGCGTGGTGCTGTTTCCGAACTGGGTCGACGTGAAGGCCATCCACCCGTTGCCGCGCACGGTCGCGCCCTACGGCTACCGGCCCGCGCTCGGCATTCCCGACGACGCGGTGGTGGTGCTGTACGCGGGCAGCCTCGGCACCAAGCAGGGCATCGAGCTTCTGGCGGAGGCGGCGCGCCTGCTGGTGTGCTCCGGCAGCATCCATTTCGTGTTCGCAGGCAGCGGGCCGAGCCGCGAGTCGCTGCACGCCGCCTGCGCCAGCCTGGCCAACGTGCATTTCCTGGAGCTGCAGCCGGCCGAGCGGCTCAACGAATTGCTGAGCATGGCCGACATCCACGTGCTGCCCCAGCGCGCCGACGCCGCCGACCTGGTCATGCCGTCGAAGCTGGGCGGCATGCTCGCCAGCGGCCGTGCCGTGGTCGTGACCGCGCACGCCGGCACCGAGCTGAGCAACGTGGTGAAGGGGCGCGGCATGGTGGTCGAGCCCGGCGACGCCGCCGCGCTGGCCGATGCCATCGAGCAACTCGCCATGTCGCCCGAACTGCGCGAGCAGATGGGTGCGGCCGGCCGCCGGTTCGCCGAGTCCGCGCTCGACGAGGACGCCATCCTGCAGCGCCTGGAGCAGGAACTGCTTCGCTGCGTCGCCGGCTGAGCCGACGCTGTCCACGCCAAGGAGCCCACACCATGCCCCGCGCCAAGATACTCGTGACCGGTGGTGCAGGCTTCATCGGCAGCCACACCTGCGTGGCGCTGATCGAGGCGGGCTACCAGCCGCTCGTGCTCGACACGCTGGTCAACAGCGACGCGCGTTCGCTGCAACGGGTGGGCTGCATCACCGGCCTGCAGCCGCTGCTGCTGCGCTGCGATGTGCGCGACGGCGCTGCGCTGGACCGGGTGTTCGCCGAGCATGCGATCGAGGCGGTGGTGCACCTGGCGGGGCTGAAGGCCGTGGGCGAATCGGTGGCCGACCCGCTAGCGTATTACGACGTCAACCTGGCCGGCACGCTGGCGCTGGTGCAGGCGATGGGCCGCGCCGGCGTGCGCACCCTGGTGTTCTCGTCGTCGGCCACGGTGTATGGCGACGCGCGGCACTCCCCCATACCGGAGAGCGCCCCGTATGCGGCGGTCAACCCCTACGGCCGCACCAAGGCTATGGTGGAGAACCTGCTGGCCGACCTCGCGCATGCCGATCCGCGCTGGGGCATTGCCTGCCTGCGCTACTTCAACCCGGTCGGCGCGCACGAAAGCGGCCTGCTCGGCGAGCGCCCGCACGGGCCGCCCGCCAACCTCATGCCCTACATCTCGCAGGTGGCCGCGGGCGAGCGCGAATACCTGCTGGTGCATGGCGCCGACTACGAAACCATCGACGGCACCGGCGTGCGCGACTACGTGCACGTGATGGACGTGGCCGAGGGCCATGTGGCGGCGCTGCGCCACGCGGCGCGCGAGCCCGGCATCCTCATGACCAACCTGGGCACGGGCCGCGGCGCCTCGGTGCTGGAGGTGGTGTGCGCCTTCGAGCGCGCCAGCGGCCGGCGCATCGCGCTGCGCATCGGCCCGCGCCGGCCCGGCGACGCCCCCGCCTACTGGGCCGACGCGCGCAACGCACAGGCCCGCCTGGGCTGGCGCGCGCGCCGCGACCTCGACCAGATGTGCGCGGACAGCTGGCGCTGGCAGGCCGCGAACCCGCACGGTTTCGACGACCCGGTGCCCCCGATGCAGCCGCCATGGCTGGGCGCCGACCTGCAGATCTTTCACGCAACTTCCAACCTCGGACACTCCAATGCCTGACAACGCACACCGCTCCCCAGAAGAGCAGGCCGACGCCCGGAGCGGATATCCGCCGGGCGGCGTCTGCCCTCCCACCCAGCCGCTGTGGCCGGGCTTCCTGACCGGGCAGGAAGGCGCGCCGGTGCGCGTGCTGCTCGTGGACGACGACAGCTTCATGCGCCGGGTGATCGCGCAGGAACTGCTGTCGGACCTGCGCATACAGCTCGAGGGCCAGGGCGGCAGCCTGCGCGACGGCCGCCGGCTGCTGGCCACGCACGAGTTCGACGTGCTCATGGTCGACCTGCGGCTGGGCGACGGCACCGGCTTCGAGCTGATCCGCGAGGCCAGCAAGCAGCATCCCGGCTGCGAAATCATCGTGATCTCCGCGTTGGAAGACGAGACGCACGTGATGCATGCCTTCGAACTGGGCGCGACCGGCTACCTGCTGAAGGACGCCTGGCTGCAGAGCTTCGCGCAGGCGGTGCTGCAGGTGGTGAACGGCGGCGCGGCCATCACGCCGCGGCTCGCGCGGCGCCTGCTCTCGCGCCTGAGCGCGCGGCCCGGCAGCCCGCCGCCGGCCGGCGACCCGCCCACGCGAGAGGCCACGCTGACCACGCGCGAGTGCGAGATCCTGCGCTGCGTGGCGCGCGGCCAGGTCACCGAGGAGATCGGCGTGCAGCTGGGCATCTCGGGCCAGACGGTCAACGCGCACATCAAGAACATCTACAAGAAATTGCACGTGCACTCGCGTGCGCAGGCCGTGAGCTACGCGGCTTACTCCGGGCTCATCTGAGCCGGCAACCAACCCATATCGCGCCATCATGAATACCACCTCCACCATCCATCCCGTGGTCCTGTGCGGCGGCAGCGGCACCCGCCTGTGGCCGCTTTCGCGCAAGGCGCTGCCCAAGCAGTTCGCGCCGCTGCTCGGCGGCAAGAGCCTGCTGCACCTCACGCTGGAGCGGCTGTCGGGGCTCAGCCGCGACATCACCTGCATCGCGTCGGAAGACCATCGCTTCCTGGTGAAGGAAACGGTCGAGAGCGCGGGCGTCACAGGCCGGCAGATCCTGGAGCCGGTGGCGCGCAACACGGCCGCGGCCATGGCTTGCGCGGCACTGCTGGCCGAGCCCGGCGACCTGCTGCTGTTCGCGCCGGCCGACCACCACATACCCGACGCGGCGCTGTTCGCGCAGACCGTGCGCGAGGGCGTCCCGGCGGCGCTGGCCGGGCAGATCGTCACCTTCGGCGTGGCGCCCAGCTTTCCCAGCACCGCCTATGGCTACATAGAGGCAGGAACGGAATCGGCCGACGGCCGCAGCCGGGCTGTGGTGCGCTTCGTCGAGAAGCCGACGGCGAGCGTGGCAGAGACGCTGATCCTGCACGGCGGCTATTTCTGGAACGCCGGCATCTTCCTGGTTCGCGCCGGCACGCTGCTCGCCGCGCTGCGCGCGCATGCGCCCGACATACTGCGCGCCTGCGAACGCGCCGCGGCCGCGGTGTCGGTCGATGGCAGCTTCCTGCGGCTGGAGCCGGAGGCCTTCTCGGCCTGCCGCGCCGACAGCATCGACTACGCAGTGCTCGAGAAGCACAACGACATCGCGGTGGTGAAGTTCGACGGCGGCTGGAGCGACGTCGGCAGTTGGAACGCGGTGGCCAGCCTGCAGATGCCCGATGGCGACGGCAACCGGCTGAGCGGCAAGGCGAGTGCGCTGAACGCGCGCAACACCTTCATCCATGCGCCGCACCGGCCGGTGGTGGCGCTGGGCACCGACGGACTGATCATCGTGGACACACCCGACGCCGTGCTGGTGGCCGGCGCGGGCTGCGCCGAACAGGTGGCGGACGTGGTGCGCAAGCTCGCGCTCGAAGGCTGCGCCGAGGCCACCGACCACCGCCGCGTGGTGCGGCCCTGGGGCGCCTACGACAGCGTCGACATGGGCGAGCGCTTCCAGGTGAAGCGGCTCACCGTGAAGCCGGGCGCCAAGCTGTCGCTGCAGATGCACCACCACCGCGCCGAGCACTGGATCGTGGTGAAAGGCACGGCCCGCGCCACCTGCAACGGCGAAGTGACGCTGGTGCGCGAGAACGAGTCGATCTACCTGCCCTCGGGCGCCATCCACCGGCTGGAGAACCCGGGCAAGACCATGCTCGAGGTGATCGAGGTGCAGACCGGCGGCTACCTGGGCGAAGACGACATCGTGCGCTTCGACGACACCTACGGGCGCTGCGAGCCGGTGCACACGCTGGCCGACGCGGCGGTGGCGCCGACGGTGTCGTCGGCGGGCTCGGGCGCGGCCGCGGTGCTGCACGCGCCCGTGAGCCACTGAGCCTCACCAGCCGTGGAAACGCCCCCAGGGCTGCAGGGTTCCGTCTTCCGATAGCGCCTGGTACTGCGGAAACTGCGCCCCGGTCGCGCAGGCGTGGTTCGGCAGGATGCGCAGCCGCGTGCCAATGGGAAAGCGCGCGGCAATGCCGGCGTCGGGCTCGCCTTGGCGCGACAGGATGCCGTGCTCCTGGTTCGCGCCGCCGAGCACGTAGCCGTCCAGCACCCGGCCGTTCAGGTCGCAGGCCTGGCCGAAGCCGAAGTCCTGTTTCTGCTTCTGCGTGCCCCGGTCGCGGCTCATGGCCATCCAGCCCGCATCGAGGATGGCCCAGCCTTTTTCGGGCTGGTGGCCGATCACCGTGGTGAGCACGCTCAAGGCGATGTCTTCCTCGCTGCACACGCCGACGTTGCGCATCACCAGGTCGAAGAACACATAGACGCCGGCCCGCACCTCGGTCACGCCGTCGAGCGTCTGCGCCATCAGCGCGGTGGGCGTGGAGCCCACGCTGACCACCGGGCACGGCAGACCCGCGTCGCGCAGCCGCTGCGCCGCGCGCACGCAGCCCGCGCGCTCCTGCTCGGCCACGGCGCGCAGCGCCTGCGGCGTGTCGAAGTCGTAGCTGGAGCCGGCATGCGTCATCACGCCGCCCAGGCGCATGCCGCCGTCGTGCAGCACGCGGGCCACTTCCAGCAAACGGTCTTCTTCCGGCCGGATGCCCGAGCGGTGGCCGTCGGTGTCGACCTCGATCAGCACGTCGAAGGCCTCGCCATTGGCGCGGCCGAAATCCGCGATGGCCCGTGCCGACTCGATGCCGTCCGTGATGATGCCCAGCGCGCAGCCGCGCCGGCGCAACTCCAGCGCATGCGGCAGTCGGTGCGGCGCCATGCCCACGGCATAGAGGATGTCGCCGAAGCCGGCGGCGAAGAACTGCTCGGCCTCCTTCAGCGTCGACACCGTGATGCCGCGCGCGCCCGCCGCCTGCTGCGCCTTCGCCACCTCGATGCACTTGGTGGTCTTGACGTGCGGCCGGAAGCGCACGCCGAGCGCGTCCATGCGCTGCTGCATGCGCGCGATGTTCCGCCGCATGCGGGACTGTTCGACGACGGCCGCGGGGGTGTCGATGGTGTGGAGCGTGTCCATGGTCATGCCTTGTTCGTGAAGGATTGCAGCCACTGCAGCGCGGGCGCGAGCGTCGGGCCCTGCAGTTCCGGTGCCGGCGCGCCCTGCGGCAGCGCCAGCCCCACTCGGTTGTGCCAGTAGGTGCGCAGGCCGACCACCGAAGTGCCGAACATGTCGTAGCCCGAGCCGGCGACGAAGGCCGTCTCCCGAGGTGTCACGCCCATGCGCTCGAGCGCCATGCGGTACGGGCGCGGATCGGGCTTGTAGAAGCCGGCCTCTTCCGATGTGACGACGGCGTCCCACTCGATGCCCAGCAGCGCCGCCGCGCGATGGCCCAGCCGGCGCGAGCAATTGGTGGCCACGCCCAGCTTGCAGTGCGGTTTCAGCGCCTGCAGCAGCTCGCGCGCGCCGTCCCAGGCGGGCAGCGTGTCCCATTGCGCTTCCAGCGCGTCAGGCGCGGTGCCGGCCATGCCGGTGTTGCGCGCCGCGTCTTTCACCAGTTGCTCGTAGGGCACGTAGGCGCCGCAGCCGTAGGTGAGGCGCAGGTACTCGGCGCGCCATGCGCGCCCCTTCTCTTCCGAGCCGGCCGCGGCGTTCCAGACGGTCCAGGAATCGAGCAGCGCTGTGAGCAGGTCGAACAGCACGGCGCGGGGGTAGCGCGGCGGGGCGATGGGTGTTTGCATGGCCACGGACTGTACGTTCGAAAGCTGCTGCTGTGCTTCAATGCAGGCTCATCAATCGTTAAGCGCAATTTAATGATCCAGATCGAGGACATGCAGCTCGCCGCCGCCCTGCTGCGCGAACCGTCGTTGAGCGCCGCGGCCCGCGCGCTCGACGTCACGCCGCCCGCGCTGTCGATGCGGCTGCGCAAGCTGGAAGCCACGCTCGGCCTCTCCCTGGCCAGCCGCAACGCGCGCCGCCTGAGCCTCACGCCCGAGGGCGAGCGCTTCGCGCGCGAGGCCGCCGCGCTGCTCGGCCAGATCGAGGCCCTGCGCGAATCGATGCAGCGCGACGACCAGCGGCTCACGGGCACGCTGCGCATCGCCGCGCCCTTCGGCTACGGCCGCCAGTACGTGGCGCCGATGCTGGCGCGCTTCGCCCGGCTGCATCCGGGCCTGCGGGTGCAGCTCGACCTGCGCGAGACCCCGTGGCCCGACCGGCACGATGCCGACGCGGTGATCCACATCGGCACGGTGCGCGATTCGTCCTGGGTGGCGCGCACGCTCAGCGCCAACGAACGCTGGCTGTGCGCCAGCCCCGCCTACCTGCGCCGGCACGGCGAGCCGCGCACGCCGCGCGACGTGCTCACGCATGCCTGCATCTGCATCCGCGAGAACGACGAAGACGTCAAGCTCTGGCATGTGCGACCGGCCTCCGATGCCGCCGAAGGAAAACGCGCCGCCGCCCGCGAAACCCTGCGCGTGTCGCCGGCCTACGTGACCAACGACGGCGGCGTGGCGCGGCAATGGGCCGAACAGGGCATGGGCCTGGTGCTGCGCTCCGAATGGGATGCGGCCGACGCGGTGGCGCGAGGCACGCTGGTGCGCGTGCTGCCCGGCTGGCACTTCGACAGTGCGCCGGTCACGCTGCTGGTACCCACCCGAAAGGGGCGTACGGCGCGGGTGGCGGCCATCGTCGATTTCCTGGTGGAGAGCTTCGGCGACGACCAGCGCTGAAGGCGGCTTCTCTCTTCTGCGCATATCCATAGCCGCATTCATTCGTTGGCAGCGCGCGCCCCGCGCGCCAACACTCGGCGCTTCCAATTTTTTGGTGGAGAAGCCCCGATGACTGTTCCTCTCGATTCATTGCCGCCCTCGCGCCGCGGCGTGCTGCAGGCCGGCGCCGCAACCGCCAAGAACGGGCTCGCATGACCACGGCAGAACAGTTCCTCGAAGCGCCGCGCCTGCCGCGCGCACCGGCCGCCCCCGTCACCACGACCGCACAGGCCGCTCCGTCCCAAGCCGCCGCGGCGCCTTCCGGCCTCTGGACGACCGGCCTGCTGGCCGCCGCCGCCTGGGTCGCGCTGGGCCTGCTCACGCTGCTCTGGCCCAACAAGGAAGCGGGCTTCACCGACTGGGCCTTCACCCGCGAGTTCGGCGTTGCCGCGCTCGTCGTGGCCGCGCTGCTGCTTGCCATCTCGGTGCTCGGCGCGCGCGCGGGCCGGGTGGCACGGGCGTTGCGGCCCGCCGGCCAATGGCTGGTCGCGCTGGCCGTGGTGCTCGCGCTGTGGGAAACCTTCACCGCCAAGCTCGGCCTGCTGCCCTCGCCTTTCTTCGCGCCGCCGCAGAGCCTGATCGACGTGGTGCACGAAGACTGGCAGCGGCTGGGCCTGTCGACCGCGTATTCGCTGCGGCTGCTGGCCAACGGCTTCGTGCTCGGCGCGCTGGTCGGCTTCGGCACCGGCGTGGCGGTCGGCTGGTCGCGCATCGCAGGGTACTGGGTGCATCCGGTGCTGCGCTTCCTGGGGCCGGTGCCGGCATCGGCGCTGCTGCCGCTGGCGTTCTTCTTCGCGCCTTCGAGCTATTCGGCGGCCGTGTTCCTGGTCGGCCTGGCGACCTTCTTTCCGGTGGCGGTGCTCACCTGGTCGGGCGTGGCCTCGGTCGGCAAAAGCTACTACGACGTGGCGCGCACGCTGGGCGCGTCGGAGCGCTTCCTGGTGCTGCGCGTGGCGATTCCGGCGGCCCTGCCGCAGGTGTTCGTCGGACTCTTCATGGGGCTTGGCGCCTCGTTCTCGGTGCTGATCACCGCCGAGATGATGGGCGTGAAAGCCGGCCTGGGCTGGTATCTGCAATGGGCGCAAGGCTGGGCCGCCTACGCCAACATGTACGCGGCGCTGTTCGTCATGGCGGTGCTGTGCTCCGGCCTGATCACGCTGCTGTTCAAGGTGCGCGACCGCGTGCTGTCGTGGCAGAAAGGAACCGTCAAATGGTGAGCACGCTGACCTCGCCCTCAGCCTCGCAGGCCGCCGCCACGGGCGGCGCGCACATCGGCATCCAGGGCGTGAGCCACTGGTTCGAGGTGTCGGGCGGCGTGCTGCAGGTGCTCGACGGCATCGACCTGCAGGTGCGGCCCGGTGAATTCGTCGCGCTGCTGGGCCCCAGCGGCTGCGGCAAGTCGACGCTGCTGCGGCTGGTGGCCGGGCTGGAGCCCGCCACCACCGGCAGCATCACGCAGGACGGCGCGCCGATCACGCGGCCCGACCCCTCGCGCATCGTCGTATTCCAGGACCCCACGCTCTACCCCTGGCGCAGCGTGTGGGACAACGTGGCGCTCGGCCTGCAGGCGCGCGGCGTGCTGAAAGCGCAGCGCGGCCGCGTCGACGAGGCGCTCAAGCTCGTGGGCCTGACGGACTTTGCCAAGGCATTCCCGCACCAGCTTTCGGGCGGCATGGCGCAGCGCGTGGCGCTGGCCCGCGCGCTGGTCAACGACCCGCAACTGCTGGTGCTCGACGAACCGCTGGGCAAGCTCGACTCGCTCACGCGCATCGCGATGCAGAGCGAACTGGTCAACCTGTGGCAGCGCGCCGGATTCTCGGCGCTGCTGGTGACGCACGATGTGGAAGAGGCGCTGTTCCTGGCCAACCGCGTGATCGTGCTGAGCGACCGGCCCGCGCGCATCGCGGCGGAGCTGGTGGTCGACCTGCCCTACCCGCGCCACCGCGGCGATCCGCGGCTGGCCGAACTGCGGCACGAGGCGCTCAAGCACCTGGGACTCGACGCCACGTGGTGACATGAACGCATCCCCCGAGGCCGGCTGGCTCAACCTGCTGATCGGCCTGCTCCAGGGCGCGCAACTGCAGTTGCTTCGCCTGCTGGATGCGCTGGGCCTCGTGGCGCAGGTCCACGGCCAGCCTGCGTGGCCGTGGGCGCACCGGCTGTCGGGCGAGAACCTGCTCATCGACCTCGGGCAGGCGCGCAGGCTCGGGCTCACCGTGGTCGTGCTCGCGGCGGCGTTGCTGCTGCTGGTGCTCGCGCTGCTGTGGCGGCGCCGGCGCATCTGGCTGCTGGCCGCGACCACGCTGCTGGTGGTGGCGGCTCCGTGGCCCGATGCCAACGTGGTGCTGGTGCCGGCGTATCCGACCAGCTTCCAGCGCTCGCCCACCAGTTTTACGGCGGACAGCATCGAGCGCGGGCGCGTGCTCTTCGCGGCGCAATGCGCGGCATGCCACGGCGCCGACGGCCTGGGCCAGGGCCCGCTGGCGGCAGCACAGCCGGTATGGCCACCGAACCTGGCCGGGCCGCTGCTGTGGCGGCGCGCCGACGGCGACGTGCTCTGGCATGTGCTGCACGGCATGCGCGACCGGCGCGGCTCGCCCACCATGCCTGCCTTCGGCAGCAGGCTCGGCGACGACGACGCCTGGGCGCTCATCGATTTCATGAAGGCCCAGGGCGCGGGCCAGAGCCTGCGCGCGGCCGGCCTTTGGACGCAGCCGATCTCGCCGCCCGACGTGGCCGTGCAGTGCGCCGGAAAGCCGCCTCGCATGCTGAGCGGCTGGCGCGGCCAGCGGCTTCGGATCGTGGCGGCCGGCGGGCAAGCCCTGCAGGACGACCCGCGCCTCGTCACCGTGTTCCTGGCGAAAGACAGCGCCGCCGCCGCCTCGCACGCGGGCGATTGCGTCGCCGAGTCGGCCGCCGCCTGGGATGCGTTCTCGCTCATCGCCGCCACGCCGCGGCTGGCGGGCACGCAGCTGATCGTCGACCGCGACGGCTGGCTGCGCGCGCGCGGCGAACCCGGCAAGGGCGCATGGAGCGACGACGACCTGCTGTGCCGCACCGATCAGCCCGCCCGCGCCGCGCCCGGCCCCATTCCGCTGCCGCCGGACGGCCTCGGCGCGCTCATCGCGCGCATGGATGCCGAGCCCGTGCGCTTCGTGAAAGGCGGATTCGTTCATTGAGCCGGGCCGCGGGACTACGATGGTCCTCGGCAAGCCTCACGCAACCTTCAGTCAACCAAGGAGAGAAACGCCATGTCCAACCATGTCTACAAGACCCTCGAACTGACCGGCTCGTCGCCGACGGGCATCGAAGACGCGGTGCAGACCGCCATCGCCAAGGCGCACGAGACGGTGCGCAACATCCAGTGGTTCACCGTGACCGAGACGCGCGGCCACGTGGTCGACGGCAAGGTCGCGCACTGGCAGGTGACGCTGAAGATCGGCTTCACGCTGGAATAGCGTTCAGGCTGCTGTCTGCGCCTGCGGCTCGCCCAGCGACAGCATCAGCCGGTTGGCCCAGTTGAAGAAGGCCGCGCCGTGGATCACGTCGGCAATCGCCAGGTCGTCCAGCCCTTGCGCGCGCAGTTGGTCGATGTGTTCGACGCTGAAAGCCGACGGCGTGGACGACAGCGCCACGGAGGCCGCGACGATCGCGTTCCAGCGCTCGCCGAGTTCGGCGCCCACGCCTTCGTCGAGCAGCCGCTGCACGTCTTGCGTGCGGTGCGAGAAATGGGAGGCGAAGCGCGCATGCACCGACGCGCAGTAGATGCAGCCGTTGTGGCGCGAGGCCGCGGCCGCCGACAGCTCGCGCTCCGCGCGCGGCAGGCCGGCTTCGGGGTTGTAGAAGATGTCCTTGTCGGTGCGGGTGCGCGCGCCGAGGATGTCCGGGTCGCGCGCCAGCAGCCGGAAGTAAGGCGACTTGGCGCGCGCCGCGTCCACCAGCCCGGCGAAGTGGCGCTCGGTCAGCTCGGCTTCGGGCAGCGGCTCCAGCCATGGCAGCCACTCGAGCTGCGCCTGGGTGAAGACGCTCGGATGCGCGTTGCCGGGATGGGTCAGGGTCGATTCGGTGTTGCTCATGGCCGGGCTCAGTCGATGGAGCTTGCGGGACGTTGCGCCAGCGCCTGCAGGCCGGTGACGACCCCGATCTGGAACGCGAGGAATGCCACCAGCTGCGACAGCGTGACGATGCCGGTGCTGGTCCAGCCCGCATCCAGCAGCGCCTGCAAGGCGGCCGGACTGGCATCGCGCGGATGGAACACCAGCAGGTGCGCATGCGCGAGCGCGGCCGAGAGCCGTTCGCCCAGCAGTTCGCGGTGCGCATCGCTCACGACATACGAGGGCCCGGCCTTGTCTTCTGCGCTCAGCGGGCCGGCCGGGTAGCTGCCGTAGGGGCCTTGCGCGGCGCCGCGCTGCACCTCGGCCTCGATTGCATCGGCCACCCCCGCGCGGGCGCCCTGGCCGGGCAGTTGTTCCGCATAGAAGCGCGCCACGCCCGCATGGCCGTGCAGCCCGGCCACGAAGGCCGCGAGCGCGAAGCGGTCGGCGATGTCGAAATTGCCGGGCACCGGCGGTTTCGGCGCGAACAGCGAGATATAGCTCTGCTGCGCATGGGTGCGGGCCTGCTCGCGCCCCCGGCGGATGCGGTCGAGATGCTGGCCCGGGGCGATGCCCACGAGACTGTCGATCACGTCGGGCACCTCGGGCGCGCCGGAGTCGGAAGACAAAGAAGGAGAAGCAACGGCGTTCATGCGGTCTCGCGAAGCGTGGATGAGGAATGGATGCCCAGCGCCGGCGCGACCTCGGTCGCGATCAGCTCGATGGAACGCAGGATGGCCGCATGCGGCGGATCGACCGGGTGCACCTGGCAGACCAGGTCGGTCACACGGTCGAGCGTGCTGTCGGCGCGCAGCGAGGCGATCACGTCGCCGGGCGAGCCAACATGCACGTCGTAGGCGGCGACCAGTTCCTCGAGCGATGCGTCCGGCCCCGCGCGGTCCGCCAGGCCGGCCTGTCCCGAGGCGGCAAAGCGCGCGGCCGAGCGGCGCAGGCCGATGTCGGCCAGCCGCAGCGCCTCCTGGCGGCTATCGGCCACGAACACGCTGCGCGAGCCGACGATGCGCGGCGCCACGCCGGCCGGCAGCGCCGCCAGGTAGGCATCGACGATGGGGTTCTGCAGCCCGGAAAGCGGCGCGTCGGGCGCGTGGCCGGGACGCGGCTGCGTGCGCGAGAGCATCAGGCCGTCGCCGGCCTGCCCCGCGCGCGCGCCGCCGCTCACCGAGAAGGTCGCTTGCCAGATGCGCGCCGGCAACTGCGCGCCCGACGGGTACAGCGTGTCGCCGCCGGCCAGCGGCCGGCCCGCCCATGCGGCACGCACCGCGTCGAGTTGCCGCGCGAAGATGGCCGAGCGGTCGTTGCTGTCGAGCCCGAAGGCCGCGAACGCCTCCGGCGTGCCGCCCGTGCCGACGCCCACTTCGAGCCGCCCGCCCGAGAGCAGGTCGAGCACGGCGGCGTCTTCGGCCACGCGCACCGCGTTTTCCAGCGGCAGCGTGATGATGCCGGTGCCCAGCCGGATGCGCCTGGTGCGCGAAGCCACGTAGGCCAGGAAGACCAGGGGCGACGGCAGGCCGCCTTCGTGTTCATGGAAATGGTGCTGCGCCACCCACGCGGAGTCGAAGCCGAGGGCCTCGGCGTGCGCGATCTGCTCGGCGACGAGCCGGTAGCGCTCGGCGGCGGTGGTGTCGTCGAGCAGGCGGCTGAAGAAGCCCAGGCGCCGTGGCGCGGGAAATCCGGAAGAAAGGTCTGACAAGATTCGAAGCCGGCAGCGGGAAAGCCCGACATTGAGCCCGCGCAGCGCCCCGCCGGGAACGCCTGATTTCGAGTTTGCTTATGTGTTTTTCATCGATGCCGGGGTGTGGCACGGACTGAACGCGGATTCGACCGCCGGGCGATGGACCGCCGGGGCTGGTACATTTTCCGGCCTTGAAAACGAAAGGGATATTGGTGGCACTCGCAGCGGCAATTGCCGGTCTTTCCATCCTCATCATCGGGGACAGTCATCTGTCGCAGCCGAGCTACCTGATGTCGTCGCTGCACGACGATCTCCAGCGCCAGGGCGCGAAGGTGCATTCCATCGGCGTGTGCGGCGTGCAGCCTTACGACTGGACGGTGTCCAAGCCCGGCTCCTGCGGCAGCGCTGAACGCATCGGCAGCAAGCCGGCGGTCGTGAGCCCCGGCAACCGGGCCAAGACGACGGCGGTGGCGCAACTCATCAAGGCCGAACATCCCGATCTGGTGCTGATCGTGCTGGGCGACACCATGGCCGCCTACCGGCAGGCCGACTTTCCGATGAACTGGGTCTGGCAGCAGGTGAGCGCGCTCACCGGCGCCATTTCGGCCACCGGCACCAAATGCGCCTGGGTCGGCCCCGCGTGGGGGCAGGAAGGCGGCCAGTACGGCAAGACCTACGCACGCGCCGAAACGGTGAGCCGCTTTCTCGCCACCAACGTTGCGCCCTGCACTTACATCGACTCGCTGGAGATGTCCGCGCGCGGCCAGTGGCCGACCATCGACGGGCAGCATTTCAACGCGAGCGGCTACCGCGCCTGGGGCGACGCCATAGCCAAGGCCGTCGCGCGGCTGCCCCTGGCGCCCGCTGCCGCCGGCACCCCGCGGCCATGAGGCGCGCCGCTCTCAAGATGCGGCGCCATGCGCTGCTCGGCGCCCTGCTGCCCGCCGTGGCCGGCGCCGCGCCCCAGTTGTATGACACGGGCCCCTCGCAAGACCTGGCGCTGGTGCGCTTCGTCAACGCGGGGGCGCAGGCGCTCACGGTGCAAAGCGGCGGCCCCGCAAAGGCGAGCGTGGTGGTGGCGCCTTCTGCGCCCATCACCGATTACCAGCCCGTGCGCTCCGACGCGCCGGTCACCGGCTACTGGAAAAACGGCCAGCGGCAGATGGCCATCACGCTGCGCGTGCCATCGGGCGGCTCGGCGTCGGTGCTGGCG
>PJUC01000397.1_pt1 | contig 19947 bp, 18 predicted proteins | sample 1512161 | NCBI WGS metagenome assembly PJUC01 (sample SAMN08177676, study PRJNA422409) | Soil metagenome, whole genome shotgun sequencing project. | isolation source: Soil enriched on filter paper | place: USA: Madison | collected 2015-01-15
ACGGGGAAGACATCGACTGGTGCAGCGGGGATGGGCCTCGACGATTGGACAACCTGCTTTGGCTTGCGGCTGAATTGGCTCGCAAGGCTGGGGAGTTGTTTCAGGTGAGTGAGAAGGCGCGATGCAGAGCGCCTGAGACCAGTAGTTAGCGGCTGGTTTGCGGGCCGCGGGGTTCGCGGCCCGCTTATGGGCTCACGACTGATAGTTTTTGCGGCTTTCAGTACAGCAACAATAGAGCCCAGGTGCTCGCGGTTTCTGCGCCAAGACGGCGAAGTAAAGCTTGGACCTAAGAACAATTGTGAGAATCCGATGCCCTTGTCCTCTTCAATGAAGTACCTCTCCGAACGCGGCGTCGTCGTCACGGAGATATCACCAGATCGGTTCTCGCTCCATGTCGAGGGCAATCGCCACTCCACCTTGGAAGAAAGCTCGGAAGGCATTCTTTTCAGTTGCTGGGACAGCGCCCCTGGTCCCGGCAAGGACGACTTTCTCGTCACATTCGGCGAGCTCGACGACGCGCTGCTGGCCGTGTGGTATTTCTACTTTGGTGAACCTGTCCGGCTAGGTGAATGGCACGTTTCCATTCATCGACATCCGTATTGGTCCTTGGGCAAGCTCGCATATCGCATCGCCAATGCCATCCATGTCACCCAAAGGCAGTTTGAGATAACTGCAGAACAGCGGCGAGGCAACCTGCTTGGGTTCGGATCATTCGCGGGCGGTCTGCCTCTGTCGGAGGATAGATACGCGACAGCGCTGCGATCGCAATTCATTGCGTGTTCGTCGGCTTCGGCATCGTCGCGGACTCTGATGGTCCGTCGAGACGTGGAAGAGGCTTACGTTGTGAAAAGCCAGTAATAGGCAGGTACTGGCATCGGGTGGCGTAAAACCGAAAGGGAATTCTTGGTGGGTTTCGACTCCCAAATTGAGACTGCGAAAGATAGGTCAGGACCGCTGCAGCCAGTCGACGGCGTGGATAGAACGCAGCTTTGCGGTCGCTCTACGTTTAAGCTCATCTGCGGACGCCAGCCAGGGAAGCCTGCTGGCGAACGTCAGGTGCAACGATGGGCTAGGTCCCATATCACTGTCTTCAATCCTCGTCGGCACGAAGAAGCGGACGGTGAAATTTCGACGGAAAGCGGTAGTCCTTCAAATAGAACCTGTTGCCGGAAAATTCGGGCTCTTCATCCAACCAAGCCCAACCGTTTAGCTTGGTCTTAATTGCGCCGTACTGTGCGGGACGAGCGATGTCAGCCATGACATCACGAAGAAAAACACGGTAACGTCGCGTCAGAAAGTACTGGCGATACAAGGTCGACGAGATGGGTAGCCTGACTCCTGTATCGTCGCCTTCGACAGAAATTCCGGTTACTGTCGTCGGCGGTTTAAGCCGAAGGAACCGCTGCTCGATACCTAGCTCGGCCGCTAAGGCTTTGCCGATGTTGTCCATGTCGTTCAGCAGTTGGGATCGCCTTCGGTGATCGCCCTGGTCCGCGTCACGATCAATTTGAGAAAGCAAGTCACGAATCGCGGTAACGTGCCGATCGCCGCGAAGCTGCATCACAACTCGAATAAAGTCGTCCGAGTTGGAACTCTCTCGCACGATGGCTGGCAGTAAGTTTGGCGTACTGAAGTCGAAGGTGTTGGGGTGAGCGCCAAGACGCTGCAGCCCATCCTTTAGCCGGTACTTAACTTGCGCCAAGCCCTCAGAGAATGTGTCGCGAAAGCTTCCGGCCGATCCCGCTGCAAACCTCACCCTGCTCATGAAGTCATTCGCAAAGAACTCACGAAGGGGATGCGGCGAGTAGGTCAAGTCATGGCGGGCGCCATACACCTGGTACCAGATGTACTGGTGGCCAAGCCATCCCATGACGCTGAGCATTCGCTGAACGTGGCGTGATAGCTTCTCCCACGCAACTTCTTGACCATCCTTCGCGACAATGCGTAGCCGCTTGCCCAGTTCATCGTCCTTGGGGCTTGCCAGCAGCGCTTCGATGAGCGGACTTTCTTTGCCAATTCCGTGGGCCCGAAAGACCAAGAAGAATGCAGAGCTTGAATGCTCCCAAATGAATGTGCTGAATGCCTCGATTTGATTCAAATACTTGTTGAATAGCGCCTTGTCGGAGCCTTCCGAGAAAGCTTCGGTCCATGGGCCAATTAAGCCACCAGCGATCTCGTTAATGGATTCGTCTATGGGTGCATCAACGGTCATGAAATCAACGTTGAAAGAAGACAGCAGGGCCTTTCTGGCCGGGGTGAACTGCTCCTTGTAGTTATCTGGAACGACCACCCGTTCGGAGAAGAGAATTGCCTCTACAAATCGGTCCAGAGCTGCTTGCTCTATGTCGAGTAGAGCAGCGTCGCGAGTCTTCGCTTTTCCCAACGCGCGTTGAACGCTGGAGACCGTGGCGTTATCGATCAGTGCGAGGCTCATACAGGGTGAATTCTGAGGATTAGTCTTACGTAGGTCGAATGCCAATCAATTTGGCCAAGCATTTGAACATGCGCCCACGCCGTACGGGCACGCGGATGTCGGGTGCGAAATGCGCGCAGAGGGCCGGATTGGCGAACCCGCAGCGGCCACCAGCCATCCTTCCCGTGCGCAGGGCGCCGGGTGCTCCCCGCAGCGAAATAAAGGAGGAGGCCGCAGGCCGGGGGACATTCGCGGAGGGGAGTACCCGGCGGCCTGTGCACACGCCCTGAAAGCCACTCCGCAGAGCCCAGCAGCTAAGGAAACCCCCGATACATGAGTGGTCATCGACCACCTAGCATCGACGGCTGTTTCCCTGTCGAGGTGTACGGAACGCGTCCCGGCGTCCGCCCGGTGACATGGCTTTTGGCCTCACTGACCTTCCTGCGATGACAACTCCACCCGAGTCCGGCCCCACGCTGGACGCCGCCAGCCCCATCCCCCCCGACATCGAAGCCGCCGACGAACCCACCAAGGTGCCACTGGCCATCGAAGACTGGCTCACCGTCATCATCATGGGCGCCCTGGCGCTCATCACCTTTGCCAACGTGCTGGTGCGCTACTTCACCGATTCTTCCTTCGCGTGGACGGAAGAGTTCTCGGTGTTCCTCATGATCATGCTGGCGCTGGTGGCCGGCTCGGCCGCCGTGGCGCGCGACCGGCATATTCGCATCGAGTACTTCTCCGAGAGCGGCTCGATGGCCCGGCGCAAGCGGCTCGCTCAGTTTGGCGCGCTGATGATCGCCATCCTGTTCACCCTGATCGGCGCACTCAGCATCCGCATGGTGTGGGACGACTACCGCTTTGAAGAAACGACCCCGGGCATCGGGCTGCCCGCGTGGTGGTATTCGATCTGGCTGCCGATCGTGTCCTTCGCCATCGCGCTGCGTGCCATAGGCCTCATGGTCCGCCGCGGCCGCAAGAAAAACTACAAGTCAGACACCAAGTGATCGCTACCCTGCTCTTTGTCGCCTTCGTCGTGATGATGCTGGTGGGCGTGCCCATCGGCGCCGCACTGGGCCTTGCGGGCGCCGCCTGCATCGCGCTGGCCAACAGCGACGCCCAGTGGTTCGGCCTGCTCGCCGTGCCGCAGAACTTCTATGCCGGCCTGGGCAAGTATCCGCTGCTGGCCATTCCGATGTTCGTGCTGGTCGGCTCCATCTTCGACCGCTCCGGCGTGGCGCTGCGCCTCGTCAACTTTGCCATTGCCATCGTGGGCCGCGGCCCCGGCATGCTGCCGCTGGTGGCGATTGCGGTGGCGATGTTCCTCGGCGGTATCTCGGGCTCGGGCCCGGCCAACGCGGCGGCCGTGGGCGCGGTGATGATCGCGGCCATGTCGCGCGCCGGCTACCCGGCGGCGTTCTCCGCCAGCGTGGTGGGCGCAGCGGCGGCCACCGACATCCTGATTCCGCCTTCGGTTGCTTTCATCGTGTATTCGGTGCTGGTGCCGGGCGCCTCGGTGCCGGCGCTGTTCGCGGCCGGCATGATCCCGGGCGTGATGGCCGGCCTGGCGCTGATGATTCCGGCCGTGCTGCTGGCCCGCAAGCACAAGATGGGCGCGCTCGAATCGACGCTGCCGCGCCCACCCTTCTGGAAGAGCTTTCGCGAAGCGACCTGGGGGCTGGCGGCGCCGGTGCTCATTCTGGGTGGCATGCGCGCCGGCTGGTTCACGCCGACCGAAGCGGCGGTGGTGGCGGTGTTCTACGGCCTGTTCGTGGGCATGTGCATTCACCGGACCATCAAGGTGCGCGACCTGTTCGTGATCTTGCGCGAGTCGGGCGAACTCTCTGCCGTGATTTTGCTGGTGGTGTCGCTGGCGGGCATCTTCGCGTATTCGCTGTCGACGCTGGGGGTGATAGACCCGGTGACGCGCGCCATCGTGAACTCGGGCCTGGGCGAGTACGGCATCCTGGCGCTGCTCATCCTCTTGCTGATCACTGTCGGAATGTTCCTGGACGGCGTGTCGATCTTCCTGATCTTCGTGCCGCTGCTGCTGCCGATCGTGCAGTACTACAAGTGGGACCCGGTGTGGTTCGGCGTGATCCTCACGCTGAAGGTGGCGCTGGGCCAGTTCACGCCGCCGCTCGCGGTCAACCTGATGGTGTCGTGCCGCATCGCGAATGTGCGCATGGAAGAGACGGTGCGATGGGTGGGGTGGATGCTGTTCTCCATGTTCGTGGTGATGGTGCTGGTCATCGTCTTCCCGGAGCTGGCTTTGTGGTTGCCTCGCAAGTTGGGGTATTGACGATGTTTGCTTTGGTTGGCGGCCGCTGCTTTTCAGGGCGCGCTCACGCCGACGGGGTACCTTGCTCCGCGAATGTCCCCCGCCCTTCGGGCTCCTCCTTTATTTCGCTGCGCAAGGCACCCCGCCGTCGTGAGCGTTGCGAAGAGCAGTCGTTGATCGGTCATGCACAAGCAGCGTGCCCTGTGCACAGGGCGTCGGGTGCTCCCCGCAGCGAAATAAAGGAGGAGGCCGCAGGCCGGGGGACATTCGCGGAGGGGAGTACCCGGCGGCCTGTGCACGCGCCCTGAACGTACAGGCCCCTTCAGTAAAGTTTTCAGTACCAGTAAGTGTTTCGAACAATAAGGAGACCTCTCATGAAATTCCGCCGCACCCTGCTCGGACTCGCCGCAGCAGCCACCGCCCTCGGCATGTTCTCGACCGGCGCAATAGCGCAGGCCGCCTACAAGCCCGAATACAAGATGTCCCTCGTGCTCGGCCCGCCCACCCCCTGGGGCCAGGCCGGGAAAATCTGGGCCGACATGGTCAAGGAGCGCACCCAGGGCCGCATCAACATCAAGCTCTACCCCGGCGTCTCGCTCATCCAGGGCGACCAGACCCGCGAGTTCAGCGCGCTGCGCCAGGGCGTCATCGACATGGCCGTGGGCTCCACCATCAACTGGTCGCCGCAGGTCAAGCAGCTCAACCTGTTCTCCATGCCCTTCCTGATGCCCGACTACGCGGCCATCGACGCGCTCACGCAGGGCGAGGTCGGCAAGGAAATGTTCAAGACGCTCGACAAGGCCGGCGTGGTGCCGCTCGCATGGGGCGAAAACGGCTTCCGCGAAATCACCAACTCCAAGAAGCCCATCAGGTCGCCCGCCGACATCAAGGGCATGAAGATCCGCGTGGTCGGCTCACCCATTTACTCCGACATGTTCACCGCGCTCGGCGCCAACCCCACGCAGATGAGCTGGGCCGATGCACAGCCGGCGCTCGCGAGCGGCGCGGTCGACGGCCAGGAGAACCCGCTGTTCCTGTTCACCGTGCTCAAGATGCAGACCGTGGGCCAGAAGTTCGTCACCACCTGGGGCTATGTGGCCGACCCGCTGGTGTTCGTGGTCAACAAGGAAATCTGGGCCTCGTGGACCCCGGCCGACCAGGCCATCGTGCGGCAGGCCGCCATCGATGCCGGCAAGGAAGAGATCGCCATCGCGCGCAAGGGCCTGGTGGAAGCCGACAAGCCGGTGCTCAAAGACATCGCAGGCATGGGCGTGACCGTGACCAGCCTCACGCCGGCGGAGCGCGAAGCCTTCGTGAAGGCGACGCGGCCGGTGTACGACAAGTGGAAGTCGACCGTGGGCACGGACCTGGTGGCGAAGGCCGAGCAGGCGATTGCCGCGCGCAAGAAGTAAGCGTAAAAAAACGAGGGTCGGTGGCCGCGGCCGCATCAGCTGCGATAGCGGCTCGGGTTGGCCCCCGCCATCTTCTTCATCAGGCGCCGCAACGCCGTGGCGTCCTGGTAGCCCACCGCGCCGGCCACCTGCTCGACCGTCATGCGGCTGGTTTCGAGCAGCGCGCGGGCGCGCCGCAGCCGCACGCTCTGCACCAGCGCCTGCGTGCTCTTGCCGGTGGCCTTGCGGATATGACGTGACAGCGTGCGCTCCGACATGCAGAACTCGCGCGCCAGCGCACTGACGGCCGGTGCGTCTGGCAGCGCCGACTCGACGCGCGCGGCCAGCCGCGCCACCAGGTCGTTGCCGTTGGCCAGCACTTCCGGCACCACGAACGGCGACTGTGCCTGGCGCCCATCGATCAGCAGCATGCGCGAGACCAGGTCGGTGAGCGCACTGCCGCAGCGCTCGCGCAGCAGGTGCAGCATCAGGTCGGTCTGCGCGAACGCTGCGCCGGCCGTGACCACCGGGCCGTCGGCGCACACCATGCGGTCGGCATCGACGGTGCAGCCGGGTGCCATGCGCGCGAGCAGCGGCGCATACCACCACGAGGTGGTCGCGCGCCGGCCCTGAAGCAGCCCGGCCGCATTGAGCAGGAACACGGCAGAACAGGAGGCCGCGACCTGCCCGCCGGCCTTTGCATGCCGTACCAGGCCCGCGACCGCCTTGGCTGCGTCATCGCTCTCGAGGCAGCGGCGGATGTCGCCCGGCGTGTTGAGGCCGAGCCCCGGCACCACCCATGTCGAGCGGTCGCCGCGCGGCCGTACGGGCAGGCGCGCGGTGTCGATGGTCATGCCGGCCTGCAGCGGCACCGGGCCGCCCTGCACCGAACACAGCCGCCATCGCGGCGGCGCCACGCCGGCACGCGGAGCCAAGGCCTGCGCGGCGCCGAGGATGTCGAGCGTGACCGCGACACTCGAATTGAAGGCGCCGAGCAGCACCAGGATCGTGAAGTCGTGCATTCTTGGGGCTGTCTGATTCAGCCTTTAAACAGTCAAATTGGACACTGCCATTCTGGCGTCGCGACGGGCCCAATACAACCATGCCCAACATCCTCGTGAAGATTCCCCAAGGCGCCTTTCCCGGCGAGAACCGCGCCACGCTGGTTCGCAAGATCAATGAAGCGGCCGCGGCCGTCGAGCAGATGCCGGACGAGCCCCGTGCGCGTTTCATGTGCTGGGTGCTGGTGGACGAGGTCGCTGCCGGCGGCTGGACCTGCGGCGGCGCCGACGCCACCGCGCAATACCTGCCGTGCATGGCGCGGGTGCTGCTGCCGGCCGGCGTGCTCGACGACGAATCGCGCAGCCTCTATGCGGCGCGCATGCATGCCGCCTTCGCAGAAGCCATGCCGGCGGACGACCGGCGGCGCCTCATGACCTCCGTGGTGCTCGACGAAGTGCCCGACGGCGCCTGGGGCGTGGGCGGCCGGATATGGACGCTGCCCGACTTCGCTCGCAACGCGGGCTATGCCCATCTGCAGCACCTGGCGCGCAGCCCTGCATGAGCAACACGGAGAAACGCATGACGACGACGACCCGACCCCTGACCGAAGACGACCCGCTCGACGATTTCACCGCGCGCCGGATCACGCTCGACGGCGTGGAAAAGAAGGTCTACGTGCTCGGTGAAGGCCCGGCCGTGATCGTGATGACCGAGATGCCCGGCATCAGTCCGCATGTGGCGCGCTTTGCACGCTGGGTGCGCGACGCGGGCTTCACCGTCTACATGCCGTCGCTGTTCGGCCGCGACGGCGCCGTGCCAGGCGCGGAAGAAGGCGTGGCCGTGTTCAGGCGTGCCTGCGTGAGCGCGGAGTTCCGTGCCTTCGCCGCCAATGAATCGAGCCCGGTCACGCAATGGCTGCGCGCGCTCGCGCGGCTCGCGCATGCCGAGTGCGGCGGCCCCGGCGTGGGCGCCATCGGCATGTGCTTCACCGGCAACTTCGCGCTGTCGATGATGCTGGAGCCGGGGATGCTCGCGCCGGTGGTGTGCCAGCCTTCGCTGCCGATGGACAACCCCGCCGCCACGAACATGGCTCCCGACGAACTGGCCGCCGTGCGCGAGCGGCTGGAGCGCGAAGACCTGACGGTCATGGCCTACCGCTTCGAGGGCGACAAGCATTGCAGGGCGCAGCGCTTTGCCGCCTTCTCCGAGGCGCTGGGCGAGCGCTTCGTGGCCCGCGTGCTGCCGGACAGCGCGGCCAACACCGACACCCCGCCCTTCTTCGCGCAGGTGGTGGCGAGCCCGCACAGCGTGGTGACGGCGCACCTGATCGACGAGGCGGGCCAGCCGACGCTGGCGGCGCGCGACGAGATCCTGGCGTTCTTCGCTGGGCGGCTGCGGCAGGGCTGAGCGGCGCCCGCGCTCTGGCAGACTGGCGCCGCAGGGGCGCGCCGATCGCGCCCGCCAGGAGCCCTTTTCATGCCGCCGCCGAATTCCATAAACACTGCACTTCACACGCTCATCATCGACACGGACCCCGGCGCCGACGACGTGATCGCGCTGCTCTTCGCGATGGCCGCGCCCGAACGGCTGAACATCCAGGCGCTGACCACCGTGGCCGGCAACGTGCCGCTGGCCAAGACTTCGCGCAATGCGCGCCTGGCATGCGAATGGGCGGGGCGGCCGGACATTGCGGTCTACGCGGGCGCGCAGCGGCCGCTGAAGCGCACGCCGATCTACGCGGCCAACATCCACGGGCGCGAAGGCCTCACCGGCGTCGACGTGTACGAGCCCGCGGCGCCGCTCGCGGAAGGCAGCGCGGTCGACTACCTCGTTCGCACCTTGCGCGCCGCGCCGGAGAAAAGCGTGACGCTGGCCATGCTCGGCCCGCAGACCAACCTTGCGCTGGCGCTGGAACAGGCACCCGACATCGTGCGCGGCCTGCGCGAACTGGTGCTGATGGCGGGCGCGCATTTCAACGGCGGCAACATCACGCCCGTGGCCGAGTTCAACGTGTTCGCCGACCCGCACGCGGCCAAGGCGGTGCTCCAAAGCGGCGTGCCCATCACCATGCTGCCGCTGGACGTGACGCACAAGATCCTCACGAGCTACGAGCGCATCGCGCGGCTGCGCAAGCTGGGCAACCGCGCCGGCGCGATCGTCGCGGACATCCTCGACGCCTACGCGCCGCAGGAAATGAAGCACTACGACATGCCCGGCGGCCCGGTGCACGATGCCACGGTCACGGCCTATCTTCTGCAGCCTTCGATGTTCAAGGGCCGGCGCATCCACGTGGAGATCGACAGCCGCGAGGGCATGGGCTTCGGGCAGACGGTGGCCGACTGGGATGGAAGCCTGCGCCGGCCGGCCAACGTGAACTGGATCATCGACGGCGATGCGCAGGGCTTCTTCGACCTGCTGACGGAACACATCGCGCGGCTGCCTTGAGTCCGGTCAGTTCGCGGTGATCTTGCGGTCGCGCACGATCGCGCTCCATTTGGAATCCTCTTTCCTCATGAAGTCGGTGAGCTCGGCGCGGGTGGTCGGCTGCGGCGTCAGGCCGTGCTTGTTCAGCGCTTCCTTCACGCCAGGATCGGCCAGCACCTTGACGATGGCATGGTTCCAGCGATCCAGCAGGGCCGCGGGCGTCTTGCCGGGTGCCATGAAGGCATACCAGTTGAGGGCTTCGAAGCCGGGGTAGCCCGACTCCGCCACCGTCGGGATGTTGGGCATGTAGGCCGGGCGGGTCAGGCCCGTGCTGGCCAGCGGAACCAGATTGCCGGCCTCGATCTGCGGCAATGCAGTCGGCGGCGCCGAAAAATACGAGGCGATGCGCTGACCCAGCAAGTCTTGCAGGGCCGGGGCGCCGCCTTTGTAAGGCACATGCACCATGTCGATGCCGGCTCGCTGGTTGAAGAGTTCTCCGGCCAGATGGGATGCGGAGCCGGCACCGGTCGAGGCGAAGTCGACGCTGCCGGGTTTCTTCTTCGACAGGGCCACGAACTCGGCCAGGGTCTTCACGCCCAGGCCCTTGTGCACCACCAGCACGTTGGGAAAGTTGACGCCGCCGGAAACCGCGGCCAGGTCCTTGAACGGGTCGTAGCTCACCTTCATGACATGCGGGGCGATGGTCAGCGGCCCGACGGAGCCGAGCAGCAGCATCGAGCCGTCGGCGGGCCCCGTGGCCACGTACTGGTGGGCGATGTTGCCGCCCGCGCCCGCCTTGTTGTCGACGATCACCGTCTGGCCGATGTCTTCGCCGAGCTTCCTGGCGATCAGGCGTGCGGCGGCGTCCGCCGCGCCGCCCGGTGCGAAGCCGACCACCAGGGTGACGGGCTTCTTCGGCGGGAAGTCTTGGGCCTGCGCATGTCCTGCCAGGAAAAGGGTGGCGGCCAGGGCCGCGAGGTGCAGAAGTTGTCGCTTTTTCATCGGAGTCTCCTTGGGGTTGTCGTGTTGTCGTTTTGTCGTGTTGCCCGTCAGTCCGAGCCGAGGCCGACGGGGTTTGGCAGGCGCTTCTCGACGGCATGGCGCAGCAAAGCGGCGCTGCGGAAGATGCCGTGGCCGAACTTGCCGTAGGGCATGGTGGCGAACAGCGCCATCACGGCACCCAGGTGCACGCACAGCAGCAGGGCCAGGGCGGGGGTGCCGCGGCCGAGCCACAGGGCCAGGCCGCTGGCGCTGGTGAGGAACAGCAGCGCAATGAAGCCCAGGTCCATGGGCTTTTGAGCCGGGTCGCCGTGCAGCGGATGCCGCTTGCGGTTCAGGTGCCACAAGCCGGCGGTGCCGAGCATCAGGCTGATGCCGCCGGCCACGCCAAGCAGTTTCGGCAGGCTGGGCAAGGCGTAGGGGGCGGCCCAGCCGAAGGCGTAGTGATACAGCGTGGCCACGCCGGTGGCCGCGAAGCACAGCATGAAGCCGTAGAAGGTGAGATGGTGAAAGCGCCGGCGTGCCAGCGTGTAGGCGTCGTCTTCGTTGTGGCAACCGTCGCCGTGGCCGCCGTCCAGATACCTGAGGCGCAGTGCCGCGTCGGCAGCTTCCGCCGCGGCGGGTCCGTTCAGCGGCGCGCCGCTGGTGGCGGGCGTGAGGTCGCGCCAGAAGCGCCGCACGCCCATGGCCAGCGCCAGGGTTGCGAACAGGAACACCGGGGCGAACAGGGCGACCAGCAGGTTGTGCGGAAACACGCTGTAGAAGTTTTCGCCCGGCGCCGTTCCCCACAGCCCGCCCTTCATTGCCACGGCGAGCGCCAGGAACAGCGCCAGCGCGCCGGCCAGGGCCAGCGAAAGCGTGAGCCCGTTGCGTTGGTAGAGCGCGCCGAGCGCGGGCGGCCAGGCGTAGTCCATATAGGTCTGGCCGCGAACCTCGGCCATGGCCCTTGGCACGTTGACGGCAAACTCGTGCGGCGGCGCGTACTGGCAGGCATGCAGGCAGGCGCCGCAGTTGTGGCAGAGGTTGGCCAGGAAGTGGATGTCGGCCTTGCCGAATTCGAGCCGGCGCGTCATGGCCGGGAACACGGCACAGAAGCCCTCGCAGTAGCGGCAGGCATTGCAGATCTGCATCTGCCGGCCGACCTCGCTCTCGGCGGCCGAAAGAATGGGAATGACGCGGCGCGGACCGTCCGCGAGCGACCCCGCCTCGCGTGCCAGGGCTTCAAGCGTTTGCATGTTGGATTTCTTTCTGCTTCAGGACCGCGGCCGCGGCCTGCGTGCCGGCAATGCGGCCGAAGGCGGTGCCGATGCTCATGCCGACGCCGGCGGTGTAGCCCTTGCCGAGCACATTGCCGGCCATCATTTCGCCGGCCACGAAGAGGTTGGGGCTGGGCCGGTCGCCAAAGCGCACGGCGGCGGTGTCATCCACCTTCAGGCCCAGGTAGGTGAAGGTGATGCCGGGGCGCAGCGGGTAGGCGTGGAAGGGCGCGGTATCGATGGGCCGCGCCCAGTGGGTCTTGGCGGGGGACAGCCCTTCGGTATGGCAGTCATCGAGCGCCGTGTGGTCGAAGCGGCCGACACGGCAGGCGGCGTTGTAGTCGGCAATGGTGCGCAGGAAGGTCGCCTCGTCCAGGCCGAGCAGGCGTGCCAGCTCGGGCAGCGTGTCGGCGACCGCGCCCGGAAACACGGGAGGCATGAAGCGGCCCACCGCTTTCTGGTCGATGATGGAATAGCCCATCTGTCCCGGCTGCTGGGCTACCAGCCGCCCCCAGATGGCATAGCGCTTGGGCCAGAAGTCTTCGCCTTCGTCGTAGAAGCGGCGGGCCTCGCGGTTGACGACCACGCCCAGCGACACGCAATCGATGCGGGTGCAGATGCCGCCGTCGTAGAGGGGCGCGCGGGCGTCGATGGCCACCATGTGGCCCTGCGACGGATCACCGACGGAGTCCGCGCCGGCATCGATCAACTGCCTGAGCAGCACGCCCTGGTTGAAGCGGGTTCCGCGGATCAGGAAGTTGTCCGCCGGCCATTCGCCGCGTTCGTTGCGGCCCCAGGCCTCGCGCAGCCATTCACGGTTCGACTCGAACCCGCCGGCCGCGAGCACGCAGCTTCTCGCGGTGATCCGTTCACCGCCCTCGGTGCGCACCGCGGTGAAGCGCAGGCCGTCTAGCTCCACCGAAGCCACGGGCGTCTCGTAGCGGATCCGCACCCCGAGGCGCTCGGCGCTGCGGTAGTAGGCGTTCACCAGCGCCTTGCCGCCACCCATGAAGAAGGCGTTGGTGCGCGCCACATGCAATGCGCCGGAGAGCGGCGGCTGGAAGTGCACGCCGTGGCTGCGCATCCAGTCGCGGCAATTCGACGAAGCACGGATGACCAGCCGGGCCAGGTGTTCGTCGGTCAGGCCGCCGGTCACCTTGAGCAGGTCCTGCCAGTATTCTTCCTCGGGGTAGGCCTCCACCAGTACGTCCTGGGGACCGTCGTGCATGCAGCGCAGGTTGCGCGTGTGCTGCGAATTGCCGCCGCGCCACGCCTTGGGCGCGGCTTCGAGCAGCAGGACGCTGGCGCCCGCCTCGCGTGCCATCAGCGCGGCGCAAAGCGCGGCATTGCCGCCGCCTACGACCAGCACATCGACCTGTTCATCGCTCACTTCTCGTCTCCTTGTGGGTCGGGAGACTGTAGGCAGGCCACCCTTCAGGCGACAGGCCGGATCGGGCAACAGGTGTTCAGTTTTCGAGAAGACTCGCGCCAGCCCAGCGGCCTTCGCGCACCAGCATGCGCGCGGTGTCGGCCATCACCACCCGGGTGGCCAGCGCGGCCGGCGACAGTTCGTCGTCCGACAGGCTGACCAGCAGGCTGCGCCGGCCCACGTGGTTGTCGGTGATCTGGCTGCTGAGCACATCGTCCGCCGGCTGCCGCGCGATGGCGGCACCGGGCTGGATGGTGGCGCCCAGGCCGGCGCGCACGGCGTCCATCAGCAGCGCCAGGCCGTCGATCTCGGCCACCACCAACGGCTCGATGCGGGCACGGGCGAAAGCGGAAGTGAGGCTGGCACGCAGGCCGTGCCCGGCGCTGGGCATGATGAGCGGGACGCCGGCCAGCTGGGCCAGCCGCACCTTCGGACCCGGCGGGCGCTGCGCCAGGCCGACGGCCGCGAGGACGAAGAGCTTTTCATCGAGCAGCGGCTCGATGCTCCAGCGGCGCGGCGTGGCGGTCTCGAACAGCACGGCCAGGTCGAGCTGGCGAGACTGCAGCATGCTGGCCAGGTTGCCCGACAGCGACTCCACCAGATGCAGCCGCACGTCGGGGTAGCGCGCACGCATTTCCCGGATCAGCGGCAACCCGAGCACGGAGGCGGTGGTTGGCGCCAGGCCCACGCTCACATGGCCGGAAAGGCGTGCCTGCTGCGCCGCGCGCACGGCCTCGTCGGCATGGCGGAGCGTGAGCTGGGCCTGCTGCAGGAAGGCCACGCCGGCGTCGGTGGGAGTGACGCCGGTGCTGCTGCGTTGAAGCAGCCGGGTGCTGAGCTCGCCTTCCAGGCGGCTGATCTGCTGACTCAGCGCCGAAGTCACCACGCCGAGCTCGATGGCCGCGCGGCCCATGCTGCGCAGTTCGCAGACTTTCACGAAATAGCGGAGTTGGCGGAGTTCCATCGCAAGGGGCCGGCGGTCGAGGGCTGGGCATCGAAGAAGTCATCGCGCAATGAAAAAAGCCACGCTGCGGAACAACGTGGCTTGTCTTTCCTGCGCGGCGGATCAGTGCTGCAGGATCTTGTTGAGGAAGTCCTTGGTGCGCGGCTGGCGGTTCTCCGGGTGTCCGAAGAACTCGTCCTTCGGGCAGTCTTCCAGGATGCGGCCGCCCACGTCGATGAAGATCACGCGGCTGGCCACCTTGCGGGCGAAGGCCATTTCGTGCGTGACCACCATCATGGTCATGCCTTCCTTGGCCAGGGCCACCATCACGTCGAGCACTTCGCCAACCATCTCGGGGTCGAGCGCCGAGGTGGGTTCGTCGAACAGCATCACGATCGGGTCCATCGACAGCGCGCGGGCAATGGCCACGCGCTGCTGCTGGCCGCCCGAGAGCTGGCCCGGGAACTTGTCCTTGTGCGCCATCAGGCCCACGCGGTCGAGCATCTTCAGGCCGCGGGTCTTGGCTTCGTCGGGCGAGCGGCCCAGCACCTTGATCTGCGCGATCGTGAGGTTCTCGGTCACCGACAGGTGCGGGAACAGCTCGAAGTGCTGGAACACCATGCCGACCTTGGAGCGCAGCTTGGGCAGGTTGGTCTTGGGGTCGTGCAACGGGATGCCGTTGACGGTGATCTCACCCTTCTGGAAGGGCTCCAGCGCGTTCACGGTCTTGATGAGCGTGGACTTGCCGGACCCCGAGGGGCCACAGACGACGACCACGTCGCCCTTGGAGATGTTGACGGAGCAGTCGTTGAGCACCTGCACCGGGCCGTACCACTTGGATACGTTCTTGATTTCGATCATTTTTTCGGACATTTTCAAACTCCTGTGAGCAGGTTCATCGCACCGAATGCAGTCGGGGAAACGCCGTGGAACCGGCTTTGCCGGGCCAGCGGCGTTGCCCCCTGGAAGGGGGTTGGCGAAGCGACACGAAGTGCGCGAAGACTGGGGGTCATCTGATGATGGCGATTTTCTTGTGCAGGCGCTTCACCAGCCAGGAAAGGGCATAGCACATGACGAAATAGACGACGGCCGCCAGCAGGTAGGCCTCTTCCGGCCGCCCGAAGTTCTTGCCGGCGGTCTCGAAGCCCTTGAGCATGTCGTACGCGCCGATGGCGTAGACCAGCGACGTATCCTGGAAAAGGATGATGGTCTGCGTGAGCAGCACCGGCAGCATGTTCCGGAACGCCTGGGGCAGGATCACCAGCTTCATGTTCTGGCCGTAGGTCATGCCCACAGCCATGCCGGCGGAGACCTGCCCGCGCGGGATCGACTGGATGCCGGCACGCATGATCTCGGAAAAATAGGCGGCCTCGAAGCAGACGAAGGTGATGACCGCCGAGGTCTCCGCCCCGATGGGCCGCCCGATGATGAACGGCACCAGCAGGAAGAAGCCCAGGATCACCATCACCAGCGGCACGGAGCGCATGCCGTTGACGTAGGCGGCCGCGGGAAAGTCCAGCCACTTCTTGCCCGACAGGCGCATGAGCGCAAGCAGGGTGCCGAAGAAGATCCCGCCCAGCGTGGCCACCACCGTCAGGATCACGCTGAAGTAGAAGCCCTTCAGCACATAGGTGCTGATCAGGCTCCAGTTGTAGAAGGAAAAGTCGAGATTCATCATGTCAGTGGCCTCCCGTGCCGCCGGCGGCAACGAAGCCCGGCACGCGCACCTTGCGCTCGATGAAAGTCAGGATGCGGTTCACCAGCATGGCGCTGATGACGTAGAGAGCGATCACGCCGATGTAGATCGGGATCTGCGCCGAGGTCTCCTCACCGGCCTGCAGGTAGAACTGCGTGAGCTCGGGAATGGACACCGCGAAGGCCACCGACGAGTTCTTGAAGATGTTCATCGACTCGCTGGTCAGCGGCGGCATGATGATCCGGTACGCCATCGGCAGCAGCACGAAGCGGTAGTACTGCGGCGTCGTGAAGCCCACGGCCATGCCCGCGTAGCGCTGGCCGCGCGGAAGCGCCTGGATGCCCGAGCGCAACTGCTCGGCGATACGCGCGGACGTGAAGAAGCCCAGCGCGCAGACCACCAGCACGAACGGCGGCAGGTCGCGCATGGGCGGAATGATCTTCGGCAGCACGAAGTACCAGATGAACACCTGGACCAGCAACGGGATGTTGCGGAACAGCTCCACCCATGCGTTGCCGAGCCGAACCAGCCAGGGACTGTCGGGCAGCGTTCGCAGCGTGCCGATGATCGAGCCCACGACGAGCGCCACGAGCAGGGCCGAGAGCGACACGCCCACGGTCCAGCCCCAGGCATTCAACATCCATTGCAGATAGGTCTGGTCCGCTCCTCGCGCAAAGCAGCTTGCGACCACTTCATTGGTGAGCGTGTCCTGGCAAAAGACCGACATGTCCAGGTTCAGCATCCATCCTCCTTCGCGGGTAAGGGCCCGCGCCCATTGCATCGAAAAGCCCGCGTCGGCAGGGTGCCGCGCGGGCTTGGCTTTTTCAGGTCTGGCGCCGCCTTACTTGGGGGCGTAGGCTTCCATGGGCTTGTCGTTCGGGTTGGCCCAGGCGGCCTTGGTACCTTCCGACACCGGCATGTTCAGGTTGACGTTGTTCGGCGGGATCGGCTGGGTGAACCACTTGTCGTACAGCTTGGCGAGCGAACCGTCCTTGATCTGGCGCACGATGCTGTCGTCGACGGCCTTCTTCAGCTTGGCGTCGCCCTTGGGCAGCATGCAGGCGATGGGCTCGACCGACAGCACTTCGCCGACGATCTTGAAGTCCTTGGGGTTCTTCGACTTGGCGGCGTTGGCGGCCAGGATGGAACCGTCCATCACGAACGCATCGGCGCGGCCCGACTCGAGCAGCAGGAAGCTGTCGGCGTGGTCCTTGCCCATGACTTCCTTGAAGTCGACGCCTTCGGCGCGCTTGTTCTTGCGCAGCGTCTGGACGGAAGTGGTGCCGGTGGTGGTGGCCACGACCTTGCCCTTCAGGTCGGCGATGCCGTTGATGCCCGAATTGGCCTTGGTGAGGATGCGCACTTCTTCCACGTAGGTGGTGTAGGCGAAGTCGACGTCCTTCTGGCGGGCCGTGTTGTTGGTGGTGGAGCCGCACTCGAAGTCGATGGTGCCGTTCTGCACCAGCGGCACGCGGTTCTGCGAGGTGATGACCTGGTAGTTGACGGTCAGCGGCTTGCCGAGGTCCTTGCTCAGGTCCTTGATGATGTTCTCGGCCATTTCAGTGTGGAAGCCGACGTACTTGCCGCCGCCCAGCGTGTAGGCCAGGCCGGACGAATCGCGAACACCCAGGTTCACTGCACCGCGCTCCTTGATCTTGGCGAGGGTATCGGTGGCCTGCGCGAAGGCGCCGGATGCCACGAATGCCGTCACGGCCAGCGCGAGCAATTGCTTTTTCATCAGAAAACTCCTTGGGAAATTGAACAGAAAGAAATACATCGAAATTCTAGACACACACTGTTGTTGGGCGCATTGGTAACCACCCCGGTGCACGGTGCACTGAACCCAGTGCTTTCGCGCAGGAGCGGGCGCCCGTCTGGTGCATGAGACCCGTCATGGCGCCGGAGGCAATTGATTAGCAGCCTCCGTGCCCGTCGGCATGGCCGCGGCGGAAACAGATGCTGACAATCTTACAGGTTGCGTCAGGTTTTCCGGCACGAGCAGCGCTTCCATCTCGGCGCGGGTCATGATGCCCAGCGACTCGGCCACCAGGTCGATCGGCCCGCCGGTGGCCAGCGCGGTCTTGGCGATGAGCGCGGCCTTCTCGTAGCCGATGAGCGGATTGAGCGCCGTGACCAGCGTGACCGACGCGCGCACCTGCCTGGCAAGGAACTCCCGGTTGGCCTCGATGCCCTCGACGCAGTTCTTCTGCAGGGTGTTGCAGGCCCGGCTCAGGTGCTGGATGCTCTTGAACAGGCTCCAGCCCATGATCGGCTCGAAGGCATTGAGCTGCAGCTGGCCCGCCTCCGAGGCCATGGTGACCGTGATGTCGTTGCCGATGACCTCGAAGGCCACCTGGTTCATGACTTCCGGGATCACCGGGTTGACCTTGCCCGGCATGATCGACGAGCCCGCCTGCCGCGCCGGCAGCCGGATCTCGCCGAAGCCGGCCTGCGGGCCGCTGGAGAGCAGGCGCAGGTCGTTGCAGGTCTTGCTGAGCTTGGTGGCCACGCGCTTGAGCACGCCCGACAGCTGCACGAAGGCGCCGGTGTCCTGCGTGGCCTCGATGAGGTTGGCAGCCTGCTTGAGCGGCACGCCGGTCTGCTCGGCCAGGTACTGGCATGCGAGGTTGGCGTAGCCGTGCGGTGCGTTGATGCCGGTGCCGATGGCGGTGGCGCCGAGGTTGATTTCCTCGATGAGGGCGCGCGCCTCGCCGAGCCGCTCCTCGTCCTCGCCGATCATGATGGCGTAGGTCAGGAACTCCTGGCCCAGCGTCATGGGCACGGCGTCCTGCAGCTGGGTGCGGCCGATCTTGAGGATGTCCTTGAATTCGAGCGCCTTGGCCTCGAACGCGCGGCGCAGCGAGGCCATCGACTCCAGCAGCCTGCCGATGGCGAACCACAGCGCCAGCCGCACGGCGGTGGGGTACACGTCGTTGGTGCTCTGCGAGGCGTTGACGTGGTCGTTCGGGTGCAGCACGTCGTAGCGCGCCTTCTCGTGGCCCAGCTTTTCCAGCGCGAGGTTGCAGATGACCTCGTTGGCGTTCATGTTGGTCGAGGTGCCGGCGCCGCCCTGGATGACGTCGACCACGAACTCGTCGAGCAGCTTGCCGTCGATGACGTCCTCGCAGGCCAGGATGATGGCGGCGGCGCGGTCGCGGTCGATGGCGCCGAGGTCGGCATTGGCGCGGGTGGCGGCCTTCTTCACGTAGGCCAGCGCGCGCACCAGGTCGGGCATGGCCGAGATGCGGGTGCCGGAGATGGCGAAGTTCTCGACGGCCCGCGCCGTGTGCACGCCCCAATAGGCGGCGGCTGGAATCTGCTTTTCGCCGAGGAAGTCGTGTTCGGTCCTGAAATTGGTGCTCATACAGGTTCCTCGGCTAAAAAAAAGCACGCGGGTGGCGCGTGCCGTAAAGCTTGCTTGTGACAGCGGCGTTAAAAAACTGCCGCGACTGTAGTGGCCCGGGCCCCGCCGTGCCAATGCCGTTTGCGGGGACGGTCATGCGCGTCATTTATAGATTGTGCGGTGCACAAAAACGCCGTCAGCGCGGCGGCTGGGTGCCGACCAGGTAGGACCACAGCGCGTCCGCCGTGCCCTTGGGCTGCATGCTGTCGAGCGACGACGACTTGGCGGCGCGGCCGGACGCGCCCTTGACCGGCGCCGGCGCGGTCGGCCGCTCGCGGTAGGCGCGGATTTCCATCGTCGCCTCCAGGCTGTCGATCTCGGGCGGCAGCGCGCTCACCAGCTTGCGCGCCTTGATCTCCTTGCGCACCGCGCTCTGCGGCAGGAAGGCGATGCCGTGGCCCTCCAGCGCCATCACCTTCAGGCCCTCGGCCATGTCGGTTTCGTAGACGCGGTCGAGGTGGATGGCCGTGCCCGACTCCTTCAGCAGCTGGTCGACGACGCGCCCCAGGTAGGCGCCCGGCGCATAGCCCAGGTACGGCAGCGGCTGGCCGGGGCGGCCCGGCAGCCGGTAGCGCGGCGCGCCGTCGGCGTCGGCCTTGACCCAGGGGGCGACGGTTTCCTCGCCCAGGCTGACCATCTCGTACTTGTTGGCGTCCAGCTGCAGCGGCTGCGAGGGGTGGTGGTAGGCGATCAGCAGGTCGCAGCTGCCC
>PJUC01000398.1_pt1 | contig 19841 bp, 18 predicted proteins | sample 1512161 | NCBI WGS metagenome assembly PJUC01 (sample SAMN08177676, study PRJNA422409) | Soil metagenome, whole genome shotgun sequencing project. | isolation source: Soil enriched on filter paper | place: USA: Madison | collected 2015-01-15
CTGGTCGCGCAGCTCTTCGGGCGCGCTCTCCTTGCACGCCCGGGCGAGGACCTCGGTCAGCGTGCGGGCGACGAGCGCCTCGTCCTGGCATCCCTCGCAGTGCTCCAGGTGCTCGGCGATGTCGGTCTGGGAGGTCTTGCAGACCTCGTGGCGCAGGTACTCCTCCAGGTCGCGCCGCGCCTTCTCACAGCCGCAGTCGGTCATTTCGTGCTCCTCGTGGCGGCGGCACTCTGGATGCCGCGCTCCTTTGCGTAATCGGCCAGCAGTTCACGAAGCATTCGCCTGCCACGGTGCAGGCGGCTCATGACCGTGCCGATGGGGGTCTTCATGATGTCGGCGATCTCCTGGTAGGCGAATCCCTCGACGTCGGCGAGGTACACCGCCAGCCGGAAGTCCTCGGGGATCGACTGCAGCGCATCCTTCACGACCGACGCGGGCATGTGGTCGATCGCCTCCGCCTCGGCCGAGCGGGTGCTCGTCGCGGTGGTCGACTCGGCACCGCCGAGCTGCCAGTCCTCGAGGTCGTCGATCGTGCCCTGATACGGCTCGCGCTGCTTCTTGCGGTACGTGTTGATGTAGGTGTTCGTCAGGATGCGGTACAGCCACGCCTTGAGGTTCGTGCCCTGCGTGAAGGTCTTCCACGACGCGAACGCCTTGACGAACGTCTCTTGCACGAGGTCGGCGGCATCGGCCGGGTTGCGGGTCATGCGCATGGCCGCGGCATAGAGCTGGTCCATGAAGGGCAGCGCCTGCTCCTCGAACTGCGCCCTGGCGTCCTGCGCGGGCGTCGCGGCTTCTGCGGCCTGGTCGATCGAATCGCTCATCACGCGCCAGTCTACGGCGGCCGCCTCCAGGCCCGCGGGGGCGGGATGCCGCGACCCGAGGCTCAGTGACGGCGCATCGGTCTCGACGCGATCAAGTGTGGCGAACATCCGGCTCCGCTCGTGGGTCTCTCCCGGGGCTGTCGCACCGGTTCAGTAGGGTAGAACCCGATGACAGCCGACGGGTATTCCCCTTCCTCCGCGCCGATTGCGCGCGGCCACTGGTCTGCGCCCGTCGCGGCGGGTGCGCTGCGCGCCACGGTGACCGTGCCGGGGTCCAAATCACTGACGAACCGCGAACTCATCCTCGCGGCCCTCGCCGACGGACCCAGCCGGCTGATCGCACCGCTGCACTCCGACGACTCCGCGCGCATGATCGACGCGCTGCGGGCCCTCGGGGTCGGCATCGAGCTGGTGCCCGGCGACGGCCTCTACGGCGACGACGTCGAGGTCACCCCGGTGTGGCCGCTCGGCGGCGACACCGTCGTCGACTGCGGCCAGGCCGGCACCGTCATGCGCTTCGTGGCCGCGCTCGGAGGGTTCGCGCACGGCGACGTCACGCTCACGGCGCACGAGAGCGCGCTGCACCGTCCGATGGGCGCGATGATCACGGCACTGCGCGACGTCGGCGTCGACATCGACGACGGCGCCCGCTGGGCGCTCCCCTTCATCGTGCGCGGGCATGGCCACGTCCGCGGCGGCGAGGTCACCATCGACGCCAGCGCATCGAGCCAGTTCGTGTCGGGCCTGCTGCTCGCGGCCCCGCGGTTCGACGTCGGGCTCCACCTCGTGCATTCCGGCGAGCGGCTGCCCAGCATCCCCCACATCGACATGACCGTGGAGTCGCTCGCGCACCGCGGCGTGCACGTCGAGCGCCCCGCCGTCGGCGAGTGGATCGTGCCGGCGAGCACCATCCGCGGCAAGGACGTGGCGATCGAGCCCGATCTGTCGAACGCGGCGCCCTTCCTCGGCGCCGCGATGGTCGCCGGAGGGTCCGTGTCGGTCACCGGCTGGCCCGCGCACTCCACGCAGCCGGGCGCCATGCTCACCGACATCCTGTCGCTCATGGGCGCGCGTGTCGTGCGCCGCGGCGGAGCCCTCACGGTCACGGCGGGAGCCGGCATCCAGGGTGTCGACCTCGACCTGTCGGCCGCCGGCGAGCTCGCGCCGACGATCTTCGCGCTCGCGGCGTTCGCGGAGTCCCCCTCGACACTGCACGGGATCGGTCACATCCGCGGACACGAGACCGACCGCATCGCGGCGCTCGTCGCCGAGCTGCGCGCCCTCGGCGGCGAGGCGCACGAGCTGCCCGACGGCATCCGCATCGTCCCGCAGCCGCTGCACGGCGGCGTGTGGCATGCGCACCACGACCACCGCATGGCCACCACGGGCGCCCTGATCGGCCTGGCCGTGCCGGGCGTCGAGATCGACGACATCGGCACCACCGCCAAGACGATGCCCGAGTTCCCCCAGATCTGGCAGCGCATGCTCGAGGGCGACGGCGACGAGCACGCCGAGGGCGGGCTCTCCGAGGAGACGATGCGCGCCTCGTGACGCGGCATCCGACAGCACGGTGGAGCGTTCCGGAGACGATGCGATGAGTGAGGCGGCACGGTGAGCTGGCTGGACGACCTCGACGACGACGAGCCGGAGTTCGACGAGGCAGACGTCCGCGTCCGTCCGAATCCCAAGGCCAACCGTCCCCGCACCAAGCGGCGCCCCGCGCACAGCGACGCCGAGATCGCTCGCGTGCTGGGGGTCGACCGCGGCCGCTACACGGTGCTCGTCGACGAGGACCTCCCCACCGAGCGCATGGTGCTCACCACCCGCGCCCGGGAGCTGCGCAAGACGCCGATCGTCACGGGCGACCGCGCCCGCGTCGTGGGCGACGCGTCCGGCGACGACGGCACCCTCGCCCGCATCGTGGGCATCGAGCCGCGCACGTCGCTGCTGCGGCGCAGCGCCGACGACACCGACCAGGTCGAGCGCGTCATCGTCGCCAACGCCGACCAGATGCTCGTCGTGGTGGCCGCCGCCGACCCCGAGCCGCGGCCACGGCTCGTCGACCGGTACCTGGTCGCCGCGCTGGATGCCGGTATCCGTCCCCTGCTCGTCGTCACCAAGACCGACCTGGCCGACCCCACCGCGTTCCTCGCGCACTTCGAGGGACTCGACCTCGAGGTGTTCACGAGCGGACGCGAAGAGATGCCGCTCGAGCGCATCGGCGCGGCGCTCATCGGGCACTCGACCGTGTTCGTCGGTCATTCGGGAGTGGGCAAGTCCACGCTCGTCAACGCCCTCGTGCCCGACGCCAAGCGGGCGACCGGGCACGTGAACGAGGTCACCGGGCGCGGGCGCCACACCTCCAGCTCGACGGTGTCGCTGCGCTACCGCGGCGAGGGCGGCAACGGCTGGGTGATCGACACCCCCGGCGTGCGGTCTTTCGGGCTCGGTCATGTCGACCCCGCCAACATCCTGCGGGCCTTCACCGACCTCGCCGAGATCGCCGAGGAGTGCCCGCGCGGCTGCACGCACCTGCCCGACGCCCCGGACTGCGCGATCGTCGAGGCCGTAGAGGAGGGCCGGCTCGGCCCCGGCGGCGCCGCCCGTCTGGACTCGCTGCAGCGCCTGCTCGAGACGTTCGCGAAGAAGGCGCAGGACCCGGGCGCCTAGGGCCTCGAGCCCTCGGCATAAGCTGAGTCGGTGACCACGCAGCGCCTCGAACCCGGTTCCCTCGCCCCCACCTTCACGCTCCCCGACCAGGACGAGCGCCCGGTGACGCTGAAGGACCTGCGCGGCGGACCGGTCATCCTGTTCTTCTACCCGGCGGCCATGACCCCTGGCTGCACCAAGGAGGCCTGCGACTTCCGCGACAGCCTCGCGCCGCTGCAGGCCGCCGGCTACACGGTGCTCGGCATCTCCCCCGACGAGCCCGAGAAGCTGCGGCGCTTCCGTGAGCGCGACGGCCTCACCTACGACCTGCTGAGCGACCCCGACCACAAGGTGCTGGAGAAGTACGCCGCGTGGGGCGAGAAGATGAACTACGGCAAGACGTTCCTCGGCGTCATCCGCTCGACGATCGTGATCGACGCGAAGGGCCGCGTCACCCACGCGCTGTACAACGTGCGCGCGACGGGCCACGTGGCACGCGTGCGGACGCTGCTGGGCGTCTGAGTCGTCCCCCCGGGGGGTCTAGCGGGATGCCGCGTCCCGCGGCCGCTCATCCGGACCGCCTTCGCCGTCACGGCGCGCGGCGCGACCGGCGTCGCGCACGGCGAGGATCAGCAGCAGCAGGACCACGATCGCCGGCACCGCCAACGCGAGCGCGATGCCGGGAGCTGCGAAGGCGCCGGTGACGGCGCCGAGCGCGACCGCGAGGATCAGCAACTGCGTCACGATGCCGCCGGAGCGGCCCCACGACAGCCCGCGCCACACGGCGACCGCGAAGGCGACGACCGCAGCGGCGCCGACGAGGCTCAGGACGATGAGCGCGAGGGCGCTGGCGAGGGAGTCCGTGTCGCCGCGGAGGATCTCGACGATCTGCCAGACCACCAGCGCGGCGATGCCCACTCCTTCGAGGCCGACCAGCACCGCGGCGACCCTTCCGGACACGTTTGTCCGCATTCTCCGTCGACTCCCTCTTCCTTCGGCGAGCGTTTGTGCGAACCCTCCACACGGCAGAGGGAACACTCAGCTAGTCCTACACAAACGCGCCGACGAACCCTTGATTCAGGTAAACCGCTATGGGACGATTGGTGAAGCCGTGTGCTCCCACAGCGACGTGGGGCGAGTTACCTCGCACATCCCACAGGGTATCGGACCCGAACCGGCACTCTTTCCCCACCCCTCTGTTACAAGGAGCACCACCATGGACTGGCGCGACAAGGCCGCCTGCCTGACCGTCGACCCCGAACTGTTCTTCCCCGTGGGGAACACCGGACCGGCCGTCGATCAGATCGAGAAGGCCAAGTCGGTGTGCGCACGCTGCACCGTCACCGAGATCTGCCTTCAGTACGCCCTCGAGACCGGCCAGGACTCGGGCGTGTGGGGCGGCCTCTCCGAGGACGAGCGCCGCGCGCTCAAGCGCCGCGCCGCTCGCGCGCGCCGCGCCTCCTGACACCTTCACGACGACACCCGGGCGCTTCGGCGCCCGGGTGTCGTCGCGTGTACGGCCGGCCCGTGTGCGGGTGACCGTGGACGAGGGGATGCCGCGGCCCCGCGGCATCCCCTCGATCAGCCCTTGCTGCGCTCGATGTAGCGCAGCGGGATGTCGATCGTCACCTCGGTGCCGCTGCCCATGATGGTGTGCCAGTCGATCGTGCCGCCCAGCTCGCCCTGGATGAGCGTGCGCACGATCTGCGTGCCGAGGCCGCGTCCGACCTGCCCCTCAGGCAGTCCCGAGCCGGTGTCGCGCACGCGCACCTCGAGGCGGTCGTCCGTGCGCTCGGCGATGATCTCGACGTCGCCCTCCTGACCGGCGAGGCCGTGCTCGACCGCGTTCGTGACGAGCTCGGTGAGGGCGAGCGCGAGCGGTGTCGCGTACTCGCTCGGCAGCGTGCCGAAGCGTCCCGTGGAGTGCGTGCGCGCGCGGGTGTTGGGCGCCGCGGCCACCTCTGCGACGAGCTTCAGCACGCGCGCGAACACCTCGTCGAAGTCGACGTTCTGCGCCAGTCCCTCCGACAGCGTGTCGTGGACGACCGCGATCGCCGAGACGCGCCGCATCGCCTGCGTGAGCGCGTCGCGGGCCTCGTCGGAGTGCGACCGGCGCGCCTGGATGCGCAGCAGCGAGGCGACCGTCTGCAGGTTGTTCTTGACGCGGTGGTGGATCTCGCGGATCGTCGCGTCCTTGGTGATGAGCTCCTGCTCCTGGTGGCGGATCTCGGTGACGTCGCGGCACAGCAGGATCGCGCCGATGCGGGTGCCGTGATCGCGGAGCGGGATCGTGCGCAGCGATACCGTGACGCCGCGCGCCTCGAGGTCCGCCCGCCACGGGGCGCGCCCCGTCACGACGACCGGCAGCGACTCGTCGAACTGCCGCTTCGTCGGAAGGATCTGCGTCACGACCTCGACGAGCGACTCGCCCTCCAGCTCGTCCTCGAAGCCGAGCCGGTTGAACGCCGAGAGAGCGTTGGGGCTCGCGAACGTCGTCACCCCGTCGACGTCGAGACGCACCAGGCCGTCCGAGGCGCGCGGCGCACCGCGGCGCGGCGAGGTGGGAGCGGTGAGGTCGGGGAAGTCGCCCGACGCGATCATGCCGAACAGGTCGTCGGCGCATTCGTTGAACGTGATCTGCTGACGCGAGGGCGTACGAGCCTCGCCGAGGTTGGTGTGGCGGGTCACGACGCCGATCGTCTGCACGACGCCGCCGCTCCTGCGGGCGACGGGGACGGCGCGCACCCGGGTCGGCGTCTCTTCGAACCAGTCGGGCGAGGCCGAGTCGACGATCGCGCCGGTCTGGAAGGCCTCCCGCACCTGGGTGCGCCACTGCGGCCGCACGCGATCACCCACGATGTCACGGTAGAAGAGGGTCGCGGCGCCGCTCGGCCGCGCGTGCGCGACGGCGACGAACGAGTCGTCCGAGGTCGGCACCCACAGCACGATGTCGGCGGACGCCAGATCGGCGAGGAGCTGACCGTCACCCGCGAGACGGTGGAGCCACTCCACGTCCTCCTCGCTGGAGCGGCCCTGGGCGTAGACGAGATCGCTGAGGGTCGACACGCACCTAAGCCTAGGGCTCGCATCTCACGCGGCCGGCGCGGGGGCCGCCGACGACTTCTGCGCGTCCTCGCGCGGGCGACGTCGAGCGATGCCGCGGCCCGCCCTCCCCGCCTTCACGGGCGCACCCTGGTCCGGTGCCGGCACCACGGCGTCGCCCGCGAACCGACGCACGGCGAGCGTCAGCGGGGACTTGGGTGCGACCTCGGCGATGGTCTGCGACGACAGCAGCGCGGCATCGGCGGAGCGCGGGTCCTGCGGCACGAACCAGACGTCCTCGATGCCGCCGAAGCGGTCGAGCGTACGGCGCACCTGCCCGCGCGCATCGATGCCGAGCGCGCCCGGCCGCAGGCGGTTCGCGACCACCGCGACGCGCGTGGCGCCGATCGTCGCGCACAGCTCGGCATACGCCCGCAGGAAGCGCGCCACCCCCAGCGGATCGGCGGCCGCGACCGCCACCACCAGATCTGCGGCTCGGAGCGCCGCGATCGTGGCGGCGTTGCGGCGCGGTCCGTCGAGGTCGCTGACGATCTCTTCGTCGCGCTCCAGTGACGAAGACACGTCGACGACCGTGTAATCCGCCCATTCACGGCAGGCGGCGAGCGCGGTCGTGACGCGTCGGTCGCTCAGCTCGGGCCAGCGCGACGGCCGGTTGATACCGGTCAGCACGTCGACGCCGGTGCGTCCGAGCGGGATCGCGATGCGCGTGAGCTCGCGCGCGTCGAGTCCGCCGAGCTCGGCCTGCCGGCAGGCGGCGGCGAAACCCGGCCCCTCGTCGGCGAGGCCGAGCATGAGGGCGATGGACGGTGCGTGGGTGTCGGCGTCGACGAGCGCCACATGGCGCCCGCCCCGGCCGAGCTCCATCGCCAGCTCGGTCGCGATGGTCGTCCGTCCGGGCGCGCCGGCCGGGCCCCACACGGCGATCACGCGCGGGCGCGTCGGCACGGCATCGGCGCGCCGCGGGGCGGCAGCCTCCGAAGGGCGCGCGAACAGGACCTCCGCGATGCGCCACGGCGCTGTGCCGGCGGCGAGCGGTGCTTCCAGTCCGCACGCGGCGGCGAGGCGCTCCCCCGCCGCATCCGCGACGAGCGGCACGATCCGCGTGCCCGCCCGGTCGCAGAGTGCGACCACGGTGGGGGTGAGCGACGCGCGGTCGACCGCCAGCACGAGCGCATCGGCATCGGCGAGCGCGCGCAGCAGCACCTCTGCGTCGGCCTCGAACCCGGGCTCCTCCGCGCCCGCGGACGACGCAGCCGCGGGAGCTGATGCCGCGAACCGGGCGACGACCTCGATGCCCTCGCGCTGCAGGCCGTCGACGAGCGCGTCGGCATCGTCGACCGCGACGACCGCCTTCACGATCCCGCTCCCGTCGTCGGGACGATGGACAGCGCGGACTGGTCGGCCATCGCGGCCAGTGTCGCCGACACGTCGTCGCGCGGGATCACGAGCTCGAGGGCAGCCGCCCCGCCGCCGATCATCGAGTCGTCGCGCGTGACCGAGACCACGGTGGCGTCGGCGACGAGGATGCGCGGATCGTCGTAGGCGCCGCGTTCGAGCAGCGGCGCCGCCCACACCTCCACGACGGTGCCGGCCTCGACCGAGGCGGGCACGTCCACGGCGCTGCGCACGACGACGCTCGTGGTGCGTGCATCGTCGGCGTCGCCGACGGAGGCCGTGGACACGAGCTCGCCGGCCTCGATCGTGCGGGTGGCGACGATGCCGTCTCCGAGTTCGCCCTCGCCGAGGTACGTGCCGGCGACGGGCCCGAGTGCCACGTCGACGACCTTGACGTCGCCCGCGGCGATCGGCTCGCCGGGGACGATCGTGTGCGCAGCCGCGTAGACGGGGACGGTCTGCCGCGCCGCGGAGACGACGAGCCACACTCCCACCACGGAGGCGACGACGAGGAGGACACCCAGGAAGAACCGCGCGTCGCCCCAGAAGGCGCGACGGGGGCTGCGGACGGGTTCACTGGCGGCGTTCATCGGACCATCGTCGCCGACGCGCGAGAATCGCGTCGCGCGTTATCCACAGGGTGCCGCGCACCAGGCCGGTGCCGAACCCGCGGGGCCATAATGGGGGCATGTCAGATGACCCGACGTCCGACGTGCGCCTTCTCGCTCCCGCTCAGGTGGGCGAGGTCCTCGGCGTCTCGGTGGACGAGGTGATGGCCCTCGTCCAGGAGGGCCGCCTCCGCGGCATGCGGGTGGGGTCGCCCGCGCGCTGGCGCATCGATGCCGCGAGCGTCACCGACTATCTCGACGACCAGGCCGAAGAGGCCCGGCGCATGGCCCTGTGGCGTCAGTCGCAGACCGCCAGCTTCCCCGAGCTGTGGGGCAGCGGGATCGTCCGCAACGGCGACTGACGGCACCGCTCCCGCCGGCCCGGCCGAACGGCTCAGGGCAGGGCGGGCGCCTCGTCGGCACGCACCCACGCCACCGCCGCGAACGGCACGATGCGATGCCCCGTCACGGCATCCGCCCTTCGCGGTGCGCCCGGATCATGCAGCGCCAGGTCGAGGTGGTCGGCACCCGCTCTGTCGATCGTGCCCGTGAGGAGTCGCCCGTTGACGAGGTGCACGGCCACGCCGGCGCGTCGGCGCACGAGGTCGCGCAGGACGAAGCCGAACGTGAGGCGCTCGGTCAGCGGCGACCGCGACGGTGCGACCCGGGCGGTGCGCAGCAGGTCGGCGTGCGGCATCCCCACGGCGAGGATCGCGGCGAACGGTGCCACGACGGCGCCGGGCGGGCCCTCCAGGGGAACGAGCGCGACCCAGTCCGCCCCGACGCCGGTGACCCTCGCGCGCAGGGTCGTCCCGTCGGCGAGATCGAAGGATGCCGTGGTCGGCGTCGCACCGTCGCGCCCGGTGAGCAGGGTCAGGCGTTCGGACAGCTGCACGCGCGACAGCCGCAGGCGCTCGGCCTCGGTGTCGAGCGCGGCACGCTCCGCCTCCCATTCGGAGGCGAGCTGATCCTCGAGGTCGTCGAAGAAGCGGTCCCAGCGCACGGAGCGAGCGTAGGGCAATTCCGCTCTGACCGGCCTCGAGTTATCCACATCCCCAGGTCTCGGGATTTTCCTGGGAGTTCCCCGTGTGTTGTACTAGCCCCGAGACATCCCCCCTGTCGAGATAGGCACCCATGGCAACGACGCCCGCGGGCAGCGCCCGCGCACTCCCTCATCATTCGCCGCGCAGCACGCAGCTCTCGGAGTTCTTCGCCCCGCAGCGCACGCCGTCGATCGAGCTGCCCTCGCCCGAGCCCTTCCTGCGCAACCTGGCGCTGGGAGTGCTCGAGGTGTTCGCGGGCGTGCGCGAGGTCGAGCAGCTCGCACGCTGGCTGACCGAGGACGCGTACCGCAAGCTGGTGGTCCGCACGAACCTCGCCACCCGGGCTCGCAACGCCCGCGGAATGGTCGCCCGGCGCCCCGTGCACACGGTCATGTCGGTGCACGAGTCGTCGCCGGCCGACGGCATCGTCGAGGCTGTCGTGGTGGTGCGCGGCCCTGCGAGGACGCGCGCGCTGGCCGTGCGCCTCGAGGGCCGCGACGGCCGGTGGCGCGCCACGTCGCTCGCCCTTCTCTGACCCGAGCCGCGACGGGCGGGCCGGTCCCGACGATGTGACCGGCCCGGCCGTCAGCGTTCTTCGGCGTCGATGAGCTCGAGCAGACCCTTCAGCGCATCGCGGATCTCGTCGTGCCCGTACTGACCCGCCCGGCTCTCCCCCGAGATCACGCCCGAACGGTGGACCTTGCGGAAGTCTCCGAACGGGAACGAGTACGCCTTCTTGGTCTCACGGTCCTCGGACCGGTCGACACCGAGGTGCCAGTGGGAGAACTCGGTCCACCCGTCGGTCTCGATGAAGGCGTTCTCCTCGTCGGCGGTGGGAGCCGCCTCCGACCAGTCGTCCCGTTCGTCGCGAACGACCTTGCCGTCACGGATCAGCGCCCGCGCATGGCGGAGCGCCGGCTGATTCAGTTCGATGGACATGCCCGGAGGCTACGTCGCGGACGACGGCGCCCGGGAGGGGGTTGACGGGATGCCGAGGCATCCCTCCCTCACTGCTTGTACGACGACAGGAAGTTGCCCAGGCGCTCGATGGCCTCGGTGAGCACGCGTGCCTCGGGCAGCGTGACGATGCGAAGGTGGTCGGGGGTCGGCCAGTTGAAGCCGGTGCCCTGCACCAGGAGGACGTGCTCGGCGACGAGGAAGTCGTACACGAGCTTTCCGTCGTCGTGGATCTCGTACACCTCCGGGTCGAGGCGCGGGAACGCGTAGAGAGCGCCCTGCGGCTTCAGGCAGCTGACGCCCGGGATGCTCTCGAGCGCCTGCCACGCGGCATCCCGCTGCTCCAGCAGTCGTCCCTCGGGGGCGATGAGCGCGTCGATCGACTGCACCCCCGACAGCGCCGCCTGCACCGCGTGCTGGGCGGGGACGTTGGGGCACAGGCGCGTCGACGCGAGCAGCTGGATGCCCTCCAGGAAGCCGGCGGCGTGCGACTTGGGCCCCGTGATCACGAGCCAGCCCGAGCGGTAGCCCGCGACCCGGTAGGTCTTCGACAGGCCGTTGAACGTCAGGCAGAGCAGGTCGGGGGCGAGCGTCGCGAGCGAGATGTGCTTCGCCTCGTCGTACAGGATGCGGTCGTAGATCTCGTCCGAGAGCAGCAGCAGCGAGTTCTCGCGCGCGATCTCGACGATGCCTTCGAGCACCTCCCGCGTGTAGACGGCGCCCGTCGGGTTGTTCGGGTTGATGACGACGATCGCCTTCGTGCGCGGCGTGACCTTGGCGCGGATGTCGTCGAGGCTCGGCTGCCAGCCGTCGTCCGGGTCGCAGCGGTAGTGCACCGGGGTGCCGCCGGCCAGGCTCGTCATGGCCGTCCACAGCGGGTAGTCGGGGGCCGGGATGAGGACCTCGTCACCCTCGTCCAGGAGCGCCTGCATCGTCATGGTGATGAGCTCGGAGACCCCGTTGCCGAGGTAGACGTCGTCGGGGTCGAACTGGGGGAAGCCCGGCACCTGTTCGTAGCGGGAGACGACCGCGCGGCGCGCCGACATGATGCCCTTGCTGTCGCTGTAGCCGTGCGCGTGCGGGACGGCCTCGATCATGTCGCGCACGATCTGGAACGGCGCCTCGAACCCGAACACCGCCGGGTTGCCGGTGTTGAGCTTGAGGATCGTGTGACCCTCGTCCTCGAGCCTGTCGGCCTCTGCCAGGGCCGCCCCACGGATCTCGTAGAGAACGTTCTGGAGCTTGCTCGACTGGTCGAGGGGGCGGAGGCGATTCATCGCATCAGGATATCCGCGGCGGCGCGGGGCCAATGAACGCCCCGTGGCCCGCTCACCACCTGCCTACGAAAAGCAGAATGGATGCCGCGACCCGGCGTCTCCCGAGGTCGCGGCATCCATTCGCGTCACTTCTTGCGCTGATCCGCGGCGCGCCGCTGGGCACGGTTGAGCGGCGCCTGCTCGGCAGCGGGCGCCTCGGTCTTCTGACCGAACGCACCGCGAGGAGCCTCCGCGGCCTGCTGGGCCTGCGGCTGAGCGGGCGTCGCCGCCGCGGCGGCCGCCGCCTGGCGCAGTCGCGTCGCCGCCTGCTGCACCTGGCCGCGCTCGTTGCGCACCTCGACCTCGCCGGCGTCGTTCGAGGCCGTGTACTGCAGACGCTGCGCCTCGACCGGCTGAGCCGACAGGCCCTTCGCCTCGACCTGCGTGACCTGGTCGGCGTCGCCCTCGCCCTGGCGGCGCACCTCGACCTCGAGGTTGTAGAGGTAGCCGACCGACTCCTCCTTGATCTGCCCCATCATGGCCTGGAACATCTGGTAGCCCTCGCGCTGGTACTCGATGAGCGGGTCGCGCTGGGCCATCGCACGCAGGCCGATGCCGTCCTTGAGGTAGTCCATCTCGTAGAGGTGGTCGCGCCAGCGGCGGTCGAGCACCTGCAGCACGACGCGACGCTCCAGCTCGCGCGTCGCGGCCTCGCCGAGGGTCGCCTCACGCTTCTCGTAGGCGATGCGGGCATCCGAGAGGATCTCGCGCTTGAGGCCGTCCGCGGTGATGCCGCCCTTGCGTCCGGCCGCCTCGGCCACGACCTCATCGATGGTCACGCCCACCGGGTACAGGGTCTTCAGCTCCGTCCACAGCGCGTCGAAGTCCCAGCTCTCGTTGTGACCCGACCCGGTGTGGTCGTCGATCACGGCGCCGATCGCATCCTCGATGAAGTGCTGCACGCGGTCGGCGATGTCGTCGCCCTGCAGGATGTGGCGGCGGTCGGAGTAGATCGCCTCGCGCTGGCGGTTCAGGACGTCGTCGTACTTGAGGACGTTCTTGCGGATCTCGGCGTTGCGCGCCTCGACCTGGCTCTGCGCGGACTTGATCGCGCGCGTGACCATGCCGGACTCGATCGCGACGTCGTCGGGGAAGTTGGTGCGGGCGATGATCGCCTCTGCCGCACCCGACTGGAACAGGCGCATGAGGTCGTCGGTGAGCGACAGGTAGAACCGGCTCTCACCGGGGTCGCCCTGACGGCCCGAGCGACCGCGCAGCTGGTTGTCGATGCGGCGCGACTCGTGGCGCTCGGTGCCGAGCACGTAGAGGCCGCCGGCCTCGACGACCTGCGTGGCCTCACCCGCGACGCGGTTGCGCACGTCTTCGTAGACGGCGTCCCACTCGGCCTCGTACTCGTCGGGCGTCTCGACCGGGTCGAGGCCCTTGGCCTTCATCTCCTGCACGGCGAGGAACTCGGCGTTGCCGCCGAGCATGATGTCGGTGCCGCGGCCGGCCATGTTCGTGGCGACCGTGACGGCGCCGAGGCGACCGGCGCGGGCGACGATCTCGGCCTCGCGCGCGTGGTTCTTGGCGTTGAGGACCTCGTGCTTGATGCCCTTCTTGGCCAGCAGGCGCGAGAGGTACTCGCTCTTCTCGACGCTGACGGTGCCGACGAGCACGGGCTGGCCGTTCTCGTGCCGCTTCGCGATGTCTTCGACGACCTGCGCGAACTTCGCCGTCTCGTTCTTGTAGACGAGGTCGGCCTGGTCCTTGCGGATCATCGGCTTGTTCGTGGGGATGGGCACGACGCCCAGCTGGTACGTCGACATGAACTCGGCCGCCTCGGTCTCGGCGGTACCGGTCATGCCGGCGAGCTTGTCGTACAGGCGGAAGTAGTTCTGCAGCGTGACGGTGGCGAGGGTCTGGTTCTCGGCCTTGACCGGCACGGCCTCCTTGGCCTCGATGGCCTGGTGGATGCCCTCGTTGTAGCGACGGCCGACCAGGATGCGGCCGGTGTGCTCGTCGACGATCATCACCTCGTCGTTCATCACGACGTAGTCGGTGTCGCGCTTGAACAGCGCGAGCGCCTTGATCGAGTTGTTGAGGAACGAGATGAGGGGCGTGTTGGCCGACTCGTAGAGGTTGTCGATGCCGAGGTAGTCCTCGACCTTCTCGATGCCGGGCTCGAGCACGCCGATGGTGCGCTTCTTCTCGTCGACCTCGTAGTCGACGCCCGCTTCGAGCGTCTTGGCGATCTTGGCGAACTCGACGAACCAGCGGTTGGCCTCGCCCGACGACGGACCCGAGATGATGAGCGGCGTACGGGCCTCGTCGATGAGGATCGAGTCGACCTCGTCGACGATGGCGTAGAAGTGACCGCGCTGGACGAGGTCCTCCTTGCGCCAGGCCATGTTGTCGCGCAGGTAGTCGAAGCCGAACTCGTTGTTCGTGCCGTACGTGATGTCGGCGTTGTACTGCTCGCGGCGCACCTCGGGCGTCTGGCCGGCGACGATCGTGCCGGTGGTCATGCCGAGCGCGCGGTAGATGCGGCCCATGAGCTCGGACTGGTACGACGCCAGGAAGTCGTTGACGGTGACCACGTGCACGCCCTCGCCGGCGATGGCGTTGAGGTACACCGGGAAGGCGCCGGTCAGCGTCTTGCCCTCACCGGTCTTCATCTCGGCGATGTTGCCGAGGTGCAGCGCCGCTCCGCCCATGATCTGCACGTCGTAGGCGCGCTGACCGAGCGTGCGCTTGGCGGCCTCGCGCACCGCGGCGAACGCCTCGGGCATGAGCTGGTCGAGAGTCTCGCCCGCCTGGTAGCGGGCGCGCAGCTCGGCGGTCTCGCCGCGGAGCTCCTCGTCGGTGAGGTGCTCGTAGTCCTCTTCGAGGGCGCCGACGGCCTTGACGACCTGCTGGAGCCGGCGCAGGACGCGACCCTCACCGGCGCGAAGCAGTTTCTCGAGGGGGTTGGCCACGGAGTGTCTCCATCTTCAGGGAAGTCGGGTGCGGCGCTGGCGCCGCTGCCACCCGGACCCCCAGGGTCCAGGCATACCTGCCTATGTTATCCACCCGTGACCTTGGTGTGCGCTGGATGCGGGTGCAGGGGCCGGACGGGGTGAGACGATGCTCTTCCCGTGGATTCCCCCCGGATCCACCGACACGATGGAGTGTTCATGCGCGGGCTTCGCCGTCCGATCGTCGCCGTGCTGGCGGCATCCGTTCTCGTGCTTCTGCAGGCGATCGCCGATCCGACAGGACTGCTCGCGCTGGTGGGCTGGCCCGGCGGCGCGCTGCAGGCAGGGCTGGTCTGGCCGCTGGCGCCGTTCGCGGTGTTCCTCCCTGTGCTGCTCGGGGTGGTGTGGTGGGCGGCGGTGCGTGCCGGCGAGCGGTTCTGGACGATGTTCGCGGGCGTCGTGCTGGCGGTGCTGCTCGCTCAGGCGGCGGCGGCCTTCGTGATGGTGTGGGATGCGGCCACCGCCGCGTGGGCGGCCGGCTATGTGACCGCGAAGGCGCTGCCGGCCGCGGCGGTCGTCGCGGCCGCGACCCGGTGGCTCGGCGGTCGGTCGACGCGGCCGGTGTTCGAGCGCGGCGGCCTGTGGCCCGCGGCGATCGCGTTCGGCGCCCTGGCCCCTATCGCCGCCGGATCGTGGTGGACGGGCGCGGCCTACGCGCCCCTCGTGCCGACGCCCCGCCCCGAGCGCGGCGTCGTCTCGGTGGCCGCCGCGGTCATCCTCATGATCGCCGCGGCGTGGTTGTGCCTGCGCTGGATGCGCCGCCGTGTGCCCGGCGTCCTCGGCGCGTGGCTCGGGGTCCTCGCCGGCGGAGCACTGTTCGGTCTCGTGCAGGCGCTCGTCGCGTTCGTCGTCGACGACGGTCTGGCCGGAGACATGTGGTCGCTCATGGTGGCGTACGTGCACGTGGCCGACGGCTTGTCGTTCGGCGCGTGCCTCGGCTGGATCCCCGCGGTGCTGGCCGTGGTCGTCGACCGTGCGACGCGCACGCGCACGGCCTCCGGCGAGGGCGGTGAGGATGCCGCGCCCCGGCCTTCCCGGAGGGTCCCGGCGATCGCCGCCGCGGCGATCGTGGTCGCCGCGCTGGTGATCGTGCCGGTGGTGCTCGCCGGCGGCGGCGTTGCCGAGGACCGCGCGCGGGAGCAGGGGGCTGCATCCGTCCCCGAAGGGTTCCTGCGGGCCGACGGCGACCGCATCACCGACGGCGAGGGGCACGATGTACTGCTGCGCGGTGTGAACGTGAACCAGCTCGTGGACTTCTACCAGCCACGCGCCGAGGTGCCGGCGACGCGACCGCTCACCGAGGACGACTTCGCGGGGATGGCCGCATACGGCTTCGACGTCGTGCGACTGGGCATCTCGTGGTCGACGCTCGAACCCGTGCGGGGCGAGCTCGATGCCGGCTACCTCGCGCGGATCGACCGGGCGGTCGAGTGGGCGAAGGAGCACGGCATCCGCACCGTGATCGACCTGCACCAGGACGGCTGGTCGAACGCCGCGACCACCGAAGGCACCGTGTGCCGGCCGGGTACCGACCCGATGTGGGGATACGACGGCGCGCCGAGCTGGGCGACCATCACCGACGGCGCGCCGCGGTGCGCCTTCACGGGCCGCGACATCTCCCCCGCGGGCGACCGGGCGTTCCAGCACTTCTGGTTCGACACCGACGGCATCCAGTCGGCGCTCGTGCGCACCTGGGGCGAGCTCGCCGCGCGCTATGCGGACGAGCCGGCGGTGGCGGGCTTCGACCTCATGAACGAGCCGGGGTTCGGCGAGACCGCGCCGGTGACCACGTCGCTGCTGCTCGGCCGCTACTACGACCGCGCGATCGAGGCGATCCGCGACGCCGGCGCCCCGCAGATCGTCTTCGTCGAGCCGAGCATCCTGTGGTCGGGGCTCGGGTTCGACAGCGGGCCGTCCCTCGCCTTCACCGACGACCCGAACATCGTCTTCTCGCCGCACCTGTACGCCGAATCGATCACGATGGACCACTCGCTGGGCCTTCCCACCATCGTCGGCATCGCACGGCAGCTCGACCTCGCCGCGCGCGTGGCCGACGAGTACGGCGTGCCGCTGTGGTCGGGCGAGTACGGGTACTGGGGCGACGAGGAGTCCACCGCGGACCGCATCGGCCGCTACGCCGACGCGGAGGACGCCCACCTGCTCGGCAGCGCCTACTGGGTGTGGAAGCAGTCGTGCGGTGATCCGCAGAACGGCATCGGCGAGGTGGGACTGGGCCTGGTTCCTGAGGACTGCGCGACCGGCGAGGACGGCCCGCGCAACGAGTCGCTGCTCGCGGTGCTGAGCCGCGCGTACCCGCAGGCGTCCCCAGGGCGGCTCACCGGGCTCGAGGCCGACGGCCACACGATCGCCCTGACGGGCACGGTGGGCGAACAGACGTGCGGACTCGCTGTCTGGATCCCGGGCGAGGCCGAGCCCGCGCCCGTCACCGAGGGGCTCACGCGCCTCCGGGTCGACGCCGTCGAGGGCGGCTGGCACGTCACGGCGTGCGCCGAGGGCGACTACGCGCTCAAGAACGGGTGAGCACGCTCCGGGGCTCGTGAAACGCCGGGCAGCGGCATCCGTCGGATGTATTCCGGGTATGTATATACTCGGTCACTACATACTGGGTATACCCCGACGGAGAGGTACGACATGGTGGTCTGGCGTCGATGGATCTTCCCGATCCTGATGGTGATCGTGGTGGGGGCAGTCGCTGTCGCCCTCGTGAAGATCGCGTTCTTCCCCGACCAGGCGCCCGCCGCCGCGGTCGAGCCGAATGCGCAGATCGCCGATCCCGTCGTCGCCGTCGAGAAGGGCGAGGTCGTCAACGCGCTGAGTCTGGACGGCACGATCGCACGGGATGCCGCCTACCCGGTCCGCTCCGGCGTCGACGGCGTCGTCACCTCCGTCGATGTGGGCGATGGCCAGTCGGTGGCCGCCGGGCAGAAGCTCTTCACCATCAAGCAGACCGATCCGGTCAAGAACATCGACGTCGTCGCGCCCGAGGCCGGCGACGTCTCCGAGCTCGCGGTGGTCAAAGGCCAGCCGGCGAGCATCGGCGGCGAGCTCGTCACACTCACGCCCGCCAGGTACCACGTGCAGGCGACGGTCGACCCCGTGCAGCTGTACCGGCTGCAGGGCGCGCCGACCGAGGCGTCCGTGACGATCCAGGGCGGTCCGGCGCCCTTCACCTGCACGGGCCTGAAGGTCGCGGTCGCCGAGGACGGCACCACGACGGTCGCATGCGCGGTGCCGGCGGGGCAGACCGTGTTCGCCGGGCTGCAGACGCAGCTCGACATCGACCTGGGCACGGTGACGGACGTGCTCGTGGTGCCGACCACCGCGGTCAAGGGCGGCACCGGCACCGGTGTGGTGTGGGTGGACCCCGGCACCGGCGACCTCGAGGAGCGCGACGTCACACTCGGCGTCAGCGACGGCAAGACCGTCGAGGTCACCGCCGGCCTCGAAGAGGGCGAGCAGGTGCGCCAGTACGTGCCGGGCGTGGCGGCAGGCGATGAGGAGACCTGCTACGACGACGGCATGGGCGGTCAGTACTGCGAGCCGGCGGGATGGAACTGGTGAGCCTCGTCCGCCTCGAAGGGGTCGCGAAACACGTGACCCTGCCCGACGACTCGCGCCTCGACATCCTGCGCGACATCGAGCTCGCCATCGCCGCCGGGGACCACGTCGCCATCGTCGGGCGCAGCGGCTCGGGCAAGTCGACGCTGCTGAACCTGATGGGCATGCTCGACCGGCCCTCCGAAGGCGCGGTGTGGTTCCGGGGCGAGCCCGTCCGCAAGATGCGCAAGGGCAGGCTCGACCGGCTGCGCGGGCGCAACGTCGGCTTCGTGTTCCAGCAGTTCAACCTGCTGGCCGGACGCACCGCGCTGGAGAACGTCTCGATGCCGCTCGGGTACGCGTCTGGCCGTGCGTTCTGGAACCGCCGCCGCACGGCCACCGCGATGCTGGAGCGCGTCGGCCTCGGTCACCGCATCGAGTCCACGCCCGAGCAGCTGTCGGGCGGCGAGCAGCAGCGCGTCGCCATCGCCCGGGCGCTCGTGCGTCGCCCCGCGCTGATCCTCGCCGACGAGCCCACCGGCGCCCTCGACGTCGAGACCGGCGGCAGCGTCATGCAGCTGCTCGACGAGATCGCCTCCGAGGCCGATGCGGCGCTCGTGACGATCACCCACGACCTCCACGTCGCCGCCCGCGCGCGACGCCACTACCGGCTCGAGGCCGGGGTGCTCACCCCGTTCGAGCTGTCGGCCCCTGCCGCGGGCGCCGCGGCGGCGGCCGCGTACGAGCGCATCGAGCTCGCGCCCGAGCTCGCCGAGAGCGTCGCGGCAGGACCCGTGGATGCCGCCGCCCCTGTCGACGGAGCGTCGGAGGATGCGGCATCCGTTCCGTCACCCGAGGACGCGGACCAGGGCGAGATTCAGGCCGAGGACGAGACCGTGGAGGTGGCCTCGTGACCGCGGTGATCGGCGCGCTCGGCGAGGCGTGGTCGGAGCTGCGGCACCACAAGCTGCGGGTGCTGCTGAGCCTCATCGGCATCGCCGTGTCGGTGGGCGCGCTCACTGCCGTCGTCGCGCTCAGCGAGTATCAGCAGCAGCAGATGGCCGAGCAGTCCGATGTCAGCGGCGGACGCCCGGCGACGGTGTCGATCTCGGCCGGCCGCACCGACGGCGCCCCCATGGACTGGCAGTCGTTCGACCAGCACGTGACGCAGGTGTCGGAGCGCTACTCGTTCACCTACCAGACGCGACTCGTGAACAACGCGTCCGTCGACATCCAGACGCCCGAGCAGGTGCGACCGGTCGGTGCGTGGCTCGTCGACCCCGCGTACCCCGTCATCCACCGCACTCCCCTGCTCGAAGGAAGGTGGTTCGAGGACTCCGACGCCGAGCTGCTGGCGCCGCCCATCGTCATCACCGAAGCACTATGGGACGTGTATGGCCGCCCCGCCCTCGGCCACGGGTTCGCCGTGCAGCTGCAGGGAGACGTGGCGGGCTCGTACACCGTCGTCGGA
>PJUC01000399.1_pt1 | contig 19815 bp, 23 predicted proteins | sample 1512161 | NCBI WGS metagenome assembly PJUC01 (sample SAMN08177676, study PRJNA422409) | Soil metagenome, whole genome shotgun sequencing project. | isolation source: Soil enriched on filter paper | place: USA: Madison | collected 2015-01-15
CCCATACCGACAGTCGGTAGGCATCCGAGTAGGCATCGGGCGACTCCTCTCCCAAAATGCCCCCAACTGCCGCTCACAGACATCGCCTGCAAAAACGCGAATTGCTCTGAAGGCCGCGCCTGCCAACGCTTCGCCGACAGTGGCGGTCTCCACCTGGAAGTCACCGCCACGGGCAGCAAGCTCTGGCGCTGGAAGTACCGCTTCAATGGCAAGGAAAAGAGACTCGCGATCGTCAGCTACCCAGAGGTGACCCTGGCAGGCGCGACATGCATCGAGATGATGTACGCCATGTGGTGAAGGACGGCACAGATCCGGCCCAGACCAAGGCGGATGCTAAGCTCATCGCGCGCATCAGCGTCGGTAACACCTTCGAGGCAGTGGTCGGGCTTGGCATGGGCACTGGAAGACCGGCAAACCGGAGCAGCGGGGGCCCACGCTCAACGCCGTCTCCGCGAACCGCCAAGCAGGCCTTTGAAAATTGCGCCCAAGATGCCCCAAAAGCTGATCGTCGTGCGGTTGTAGATGCGGTTCCGAGCGGCTCGCTTGGGGTTCGTCAGCCAACCCCAACCGCGAGGCGCTTTGAAGCCGAGGCTATGGCGCACCACGCGCTTGAGGGAGGTTCGCGCTGCGATGGACTTGCGAATCGACGGCTTGCGGATACCGAACTTCATTTCTGTTCCCAACCGACGACCGTGCCGTTCTCGAGCGTCACGCGCAGCAGATATCGGTTCTTCCCTGCGGGATGGTATTTCCAGATCTCACGGTGCTTTGTCTTCATCACGCGTGACTCGACGTCGGCTGGGCTGCCCAGTGAGTCGCTGAGTTGCTCGTCTGTTTGGCCCTGCCAGAAGCTGCATGACATGATCCGGTCAACGATATCGGGGTTGCCGTATTTCGTAAGCAGAGCCGCTCGTCGGCGCTTCCGTGCTTCACTTTTCATCCAGGCATTTACACCTGCGATGAGGACAACGAGAACGACCAGCCCAATCAAGATATCCATGCTCAATGCCTGTTCTGATTCTTCAGCTTGCTATGGTCCGGCAGGTATCGGCAACTCCGATGGCATCCCCTCTGCCTATGCATTTTCTTGTCCGGACACGCGGGGCAATCTAGGGTTGCTGCCCATCGGCAGCATCCAGAGCCGTGCCGCTCACCGGCCTGAATCTCCGCCCCACCTGCAGTCTGTCTGGGTAGCTGTTGGTTTGCCTCCCACAAACACGGTATCCAAAGGCCTCGCTTATGCGCTTGCAACATGAGAGCATCGCGTCAAGCCGTTCACTGATTTGCGGGGAAGCCGGGCGCCCGACCCAGCTCGGCACGAGGAGACCCAAACCATGAAGACAACACTGCTCGCATTCCTGCTGGTTGCTGCCGCCGGTAGTTCCAACGCAGCTTCCCTGGCCATGCCGGGCAGCTTGGGATTCAACCCTGCTGGCGCTTTGTCTGCGCCGATTTTCGAGGCGGCCAATCGATCGGGCAGCCGGCGCGTCGGCGGGCGCAGCAGCAGCGGCAAGGGCAGTCACTACGTGGGCGGCCGTCGCCGGTGAGCGCACTTGCCTAATTCGGCTGGCTTACACGCGAGCGGGAGAACTGGCGCGCATCGCTGACGAACGCGGCGCCGCCGGGACCATCCGCCGGCGGTACGCCGACGCCATCGAGCCCTTAGCGCTGAGCGCGCGCCGGCCGGCCAAGTGGTGCCGATCAAGGCCGCCTAGCTCTTTTTCGACGTGAGGGCGCCTGTCTCACCTGTCTCGGGAGCGGGCTCTCCCAACAGCCCCCGAAATTCCATTTCTAGCAGGCGGCGAGCCGCGGGGATTTTTTCCGTGAGCACTGTGTAGCCCTTTGTCCAAGCGTCCATCTTGGCTTGCGCCGTGTGCTCATTGATGAAGTCATCGTCAAACCGGATGTAGACATTGAAGTGAATGACCTGCGAGCGCACTTCTCGGATGAGCGCGTCGAACGAGTTGCACACGTCCTCGGGCAGATAAATGCGATGCCGATCGAAGTAGCGGAATGTCCTCGCGATGCTGTTTTGAGCAGCAACGGCCTTCTCCTTTTTTGAAGGCTCGCCTGCGAACTCCATTGGGCTCAGGAAACTGTCGGCGGCCCAAAGCGTGCGAACGAGCAGAGAGTAGAGGCGGGAGATGACCGCCGCGCGATGCTCGTGCAGTTTCTGAAACTTGACGCTATGCTCGTTCGATAGTCGCTGCAGATCGGACTTCGTTATCTCGATGCTCTTGCTGAGCTCAGTTTTCACCAGTTCGAGATCCCGCTGGTGTTCGGCCTTCAATACCTCGATGTTCTTCGCCAGCAGGTGATCAAGCTGGCTTCGCCCGAGATAGCCAGCGATACGCATCAACGCAAGCGCGAACGCCCCGCTGCCAAGGACCGAAAGCGCCCATTGCCAAAAGTGTTCCATGCTCTACCTCCGGGCCGCAGGATAAGCGAGGCGGCGACGCCGGGCCTGTGTTGGAGTGGTGCTCGGAACACCGTGAATTGGCCCCCGACCCGCACGAGTGCTGGATTGTGGGTGGTGGTCGAGGACCGCCGCAACCGGCGACTCGCTCCAAGGGTGCCTCCACATCGGGTACCCGGCGGGCTCGACGCCGTCCTGACGCCGCGCCTTCGCCACCCGATGGCCTGCTGCGCGAGCGTCTGACCCTGCGCGGCCTGATGAGCGCGCAGGACCTCGAAGCGGTCGACGACGGCGAAGAGGTCAGCCACTGCGGCATCGTCACTCTGCGCCAGCTGCCGGAGACCGCCAAGGGCACGATCTTCGTCTCGCTCGAAGACGAGACCCGCGTGGTGCAGGTGATCGTGTGGAAGAGCCTGCGCGAAGTGCAGCGGCTGGAGAGCTGCTCGGCGCGCGGCTCATGACGGTGCACGGCACCTGGCAGCGCGAAGGCATCGTGAAGAACCTAATCGCTTCGCGGATCGAGGACCTCACGCCGCTGCTGGGCCGGTTGGCCGGGTAGGCGGCCAGCCGGGACTTTCGCTAGCGTCTTCACCGTCGCAGGACGTAGGTATTCGTCAAAGGGCGATCATCGGGGCGTTAGCCTTTTGAAAGCATCCGGCTATAGCTGGATGCAGCTTTACTCTTTGTTCAGGACCAGGCGGCGACGACGTCGGCAGCTTCAAAAGGCGACGAGGCACGTAGCAGCTCGAGGCCGTTTGATTTCGCGAGCCGGTCTAAACGATCGAGCATCTTGTTCGCTTCGTCTTCGGCGATGGAAGACAACGGCAAGTTGTACAGGACATCTTCGTTGACGAGTAGCACAGGTGTTACCTCATTGCCCTGCATGTTTTTTCGGATGAGATCAATCTCATACAGCTTGCTTTGAGATTCCCGCAAGGCGTGTGCCGCCTGTTTAACGGTGGCAGGCAGGCTGGTGATCTGAAGCATCCAGCGCCGAAATGCGTAGTCAACGGTGAGTTCAGGAAGCTCAATACTAGGGCGAACGGTTTTTTCGAACCGAGCCTTGATCGCAGGATCATCGCCAGCGACTTCACGTTTGAGGGTCTTCAGGAACTGAGCCGTACGTATCGTGTGGCGTGGCGTATCGCGAGGTTCGCTCTCGTCGAAAAAGTCATCTACTTTGCCGAAGGCGCTGACGCTTCTAACTGCAGCGTCGATTAGTTGTTCACGCGTGTACCCGCGTGCGACCGCGATGGGGCCCCGCATAAACCCATGAAACTGCGCCTGAAGATCTTCGAGGGGCACACCAGAAACTTGGCGCTGCGTCAAATACTGCGAGACTTCTTCCAATACCCCGAATGCCGCAGTGCCCCGCTGTTTGCCTAACATTGCGCGCAAGCGTTCAATGGGAAGAATGCAGTGCGTACCTGGCGAGAGCGCCACTCTGCTCTTCTCGTGGTTCTCAAGCGCAATAAGGGCCACGATGCGCTCTGCAGTTCCTGGCACGGGCTCCCAAAATATCGGCCATAGCGAACTACGCAGGGGGGCGCCGCGAAGTCTTGCCTCGGGGTGTCTGATCGTTGCTGTAGGAGCTCCACAATGATGCTTTCTCCGGCTTCATCAACCGACGTTCCAAATGAAGCGCCAAGGCCGGAAGCCGCAAGTCTATGCTTCTCAGGTAAACGTGGGTCATCATGAGAATCGTATCTACATGACCCCAGCCCGTGTGCCAATGCTGAGCTTGGTCAGCCAGCCACTGCAGGCGTCCTCGAGCCCTTGTCCACACCTCAGGAAGGTTCTCCATTTGATGATCGTTCGGTCGGCGTCGAGCAACTTCCGCAGCAAGCGCGTTTTTGGACGCAGCATGCTCGATCACCGCTTGCCTGGCAACTTGTTCTGCGAACCTGCGCATGACCTTGGCGACGGCGGGAAGGGTGTGTTCATGGTCAATAAGCCACCAACGATGTCCATCAAACACCACGTTTTGGCAGTGTCGGTCCTCGTTTGCTACAAGCTCATCCCAAACGCCGCCCGCAGGGCCTTGAGCTGTGTCGCAGATGCGCTGCCAAATCCATTCCTCGGCGGCGTCCGATTTGGACGGGCGAGCAAAGGTGTCATCGGGCCACTGCAACTCGCTGCCGAAGCAAATCACCAAATCAGTGTTGGCGCCTTTGACCCTAAGCGGAAGGCCGGGCAAATCCCCTTTCTCCGCGAGAACGATTACGCCCGCTGGTACTTGCAACTTGAAGGCTCTCGCCGCCAGAGAGCAGGCTAGTTCAGCCGCTATTACTTCCTTCTTGTCGGTCCACTTGACGATGACCGGCAGAGCTGGCTCAGTCGAGCCTGGTACCTGCGCCATCCCCCGCCAGACCTTGTTCAGGTGCTCTCCCTCCAAAAGGGTGCTGGTACTGAGCAATCGGTATATGGGAGGGGCTCTCCAGCGTTGAAGGTCTGCCGCGGTTGACGTAGTCATCGGAAAGCCTTCGTACTGGTGGCTGCATGGACTGATGCAAAATGTTACTGTAAGGCGAGATATTGATCACTGCCTTCGTATCATCGAAAACCCCATAACCTTCTTCTTTGGGGCCACACCCAATGAATGTGGCGAGTTCGTCGACATGGTTGCATAAGCTGCATCAATATGCGGCGCTTGATCACGAACGCCGCGCGATCATCTGCCACGCCGGGCGGTCGACTCTTCCTGAGTGCGAGCAAAGCCTCGATGCCGCCCTTGGCTTCAAGTGTGTGCTGAGCACAACAGCGCAAGGCCCGAAGATGCAACGGTTTCGAGATGCATGCTGGAGGAGATCGCACGACCGGATAGCTAAGAACAGGTTTGGGGGCATCGTTGGGGGCATTGGAGTCGAAGCAGGTTAGCAAAAGCTAGCAACCATGCACCCCCCAGCCTGACATGCTGCCGCCTCCCTCCCTCCAAGAATGGTCCCGCAAGGGGCTATTTTTTTGCCTGTTCCATCCCGGGGAAAAGCCGCTTTCATATTCAGGTCGGCTTAAGTTTCCCCGCCGATACTGCAGAGGACGGTCTTCTGGCGTTGGTAGAGGTCGCTTCGGCACCCGCCTTCACGGCGGTTCCTCGAGGCTGGAGGTCGTCATTTCTTTTGTCTGGCCGAGGGCGCATGCCGCTCGTTCGGCCGGCTGTCAAAAAGCCCTTGCGGCACATGGCCCGGCATTGAGCGCCTGCTCTCGGAGAACTACTCTTCGAACCGACGCGCATGAACGCGTGCGCTCACGGGTGAAATATTTTCTCGAAGAATGGCTGGGCCGCGCTCAAGACGGCGCTCATCGGGTGTAGGAAAAGCGCCGTTTGCCGGCCCGAACGGCAAAGTTTTCCACGCTGCCCATTTCGCAGGCACCGTGTTGCAGGCCACGCCAGACAACGATTCCGCGCGCAATCCCCTTGGTTTTCCCCAAAGTTGTCCCCAGTCGGCGGGGAAAACCCGAGGACGCCTTTTCAGGCCCCGCGCTTACGCCCGGGCGCGCTCTGTTTCCTCGAGCCAGGTGGGCTCGTTGGAGGTGTCCGGAAAGCCGCTGTCGGCCATGGCCGGCAACCCTGCCGATCCCGGCACATGCCGCAGCTCATACCCCCGTCCATAGACCGAGTGCAGGACGAACTCGCTTTCCTTGTGCAGCGACAGCTTGCGGCGGATGTTCGCCACGCAGCAGTCGAGCACGCGGCTCTTGCGTTCGATCCGCGAATCGACCCAAAGCGAGGCCAGCAGCCATTCACGCTCCAGCAGCCGCCCCGCGTTGCGGAACAGCAGCAGCGCCAGTTCGAACTCGCGCGGCTTCAGCCGGATCTCGCTGCCGTGGTGCACCACCACCTTGCGGCTGCCGAGGAAGTGGTAGCTGCCGAACAGCGCGCTCACCGAAAGTGGGTGCAGCAGGGTTTCGTTGCGGCGCAACGCTTCGCGCACGCGCAGTTCCACCTCGAAATCGTCGACCGGCAGCACCGCGAAGTCGATGCCGGCGCCGGGGGAGTCGTTGCCGGTCACCGCCAGCACCTCGTTCAGCAGGTCGCGCTGCAGTGCATTGACCACCAGGAAGATGGGAATGCGCAGCGCCTTGCACATGGCGGTGAGCACCGGCCAGGCGCCTTCGTCCTTGAGCACGACCAGCAGCAGGTCGAATGGCGCGCCGTTGGTCACGGCGCTCAGGAAATCGGCGCTGGAGTCGAATGGCGCCGATGTGCAGCCGATCTGCTGCAGGCGCTGGCCCCAGGCCTTCGCCTGGGCCTTGTCGCAGCCCACCATGGCCACGTGGCGCGAGCCTTGAGCGTTGTTCATGTCCATAGTTCGATGCGGTTTGGAGGGCAGGGCGGCTCGGGGCCGCTCAACCCACTGCCAGGCGGCTTCCGCCGCCGGATTGCGTCTTGCGGATGCCGTCCGGGCCGTAGAAGAGCTGTGCGCTGGCCTGCAGGAAATGCAGCGCCTGCTGCGTGAAATCGAGATGCGCGTAGACCATCGAGCCGTTGCGCAGGTTGTGGCTGCGCGCCTGCACCGCCAGCACCAGCAGCTCGGCCCAGGCCTGTTGCAGCTCGGGGCCGCCGCCCGCCGCAGCGGCGTCCGCGCCCGCGCGGCCCGGCTCGTAGCCCATGGCCGCCTGCATGGCTTCGCGCTCGCGGTCGAGCTCGGCCATGCGGTCGAGCAGGCGGGTCTTCTCGCTGGCGATGGCCGCGAGATCGGTGAAAACGCCGGCCGACATGGCCTTGGCCTCCCGGTCCAGCACGGCCAGGAATTCCCCGATGCAGGCCGCTTCCGTGCGCAGCCTGGCCAGCAGAGCCTGGGCGTCGTTCATTGGCCGTCCTTCTTGCCATCGAGCAGGTCGCGCACGCTGGCCAGCAGGCCGTCGGCGATGCGCTCCGGACGCACCTGGTAGCGGCCCGCGCGGATGTCCTCGCGGATCGCCGCCACGCGGGCCGCGTCGAAATCGCTGCCATCCGTGGCCGCGGGCAGCGCATGGACGTGCGCGGAGGCCTGCCGCGCAGCTTCCTTGGCTTCCTTGGTGCGCTCGGGCGCGTCGGCGCCGGTCATCGGGGCCGCGCCCGTGGCGGGCGAGCGATGGAGGGGCGTGGCCGAAGGGGCGGGTTGATCGATTTTCAAGGTGATTCCTCAGGGGCTGACCGGTATATCGGCAGCCCTGGCAAGAACTTTAGGAATTGCGTGCACGAAGGTTGAAACGGGCGCCAGCGGCTACTGCGCGAGCTGGATCTGCCCCTCCTCGTCCGCCACGCCGCTGACCAGCCGGCCTTCCCGGGTCTTGGCCTGCACCACCGCGCCGACCCTCGCCCCGCTCAGGGCCTTGCCCTCGGTGCTGACCACGAATCCTTCGCCCTGGGCCACCAGCTTCACCGCCTGGCCCTGCTGGATGACCGTCACCCCGCGCACCGATTCCTTGCGCAGCGGCGCGCCCGGGCCGATGCGGTTGGCCGCCACCACCCCGACCAGTTCGGCCGCGCTGGTGATGACGGAGCGCGGCAGCCGCGTGAGGTCGCCGGTGCGCTCGGTGACGTCGGCCGCGCCCAGCGGGCGGCCGGTCTCGATGGCGCGCGCGGCCACGAAATAGCTGCCTTCCACCGATACGTGCGCCTGCACGAAGCGCGTCCACGGCCGCTCCGTCTGGCAGCGCACGCCGACCGACACCCGGCCCCACGGCGTGGCGCCCGGCGGCAGGAAGGCCTCGGGCGCCTCGCAGGGCGGCAGCGCCTCGGTGCCGCGGCCTTCCAGGCTGATCGTGACCTTGCCCGGCAGGCCGGCGGTCTGCACCTGCAGGTATTTCTGGATGGCCGTGCCGGCGGCATCGGCCGCGGGTGCCGAAGAAGCCCACGCTGGAGCCACGCACGCGGCCATCGCCAGCAGTGTCGGCAGCAAGGTGCGCAGCAGGCGGGTCCGGAGCTGTAGGAGGTTCATCGGCAGCGTGAGGAAAGGGCAAAAAAACAGGTGGCGCCGGAGTGGACGCAGACACGCCGACGCCGGGCAATTCTAGAAATCCGGTGCCGGATCGAAGGTGCGAGCAGCAGGCGAAAACCCCCTTTGTTCGGACGATTGCAAACGCGATGCATGCATAGACTCGCTTTCCATCTGTCGCTGCGCCTCGTGCATCGGCGACGCCACAACGGATGGAAAAAACATGATCGACAAGCTGGATGCGGCGCTTCGCTTCAATCGCGAAGCCCTCAACCTCCGGGCCGAGCGCCAGGAGGTGCTCGCGGCCAATATCGCGCATGCCGACACGCCCAACTACAAGGCGCGCGACTTCGACTTCGGCAGCCGCCTGAGCGAAGCCGTCGAGCGCGGCCGCGCGTCGCAGTCGATGTCGCTGGCCACCACCTCGGCGCGCCATCTCGCGGGACAGGCGCAGGCCATGCCCGACAAGGACCTGCTCTACCGCACGCCCAACCAGTCGAGCCTGGACGGCAACACCGTCGAGATGGACGTCGAGCGCATCGCCTTCGCAGACAACGCGCTGCGCTACGAGTCCAACCTCACCGTCATCAACGCCAAGATCAAGTCGCTGCTCTCCGCGGCGCAGCAGTAAGCCATGCCGTTCCCAAGCAGTTCCATGAACATCTTCAACGTGGCGGGCTCGGCCATGACCGCGCAATCGCAGCGCATGAACGTGACCGCGAGCAACCTGGCCAACGCCGAGAGCGTGGCCGGCCCCGACGGCATGCCCTACCGCGCCAAGCAGGTGGTGTTCGAGGTCGCGCCTTCGGGCCACCAGGACATCGGCGGCGTGAAGGTGTCGGGCGTGATCGAAGACCCGTCGCCGCCCAGGATGGTGTTCGACCCCAAGAGCCCGCATGCCAACGGCGAAGGCTACGTCGCGATGCCCAACGTCAACGTGGTCGAAGAGATGACCAACATGATCTCGGCCTCGCGCAGCTACCAGGCCAACGTCGAAGTGCTCAACACGGCCAAGACGCTGATGGTCAAGACGCTGACCATCGGCCAGTAAACCCCCTCATACCCACCACGCCATGGCCATCTCCGACACATCTTCCATCTCCGGTCAGAACGCATCGACCGCGACCGGCAACACCGTCTCCAGCCAGGACAACGAGCAGCGCTTCCTGAAGCTGCTGGTCACGCAGCTCAACAACCAGGACCCGCTCAACCCGATGCAGAACGCCGAGCTCACCTCGCAGCTCGCGCAGATGAGCACCGTGACCGGCATCGAGAAGCTCAACACCACGCTCTCGGGCCTGGTGAACCAGACCGGCGCCAACCAGCTGCTGCAGGCGACCTCCCTCATCGGCTACAACGTGCTGTCGCCGGGCGACGTGCTCACCACCAAGAAGCCCGAAGAGGGCAAGGACCCCGCCACGCAGGCCTTCGGCGTGCAGCTGCCGGGCACCGCCGCGGACGTCACGATCAAGATCCTCGACGACAAGGGCAACGTGGTTCGCACCCTCGACGCCGGCCCCATGAAGGAAGGCGTCAACGCCGTCACCTGGGACGGCAAGGACGAGGCCGGCAACGCGGTCGCCGAAGGCGCCTACCGCTTCACCGTCGATGCCAAGAACGGCACCTCCGCCGTGACCTCCACCGCGCTCACCTTCTCGCAGGTGGCGGCCGTCAAGCAGGGCGCCGGCGGCGTCACGCTCGAACTGGGCTCGGGCGCCAGCATCGGCCTGTCCGACGTGCGCCTGTTCCTGTGAGGCGCGTGCCTCCTCTCTCATCCATCGCAGCACTGAACGCATTGAAGTAAGGAACCATCATGAGCTTTTCCCAGGGCATCAGCGGACTCGGCGTGGCCGCGGCCAACCTCGACGTCATCGGCAACAACATCGCCAACTCGGGCACCGTGGGCTACAAGTCCGCCGCCGCCACCTTCCAGGACGTGTATGCCGGCTCGCGCGTCGGCCTCGGTGCCTCGGTGTCGGGCGTGGTGCAGAACTTCACGCAGGGCGTGACGCAGTCGAGCAGCCGTCCGCTGGACGTGGCCATCCTGAACGGCGACGGCTTCTTCCGCCTGAGCAGCGCCACCGGCGAGGTCGCGTATTCGCGCAACGGCCAGTTCACGCGCGACAAGGACGGCTACATCGTCAATGCATCCGGCCTGCGCCTGACGGGCTACGGCGTGAACGCCAGCGGCGGCATCAACGGCGGCACGCCGTCGGCCATCCAGATCCCGACCGCGTCGATGACGCCCAGCGCCACCGGCAACGTCAATGCCGAGTTCAACCTCGACGCCCGCCTCGGCGTACCCGCCAAGACGCCGTTCAACCCGGCCGACTCCGGCACCTTCAACTACTCGAACGCCCTCGGCCCGGTGTACGACTCGCTCGGCAATCCGCATGACCTGTCCGTGTACTTCGTGAAGAGCGCCACGCCGGCCAACACCTGGAACGTGTACGGCACCGCCGACGGCGCGCCGCTGAACGCGGGCGCCGCGCTCACCACGCTCACTTTCGACAGCAAGGGCGTGATGACCGCGCCGGCAGGAGGCAAGCTGAGCACCGGCGCCATCACCTTCACCAACGGCGCGGCCCCGCTGACCGCGTCGATCGACCTGTCGGGCACCACCCAGTTCGGCGCCGCCAACGGCATGAGCAAGCTGAGCCAGGACGGCTACCGTTCGGGCGAACTGACCTCGTTCTCCATCAACCCCGACGGCACCATCACCGGCAAGTTCTCCAACGAGCAGACCAAGCTGCTGGGCCAGGTCGTGCTGTCGTCCTTCGCCAACCCGAACGGCCTGGAGCCCAAGGGTAACAACGTGTGGGGCGAGACGCTGGCTTCGGGCAATGCGCTCACCGGCACGCCCGGCGAGGGCACCAAGCTCGGCTCGCTGAAGTCGGGCGCACTGGAGTCGTCCAACGTCGACCTGACCTCCGAACTCGTCAACCTCATCGTCGCGCAGCGCAACTACCAGGCCAACGCGCAGACCGTGAAGACGCAGGACCAGGTCATGCAGACGCTGATGAACATCCGCTGACGCGGCACCCCGACCACCACCGAACGACCGGCACCAGGAGCACCCAGTGGATCGAATGTTGTATGTCGCGATGAGCGGCGCCAAGCAGGCCATGGATCAGCAGGCCACCGTGGCCAACAACATGGCGAACGTCTCTACGCCGGGCTTCCGCGCGCAGATCGCCAACTTCCGCGCGGTGCCCGTGGTCGGCCAGGAGGCGCCCACGCGGGCCTTCGTGGCCGCGACCACGCCCGGTGCGGACTTCACGCACGGCCCGCTCACCGAAACCGGCCGCGCGCTCGACGTGGCCGTCAGCGGCCAGGGCTGGCTGGTGGTGCAGACGCCCGACGGCGGCGAGGCCTACACCCGCGTGGGCAACCTGCAGATCGGCGCCGACGGCCAGATCACCACCATGGGCGGACGCGCCGTGATGGGCGACAACGGCGCCATGACCGTGCCGCCCGGCTCGGCCGTGGCCATCGCGCCCAACGGACTGGTCGGCGCGCGCGACCCCGCCTCGGGCACGCTCACCGGCATTGCCGAGGTGGGCCGCCTGAAGCTGGTCAACCCGCCCACCACCGACCTCGTGCGCGGCGACGACGGGCTCTTCCGCATGCGCGAAGGCCTGCCGCCGGCCCAGGCCGACGAGGCCGTCACGGTCGTCACCGGCGCGGTCGAGGGCAGCAACGTGAACCCGGTCGAGGCCATGGTCGCGATGCTGGCCAATGCACGCAGCTTCGAGATGCAGATGAAGTCGCTGCAGACCGCCGACACCAACGCGCAGGCGGCCAACAAGCTGCTGGCCTACGGCTGATCGGCCGCAGGCACCGCATTCCGGCCATCACGCGCCCCGCACGCAACACACGCAGGATTTTCAAGAAATGATTCGCTCCCTCTACATCGCCAAGACCGGCCTCGATGCGCAGCAGACGCAGCTCGACGTCGTGTCGAACAACCTGGCCAACGTCGGCACCACCGGCTTCAAGCGCAGCCGCGCCGTGTTCGAAGACCTGGTCTACCAGAACCTGCGCCAGAGCGGCGCCCAGTCGTCCGACCAGACCCGCCTGCCTTCGGGCCTGCAGGTCGGCACCGGCGTGCACGTGGTCGCCACCGAGCGCATCCACTCGCAGGGCAACCTCACCAAGACCGACAAGCCGACCGACGTGGCCATCAGCGGCGGCGGCTTCTTCCAGGTGCTGATGCCCGACGGGCCCACCTCGTACACCCGCGACGGCTCGTTCCAGAAAGACCGCGACGGGCAGCTCGTGACCGCCAGCGGCTTCCCGGTGCAGCCTGCCATCACCATCCCGGCCAACGCCACCAGCATCACCGTGGGCCGCGACGGCATCGTGTCGGTGGTGCAGGCAGGCAGCACGAACACCGTGCAGATCGGCCAGCTGCAGCTCGCGACCTTCGTCAACCCGACGGGCCTGGAAAGCCGTGGCGAGAACCTGTATGCCGAGACCGACGCCTCGGGCGCGCCCAACCAGGTGAACCCCGGCGTCGACGGCGCGGGCACGTTGAGCCAGGGCTACGTGGAGGCTTCGAACGTGAACGTGGTGGAAGAGCTGGTCAACATGATCGCCACCCAGCGTTCGTACGAAATCAACAGCAAGGCGGTCCAGACTTCGGACCAGATGCTGCAGCGCCTGGCCCAGCTGTGATGCAGGGTGCGCGTCTTCTTCGTCGGGGCGGCGCCGCCAGGGTGCTGCCGGCGATGCTCGTCGCCGCGCTGGCCGCGGGCTGCGCGCAATTGCCGCGCGAGCCGCTGGTGCACCAGCCGATGACGGCGCGCGCCGAGAGCTATGCGCAGCTGCAGCCGCGGCGCTCGCCCGGCGCGATCTTCCAGGACGGTCCGGGCGCCAACGCGCTGTTCGAGGACCGGCGCCCGCGCAACATCGGCGACATCCTGACTATCGTGATCAACGAGAAGGTCAATGCCACCAAGAACTCGGGCGCGAACGCCAGCCGCGCGGGCAGCACCACGAGCGTGTTCGCGGCGATTCCGAAACTCATCGGCGGCCTGCTCGACGGGCAGGACACCAAGCTCAGCGGCACCAACTCGCTCACCGCCAAGGGCGGCGCCAATGCCAACAACACCTTCAGCGGCGTGATCACGGTCACGGTGGTGGACGTGATGGGCAACGGCAACCTGCTGGTGAGCGGCGAGAAGCAGATGGGCATCAACCAGGGCACGGAGTTCATCCGCTTCTCCGGCGTGGTGAACCCGCGCACCGTGTCGGGCAACAACACCGTGCCTTCGACGCTGGTGGCCGACGCACGCATCGAGTACTCGGCCAAGGGCTACATCGACGAGGCCCAGACCATGGGTTGGATGCAGCGCATCTTCCTCAACGTCATGCCATTTTGACTATGAAAAACCCCCAGGCTTCGCGCACTTCGTGTCGCTTCTCCTTCCCCCTTGCAGGGGGCGATGCCTGCGGCCCGGCAAAGCCGGTTCCGCGGCATCTCACGAACTTTACGGCTCGCTGGCGCATCGCGGCGGCTGCGGTGTTTGCTTCGCTGCTTTTTGCGCCCGCGCATGCGGAGCGGCTCAAGGAGCTGGCGAGCATCCAGGGGGTGCGGGACAACCCGTTGATCGGCTATGGGCTCATGGTGGGCCTGGACGGTACGGGCGACCAGACCATGCAGACGCCGTTCACCACGCAGAGCCTGAACAACATGCTGCAGCAGCTGGGCATCACGATTCCGCAGGGCGTGAACATGCAGCTGAAGAACGTGGCGGCGGTCATGGTGACGGCCACGCTGCCTTCGTTCGCGCGGCCGGGGCAGAACATCGACGTGACGGTGTCGTCCATGGGCAATGCGAAGAGCCTGCGCGGCGGCACGCTGCTGATGACGCCGCTGAAGGGCGTCGACGGCGCGACCTATGCGGTGGCGCAAGGCAACATGGTGGTCGGCGGCGCGGGAGCGTCGGCCAATGGCAGCAAGGTGCAGGTCAACCAGCTGAGCTCGGGCCGCATTCCGGGCGGCGCGCTGGTCGAGCGCACGGTCGAGGCGCCCGTGGGGGGCGAAGGCACGTTCACGCTCGAACTCAACCGCTCCGACTTCGGCACCACGCAGCGCGCGGTCGATGCCATCAACCGGCAGTTCGGCCCGGGCTCGGCCGAGGCGATCGACGCGCGCGTGATCCGCGTGCGGGCGCCCGAGCCGCAGCAGCGCGTGGGTTTCCTCGCGAAGCTCGAAGACCTGGAAGTGACGCCGACGCAGGCCGGCGCGCGCGTGGTGGTCAATGCACGCACCGGCTCGGTGGTCATGAACCAGGCGGTGCGGGTGAAGGACTGCGCCATCGCGCACGGCAACCTGTCGGTGGTCATCAACACCGAGCCCGTCATCAGCCAGCCGGGTGCGCTCTCGGGCGGCACCACGGTGGCGGCGCAGACCTCGCAGATTTCAGTGAACCAGGGCGGCGGCGCCATGCAGATGGTGCGCGGCGGTGCCTCGCTGTCGGACGTGGTCAAGGGGCTCAATGCCCTGGGCGCGAATCCGCAGGACCTGGTGTCGATCCTGCAGGCCATGAAATCGGCCGGCGCGCTGAGCGCCGAGCTGGAAATCATCTGAGGCCGCACGCATGACCGTCTCGAACATGAGCGCCGGCGCGGGCGCATGGAACACCTCCGACGTGGCCAGCCGCGCCGGCGCGCTCGACCAGCGCTTTGCGCTGGACGTGCAGGGCGTCGATGCGCTGCGCCGCACCGTGCGCGCGTCGCCGGAAGAGGGGCTGCAGCAGGTCTCTCGCCAGTTCGAGGCCATGTTCATGAACATGGTGCTCAAGAGCATGCGCGAAGCCACGCCTTCCAGCGGCATGCTCGACAGCCAGAGCCAGAAGGTCTACCAGTCGATGTTCGACCAGCAGCTCGCGCAGAACCTCTCGGGGCGCGGCGTGGGGCTGGCCGAGGCCATGCTCGAGCAACTGCGCCGCACCTTGCCCTCGGGCCCGCCCGATGCGGAGGCGGACGCCGAGATCGGCATCCGGCCGATGCTGCTCGAGCCGCGCGCCAGCGGCCTGCCGTTGTCTCCGCGCGCGGGCATTCCCATCGGCTCCGCACCCACCGGGCGTGTCTCCACGGCGGCCGACCTGGGCGTGTACCAGTACAGCGGCGAGCGCCGTGCGCCGGCAGCGAATGCTTCGCTGCAGGGCCAGGTCGACGAGTTCGTGGGCCGCATGGGCGCTTCCGCGCAGGTGGCCAGCACGGCCAGCGGCGTGCCCGCGCCGCTGATCCTGGCGCAAGCCGCGCTGGAGTCGGGCTGGGGCAAGCGCGAGATCCGCGCGGACGACGGCACGCAGAGCTTCAACCTGTTCGGCATCAAGGCCGACCGCAGCTGGAAGGGCCCGACGGTCGAGACCACCACCACCGAATACGTCGACGGCGAGCCGCAGAAGGTGCGCGCCAAGTTCCGCGCCTACGCCTCGTACGACGAAGCCTTCACCGACTACGCGCGCTTCATCACGCGCAACCCGCGCTACGCGAACGTGCTGGCCACCGACGACCCGCACGAAGCCGCGCACGGCCTGCAGCGCGCGGGCTACGCCACCGATCCGAAGTACGGCGAGAAGCTGGTTCGCATCATGCAGAAATTCGGCTGAGCCCCACGCGGCGCAGCCTTGCCCGGTAACGGCCGCCGCAGGCGCGGCACGCCTTTCCCCAACACTGGAATACACAGGAATTCCCATGGCAGAGATCGCAAGCATCCAGCAACGGCAACAGCAGCAGCCCGGCGCTTCCACAGGCGCGGGCCGCCTGGAGGTGGTGACGTTCAAGCTGGGCGAAGAGGAATACGGGATCGACATCCAGAAGGTGCAGGAGCTGCGCGGCTACGACGCGGTGACGCGCATCGCGAACGCGCCGGAGTACATCAAGGGGGTGGTGAACCTGCGCGGGATCATCGTCCCGATCATCGACATGCGCATCAAGTTCAAGCTGGGCGATCCGACGTACGACCAGTTCACGGTGGTGATCGTGCTGAACATCGGCGGGCGTGTGGTGGGGATGGTGGTGGACAGCGTGTCGGACGTGATCACGCTGTCGGCCGAGCAGATCAAGCCGGCGCCGGAGATGGGTTCGGTGCTGGACGCGGACTACCTGATCGGGCTGGGCACGCTGGAAGAGCGGATGCTGATCCTGGTGGACATCGACCGGCTCATGTCGAGCCAGGAAATGGGCCTCATCGAGAAGATGGCGGCCTGAGCTTTCTCCGGGCACCGCATAAAGAAGACACCAGAGGGTCCGACAGGAGACAAGCCACATGAAGAATTGGAATACGAGCCGGCGCCTGGGCGCCGGGTTCGCGGTCGTGCTCGCGCTGGTGGTGCTGATCGCCGGCCTGGGCGTGCTGCGCCTGCAGGCCGTGGGCGAGGCCACGAAGGAACTGGCCCGGCAGTCGCTGGTGAAGGAGCGCCTGGCCTCGGCCTGGCACCTGGGCACCACCTCCAACGGCGTGCGCACCATCTCGCTGCTCAAGAGCACCGACGCCACGGTGCAGGACTACCTGAAAAAAGGCATTGCCGTCACCAGCGCCGGAATCTCCGAGACACAGAAGAAGCTCGAGGACATGCTGGTGTCCCCCGCGGAGCTGACGCTGAGCGCAGACATCAAGAAGAAGCGCGGCGACTACGTCGAGCTGCGCAACAAGCTGCTCAAGCTGAAGGCCGACGGCCAGCCGGAAGAGGCCGCGAAGCTCACCGACACGCAACTGCTGCCCGTGCTCGAGACCTACGATGCCAGCATCCGCGCGATGGCCGCGCTGCAGCAGCAGCAGATCGACCGCACGGCCAGCGACATCGAAGCCCGGTACCAGTCGGGCCGCGTCTACCTCGTCGTGCTGGCGGCGCTTGCCCTGGCGCTGGGTTCGGTCATTGCATGGCTGCTGACGCGCGGCATCGTGCAGCCGATCGGCGAGGCGCTGCTCATCGCCGAGACCGTGGCGTCCGGCGACCTGAGCCAGGAATTCGAGACCGATCGCGGCGGCGACTTCGGCCGGCTGCTGCGCGGCATGGGCGACATGGAAGACACGCTGACCGACCTGGTGACGCGCATCAAGGCGTCGACCGACGCGATTGCCGTGGCGTCCCGGCAGATCGCGGCGGGCAACGAAGACCTGTCGTCGCGCACGGAACAGCAGGCCAGCTCGCTGGAGCAGACGGCTGCTTCGATGGAAGAACTGACTTCGACTGTGAAGCAGAACGCGGACAACGCACGTCAGGCCAACCAGCTGGCGGTTTCGGCCTCCGAGGTGGCGGTGAAGGGTGGCAGCGTGGTGTCGCAGGTGGTCGACACCATGGGCTCGATCAATGCTTCGTCAAAGAAGATCGTCGACATCATCGGCGTGATCGACGGCATCGCGTTCCAGACCAACATCCTCGCGTTGAACGCGGCGGTGGAGGCCGCACGCGCCGGCGAGCAGGGCAAAGGCTTTGCCGTGGTGGCTTCCGAAGTGCGCAACCTCGCGCAGCGCTCGGCATCGGCGGCCAAGGAAATCAAGACCCTCATCGGCGACTCCGTGGAGAAAGTCGAGGAAGGCAGCAAGCAAGTCAGCGAAGCCGGCCGCACGATGGAAGAGATCGTCGGCAGCGTGCGCCGCGTGACCGACATCATGGGCGAGATCACGGCAGCGAGCCAGGAGCAGACCTCGGGCATCGAGCAGATCAACCAGGCCATCACGCAGATGGACCAGGTGACGCAGCAGAACGCCGCGCTGGTCGAAGAGGCCTCGGCCGCTGCCCAGTCGCTGCAGGAGCAGGCCGACAACCTTGTCAGGGCTGTGAGCACCTTCAAGCTCGACGCCGACGAGGCCGTTGCCGTGGCGGTCTGACGAGGTGTTGTCCCACGCCCGCCTTTCTCCGAAGTTCGCCCTGCGCCTGGGCGCCGGCATTGCCGTGTTCTTCCTGTTGCTTGCGGCGGCGCTCGGCGTCGGTTTCCAGGCCGGCGCCGGCCTGGCGTGGGCCCGCAGCGCGATGCTGGCGATGGGCGCCGCATCGCTGCTTGCCGGAATTGTCATTGCGTGGTTCATCGCGCGCTCCTTCCACCGTTCCAGCCACAACGCGCTGAAGACCGCCGAAAGGCTGGACCGGGTTCTTCAAAACGTCAACGCAAGAGATTCCTGAAACACCCATGCGCTCATTTCTCAATCTACGGATCGGCACCCGCCTGGGTGCCGGCTTTGCCGCCGTTCTTCTGATGCTGGCCGGGGCCATCGGCCTCGGGCTCCAGGCCATGGGCGACGTGCAGTCGCGGCTCGAAGGCATCGTCGAGGGCAACAACGTCAGGATGGCCGCGGTCAACACGATGTCGGACGCCGTCCGCGAGATCGCCATCCTCGACGGCAACCTGATCCTGCTGACCGAAGAAGCCGCCATGCGCGAGGAGTCGAAGAAGATCGCCAGCGCCCGCGAACGCTACACGGAAGCCCACAAGACCTTGGAGAAGACGCTGACCGGGCCGGAAGGCAAGGCCCTGCTGGCCAGGGCCGACGAGAAGGCTGCGCTGCTCCTGCCGCTGAATTCGCAGCTGTCCGAGCTGGCGCTGCAGAACAACAACGAGGAAGCGACGCAGGTCTTCATCGCGAAGTTCCAGCCGGCCGTGCGGGGCGTGCTGGCCGAACTCGATGCCATGGACGCCAGCGAAAACAGGCAGGCCCGGGCCGCCAACCGGGAAGCCGCCGAAGGCTATGCATGGTCGCGCAACCTGATGCTCGCGCTGGGCGGCTTCGCCATACTGTTCGGCGCGGCCATCGCGTGGTTCACCACGCGATCGATCACGCGTCCGATCGATGAAGCCGTTCAGGTGGCCGAGAAGGTGGCCGCGGGCGACATCACTTCGCGCATCGAAGTGCACTCGAAAGACGAGACCGGCCGGCTGATGGCTGCGCTGAAGGCGATGAACGAAAGCCTGGTTCGCATCGTGCGCGACGTGCGCATGGGAACGGACACGATCGCCACGGCGTCCAGCCAGATCGCTTCCGGCAACCAGGACCTGTCGTCGCGCACGGAGCAGCAGGCCAGCTCGCTGGAGCAGACCGCTGCCTCGATGGAACAGCTCACGAGCACGGTGAAGCAGAACGCCGACAACGCACGCCAGGCGAACCAGCTGGCGGTTTCGGCTTCCGAAGTGGCGGTCAAGGGCGGCAGTGTCGTGTCGCAGGTGGTCGGAACGATGGGCTCGATCGACGCTTCGTCCAAGAAGATCGTGGACATCATCGGCGTGATCGACGGCATCGCGTTCCAGACCAACATCCTGGCGCTGAATGCGGCTGTGGAAGCCGCCCGTGCAGGTGAGCAGGGCCGCGGCTTTGCGGTGGTGGCATCGGAAGTGCGCAGCCTCGCACAGCGCTCGGCAGCAGCAGCCAAGGAAATCAAGACGCTGATCGGCGATTCCGTGGAAAAGGTCGAGGAAGGCAGCAAGCAGGTCGCCGAGGCGGGCCGCACGATGGAAGAAATCGTCGGC
>PJUC01000402.1_pt1 | contig 19713 bp, 17 predicted proteins | sample 1512161 | NCBI WGS metagenome assembly PJUC01 (sample SAMN08177676, study PRJNA422409) | Soil metagenome, whole genome shotgun sequencing project. | isolation source: Soil enriched on filter paper | place: USA: Madison | collected 2015-01-15
CGCGACCTCACGCTCACGCCCATGACCGGCGGCGGCACAGACGCCGGCTACGCGGGGCGCTCGGGCAAGGCCACGGTGGTGGAGAGCTTCGGCCTCGCGGGCTTCGGCTACCACGCACGCGACGAATACATCGAAGTCGATTCGATCGTGCCGCGCATCTACCTCGTCACGCGGCTGCTGACCGAGATCGGCAAGAACTGATCGAGCCTTGGTGAAAACAGAGCCGGCCTGCGCAAGCAGCCGGCTCTTGGTTCATCAGGGAATCATCAAGGGTGCTGCGGCGGCTGTCCCGGCTCGCCGGGGCGGGGTGGGCGATGGGCGGCCGCGGCCGCAGCGGCGGCCACGCGCTGTTGTTGCTGTTGCGCCTGTTGCTGGGCGTGCTGCTGCTGTTGCTGCGCCTGTTGTTGCTGCTGCCGCATCTGGGCCTGACGCGCCTGCTCCTGCTGCATGTGCTGCTGCTGTTGTTGCATTTGCTGCTGCTGGCGTTGCTGCTGCATCTGCATCGCCTGTTGCTGAGCTTGCTGCTGCTGTCGGCGCATCTGCTCCATCTGTGCCTGCTGTTGCTGGCGTGCCTGGTTCTGCGCCTGTTGTTGCTGCTGCTGTTCCCGCTGGTGCTGGAGCTGCTGTTGTTGCTGCTGGGCCTGGGCCTGAGCCTGCTGCTGCGCACGCGCCTGCTGCTGGGCCTGCTGTTGCTGCATCTGCTGGCGCCTTGACTGTTCCTGCTGCGCCTGTGCTTGTGCCTGCTGCGCCTGTTGTTGCTGGCGTTCCTGGCGTTGCTGTTCGCGCTGTTGCTGCTCATGCTGCTGCGAGCCCGGTGGCTGGCCCGCGAAGCGGGCCGGCTGGTGCTGTTGCTGCGCCTGCTGTTGCGCCAGTTGCTGTGCCTGCTGTGCCTGTTGCTGGCGGCGCTGCTGGTCTTGTTGCTGCTGTTGCTGGATTTGTGCCTGCCGCGCTTGCTGCTGCTGTTGCTGCAGTTGCTGCGCGTGAAGCTGCTGGGCCTGTTGTTGCTGGGCCAGTTGCTGCGCACGCTGCTGTCCCTGTTGCTGCATCTGCTGCTGGCGCAGCAGGGCTTCCTGCTGTCGGGCCTGCTGCTGTTGCTGCTGTTGGGCCAGCGCGGCTTGCTGCTGCATCTGCTGTTGCTGCTGCGGCGCAAAGCCGGGAGCGGCAGCGAAGTTGGGTGCGGCGGCGCCTGCCGGCAGTCCGCGCGGCGCACCGTTATTGTTGTTGTAGACGTTGCGCACGTTGGTCACGCTGTTGACCACCGTGGTCGAGCGCGAGACGTAGGTGTTGTTGTTGTAGACCACCGCGGGGCGGTAGGCCGGTGGCGGCGGTGCGCCGGTGTCGCGGCCGCGCCAGCCCGGTGCGCCCCAGTTCATGTTCCACGAATGCCAGCCCCAGTCGTGGCGCTCCAGCGCGGCACCGACCACCACGCCCGCACCGAACGCCAGCGCGCCCGCCGCGAGCACCTGGCCCTGGCTGTAGCCCGGCGCCACCTCGACCGCCGGTGCATAGGCATAGCCCGGATACACGGGCTGGGGCGTGCCGTAGATCACTTGCGGGTCATAGGCGGGCACGTACACCACGTCGGGCTGCACGGGCTCGATGGTGATGTACTGCGGCGGCGCCTCGATCACGGGCGGGCCGCTGTAGTACACCGCCTGCGAATCCGCAGCGGGTGCGTAGTTGCGCGGCGGCGTGGTCGCCGCGGTGACCACGCGCAGCTTGTCGTTGTTCTTGAGGCGGCCGGCCTTGGCCGCGCGCTGCCGCATGACCTGGATGGCGTTCATCACGTCGGTCGGGTCGTTGTAGTAGGCCTTGCCCAGCGATTCGGTCCACGGAATGTTGGCCGCCATCTGGTTGACCACGCTGCGGAAAGCGGTGAGCGACTTCACGCTCGGGTCCCAGGGTTGCTGGTTGGCCGCGTCGGCTAGCGGACCGGCCCTGAGGTTCGGGTTCTGCGCAAGCCAGTCGTGCGCGGCGGTGATCTGTTCGGGGTAGGTAGCGCCGGCAAGGATCTGCGCGATCAGCTTGTCCGGATAGAGCGCAATGGGCGCGACCATTTCATAGAGCTTGTCGGCCGAGGGCGGCGTGTAGGCCACCGGCACCGCGGCGGGTGCGTTGTTCTGCGGGACCGAGGGCGCTGGAATAGACGAGGCGGCAGGGTCGACGGCGGCAGCCGGCGTGCCGGGTGTCTTGTTGTCGCAGCCGGCCAGGGCAATGGCCCCTATGCACAGCGAAATCGTAAGGAGCCGCGGGACTGTTGGACGATGGTTTTTTGTCATCTGGAGTTCCTTTTTGCGCCGGTGTCGTGCCCGGAACTCTTTCAACGGCGCGCGGCAACAGGCGATGACAGAGCCTGCGCCTCGGATGCAACGGTCTGTGTCGGCGGCGCGCCGTCAACACTGTCGGCGCGGGACCACAGGCCGCTGCTGCCGGCCTGAAGACCTACTTGGCGCCGCCCGTGTACTTGGTCACGTTGGCCGCGCTGACGTGGTAGCCGCTCACGCCCATCATGGAGTCGTTGCGCAACGTCTGCAGCTTGCCGGTGACCCACACGGTGTCCATGGCGCGGAACTTGGCACCCTTCTGCGGCACCACGTGCAGGATCTGGTTGGCCGGCGGCGGCGGTGTGTGGATGCAGGCGCCGAAGTAGGGCACCAGCAGGAATTCGGTGACCTCGCCCTTGGCTTCCTCGAGCGGCACGATGAAGCCCGGGATCTTGACTTCCACGCCGTTCATAGCGGCATTGGTCGGTGCGTTGTTCGACACCTCCTGCATCTTCATGAGCAGCTCGTTGGCGCGCGGGTCGCCGTCATCGAGGGCGCTCAGGTCCATGCCCTTGAACTCCTTGGCCGGGTCCCAGTCCTTGGGCACCAGTTCTTCCCAGGTGATCTGCCGCGGCTGGCCCGGCGTGGCCTTGGCGGCCGCAGGGGCCGCTGCCGCCTTGCCGCCCAGCGGGTTGGCGGCGGTGGTGTCCTTGGGTGCGGGGTCCGCGGCCCAGGCCGCGGCGGCAAGGCCGGCACCGGCGAGCAGCATTGAAAGCCGCATGAAAGGCTGGACCGTGGGTGTCTTCTTTGCAATGCGCATGTTCATATCCTTGGGGAAAGGCCGTCCGCCAGCGAGAGGCGGTAGGCGCGGATGCCAGGCAGGAGGCTTGCCAGCCAGCCCGCGACCAGCAGGCTCGCCATCAGCAGCCATTCGTTCAGTGTAGGTTCGGAAAGGCTCAGTGTCAGCCCGAACTGCGCCTGCAGCCATGGGGAGAGCAGGGCGATGCCCAGCACCGCCATCACCACGCCGAAGGCCACGCCCAGCACGGTGACCATCGCGCCCTCGAGCGCGAGCAGTGCCAGCACGTGGCGCAGCCCGGCGCCCACGGCGCGCAGCACGGCGAGTTCGCGGCGGCGTTCGTTGAGCCCCGCCATCACCACCGACACCAGCCCCGCGAGGCTCACCAGCGCGACAAGCGCCGACATCAGCAGCAGCGCGTTCTCGCCGATGCCGATCACGCTCCAGAGTTCGTCGAGCGCCACGCCGGGCAGGATGGCCATCAGCGGTTCGCCGGTGTAGGTGGAAATCCAGCGCTGCACGCCGAACACGGCGGCGCGGTTCTTCAGGCCCACCAGCGCGGCCGTCACGTTCTTGGGCGTGAGGTCGAACTTGCGCACCTGCTCTGCCGGAATGTGCACGCCGGGCATCGGCGCGCCGCCCACCCATTCGAGGTGGATGGCTTCCATGGCCGGCAGGCCGATGTGCACCGTGCGGTCGACCGGCGTGCCGGTGCGCGCGAGCACGCCCACCACGGTGAAGGGCTTGTCTGCATGCTCGGCCACGTTGAGTTCGCCGCTGCCGTGCGCGAGCGTGATCTTCTGGCCCACGTGGTAGCCGAGCTTGTCGGCCACCTCGGCGCCGACCACCGCGTCGAACAGCTCGCTGAAGGGCTTGCCTTCGCGCATCTTCAGCAGTTGCCGGTCGCCGTAGCGAAAGCGCGTGAAGTACTCGGGCGAGGTGGCCAGCACCGCGAAGCCGCGGTGCGAATCGCCCAGCGACAGCGGCACCACCCAGTCGACGCCGGGGTGCGCCTGCAGCGCCTGCACGCTCTTCCACGAGATGTTGTTGGTGGCCGCGCCGATGCGGAACACCGAATACAGCAGAAGCTGCGTGGAGCCGGTGCGCGCGCCCACGATCAGGTCGGTGCCGGAAACGGAAGACGCGAAGTTCTCGCGCAGCTCGGTGCGGATGCGCTCCACGCCCAGCAGCAGGAAGGTCGACAGCGCGATCGAGAACACCGTGAGCGCGAGCGTGAAGCGGCGGTTCCAGGCACTGCGCCAGGCAATCGAGAACAGCGCCTTCATGCGTCCACCGCCATCGCGCTGCTCGCTGCGCGGTTGATCTCGGGCAGCAGCACGTGCCGCACAAAACGCTGCGCGATGCGCTGGTCGTGGCTCACGAACACCAGCGCGCTGCGGTTCTGCGCGCAGGCCGTCAGCAGCACGTCGAGGAAGGCTTCGCGGCGGTCTTCGTCGAGCGCCGAGGTGGGCTCGTCCGCAATCACCACTTCAGGCTGGCCGATGAGCGCGCGCGCCGCGGCCACGCGCTGCTGCTGCCCGACCGACAGCTGCAGCGCCTGCCGCTTCCACAGGTTGCGGTCCAGACCCATCTGCGCGAGCAGGTGCTCGGCTTCTTCGCGGGCGCTGCCGTTGCGTGAGGCCTGCGCCTCGCGCCGCGCGGAGAAGCGGCAGGGCAGCAGCACGTTGTCGATCACGCTCAGGTACGGCAGCAGGTTGAACTGCTGGAAGATGTAGCCCACGTGCGCCACGCGGCTGCGGTCGCGCTGGGTGCCCGAGAGCTTCGACCAGTCGTGGCCCAGCAGCGTGACGCGGCCTTGGTCGGCCACCAGCACGCCGGCCAGCAGCGACAGCAGCGTGCTCTTGCCGCAGCCGCTGGGGCCGTGCAGGAACACCGATTCGCCGGCGGTGATGCGAAAGGCCTCGATGTCGATGCACGGCGTCTTCACGCCGGGCCATGAGAAGCGCAGCGCTTCTGCGGCAAGTACGACGCGCAATGGCGTCGTCTCGCCCTGCGGGAAGTTGCTCACAGCGTCACTTGCCCCAGCTCAGCCGGACCGGCTGCGACGCCTGCGCGCCGGCGGGGCGCTTGAGCTGGCGCTTGAACTGGCCTTGCGCGGAGGCGATCTGCGAATCGATCTGGCGCAGTCCCTTTAACGCGCCGAACAGGTTCACGTCGATGAACTTCGCGGCGGACGCATTGGTGCAGTTGAAGGAGAAGGTGGCGTCGAGGTCGGCATGGCCGACGGGCTCTGCCGGGTCGGGGTTGCCCAGGCCCAGCGCGCCCGAGCGCAGGTCGACCGGGCCCAGCTTGCAGTTGGCGGCCGGGTCGACCACGAAGAGCTTGTCGGCCGCGCGCAGCACGGCCACGGCGTCCTCGACGGCTTTCTTCTCGGCGTCGGTCTTGGGTGCGCGTTCGAAGCCGACGATGTTGTCCAGCGGGGACTCCATGTCGATCACCACCGTGGGCCCGTCGACGGCCACGTCGAGCTTGAGCTGGCCGTGCACATGCGCATGCTGCTGTGCCTGCGCGGAAAGGAACGGGGCGGCCGCGAACAGCGCGGCTGCCATTGCGAGACCGGTGGTGCGTCGGAGTCGGTTGTGCTTCATGGTTCAGCGCCTTGCCGGGTCGGCAGCCCCGGCGTGTTGCTCCATTCGCTCCAGCTGCCGGCATAGAGCGCGGTCGTCCCGAACCCCGCGATCTGCATCGCGAGCAGGTTGGGCACGGCGCTCACGCCACTGCCGCATTGGTGGACGACGGTCGCCGGGTCGCGTCCCGCGAGCAGCGATTCGAACTCGGCACGCAATTGCGATGCCGGCTTGAACTTGCCGTCCGGTCCGATGTTCTCGGCGAAGGGCCGGTTCAGGGCCCCGGGGATGTGACCGGCAATCGGGTCCAGAGGTTCCACCTCTCCGCGGTAACGTGCACCGGCACGTGCGTCGATCAGGTTCTGGTCAGGCTGGCCGAGCCGGCGCAGCACGGTGTCGGTGGTCACGAGCTTCGCAATGGGCTCGCCCGTCACGAAGTTCGACTGGAAGCGCGCGGGCTCCTCGCGGTCGGTCACCTCGCCGCCCGCGGCCTGCCATGCCTGCAGCCCGCCGTCGAGCACGGCCACTGCGTCGTGGCCCATCCACTTGAGCATCCACCACAGGCGGCCGCAGTAGTTGGCGCCGTTGCGGTCGTACACCACGGCCTGCATGTCGTTGGCAAAGCCGATGCCCGAGAGCCAGGCCGCGAACTTCTCGCGGCTCGGCAGCGGGTGGCGTCCGCCGGATGCGGGCACGCCGTCTTCCTGCGCGGTCACGACTTCGCCGTGGGCGCCGGGTACGCCGTGCTTCGCGCTGAGGTCGGTGTCCAGGTTGGCGTACAGCGCGCCCGGAATGTGCGCGGCGGCGTACTGCTGCGCGCCGGCTTCGGGCTTCATGAGGTCGAAGCTGCAGTCGAACAGCATGAAGGGTTTGTCGCCGGCCTGCAGTTGGCGCAGCTGTTCGACGGTGACGAGGGTGGTGTACATGGCGTGTGTCCTTCGTTGCCGGGGCCTGCACAGGCCCGCTTGATCCGGTTCAGTTCAATGTTCTTCGGCCGGTGCCTTGGGCACCGCCCGCTGCCGCAACACAGTGGCGGCAATGCCGCTTGCGATGATAAGAGCCATGCCGCCCCAGCCTGCGGCGTCGATGCGGTCGTTGAACAGCACCACGCCGTAGAACGCCGCGAACACGATGCCCGAATACTGCAGGTTGGCCACCACCAGCGTACCGGCCTGGGTCTTGGCGGTGGCGTAGGCGCGGGTCATGCAGAGCTGTCCGAGGGCGGCGAGCAGGCCGATCGGCAGCAGCCACAGCGCATGCTGCCATGTCCACGAGGCACCGCCCGAAAACCCCGTGGCGGCCGTGGCGAAGGCCCCGGCCACGGCCGAGCCCACCGCGAAATAGAACACCGTGCGCAGTTCGGGCTCGCCGATGCGCGACAGCGCCACCACCTGCATGTAGGCGAAGGCGGCGGTCAGGCCCGACAGCAGGCCCAGCATGCCGGCGAAGCCTTCGTTGCCGCTGACCGTGGGCTTGAGCATGAGCACGACGCCCGCGAAGCCCGCGAGCACCGTCATGGCCAGCGTGCCCTGCAGCGGCGGGCGCTCCACCCGGCCGTCCCGCCCGGGCACCGGCACCCAGGCCAGCAGCGCGCCGCCGACCAGGAAAGCCGCGACCCACACGCTGCTCATGTAGTTGAGCGTGACGGCGGTGGCCAGCGGCAGGTGGGCGATGGCATAGAACCATGCGCCGAGCGAGATCACGCCGATGGTGCTGCGCCAGGCGTGCATGCCGGGGTAGCGGGTGGCGAGCGAGACGCCGCGGTTGCGCGCCAGAAGCCACAGGAACACGATGCCGATGAGGCCCCGGCCCAGCACCATCTCGCCGCTGTTGAACCATTCCGAGGCGATTTTCACGACCACGCTCATCGTGGCGAACAAAAAGGCGCCGAGCACCATCCAGAGCGCTTGCATCGTCAGTCAGTCTCGAAAACTAGAAGGAAATAAAAAAGCCCGATGGTTTCATCGGGCCGTGGGCGGCAGGGGCTCAGGGCTGCTGCATCGCAGCCTTGTACCACTCGTGGAACTGCTGCATGCCGTCTTCCATGGGGCTCTGGTAGGGGCCGGTCTCGTTGTCGCCGCGCAGCATCAGCGCGCGGCGGCCCGCGTCCATGCGCTCGGCGATCTCGTCGTCTTCCACGCAGGTTTCCATGTAGGCGGCCTGCTGGGCTTCGACGAATTCGCGCTCGAAGGCGACGATTTCCTCGGGGTAGAAGAACTCGACCATGTTGAGCGTCCTGGTCGGGCTCACCGGGTGCAGCGTGGACACGGTGAGCACGTGCGGATACCACTCGACCATCACGTGCGGGTAGTAGGTGAGCCAGATGGCGCCGTACTTCGGCGGCTTGCCGTCGCGGTACTTGAGCAGCTGCTCCTGCCACTTCTGGTAGATCGGGCTGCCCGCGCGGCCCAGGCGGTTGGCCACGCCCACCGTCTGCACCGAATAGCGCGGCTTGAACTCCCAGCGCAGGTCGTCGCAGGTGACGAAGCTGCCCAGCCCCGGGTGGAACGGGCCGACGTGGTAGTCCTCGAGGTAGACCTCGATGAAGGTCTTCCAGTTGTAGTTGCACTCGTGCAGCTCGACGCGGTCGAGCGCGTAGCCCGAGAAATCGAGGTCGGCCTGCGGGCCGAGGCCGGCCATGTCGGCGGCCACGTCGGGGCCGGAGCCGTCGGCGTTCTTCTCGAACAGAAGGCCGTTCCATTCGGTCAGCGGGTAGTTGTGCAGGTTCAGGCAGGGGTCCTGCTCGAAGTGCGGCGCGCCGATCAGGGTGCCCGTGGTGCGCGGGTCGCTCGCGGCGTAGGTCCAGCGGTGCAGCGGGCAGACGATGTTGCCGCCGGTCTGGCTCTCGAGCCGGCCCCGGCCCTGCAGGATCAGTGCCTGGCGGTGACGGCAGACGTTGGAGATCAGCTCCACGCCCTTGGGCGTGTGGACCAGCGCGCGGCCCTGGTGCTCCTGCGGCAGGGTGTGGAAATCACCCTGTTCGGGCACGGCCAGGCGATGGCCGACATAGCGGGGCCCTCGCGCGAAAAGGTTTTGCATTTCGCGGGCATAGAGCGCCTCGTCGAAATACGCGGAAACTGGAAGTTGGCTCGCGGCCTGCTGCAGTTGAAGACTTAAATCAGACATGGAGGACCTGACCAAGCTCCCCACAGGGAGAAAAAGGAAAAAAGAACGGAAAGGCGCCGCCTGGATGGCTCGGCGGCCCGAAGAATGTGCTGGCGTTGCCAACGAGAGAAGTTCGCATTGTACCCGGGGGGCATCTTTTGGCTCGGTCCGTGCCGGGGTGGCCCGCAGGCGGTGGCCGCTTGTTCCCGTCCCAGTCCTAAAATGCCCGGTTTCACCCACGTTTCGCTTGCATGCCCAAGGTGCCAACCCCTTCCTCGTCCAGCCCGGCGGCAACGCCTGATACGGGCCCGCTGCCCGCCAGTTACGAAGCCGGGCTCCAGGAGCTGGAGAAACTGGTTGCGGAACTCGAATCAGGCCAGCTGCCCCTCGACCAGTTGCTCGTCAGCTACCAGCGCGGCGCCGCGCTGCTCGCCTTCTGCCGCGACAAGCTGCAGGCGGTCGAAGACCAGATCAAGGTGCTCGATGCGGGCAGCCTGAAGGTCTGGACTTCCGAATGAGCGCGGCCACGACCACGGCTCCCCCCCGGTGGGACGCAAAGATCCTGGCCGGCTGGTGTGATCCCCATCTGGCGAACGTCGAGGCGGCGCTCTCGCGCTGGGTCGGCGTCGACGCCCCCGTGCTGCTGGGGGACGCCATGCGCTATGCCGTGCTCGACGGCGGCAAGCGCCTGAGGCCCCTGCTGGTGCTGGCCGCCAGCGAGGCCGTGGGCGGCAACAAGGCCGCCGCGTTGCGCGCCGCCTGCGCCACCGAGCTGATCCACGCCTATTCGCTGGTGCACGACGACCTGCCCTGCATGGACAACGACGTGCTGCGGCGCGGCAAACCCACGGTGCACGTCAAGTTCGGCGAGGCCGACGCCCTGCTGGCCGGCGACGCGCTGCAGGCACTGGCCTTCGAGCTGCTCACGCCTGAAGGCGATGAGATCCCCGCGGCCACCCAGGCCCTGCTGTGCCGCCTGCTCGCGCGCGCCGCGGGCAGCCAGGGCATGGCCGGCGGCCAGGCCATCGACCTGGCCAGCGTGGGCATCGCGCTCGACGAAGCGCGGCTGCGCGAAATGCACCGCCTGAAGACCGGCGCGCTGCTGCAGGGCAGCGTCGAGATGGGGGCCGCATGCGGCGCCGTGTCGCCGGCCGCGCTGGCCGCGCTGCGCGACTACGGCGCGGCCATCGGCCTCGCGTTCCAGGTGGTCGACGACATCCTCGACGTCACGGCCGACTCGCAAACCCTGGGCAAGACCGCCGGCAAGGATGCCGCGGCCGACAAGCCCACCTACGTATCGCTGCTCGGCCTCGACGGGGCGCGCGCCCAGGCCCGCCAGCTGCTGGCCGACGCGCTCGCCGCGCTGGAAAACAGCGGCCTGGCCGACACCGCCGCCCTGCGCGCACTGGCCCACATGGTGGTCGACCGCGATCGCTGAGAGAAAAGAACAAACCTCCCCCATGGCTGCTCCGCTGCTTCCCACACTCCACGACCCCGCGCCGATCCGCAAATACGACCGGGCGCAGCTGCGCCAGCTGTCCGACGAGGTGCGCGCCTGCGTGCTCGACAACGTCTCGCGCACCGGCGGCCACCTGAGCTCGAACCTCGGCACGGTCGAGCTGACGGTCGCGCTGCACCACGTGTTCAACACGCCGCACGACCGGCTGGTGTGGGACGTGGGCCACCAGACCTACCCGCACAAGATCCTCACCGGCCGGCGCGAGCGCATGCCCACGCTGCGGCAGATCGGCGGCATCTCGGGCTTTCCGCAGCGCAGCGAGAGCGAGTACGACACCTTCGGCACCGCCCATTCGTCGACCAGCATCTCGGCCGCGCTGGGCATGGCCATGGCCGCCAAGCAGAAGGGCGAGGACCGCCACACCGTGGCCATCATCGGCGACGGCGCGCTCACCGCCGGCATGGCCTTCGAGGCGCTGAACAACGCGGGCGTGTGCGACTGCAAGCTGCTCGTGATCCTGAACGACAACGACATGTCGATCAGCCCGCCGGTGGGCGCGCTCAACCGCTACCTCGCGCAGCTGATGAGCGGCAATTTCTACGCCGCCGCCAAGAGCGTGGGCAAGAGCGTGCTGCGCAACGCGCCGCCGCTGTTCGAGCTGGCCAAGCGGCTGGAGCAGCATGCCAAGGGCATGGTGGTGCCGGCCACGCTGTTCGAGCAGTTCGGCTTCAACTATGTCGGCCCCATCGACGGCCACGACCTCGATTCGCTGGTGCCCACGCTCGAGAACCTCAAGCACCTGGAAGGCCCGCAGTTCCTGCACGTGGTCACCAAGAAGGGGCAGGGCTACAAGCTGGCCGAGGCCGACCCGGTGGCCTACCACGGCCCCGGCAAGTTCGATCCGCAGGTGGGGCTGGTCAAGTCCACCGCCCCGGCCAAGCAAACCTTCACGCAGGTGTTCGGCCAGTGGCTGTGCGACACGGCCGCCGCCGACGGCCGCCTCGTGGGCATCACGCCCGCGATGCGCGAGGGCTCGGGGCTCGTGGAGTTCGAGAAGCGCTTCCCAGGCCGCTACTACGACGTCGGCATCGCCGAGCAGCACGCCGTGACCTTCGCCGCCGGCCTGGCCTGCGAAGGGCTGAAGCCGGTGGTCGCCATCTACTCGACCTTCCTGCAGCGCGCCTACGACCAGCTGATCCACGACGTGGCGATCCAGAACCTGCCGGTAGTGTTCGCGCTCGACCGCGCGGGGCTCGTGGGTGCCGACGGCGCCACGCACGCGGGTGCCTACGACATTCCGTTCCTGCGCTGCATTCCGAACATGAGCATCGCGTGCCCGGCCGACGAGCGCGAGTGCCGCCAGCTGCTGTCCAGCGCCTACGAGCAGAGCCACCCGGTGGCGGTGCGCTATCCGCGCGGCTCGGGCGCCGGCGTGGCGCCGCACCTCACGCTCGACGCACTGCCCCTGGGCAAGGGCGAGATCCGCCTCGAAGGCAAGCGCATCGCGATCCTCGCCTTCGGCACGCTGCTGTATCCCGCGCTCGCGGCGGCCGAGTCGCTCGACGCCACGGTGGTCAACATGCGCTGGGCCAAGCCGCTGGACGTCGAACTGCTGCTGCAGGTAGCGCGCACGCACGATGCCATCGTGACGCTGGAAGAGGGCGCCATCATGGGCGGCGCCGGCAGCGCGGTGCTCGAGGCGCTGCAGGCTGCCAACGTGCAGAAGCCGGTGCTGCAGCTGGGCTTGCCCGACCAGTTCATCGAGCATGGCGATCCGGCGAAGCTGCTGGCCGGCATTGGGCTCGATGCGGCGGGTATAGAGAAGTCCATCGCGGACCGCTTCGGCCGCGCCTGACCCGCATTCGCTCCTTCCCCCTCTGGGGGAAGGCTGGGATGGGGGCAAGCGGCCCTGGAGAGGCCGCTGCGGTTCGAAGGCCGCCGAGCCCCCACCCCGACCCTCCCCCAGCGGGGGAGGAAGGAATACCAAAGACCCGTCAGCTCCCCAGGTACGCGTCCTGCACCTTCGGGTTGCCCAGCAGTTCCCGCCCGGTGCCCGACAGTACGATGCTGCCGGTCTCGATCACATAGGCCCGGTCCGCGATCTTCAGCGCCTGGCGCACGTTCTGCTCCACCAGGAAAATCGTCAGCCCCTGCTTGTTGATCTCGCGCAGCGTGCGGAAGATGTCCTGCACGATGATCGGCGCCAGGCCCATCGAGGGCTCGTCCAGCAGCAGCACGCGCGGCTTGGCCATCAGGGCGCGGCCGATGGCCAGCATCTGCTGCTCGCCGCCCGAGAGGTTGCCGGCCAGGCCGTCGGCCCGGTCCTTCAGCACCGGGAAGAGGGCGTAGATGCGTTCCAGGTCGGCCGCGCGGGCCGCGGCGCCATCGCGGCGCGTGTAGCCGCCCAGCTCCAGGTTGTCGCGCACCGTGAGCGTGGTCAGCGTGGCGCGGCCCTCGGCCACCTGCACCACGCCGCCGGCCACGATCTTGTGGGGCGACAGCGCGGTGATGTCCTGCCCCGCGAACAGCACGCGCCCGCTCGTCTTCTTGACGAGGCCCGACAGCGCCAGCAGCGTGGTCGACTTGCCCGCGCCGTTGGCGCCGACCAGCGTGGTGATCTGCCCTTCGTGGAGCTCGAAATCGATGCCCTTCACCGCCTGCACATGGCCGAAGTTCACCTTCAGGTCCTGCACCTGCAGCAATGGGGTCGTGGTGCCGGCGCTCATGCCGCGGTCTCCTGGTCGTTCGTGGCTTCGTCGTCTTCGCGGCCGAGGTAGGCCTCGATCACCTGCGGGTCGTTGCGGATCTGCTCGGGGCCGCCGCGCGCGATGATGCGGCCGAAGTTCAGCACCGCGATCTGCTGGCACAGCCCCATCACGAAGCGCATGTCGTGCTCGATCATGAAGACCGTGAAGCCGCGCGCCGCGATGTTCTCGATCTCGACCATCAGCTCGCTCTTCTCGGTGCTGTTCATGCCGGCCACCGGCTCGTCGAGCAGCAGCAGGGTGGGCTCGGTGGCCAGCGCGCGCGCCAACTCCAGCTTGCGCTGGTCGCCGTAGGAGAGGTTGTCGGCCACGTCATTGGCCTTGTGGTCCAGTTTGACCCAGCTCAGCAGTTCGCGCGCGCGGTCGCGGGCGCGCTTTTCCTCACTGCGGAACAGGCCCGTGCTTGCGAGCAGGCCCAGCGGGCCGTAGCGCAGCTTGGCGTCCATGCCCACGGTCACGTTTTCCAGCAGCGACATCTCCTTGAAGATGCGGATGTTCTGGAAGGTGCGCGCGATGCCGCCACGGGTGATCTGGAAGGGCTTGCGGCCCGCCAGGTCCTGGCCCTGGAAGTGGATGGTGCCGCTGGTGGTGGGCAGCAGGCCGGTGATCAGGTTGAACACCGTCGTCTTGCCGGCGCCGTTCGGGCCGATCAGCCCGAAGATCCCGCCCTTCGGGATGTCCAGGTTCACGTCCTGCAGCACCTTGAGCCCGCCGAAGTGGCGCGACACGTTCTTCAACGTGAGAAGGGTGTTGTCGCTCATGCTGCGCTCCCCTTGCGTCCGAACCACTGGCGGATGCGCGCCGGGTCCCAGATGCCCTTGGGCAGGAACAGCACGATCAGCACCAGGATGAAGCCATTGACCACCAGGCGGAAGGCGCCCAGGCCGCGCAGCGTTTCCGGCAGCAGCGTGAGGATGGTGCCGCCCAGCACCGGGCCGGTGAGGCTGCCGATGCCGCCGAGGATGGCCATCGTCAGGATGTCGACCGCGCGGTTGAAGCCGTATTCGGCCGGGCCGATGAAGAAGGTCAGGTGCGCGTTCAGCGTGCCCGCCAGGCCGGCAATGGCGCCGCCCAGCACGAAGGCCAGCATCTTGTGGCCCGCCACGTCGATGCCCATCAGGCCGGCGGCGGTCTCGTCTTCCTTGATGGCCTCGAAGGCGCGGCCGACCTTGGAGCGGCGGATGCGCCATAGCACCAGCAGCACGAGCACCAGCGCCAGCGCCACGTGCCACCACTCGGTGGATTGCGGAATGCCGTTCAGGCCCAGCGCGCCGCCCGTGAGCGATTCGGCGTTCAGGATGGCGATGCGCACCACCTCGCCGAAGGCCAGCGTGGCCATGGCCAGGTACACGCCCGACAGCCGCAGCGTCGGCTTGCCGATGATGAAGGCGACCAGCGCCGGCGCGGCCATGCCCGCGGCAATGGCCACCGGGAACGGCGCGCCGTAGTTCAGCGTGAGGATCGACGCGGTGTACGCGCCGATGCCCATGAATGCGGCGTTGGCCAGCGCCAGCATGCCGCAGGCGAGGGTGAGCCAGATCGAGAGCGCCAGCAGCCCGTTGATGCCCAGCGAGAGCACCAGGTTGCTGTAGACCGACCAGAAGTTGTCGAAGGCTTCCATCAGACCTTGCGCTCCTTCAGCGAACCGAAAAGGCCCTTCGGGCGCACCAGCAGCACGAGGAACAGCAGGCCGAAGGCCACCGCGTCGCGCATGTTGGAGCCCACGTAGGCCACCGACAGCACCTCGGCGAAACCGAGGAACAGGCCGCCGAGCAGCGCGCCGCGGATGTCGCCCATGCCGCCCAGGATGATCACCGCGATGCCCTTCTCGAGCATCGGCTGGCCCATCAGCGGGAAGAGCGCGTTCGAGTACAGCCCGATCAGCACCCCCGCCACGCCGCCCAGGCCGGCGGCCACGAACGAGGTCAGGAAGAACAGGCCCTCGACGTTCACGCCCACCAGGTACGCCGCCTTGGGCGACTCGGCAATGGCGCGCAGCGCGCGGCCCAGTTGGGTGCGCTGCAGCGACAGCATCAGCACGCCCATCAGCACGAACGATGCGAGCACGATGCCCAGCTCGAGCACGGTGACGTGGATGCCGGCGAACACCAGCGCGTCGTCGGGAATGGTGCCGGGCGGGAAGCGCAGGTTCTCCGCGCCGAAGATGCCCTGGATGCCGTTGTTCAGGATGATGGCCACGCCGATGGTGGCGATCATCGGGATCAGGTGGGGTGCGTTGCGCTTGCGCAGCGGTTTGAGCACCAGCACGTCGACCAGGAACCCCAGCACGCCGCAGAAGGCGAAGGCGAATGGCAGGCCGACCCACAGCGGCATGCCCGACACGCGCATGAATTCGGCCGCGGCATACGCGCCGACCATGAACACCGCGCCGTGCGAGAGGTTGATGACGCCGAGCACGCCGAAGATGAGTGTGAAGCCGAGCGCGAAGAGTGCGTAGACGCACCCCAGCGACAAGGCATTGACAAGCTGCTGATCGAGCACGATGGGCTTTCGTCAGGCCGCGGCACGAGGCGTGTTGCGGCAAATCAAAAAAGAAAACGGCGCAGTGACTGTCCTGCGCCATATGCGGGAGGCATGGCGGGCCGCGCGGCCCGCCACCGGGACTGCTTGCTTACTTCTCGATGACGAACGCGGTGCCCTTCGTGACACTCACGATGGCCGTCTGCTGTGCGTCGTAGCCGGCGGGCTTGCCGGCCTTGTCCTTGGCGCGTGTGAAGGCGAAGGCGCCGGTGGCGCCGGTCCACTTCACGTTGGGCAGCGCGTCGCGCAGGGCGGTGCGGTCGGCCGCCAGGTTGCCCGACAGCTTCACGCCCTTGAGCGCCTGGGCCACCACGTACAGGCCGTCGTAGGCCTGCGCGGCGAACTGGTCGGGGGCCATCTTGAACTTGTCGTTGTAGGCCTTCTGGAACTTGGTGTTCTCGGGCGTGGCGTTGCTGGCCGACCAGGGGCTGCCGACGTACAGGTTGTCCGAGCTGCCCTTGGCCAGGTCGAAGATCTTGGTCGAGTTCATGCCGTTGCCGCCGATGACCGGCACGTTCAGGCCGAGCTGGCGGGCCTGCACCATGATCGGCGCGCCTTCGGCCAGCAGTGCCGACAGCACGATGGCGTCGGGGTTGGTGGCCTTGATCTTGGTGAGCTGGGCCTTGAAGTCGACGTCGCCCTTGGCGAAGGTCTCGGTCGTGGTCACGGGCAGCTTCAGGTCTTCCAGGGCCTTCTTGAAGTTGTCGTAGCCGCTCTTGGTGAACACGTCGTCGTTGCCGTACAGCACGGCGACCTTCTTCACGTTGCCGTGCTTGATGGCCACGCGCAGGGTCTCGGGCAGCACGTCGGCTTCGGTCACGGAGTTGCGGAACACGTAGTCGCCGATCGAGGTGATGCCGTCGGCCGTGTTCGAGGTGCCGAAGGCCACGGTCTTGGCGGCCTGGGCGATCGGGTCGGCCGCCTGGGCCGAGTTCGACAGCGTGGGGCCGAAGGTCATCAGGACCTTGTCCTGGAAGATCAGCTTCTTGAAGACGTTGATCGCGTCTTCCTTCTTGCCTTGCTCGTCTTCGACGGCCAGCACGATCTTGTCGCCGTTGATGCCGCCGGCGGCGTTGATTTCGTCCGCGGCCAGCTGGAAGCCGTTGCGGATGGCGGCGCCGTACTGCGCGGCACCGCCGGACAGGGCGGCTGCGACGCCGATCTTGATATCGGCGGCTTGCGCGCCGAAAGCGGTGGCCGCGGCGAACGCGAGCAGTGCGGGCTTGAAGGAGTTAGGGAGTCTCATGTCTTGATGCCGTTTCCAGCGGTGTATGTAAGGCGATATAACATTTTATGCCTCGTCTACACGAGACCGAGTTCGCGCGCGACAGGGGGAGGCGCCGGGCGCAGGGTAAACCCCCGCCGGAGGCTGTAAGTGCGTTTTTACAATCGCCCGGGCTTATACAAAAGTCCCCAACGCGGTCACAAGCCGCGTTTTGTTTTTTCAAAGAACTCGGAGAGCTATCAATGGATCGTCGTTCCCTTATCAAAAACGCCGGCATCGCCGGCGTTTTGGCTGCCGGCATTGCGCCTGCCGTTCATGCGCAGACCGCAGTCCGCTGGCGCCTGGCCTCGAGCTTCCCGCGCTCGCTCGACACGATTTTCGGCAGCGCCGAAATGCTGTCGAAGACCGTCAAGGCACTGTCCGGCGGCAAGTTCGAAATCTCGGTCCACCCCGCCGGCGAGCTGATGCCCGCATTCGGCGTGGTCGACGCACTGCAGGGCGACACGCTCGAAATGGCGCAGACCGCCGCCTATTACTTCACCGGCAAGGATCCGATCTTCGCGTTCAGCTGCGCAGTGCCCTTCGGCCTGACCGCACGCCAGACCGACTCGTGGAAAGAGTACGGCAACGGCCGCAAGCTGCTCGACGCCTTCTTCGCGCAATACAACTTCCGCACCGCCAGCGCCGGCAACACCGGCACGCAGATGGGCGGCTGGTACCGCAAGGAGATCAAGACGGTCGCCGACCTCAAGGGCCTGAAGATGCGCATGGGCGGCGGCGTGTTCGGAGAGGCCATGGCCAAGCTGGGCGTGGTGTCGCAGAACATGCCCGCCGGCGACGTGTACCAGGCGCTCGAAAAGGGCACGCTGGACGCCGCCGAGTTCGTCGGTCCCTACGACGACGAGAAGCTGGGCTTCAACAAGGTGGCCCCGTACTACTACTACCCCGGCTGGTGGGAAGGCGGCGCCGACCTCGAGTTCTTCATCAACAACAAGGCCTTCGCCAAGCTGTCGGACGAGAACAAGGCCATCCTCGACGCGGCCACCAAGGTTGCCGCGCGCGACATGATCGCCAAGTACGACGCCTACAACCCGGTGGCACTCAAGCGCCTGGTGGCCGCCAAGACCGAACTCAAGCCTTTCCCCAAGGCCGTGATGGACGCGGGCTTCAAGGCCTCGATGGAAGTCTTCGCCGAGCACGAAGCCAAGTCGCCCGAGTTCAAGAAGATCCACCAGGACATGCGCGCCTTCCAGCGCGACCAGATCCTGTGGAACCGCTTCTCGGAGTACCCGTTCAACCAGTACATGAACTCGGTCAAGATCTGATACCGACGCGACCCGCATGAAAAAGGCCGCCCCGTTTGCACGGGGCGGCCTTTTGACTTGCGGGGCCGTTCAGGGCTTCTGCTGCTGCTTGAGCGCGTCCTGCATGGCCTTCATGGGATCGGTCTCGCCGCTGTCGGCCGGCGCGGCCTCGGGGGCCGGTGCCGGTGCGGCGCCTTCCGCGCCCGGCTGCGGTTCGGCGCCCGGCGCGGCTTCCTCGGGGCCGCCGTAGGGGTCGGCGGCCGGTCCGCCGTCCTCGGGCTTCAGGCTGTCGCGCATCTGCGCCCCGATGTCGTCGAGGTTGACCTTCACCTCCTTGTCGAGCGCGCCCGTCACGATCTGCGGGAATGCGATCAGCACGCCCACCATGGTGAGCTGAATCAGCACGAACGGGATCGCACCCTTGTAGATCTGCATCGTCGTCACCGGCTCCATGACCTTCTGGGTCACGCGGTCAACGTATTGCTTGTCGGGTGCGACGGAGCGCAGGAAGAACAGCGCGAAGCCGAAGGGCGGGTGCATGAACGAGGTCTGCATGTTCACAGCCAGCAGCACGCCGAACCAGATCAGGTCGATGCCCAGCTTGTGGGCCACGGGCGCCAGCAGCGGCACCACGATGAACGACAGCTCGAAGTAGTCCAGGAAGAACGCCAGGAAGAACACCAGCACGTTCACCGCGATCAGGAAGCCCACCGGGCCGCCGGGCAGCGACGACAGCAGGTGCTCGACCCAGATCGGGCCGTCGGCGGCCTGGAACACCAGGCTGAACACCGTGGCGCCGATCAGGATGAACATCACGAAGCTCGACAGCTTGGTGGTGGAGGCCAGCGCCTGCTTCAGCAGCGTGAGGCTCATGCGCCGGCGCACCCAGGCCATGATCAGCGCGCCCAGGGCGCCCATTGCGCCGCCTTCGGTGGGCGTGGCCACGCCCAGGAAGATGGTGCCCAGCACCAGGAAGATCAGCAGCAGCGGCGGAATGAGCACGAAGGTCACGCGCTCGGCCAGCCGCGACAGCAGGTTGAGCTTCAGGCCCTTGTTGATCAGCGCGATCACCAGGGCCACGAACACGCCGCCGCACATGGCGACCACGACCTTCTCGTCGGTGGCCACCGAGGTCACTTCCTGGCCCTGGAACCAGGTGTGCACGGCCGCCATGTTGCGCGCCAGCCAGACCGCCACCACGGCCGACAGCGCGGCGAGCGCCACCAGCGACGTGTAGCCGCCGCTGCCGTTGGGTTCGCGGAAGGTGCGCGCCTCAGGCGGCAGCGCCGGCACCTGCGCGGGCCGGAAGATCGCGAGGAACACGACATAGACCACGTACAGGCCCATCAGCATGAAGCCGGGCAGGAAGGCGCCCTTGTACATGTCGCCGACGCTCTTGCCGAGCTGGTCGGCCATGATGATCAGCACCAGCGAGGGCGGGATGATCTGCGCCAGCGTGCCCGATGCGGCAATCACGCCGCTGGACAGCCGCCGGTCGTAGCCGTAGCGCAGCATGATCGGCAGCGAGATCAGGCCCATCGAGATGACCGATGCCGCCACCACGCCGGTGGTGGCCGCCAGCAGCGCGCCGACGAAGATCACCGCCAGCGCCAGGCCGCCGCGCATCTGGCCAAAGACCTGGCCGACCGTGTCGAGCAGGTCC
>PJUC01000406.1_pt1 | contig 19398 bp, 23 predicted proteins | sample 1512161 | NCBI WGS metagenome assembly PJUC01 (sample SAMN08177676, study PRJNA422409) | Soil metagenome, whole genome shotgun sequencing project. | isolation source: Soil enriched on filter paper | place: USA: Madison | collected 2015-01-15
ATAACTTTCCGGCCGCATCTGCGTTTCTTGCGAGGATGCTCCGGTGACCTCGCCGACCGCCCCCGTAGCGACCCTCGTCGCCGAACGGGTGCGGGAGCGACTGCGCGCCGAGCGCTCCGATCCGACGCGGGACCCCGAGTTCGCGGCCCAGATCGCGCGGCTCGAGGTGCGTCGCCACAACGACTACGCCCTCGCACGCGGACTCGCCACCGTCGACGACGAGGCATCGTGCGTGCGAGACGTGCTGGCGGTCGTCGCCGGGTACGGCCCGCTGCAGGCCTACCTCGACGACCCTACGGTCGAGGAGCTGTGGATCAATGCGCCGAACCGCGTCTTCGTCGCCCGCGGCGGCGTCGCCGAGCGCACGCCGCTGACGCTGACAGACACGGCGGTGCGCGATCTCGTCGAGCGGATGCTGCAGTCCAGCGGCCGCCGCGTCGACCTCAGCCAGCCGTTCGTCGACGCCTCGCTGCCCGACGGCTCACGTCTTCACGTGGTGATCCCCGACATCACACGGCGGCACTGGGCGGTCAACATCCGCAAGTTCCTGCCCGCCTTCCGCGATCTCGGACGCCTGGTAGCGGCGGGGTCGCTCGACCCGGCGGCGGCCGGTCTGCTGCGCGACGCCATGGTCGGCGGTCGATCGGTGCTGGTCTCGGGCGCCACGCACGCGGGCAAGACGACGCTGCTGGGCGCCCTGATCGCCGCCTGCCCGCCCGAGCAGCGCATCGTCACCGTGGAAGAGACGTTCGAGCTCGCCGTCGCCGCTCCCGACATCGTGTCGCTGCAGGGACGTCAGCCGAGTCTCGAAGGCACGGGCGAGGTCACCCTGCGGCGCCTCGTCAAAGAGGCGCTGCGCATGCGCCCTGACCGGCTCGTGGTCGGCGAGGTGCGCGATGCCGAGGCGCTCGATCTGCTGCTGGCGCTCAACACCGGCGTGCCCGGCGCCGCCACGATCCACGCCAACTCGGCACGCGAGGCCCTCGGCAAGCTGGCGGCACTGCCGCTCCTGGCCGGACGCAACATCGACTCGGCCTTCGTGCAGCCGGCGGTGGCCGCATCCGTCGATCTCGTCGCCCACTGCGAACGCGACGCGACCGGAGTCCGACGCATCGTCGAGATCGTCGCGCCGACCGGCGTCGAGGGCGGCGTCATCGCCGCACGCACGCTCTACCGGGCGGGGTCGGCATGACATTCGTGTGGGGTGCGGTGCTCGCGGCGGGACTGCTGCTCATCGTGTCGCCGTGGCTGTGGCCGCCGGGGCGACGCGTCGCCGAGGAACCGGCTCGACGCAGCAGGCTCAGCCGCCTGCTGGAGGATGCCGGGATGGCGCGCACATCGCCGATCTCGCTGGTGGTCGTCGCCGCCGTGAGTGCGGTCGTGCTCGCAGCCGTCGCGTGGCTGGTCGCGCCCGTGCCGGCCCTGGCGCTCGTCGCGGCGGCGACGGGCGCAGCCGCCCCGTTCGCGTGGCTGCGCGCCCGCAGTTCGCGACTCATGCGCGTCCGCAGGGGACTGTGGCCGGACGTCTGCGACCTGCTGATCGCGTCGGTACGCGCGGGGATGTCGCTGCCCGACGCGGTGTCGAGTCTCGCCGAGTCCGCGCCCGCCGAGCTGCGGCCTGCCTTCGGAGCGTTCGCGCGCGACATGGCCGCCTCGGGGCATTTCGACTCCAGCATCCTTCGACTCAAGGTCAACCTCGCCGACCCGGTGGCCGACCGCATCGTCGAGACGCTCCGGATGGCGCGCCAAGTCGGCGGCACCGAGCTGACGGCGGTCCTCCGCGCGCTCGCGTCGTCGGTCCGCGCCGACGCCGCGCTGCGGGCCGAGGTCGAGTCGCGCCAGTCGTGGATCCGCGGTGCGGCGGTGCTCGGCGTCGTGGCGCCGTGGGTGATCCTGGCTCTTCTCGCGATGCGCCCCGAGGGTGCGCGCGCCTATGCCAGCCCGACGGGGATCGTGCTCATCCTGGTCGGCGCCGCGGTGTCGTTCGTCGCCTATCGGCTGATGCTCCGCCTCGGGCGGCTTCCCGAACCGCGCAGGTGGTTCGGGTGACGGCGTTCACGACCACGGACCTCGCCTTCTCGGTGGTGCTCGGCACCGCGCTCGGCGTCGGCGTGTGCCTGCTCGTCTCGCTCGCTCCGCGCTGGGGCGCGCCGAGTCTGGCCCGCCGCATCGCGCCCTACATCCGCGACGTCACCGATGCGCGCGGCCTCGATGTCACGGGCGGACGCGCCGCGGCCGGAACATGGGCGCCCGTGCTGCAGCTTCGGCTCGCCCGACTCGCGGGCGGGGACGCCGCGCTCGCACTGCGTCTGCACCGTGCCGGGTGGATCACCGACCCCGCGCGCTTCCGCGTGCGCCAGCTGGCGTGGGCGATCGCCGGACTGGCGGCCGGCGGCGTGGTCGTCGTCGTACTCGTGCTCGTCGGCCGCGGCTCGCCCGCACTCGGGCTGCTGCCGCCGGTCGCCGCCGTCGCGGGTGCGCTCGGCTGCGACGCGTGGCTCACGCGAGCCGCGCGCGCCCGGGCGACCCGCATCCAGGAGGAGCTTCCGACGGTGCTGGAGTTCCTGTCGCTGTGCCTGTCGGCGGGCGAGGGCATCCTCGACTCGCTGCGGCGCGTCAGCGAGGTCGGCGCGGGGGAGCTCACGACCGAACTGCGAGGCGTGGTCGTCGCCGTCGGAACGGGGTCGCCGCTCTCGGAGTCGCTCACGCGTCTCGCCGCAGGCCTCGAGATCCCCGCGCTCACGCGCTCCATCGACCAGCTCGTCGCCGCGATCGACCGGGGCGCACCACTCGCCCACGTGCTGCAGGCACAGGCCATCGACGCCCGCGAGGACGCGAAGCGCACGCTCATCGAGAGCGCCGGGCGCAAAGAGATCTACATGCTCTTCCCTCTCGTCTTCCTGATCCTCCCGCTGAGCGTGCTGTTCGCGGTGTTCCCGGGGATCTTCATGCTGCGACTCGGACTCGGCTGACGCCGGAAAGGAAATCATGAGAGATCGGATGCTGCGCCTCGTCGCGCGACTGCACATCGCCGCCCAGGACCTCGCCGACGACGAACGCGGTGACGTTCCGGGGTGGCCTGATATTGCATCACATACATGACCGGATCTGGCGTCGGAGCGGTCGACTAGCATCCGAACATGACAACTTGGACGATGTACTACGGCAGTCACGTTATTCAGCGAGGATTGTCGGCGGAGCGCGTCAAGACGCTCGCGCAACAGTGGGATGAGTGCGTGTCTCAACGGCGCGGATGGTTCGATCTCGGCGTGATGGTGCCGGTTACGTTGGAGCACGCAGAAGTGAAGCTTCGGGCGTTTGAGGGAGCACCCGTCGCATTCATCCCCGATTCGAAGAACTAGCACGTGGCGACTAACCCAGCATGGACAGATGAAGAGCTGGTTCTCGCTATAGAGCTGATCGACAGACGGGGCTGGAAGGGCGGCAACTCCACCACGCCGGACTACATCGAGTTGTCCCAGATCCTCCGGCAGGCGAACTTTCCGAACCAGTCGCCGATTGACGAGAGCTTCCGCTCTACAAGCTCCGTGTCGATGAAGATCGGCAATCTCACTGGGGCGAATCCCGACGTGCCCGGCGGACTACGTGCGACGGAACGCGAACGGCTGTTCGTTGCTCGCTTCTTCGAGAACCCTCCGTTGATGCGTGCACTCGCTCAGTCGCTGAGGAAAGATGCCGGGGTGGCGAGCATTCCGCCCGAGACGGGCGCGTCCGAGCTGGACGACGAAGAGACGACGGTCGCGACTGAGGGTGGCCCGTCCTACGTTCTCACGCTCCGCCGTGAGCGGAGCCGTACCCTGCGGAGATCGAAGATCCGAGAGGTAGAAGAGGCGGGCGGACTGATCGCGTGTGAGGCGTGCGGTTTCGACTTCTTCGCGGTCTACGGCGATCTTGGCCGCTCGTACATCGAAGTGCATCACCGGACGCCGTTGCACGTGAGCGGCGAGACAGAGAGTTCGCTGGCTGACTTGGCCCTGCTGTGCTCGAACTGTCATCGAATGGTGCACAGGAAAGGTTGGTCGCCTGTCGAGGCAATCGCGGCGCTGGTTCAGGCCTCGCGCACGGCGAGTTAGCTGGGGATCGTGTTGTCGCCTGCATCCACCGCGACGGTCCCCACCGCGTCGGCTAGGAAGCTCTCTCCTGCTCTTCGAGCGTCTCCAGCTCATCGGCACTCTCCGCCTCGCTAGGACCGCCGTCGTCGGGCGGTGCCAGCTCCGTAACGGTGCCGGGTTCTTCCTCGGCGGGGAACTGTCGCCCCAGCTTGTTCGCCGCGCGGAGAAGCCGCGAGCGGATACGTTCCCGCTCTGTCTTCGCGGCCCGTGACGACCCTGTAGAGACGTCGCGCGCGTCGAAGTATGTGTGACCAGGCGGCGACTCGGGCGGTTCGGGAAGATTCGCCGAGTCATCTACGAGTTGCATCTTCATGTTGATGACCGTCTGTACGTCCACCGCCCAGGTGCCACGGGAGCCGCGCTTCTCCACTTCGACCCGGTGCTTGTAGGAAGCTTCGGCGGTCGTTGAGTCCTGGCGCGCACCGGAGAGTTCGCCAGACTCATCCCACCGGAACATGAGTCCGGACGGCTTGCCTGCATCGTCGTCCCAGCAGTCTGCTGTGTCCGGACACTGCCGCCACCACAGCTCGTCGCCTCGCGTGAGGATGACCTCGCCGCTAGCCGGTTTGCGCGGGCTCATGCCACGAACCGATCAACGAACGAAATGGCCGCGTCTGGCCCCACAGGCTCCTCGCTGACTTCCTCGTCGGTCGCGTCATCGACGTGATACGCAAAGAAGTGAGCGTCACTCTCAATCGAGAGCACGGTATGCGTGGTGTCCGTGAGCCATTCCATGCGCACGCCGCCCTCGGGCGAGGCGAACAATCCGGGTTCTGGCTTGTTCTGTTCGGTGATCGAGTTGAGCACCACAAGTGCGAGCTGGAGAGCTTGCACCTCGATCCGTTCTCCATCGCCGTGGCTGGCCCAGCCAGGTTGAAGCGCGGCGAACTTCACGAGACGACTGGCCCATTTGTTGTCGCCACGTGCGAAGAGATTCGCGTCTCGAACGTCGTTGATCTTGACCACCCTCCCGTCTGCGGCGTCTACCTCGTACTGCGCGTCAAGCCAAACCAAGTCCGCATCCTGCGCGAGGTTGTGCAACTCGTGGAGCGTAGTCCAGACCTCCGACGATTGGAACCGACCTTCAATCTCTCGACTCTCCGGGTCCCAGATCGTGAACGTGCGGTCCGCCCCGAGCCGGTCGATCTTGCCGATAAGCAAGCCGTCGCGCTGACGAAAATCGGCTTCCAACGCGCGAATGAGCGCGTCGTGCTCCTTGCGACCGTACGAGAACGCGTGCGCGGTGCCGGGGCGGTGCTCCACCGTCTCGTCGGCGTCCAGCCCGCGCCCGATGCCGCGCAAAGCCCGCACCGTCTCGGGCGTCGTGTCCGCTGGGATCTCGATGGACCCGCTAGCGATTTTCTGAAGCCACGTCTCCATCTGGTCGCGGGACTGGTCCAGCAGATCAGGAGTTCCGGGAAGGTCGATTGTGCTCGGTTCGGCCACGAGATCCGCGAAGACGCTCCCCTTCTCCAATCCCGTCAAGCGGAGGCGCACGAGCTTTTCGAAGTGTGCGGGGAGATTCTTGCGCGTGGGGTTCTGCTTCCGCCAGAGCTGTTTCGCGATCTCGGTGAGTAGAGCCTGGTACCGCTCCAGCTCCGCGATGGCATCCAGGGGGAAGCCGAGCACGCCGTCATGCTGATCGAAGCGCCCGCCCTTGAATCTCAGCCGGGCGGATGGTTTCGCAGTCTCGTGGGCGTTGGCCTTTCGGGCGGCGCGCTTGGCTCGTCGGCTCTTCCCCATGGGAGTCATCATAGGGATGACCTCATCGAGCGCCGCCGTAGCGGTCACGTGTGCCTCACTTCCTCCTAGTAGGGCACACGCCGACGGGCGCGTGTACTCTCGGCGTCGTTGCGACTCGTCATCGCCTCGCCCCCGGCGCGCCCTGCCAGGCACATAGCGCCGGGGGCATTCTCTTGCCCGCCCCCGGTTGTTTCTCGAAACGATTCCCTCGCGCCATACGTTATGCGCTACGACCAGGGATTTCTGTACTCGTCGTGCGGGTCGGGAGCGTGTACTCTCGGCGGCATCCAGCCCTGTCATGGCAGACGACGGGGTGCACGACGAGACGAGATCGCACCATGAGCGCTACCGACGCCGCACAGATTCGCCGGGTGCCTTTCACCCGCGCCGCTCAGGCCGAGCTGGGCACAGTCACACGTTACGAGCGACGCCTTCGAGCGGCTCAGATAACCAAGGGTGCACCGGCGGGTGCGAGCGGCTCAGATAAGGTGCCCGACACTCGCGCCGGGAGCGGCTCAGATAACCCCATTCCCCCCAGAGCAAGGGGGGAGCTGGAGCACATCGCGTTACGCGCTACGTCTGCACGCGGTCACAGCCGCAAGGCGCTGAGGTTCCCGGCGCTGAGGCGCGTCTACTCCCGGGGCCGCATCGACTCCGCCACGGGAGAGCGGCGCGGCGGCGCGAGCTATGCGGGCGACGTGTGGCGCTACGTCGTCACGTGGGGATTCCGCATCCTGAACGATGCGCACGTTACGGGGCATGCCGTGCCGACTGTCGATGAGCTGGCCGCGCTCTTTGCCGAGCGCATCCATGAGCGCGCCGCCGTCTGGCATCCCTACGACGGGCGCGGCGGCGCTCACGCCGGTCTCAGCTACGACGCCGCCGACAAGCTGGCCGAGGATGCCGCCGTGCACGTGCTCCGGGACTGGTCGCCCGAGTGGCTCGACGCACAACGGGAGCGGGGCCGTCGTGGCGGCGAGCGCTCCCGCCGAGGACCGTCTGCCGCGACGCCCGCGAACCTCGACCGACTCGCCGCCCTGCCGCCCGGCCTGACCGTGGCCGAGCAAGCCGGGATGCTCCACCTCAGCCGGGCGACGGTCAAGCGCCTACGTCACGCGCTACGAGAGCAGGATGCCGACCGCGCGAGCTGAGCCGATAGCACGTTATGCGCTATTGACGCACGTTACGCGCTACACATTGACACCGAAACGGACAGATTGCGGGCATTCTGCTAACCTGATCGCATGACTACGCCGCTCAGCACGCGCAACGCCTATGGGCGCTCGTGCTTGTGCTGTGCTCACGACGACGCCGACAACCTCGACGCCCTCATCGCCGGGGGCGCGTCCGTCGCCGACCTATCGCGACAGTTCGGCGTGTCTCGCGATTCCATCTACCGTCACACGCAATGGCACCTGCGCCCCGCGCTCGCCGAGGCTGTGAAGCGCTCGCCTGAGATTCGGCCTGCCGCGCTGGTTGAGCGCATCGCCGCGATAGCCAACGACGCCCGAGAGGCACGGCGCTCGGCCTACGCCTCGGGCAACTCATGGCTGGGTGCTCGGCTGGGAGAGGCTGAGCTACGCGCGCTTGTCGCCCTCGCCGACCGGCTCGGGATCGAGCACGACGACGCCGCCAGCGACGCCCGCGACGCGGCATCCATCGCCCGCGTGCTCGGGGACGTCGCGCGCACGGTGCCCGAGATCGCCGCCGCCCTCGCCGAGGCATTCGACCGCGACGACCGGGGCGACCTCGGCGACGCGCTCAGAGCACAGGCCGCGAAAGCTCGCGCCGCTCGCCTGATTCCAGATACGACCCCTCAGCTACGGGAGGTAGCGCCATGACCGACACGACCGCGCCCGAGGATCTCGACGCCCTTCTCTCTGCCGACCCCGGGACTCCCGCGCCTGAGGCGGCGAGCGCCCGACGCATCCCCACGCCCGGCGAGACGCTCCACGTTCTCCGCTCGGGCGTGACCGTCTCGCTCGGCGGCGCAACCGTCATGAGCGGGCGCACTGTCGTGCTGGAGCGTGGCCAGACGTTCACGGTCACCGCCGCCATGCTCGACGCGGCCCGCGACCGTCACGGCTCGCTCGACGGCTCGCTCTTCGCACTCGTGCACGATCCCGAGGCACAGCGCGCCCGCTATGGCGACGTCTTGCTTGCCCCCGGCCCCGCGCCCGCCGATCTCCGACCGTGGGAGTACGGCACGCCCGAGTGGCTCCGCGCCCGCGACGCGGCCCGCCGTCGCGCGTACGCGCTCCCCTCCGAGGCCGAGCGGGCCGAGGCACTCGCCGCCGTGGAACGCGAGTACGGCCCCGCTGGCTCGACGTCGAAGACGACCGCGACCTATCGCCCCGGCGAGCATCCGACCGAGCGCGCCGCCGCCGCTCAGGCCGAGCGCGTGCGCCGAGGCATCGCAGACGGGACGCGGTGAGCCATGGCCAGCCGCACGACCGAGAACGCCACGCGACGGGATGCCGCCGCATGGCGCGAGCGCGTCGCGGGATACCTCGCCGCCGAGCTTGGCCAGCCGATCAGGCCCCGGCTGACGCATCGCCGGATCTCGGATGAGATCGCCGACGTACGCGGCGACGTGCTCGGCCTCGACGGCCTAACCGTGACGACGCGCTACGGGCGTGACCGGCGACTCTCCGAGTCGCTCGACGGGGCCGACCGGCTGGCCGTTGACCGGGGCGACGACTCGCGTGGCGTCGTCGTGCAACGGCGCGAGCGCCGCGACACCTCCGAGGCTTACGTCGTGCTCACCCTCGCATCGTTCGCGGCGCTGTGCGCCCGCCTGACGCCGCCAAGGGGCACGCCGTGACGCGGCCCCGTGATTACGTCGCCGAGCCGCCACGGCTCCACGTGGACACGCCCGCCGCCGTCGCCGCGTGGCGCATCCTGACGGATGCTCTCGCCGAGACTGACCCGGCATGCCGGGATGACCCGAGGTTCACGACAGACGACGCGAGCCTCCCCGACCTGGCGAGCATGGAGGCGCTGTGCTGGGCGTGCCCCATCCGGCGCGCGTGCGAGGCGTACGCCCTCGCGATGCCCCACGCCTCGGCGTCAGGATTCTGGGCGGGGGCGAGCCGGGGATCGAAGTTCCGCGCAAGCGGGCCGAGGCAGGGAGCGAGAGCTAGCGCATGAGCACCTACACACCTGACGGGCCGTCCCTTGTCGGCGTGCTCGGCACGCCCTCGACGCCGACGAAGGGGCCGTCTCAGCGGGCGCACGAGATCGCCGACGCACAGCCCGCGCCGCGCATCGTCCCGCCGACATTCAGCGGCCATGCGCGGCGCGTTGACGTCGGCGTCGAGAGCTACGGTCTGCCGCGTGGCTATCGCCCCGCGCACGCGGAGGATCACGCCCTCTGCTACGTGCTCGACCTCTGGGGCGTCGTGCACGTGCTGACCGAGTGGGGCGAGCTTGTCGGCCTCTCGCCCGAGATCCTCGCCGCCGCCAAACGCAAGTACTTTCCCGACACCACCTAGACCGCCGCGCGGGCGTCGCCAGACTCGGGATCTCGGACGCTCGCGCGGCCCCATCGTCGGCGGGCGCATCCTGGGCGCATCCTCGCCGCCGACACAGACGCCCCCTGAGTTTCCGTGGCTCGGGGGGCGTCGCCCCCTTTTCGGAGATCCTCGCGGCGGGATCACGCGGGACGCGCGGCCAGCTCCGAAACGGTCTCTCAAAAACGATGCTCAGATGAGAACGCCTAGCGGGGCCGAAATGGCCGCGATCTTGCCGCGAGATGCTCTCTCAAAACTCGTGCGTTTGTGCGTTGCAAAAACGTATGAGTAGCTGAGACAATAGACGCATGACGACGACGAGCAAGACCGCGACCGGCACCCGACTTGGCTACGTGCGCGTGAGCACGGGCAAGCAAGACGAGACGCTCCAGCATGACGCCCTCGACGGCGCGGGCGTGCTGAAGCGGAACCGCTACGTTGACCACGGCGTGAGCGGATCGAAGACCACGCGCCCCGGCCTCGACGCGATGCTCAAAGACGCCCAGCCGGGGGACGTCATCACGGTCTACAAGCTCGACCGGCTCGGGCGCTCGACGGCACACGTCGCCCAGCTCATCGAAGATTTGACGGCGCGCGGCATCCACTTGCACAGCATCGCCGACGGCCTCGACTCGACCACGCCGACCGGCGCGGCCATGCTGAAGATGCTTGCGATCTTCGCCGAGCTGGAGCGCTCATTCATCCGCGAGCGCACGACGGCGGGACTCGCCGCCGCCAAGGCTCAGGGGCGTACAGGGGGCCGTCCCCGTGTCGCTGACTCGGCCACAGCTCGCAAGGCTCAGACGCTCCGGAACGCGGGCGAGAGCGTGCCCGAGATCGCCTCGACGCTCGGCGTCAGCATCGCCACGGTCTACCGGCTGACCACCGCCAAGACGGCCTAGACTTCCGCCCCCTCGCGACGCCCTCGGTTCGCCGTCAACTGCGAGGTGTGCCACGGCAAGCCGGGGGCGTCTCGCACGCCGCGAACTCGCGCCGGATAGTCGAGATCCCGCCGTCACTTTTCGGCGCGAGCTGGCGCACATTTCCGAGGGCCGAGCCGCTCCAGACGCACGGCGGCCCCGGATGCCGTGCGAGGCTCTCCGGGGCCGCTGTGAGGCGCTCAGGGGGCCGTGACGGCCTCTCTCGTTCCAAGGGGCGTGAACTCCAGCCGGGACGCCCCACGCCCGCCGAGCGGGAGACGCACGCGGAACAGACCGCGCACGATCTCACGCCGTTTCTCGATGCCGAGATCGCCCCATGCCATGTACCCGGCGACGAGCGAGAGAACCTCGATGCCGGTAGCCTCGCCGCCGTGCGACCGGGCGGCATCCGGGATGCTCTGCCAGACGTCCACGAACTCAGCCAGCGCCCCACCCTCGGCCCGCTGAGCTGTGAGACGGTCGCGCTCGGCGTCGAGTAGCTCTCGCTCGGCGTGCATGGACTTGAGCTGGCCCCGGTAGTACGCGAGATCGTCGCGCGTCGTGTCGGGATCGACGGTCAGCTCGCGCACGTGCTCGACGCGCCGGGAGTTATCCGCGATGCGCTCGGCCACGTCCGTCAGAGCCGCCGTCACGTCGTCATCGTCGGGGGTCTGTAGGTCGCCCTCGGCGATGCGCTGGAGCACGCGCACGATGACGGCATCGTCGGCCATGCTCTCCTGCATGTTGCTGTGCTTCCGGGTCTTGTCCGTCGCCGCGTTCCGGCACCGATAGATCCGGTAAACGTTGCGCGGCCCGCCCTTGCGCTGGCTGTAGCTGATCGTCGCGTGCATGCGCTCGCCGCATGCGCACTCCAGCAACCCGGCCAGCAGGGACCGGGCTTTCGGGCCGGGGCCGGGAGCGACGGCCTCAGCTCGCGAGGCCAGCCGGGCGCACAGAGCGTCCCAGTCAGCGCGGCTCACGATGGGCTCGATACGGGAGACGGGGAGCACGGCCCCGCCCGAGACGAGTAGGCCAGCGTTCCGGGGCCGGGTGAGCACCTGCCGGACCGTGGACGCGACCCACACGGCGGGCACGGCCCTGGTTTCGCCGGGACGCGCCCGATCCTTGCGGGTGCCGCCCATCTTGTCCGTCTTGACGCCCGCCGCCGTCCAGCGCCGCGCGAGATCCCAGAGCGTCACGTCGTCATCCATGACGGCCCGGTAGGCCTCTCGGATGATCTCGGCCTCAGACTCGCGCACAGGGACGTACAGCGCCCCCTGCGAGGTATCCCATCCGAGCCGCTCGGCGACGTCAGGGGCGACGGGGCGGCGCTCAGCTTCCCATCCGAACGGGCGCACACCTTTGGGTGGGAGACCCTCGGCGCGATCCGCTCGGTTGCGCGCCTTCTGCCGCTCGGTCTTGATCGCGACCTCCAGCCCGCCGATGGTGTCCATGATCTGCATGAGCGCCCGCGTCGTCGGCGTCGCGGGGTCTTGGACGCCCGCCGCCCGCGTGTGGAGCACGGCCCCGGCGCGCACGAGAGCGACGTTCAGCGCGTCCAGCTCGGTCGCGCTCCCGCGCGTGAGGCGTTGCGGCTCGGTCGCCATGACGACCTCGAAACGGCCCTCGCTCAGCGCGGCCAGCAAGGCCACGTAGCCGGGGCGCTCGGCCTTCCCCTGGTAGGCCGTCACGTCGTCATCCTCGAAGATGTCAGCGACGACGTAGCCGTTCGACGCGGCGAGCGCTCGAAGCTCGGCAACCTGGTTCGCAGTCTTGTCTACGTCGTCGGCGGTCTGCGAGATTCGCGCATAGATCACGGCCCGCCTCGGGGTTTCCGTCGTCATGTGAGTAATTCTATGCGCGCTTGGGTGCTCATCACGCTGATGACGGCCGGGCTGGTCGTCGTGATCTGGGCGGTCGCCGGACCTGCTCTCGCCGATCTGTTCGATCAGGCGCTCAAGCGCGTGTCCGGCGCGGGCCTGTAGACGGTGCGCGCCGTCGTCGCGCGTGTCGTGGCGGGCGCCCGCGCCCGGCTGCGGGCCGAGCTCGGCGACGAGACCGGCGCGAGCCCGGTCGAGTTCGTGCTCGTGGGGACGCTGCTGACGGCCCTCACGCTGGCAGTGCTGCAGTTCGGTCTGGCCGTGTACGTGCGCAATGTCGTGCACGACGCGGCGGTCGAGGGGGCGTACGAGGCGGCGCTCGCCGACACCACGCTCGAGGACGGAGCGCGCCGCACGCGCGACATCCTCACTCGCACCGTCGGCGCCGAGTACGCGGACGACGTCCATGTGCGCGAGACGACGGCGCTCGGCCACGACGCGGTCGAGGTCCGCGTGACCACCACGTTGCCGCTCATCGGGTTGCTGGGGGCGCCGCGCGTCCTGGAGGTGACGGCCCATGCGCCTGTCGAATCGTTCGACTGACCGGCCGTCGACCCGGGTTGCGGACGGCCAGGACGACTCCGAGCGCGGATCGGCGGCGCTGGAGTTCATCCTCATCGGCCTGCTGCTGCTCGTTCCGCTGGTCTACCTGATCGTCTCGCTCGGCCTCGTCCAGGGGCAGAGTCTCGGCGCCGAGGCGGCGGCACGGCACATCGCTCGTGCCGTATCGACCGCGTCGGATGCGGCCGACGCCCGCGTCCGCGCCGACGCCGTGCTGGCGGCCGTCTCGGACGAGTACGACCTCGACGACGTCGACCTGTCGCTGTCGTGCACGCCGGCCGGCGCCGAGTGCCCGAGCGCGGGAGCCACGCTGCATGTCATCGTCCGGACGAAGGTCACCCTGCCTCTCGCCCCGCCTGTGCTGGGGCTCGACGATCTGGCGGCGATCCCCGTCGAGGCGTCCTCGGCACAGAAGGTGTCGCGCTTCTGGGGCGAACGATGAGGGCCCGACTCCGGCGCGTGGTGCGCCGACGCGACCCGCGCTCGCCCGACGACGAGGGCAGCGTCCTGCTGCTGACCCTGGGGTACGGCGTGCTGGCGATCGCCGTGGTGCTCGTGTGCACGGCGGCGACGAGCCTCTACCTCGCGCAGAAGGAGCTCGACGCCGTCGCGGACTCCGCCGCCCTCGCCGCCGCCGACGGCTTCGAGCTCACGGTGTCGGATGCCGGGGCGACCGCGACGCTGTCGGACACCGACGTCGAGCGCGAAGCCCGCGCCATGATCACCGAGATCGGCGCCGGAGCGGTGCTCGTATCGGCCACGTCGCCGGACGGAGCATCGGCCCGCGTCACGGTGAGCGGCACCTGGCACCCTCCGGTGGTCACGATGTTCGTACCCGACGGCGTCCGGCTCGAGGCGACGGCGACGAGCCGCACGGCCCTGCGCTGAGCGCTCAGACCCTCACCTCGCCGTTTCCCGCTCGTGCCGCCAGCGCCACCGCTTCCATGCGGGAGTGCACACCGAGCTTCATGAGCAGGTTCTGCATGTGCGCACCGACGGTCTTGATGCTGATCCCCATGGCTGTCGCCACCTGCTTCTGCGTCAGCCCCTCGGTCGTGAGAGCGAGCACTTCCCGTTCGCGCTGCGTCAGCGACGACAGGCGCCGAAGGTCGGCGGTGGCGTTCTGCGCGGGCTTCGTGCGCTCGATCAGGCGACGCACGCGTGCCAGGAACTCCTCGGCGTCCATATTCTCGGCCGCATAGTCGTCGGCGCCCACGAGCAGCCCCGCCACGACGTCGGCCGGTGTCACGCGCTCCGCCGAGACGAGCACCGCCGGTAGGTCGGGCCCGTACCGGTCCCGCAGCTCGCGCAGGAACGCACAGCCGCCGTCCTCCACCTCCAGGATTGCGACCGCCGGTGGCGTCGCGTTCAGCGCGGTGGCGGCATCCATCGACTTCGCGAACGCCACTGACGGCAAGCCCAGACGACGCAGCAACGCCACATAATCCGACCTCACGTGGTCTCCGGCGACCACGAGAGCGAATGACTCCTCCGTGCCCACGATTCCCTCCCCGAAACCGCGTGCTCGCTGGGACGGGCGCCCTAGGGAGTTTCCCCAGACTCCCCGCGCCAAGACCCGATGGTGACGTCCCCACGCGATTCCTAGCCTAGGGCCAGCGATGGCCTGGGGAAAGGGGAAAGCCATGCGCAGAGGGATGCGGCAGCGTGCGCTCGCCGCCGGAATCACCGGCTGTCTGGTCGTGGGGGTGATCGTCGGCGCAGCGTCGGCGGCATCGGCCGCGGTCGTCGGCCCATACAACATCGACGGGAACGTACCGGATGCCGGCGCGACCTCGTACACCGACCCGAACGGCAACATGAAAGAGCTCGGGCCGCTCAACTCGAGCACCACGAAGATCGGAGTCATCCACAGCGACGCTCTGCCCACGCTCGACCTCACCAACCCGAATGCTCAGGTCGACCTGAACCAGGTCTGGCTCGCGACGCAGCGCGTCAGCAACAAGGACTACCTGTACTTCGCGTGGCAGCGCGACAAGGAGACCGGCAGCGGCTTCATCGCCTACGAGTTCATGAAGAACGCGGCTCCCGCGGCGTGCGCCTACGGGACGGCAACCGAAGCCCAGCTCATCGCGGGCTGCAATCCGTGGGCGAACCGTCAGGCCGGCGACTTCATGATCCTGTGGGACCAGCAGGGCGGCAGCACGAAACTGTACGTCCGCACGTGGTCGGGCACCGCGCCCAACCTCACGCTGAGCCCGCTGAGCGAACTGCCCGCGGGCACCTATGACGCGAAGTTCAGCGCCGACGGGTTCCGCGGCGAAGCGGCGATCAACCTCACCGACAACGGCATGGGATCGGGCGGGGCGTGCCTCGCGTTCGCCAACGTTATCCCGAGCACGGTGACGGGGAACTCCGACACCGCGGACTACAAGGACACCGTCCTGCAGAAGATCTCGCTGAGCAACTGCAACTCGACGACGGTGACCACTCCGTCCGGTTCGAACGGGCTGCCCCTGGGCGGCACCGCCTCGATCGGCACGGGCGTGCTCCAGGTGAAGGACTCGGCGCTGGTGAGCGTGACCGGCGGCAATGCCACGCCGGCGGGCTCGGTGGACTTCTGGCTCTGCAAGAAGGACTCCGGCACCTGCGACGCCGGCGGCACCCACATCGGCCCGACGAGCCTCAGCGGTGCGTCGTATCCGGTGACGGTGCTCTCTCCGAGCGCATGGGTGACGTCTGCGGGCCGGTACTGCTGGCGTGCGGAGTTCTCCGGCGACGCGGCGAACAGCATTCCGAGCTCGAAGGACTCGAGCGCGGGGGAGTGCTTCACGGTGACACCGGTGACGCCGACGCTGTCGACCACCGCGAGCGACGACGTGGTCCTCGGCAACGCGGTGAGCGACCAGGCGGTGCTGTCGGGGACGGCGACACAGCCGACCGCGAACATCATCGAGACGTCGGCGCCGCAGAACCTGACGCCGGCCGGCGGCAACATCGTGTTCAAGGCCCACGGCCCGGGCGCGGTGTGCAGCGGGACGCCCGCCTATACGTCCGGCCAGGTCACGGTGAGCGGTGACAACACGTACTCGAACGCCCCGGCGTTCGTGCCCACTGACCCGGGCACGTACCACTGGGTGGCCGTGTACAGCGGTTCGTCCCCGAACACCAACGGTCTGACGCACAACGGCGACTGCACGGACGGCAACGAGGACGTGACGGTGAACACCGTGCCGTCGTCGATGACCACGGCGCAGACGTGGGTGCCGAACGACTCGGCGACGGTGTCGGCTGCGGCCGGCGGCAACGTCAAGGGCACCGTGACCTTCACGCTGTTCGCGACGAACAATTGCACGGGCGCGGTCGTCTACACGACCACCGCATCGCTCGACGGGCCGTCGCCGCAGACGGGGTCGACGGCGAACACGACGGCGGTGTCCGCCTCGGGGAGCTACTCGTGGCAGGTCAGCTACCACAGTGACAACCCGGCGCAGCGGCACATCGCGGCCAGCTGCCACGAGACGTCGTCCCTGACGATCGCGAACGGAGGTACCGCGACGAGCGACTGAGGATCCCGTCCCCCGTACGGGATGCGGCGGCCGCGTGCAATGCGCGCGGCCGCCGTCATGCAGGGTGCGGCTACACCTCCACCGTGAAGCCGAGGTCGATGTCGGCGGCAGGAACGCCGCCGCTGCCCCAGTTCTCGAAGCTGCTCTCGTGCAGCAGGATGGACACCTTGTCGCGCGGGATGCCGAGCAGCTCGAGCCGTTCGACGATCTCGCGGTAGAGCGACCGCTTGGCCTCGAGCGATCGGCCGGGGAAGCAGTCGATCGTGACGCGCGTGTAGGCATCGGAGACGCCGGGTCCCGGCCCGTCGACCATGCGATGCGGCGCGTGGGTGACGAGCCGGCTGAAGCGGTCCTCGGCGGGGATCTTGAACGCGGCGACGAGGCTCGCGTGGACGGCATCCATGAGGGCGACTTCTTCGGCAGGGGAGTAGCCCCGCCGCACTTCGATGAGCACGCTCGGCATGTGCCCACCATAGGAGGAAGGCCGGCGGTGGGCGGCCGCGAGGGATGGATGCCGCGCCATCGGTTCCGCTAGAGTGAGCGCGATCGGTGCTCCGGCACCCCGGAACGAGAGGAGGTCGCACGATGGCTGCCTTTGCCGCGCCCCAGACCCCCTTCCTTCCTTTCGAGGTCGCCCGCACCCGTTGACCGTCGGCGGCCTCCTGCTCTGGAGTCCTTCCGATGTCACCTGCACGCTTCGACGTGTCTTCCGCAGTAACCCCGCCGGACCTCGAGCCCGGCCCCGATGAGCGCTGGTCGACGTGGCCGGCCTCTCCGCCCACCCAGCGCGGCCCCCTGCCTCATCCCGCGTGGGTGGTCACCGCCTCCGGCGCGTTCGACACCGAGCTCGGCGTCGTCAAGACAGGTAAGGAGGCCGACGTCCACCTCATCGAGCGCGCCGTCCCGGGCACCCCGGGCGTCCTGCTGGCGGCGAAGCGCTACCGCAGCACGCATCACAGTGACTTCCACCGCTCCGGGTCTTACGAGGAGGGGCGCTCGATGCGCAACACCCGCGACGCCCGAGCGGTGCACCGCAAGACCGCATACGGCCGCTCGGTCGCGGCCGGTCACTGGGCCGCGAGCGAGTTCGAGGCGCTGTGCCGCGCGTGGCGCGCGGGGGTGCCGGTGCCCTACCCCGTGCAGGTGAGCGACACGGAGGTGCTCATGGAGTTCGTCGGAGACGGCCGCACGGCCGCCCCGCGTCTCGCGCAGAGCAGGCTGCACGGCGAGGAGCTGCGCGACGCGTTCGGCCAGGTCGTCGCGATCCTCGGCGCGTTCGCGCGCGCCGGCTTCGCGCACGGCGACCTCTCGCCGTACAACCTGCTCGACCACCACGGCCGCATCGTCGTGATCGATCTGCCGCAGATCGTCGATGTCGCTGCGAACCCGCAGGGCTACGACTTCCTGTACCGCGACGTCGTCAACGTGTCGGCGTGGTTCACGCGGCGGGGCCTCGAGAACGACCCCGAGGACGTCTTCGCCGAGCTGGTGGCGATGATGTGGTGAGCCTCGGCATCACGTGGACTCGCGCACGTTCAGTGCGGGCGTGAGCTGGATCCGCTGCGACGGCGCCAGGGCGCCCTGTTCGAGCCGGGCGAGGCACGCCTCGAGTGCGCGGCGGCCGACCGCGAGCTTGGGCGGGGCGATCGCGGTGAGCGGCACCGTCGCGAACGACGCGATCTCGTCGTCGTAGGCGACGATGGCGAAGTCCTCGGGCACCCGCAGCCCGCGGCCCTCGGCGATGCCGAGGAGGCTGACCGCGAGGTCGTCCGGGAGCACGACGGCGGCGCGGATGCCGGCGTCGAGGCAGTCGTCGAGGAATCCGCGCAGCACGTCGGACGTCGATCCGTCGCCCCACCTCAGGGAGGGCGCGATGACGACGGGGGCGTCCACCATGGCGTGACGGCGGGCGGCACGCGCGTGGCCGTCGGCGACCCACGGGGCGGTCGCCGTCTCTCGCAGCAGCAGTCCGACGCCGCGATGGCCGCGTTCTGCGAGGTGGTCGACGGCGAGCTCCGCGCCGAACCCGTGATCCGAGCGCACGGAGTCGACGCGCAGCGCGGTCGGTGCACCGTCGGCGGACCGCTCGACCAGCACGACCGGCGTGCGGATGTCGGCGATGGCCCGCCATGTCGTGTCGTCGTCGACACCGGGGCGGGCGGTGACCAGCATGATCGCGTCCACGCCGCCGGCATCCAGGCGGGCGAGCTGGTGGATCTCTTCGCGAGGGTCGTAGTTGGTGGTTCCGAGGACGATGCGGATGCCGGCGCCCCGGGCCGCCTCGCCGACACCGCGGATGACGGGCGGGAAGTAGTAGGCGGCATCCGGCACGATCAGTCCGATCGTCGCCACCGGACGCGACGAGGACCCGATGCCGCGCGCGCCCACCGCGGGGGCGTCGGCGGTGTCGGGCAGGACAGCGCCCCCGTGGACGCGGCGGATGAGACCGCGTTCGGCCAGGACGGCGAGATCCCGCCGGATCGTCATGCCGCTGAGCTCGGTGCGATGGGCGAAGTCCGCGACCTCCAGGCGGCCCCGCATGACGATCTCGCGGAGAATGCGCTCGCGGCGCTGCTCGGCGATCATCGGCTCACCCTAACGTGTGCGTGTTCGACTGGTGCGTCCCCGTGCGTGAGGGGATCGGCATCCCGCGCATGCGGCCGCGGGGGCGACGCGTGTGCGCCGCCCCCGCAGGGGGTCCGAGGGATCAGCGGCAGCCGATCCCGGTGTACGGCACCACGGTGGTAGTGCGCTTGCCGTTCGCGGTGGAGGCGACCACGGTCACCTCGCCGTCGGCGAGCGCCTCGCGGATCTTGAACGACGACCGCGTGTCCTTGCCCGGATTGAGCGTGACCTTGACGTCGTCGCCGAGGGCCGTGGCGACCGCCACCGTGATGGGGGCATCGCCCTCGTTGGCGACCGTGACGTGCACCCAGGCGTTCGGCCCGCGGCACTCCGTGACGACCGAGGTCGAGGTCGGCACGGCGCTGCCGGCGAGCTCCATCGCGAACAGGCTCAGGCCCTCACCCGTCACCGGGCTGCCCTCGGGGAGCGTGACGCTCGCGACCGGCTTGCCCGACAGCGGGATGCGCTGCGCGAACACGGACGCGGAGGCCGTGACC
>PJUC01000408.1_pt1 | contig 19235 bp, 19 predicted proteins | sample 1512161 | NCBI WGS metagenome assembly PJUC01 (sample SAMN08177676, study PRJNA422409) | Soil metagenome, whole genome shotgun sequencing project. | isolation source: Soil enriched on filter paper | place: USA: Madison | collected 2015-01-15
CGCATCCATCCGGGTGGGGATTCCGAGACCCGGCATGTCATATTCCGAGGCCCACCTTTCCATGCTTCCCGAGTTGTCGACAGACACGATCACGTTCGGCGCCGGCTCCTTGACTACAGTGTTGCGCGGTGCCTGAATCAACGGATATTGCGCGGCATGCCCGACGCACTGCGCCAGCACCAAACCACACGCCACGGCGGCTTTCGAACGTTCTTTGGTGTTTTTCATATCCTTCGCTCCTTGCTCAATTCACCCTGGTGACCGGATCCGGGTCGAACGACATCTGCAATTCGAACTGCGTCCCGCCGGCAGTGTCCGGGGTGCGAGCGCCCGGGGCGACTGCGGTGATCCGATACAACGGGTACTTGCTGTTCTTGCGGTCGATGACTTCGATCCAGTACTTGGCCCCCCGCAGCGCCGGAGTGCCAGCGTCGGGAGCCCCGGTGAATTGCCCGTATGACGCGGACTCGCCCCGATATGCGTCGCGCCTCCAGAACCCGTGAGCCTCGCTGCCGGGCGCAGCAGCCACCGAGCCGATCGCCGAGAAATAGCAGATGCCGCGCTTGCAGGTGTCGGCGCCATCGTTCATGTAAGCGGTCACCCAGCCGGTGTCGCGATCTGGAAAGACACGGCCGTCTTCGGCCTTGCGGCAGCTCGATGCGGAAAGCGCCGAGCACGCAACGTATGTCTTGCTCGTGCTGGAGAAGGCGAGCTGCCGGATGTCTCGCTCCGCATCCAGCAACGCGGCCTCTGCGGCCTCGAAGGCGCGCTGATGCTCGTGTTGGTTGCCCGCCAGGGATTCGAGCAGTTGGGCCATCCGAGCGCCGCCCACGGCCAGCAAGGCTGAGAGCAGCAGCATGATCAGCACGATGAAAAGCGAGAACCCGCGCTGCGCCCGAGTTCCGCGAATGCATACGGAGGGCGTCATAGCGCCCCCAGGTTGTTGCGCAGCGTAAACACCGCCGTGTAGACGCGCCGCAACTTGCCGTCGCTGGTGGTCTTCGACGTGCCGTCGCAGTCGGTGTAACTGCCGCCCGGGTTATTACTGGTGCTGCCCGCAAGCTGCAGGCAGATTCGCACCGTGCGAACCAGGTTGAAGTCCGCGACGTCGGTAGCAGTCACGTAGCGAACCACCCGCTCGCTTCCGGCCTCGGCACCCATGCCATACATGACGTCGAAGCGCTCCACGCCGTCGACGATCGGCTGCTGCGTGGCGTTGCCGCTGCCCTTGCACTTCAGGACGCCGCCCACCACCGAAAACTCGCTGGTGATCACTCGCAGGTTGCCTGAGGCAGTGGGCTTGGCCGGGTCGTATATGTTGGTTGCCGCGGCCTGACCCAGGCAGTCCTTGAAGTAGTCGGGACTCGGCGCGTAGCCGATCTTCAGCTTGTCGTTCACCTCGCGGCCCTTCGCCTCTTCCCCCTTGATGGCGAAGAAAGAGCGCTCGCTCGCAAGATTGGTGTCCTTGTCAGCGTTGAAGTTGAAGTAGTACAGCGGTTCGGTATCGTCGATAGGGAAGTAGCCGGCCTGCCGGATCTGCTGGCCCAGCAGCCTGAATACCAACGCCGACGACTGGTTGAGCGCGTTGACGTCGTCCCCCGTCATGGCTGTCGTGCGCGTGCCGAGCATGCTGGCCACGGAGGCCAGCACCACCAGCATGCCGATGATCAGTGCGACGAGAAATTCGACGAGCGTGAATCCGGCCTGCCGCAGACCGTGCCTGGATGCCTTGTTGTTCATGGCTGCGGCACCGCGACGACGACTTCCATGCAGGCCTTGCCGGCCGGGCAGTTCCAACTCGATTCCGGTGCGATCGGGTTGGCGACGGCAGGCTCGTTCCATGCGATATGCACGAACAGCAAGCCGCCGGCTGTCGTCTTGCTCTGTACGTTGGCCTGTCCGCCCGGTAGCGCGGCCGCCACCGTGCGCTTCCAGCTCCAAACATCGTAGGTCGCGAGTTCGTTGGCGCTGCAAGTGGCTCCCGCCCCCACGCATGAAGCCCTGGGCGCGGTTGCGCTGGCCGAAGACCAGTCGGCCACATACGGATTGCCAGCGACCGGCCCCGTGACTGGGTTGCTCCGAATGCGATCGGCCATGTCGCCGGCCAGTTGCACCGCGATGTTCTTGTCGCTGGCGCCCGCGCTGTCCGCGAGCACACGCAATTGGAAGCCAGCGAGCGCCATCAGGCCGAACGAGAGCACGAGAACCGCCACCAGGGCTTCAATCATCGACAAGCCCGCCTGTCCTCTGAGCTGCAGACGCCTCCTGCGAATAGAAAGGCTCAGCATTCCCCGCCTCCCTTCGCCAATCGAAGACGCCCGCCAAGCGAAATGCACACCGCGGCGGCATTGGATGAACCGGCGTTTCCCACCGGATAGAAATTGAATCTGGCGAAGCTGGACGAGTGGCCCATGGCGTCGAAGGACATGGCGCCGGGTGAGCCGCTCCGCTCCACCGCGACCCGCTTGTCAGGGTCTTGGCGCCTGAGGGTTTCGACGTCGTTCCCACTACCTACGAGAGTGTCCCAGCCGCAGCTCCAGTCCCTGCCGATGCATCCTGTACGCGCCTGGATGGTCACGGTCTTACCGCGCCGGGCCGCTTCCGAACGCGCGTGACTCACGCTCGCCGTCAATGCCAATGCCATGCCTTCGACGCGATACTTCTCGATCAGGCCGCTGAAGCTGGGCAGCGCCAAGGCCAGCATGATGGTCATCAGTGAAACCACAACCATCATTTCGACAAGAGTGAAGCCGCCTTGGCAGCTCGCACGGCGCGAATGTGCCCATGCTGACGCGCAGAATCCGTTGTTCATGCTGTACGGTCAGCCGCTTCGCACCTCGGTGCTTCGACAACCGCCTCCCCTGAATTCAATACCCGCAAATTCTATTTTTCAATTTCCAATTGATTGGCTCAGTTGACTACGAACGGTCGAAATAAATGGATGGGCGGTCATTGTTTTCAAATGAACCAAAAAAATTAATATTTCAATTCGAATAAAATTAATAAAAAAATGACAAATCAACCCGTGAATTTCATGGCTCACGCGCTGAATCTCGCGCGCCAGGCCGGCCCCGAGACCGATCCCAATCCCCGCGTCGGCTGCGTGCTGGTCGCCGCGAACGGCGACGTGATCGGCCAGGGCCACACCCAGCAGGTCGGCGGCCCGCATGCCGAAGTCATGGCGCTGCGCGATGCTGCAGCGCGGGGCAATTCGGTCGTTGGCGCGACTGCCTGGGTCACGCTGGAGCCCTGCGCCCACCATGGCCGCACCGGCCCTTGCTGCGACGCGCTGATCGCGGCGGGCGTAAGCCGCGTCGTCGCGTCCCTCACCGACCCCAACCCGCTGGTCGCCGGACAGGGCTTCGAGCGGCTGCGCGCCGCGGGCGTCGAGGTCGAAACCGGGCCGGGGGCGCAGGAGGCCAGGGAACTCAACATCGGCTTCCTGAGCCGCATGGTCCGCAAGACCCCGTGGGTACGGATGAAAGTGGCCGCGTCGCTCGACGGCAAGACCGGTCTCGAGAACGGCGTGAGCCAGTGGATCACCTCGGAAGCCGCCCGCGCCGACGGCCACGCCTGGCGGGCCCGCGCCAGCGCGGTGCTGACCGGCGTCGGAACCGTGCTCGAGGACAACCCGCGCCTGGACGTGCGCCTGGTCCGGACCCCGCGCCAGCCGCATCTGGTCGTGGTGGACAGCCGGCTGCAGACGCCGCCCGACGCGAACATCTTCATCGAAGGCCGCGCCGTCTGGATCTACGCGGCCAGCCGCGACGACGAGAAAGCCAGGGCGCTGGAGGCAAGGGGCGCCACCGTCACCTGCCTGCCCGATGCCAATGGCAAGGTCGACCTGGGCGCCATGCTGAAAGACCTGGCGGCGCGCGGCGTGAACGAACTGCACGTCGAATCGGGCCACAAGCTCAACGGCTCGCTGCTGCGCGAAGGCTGTGTAGACGAATTGCTGGTCTACCTGGCGCCCAAGCTGATCGGCAGCGGCCTGGACATCGCGAGCCACCTGCATTCGGACGGTCCGCTGACCTCGCTGGCGGGCGCCCTGCCCCTCGAATTCAAGTCCGTCGACATGCTCGGGCCCGATCTGCGCATCGTCGCCCGGATCGCCGGGAGGGCCGCGTTCTAGCCTTCGGCGCACGAGCGGCCGCCGCCGGGCCGCCCCCAGGCGGGCCGCGCCTCCCCCTCGGGGGGTGGCGAATTACATGGCGCAAAGCGCCATGAAGAGCCGGGGGGCTCACGATGTCTGCGAAAATGCCGGGATGTTCACCGGAATCATCACCGGCGTGGGGCGCATCGCCGCCATCCACGACCTCGGCACCTCCTCCTCCTACGGCAAAAGACTCAGCATCGAGGCGCCCGACGGCTACCTCGACGACGTCGGGCTGGGCGACAGCATCGCGCTCAACGGCGCCTGCATGACCGTCACCACCCTCGTCCCCGAAAAACGGCTGTTCACCATCGACATTTCGGCCGAGTCGCTCGACAAGACGGCCGGCCTGACTGACGAAGGCAGCCGCATCAATCTCGAGAAGGCCCTGCGCGCCAGCGACCGCCTCGGCGGCCACATCGTGTCGGGCCACGTGGACGGCATCGGCAGCGTGAGCTTCTTCGAGCCGGTCGGCGAAAGCTGGGAGCTGCGCGTGGTCGCGCCGCCGGCGCTGGCCCGCTTCCTGGCCTACAAGGGTTCGATCACCATCAACGGCGTGAGCCTCACCGTCAACAAGGTGGCCGACATCGAAGGCGGCGCCGAGGTCAGCATCAACCTGATCCCGCACACCGTCGACAACACCTCCCTCGGCGGCCTGAAGGCCGGCTCGAAGGTCAACCTAGAAATCGATACCGTGGCGCGCTACGTGGAGCGCATGCTCCAGGCCGGCGTGCTGGTGCCCCCGTCTTCCACGTATTCCAAGGACACAGTCGAATGAACGCCTCCGTCACGCCGATCGGCGCCCCCCGCGCCGCGCGCGCCCCAGCCCCGATCTCGCCGGTAGAGGACATCGTGGCCGACCTCGCCGCCGGCCGCATGGTGATCCTGGTGGACGAGGAAGACCGCGAGAACGAAGGCGACATCGTCATCGCCGCCGACCACATCACGCCCGAAGCCATCAACTTCATGGCCCGCCATGCGCGCGGCCTGATCTGCCTGACGCTCTCGCGCGAAATGTGCGAGCGGCTGCAGCTGCCGCCGATGGTCCAGCGCAACGGCGCCAAGCATTCGACCGCGTTCACCGTGTCCATCGAGGCCGCCGAAGGCGTGACCACCGGCATCTCGGCCGCCGACCGCGCGCGCACCGTGCAGGCCGCCGTCGCGCCCAACGCCGTGGCCGCCGACCTGGTGCAGCCCGGCCACATCTTCCCGCTGCAGGCGGTGGACGGCGGCGTGCTCATGCGCGCCGGCCACACCGAAGCCGGCTGCGACCTGGCCGCCATGGCCGGCTGCTCGCCCGCCTCGGTGATCTGCGAGGTGATGAACGAGGACGGCACCATGGCCCGCCTGCCCGACCTGCAGATCTTCGCGGCCGAGCACAACATGAAGATCGGCACCATCGCCGCGCTGATCGAGCATCGCAGCCGCGTCGAGTCGCTGGTCGAGAAGGTCGGCTGCCGCGAGATCCAGACCAACTGGGGCGCCTTCACCGCCCACGCCTTCATCGACAAGCCCAGCCGCGGCGTGCACCTGGCGCTGGTGCGCGGCAAGTGGGCGCCTGAAGACACCGTGTCGGTGCGCGTGCACGAACCGCTGTCGGTGCTCGACGCGCTCGAAATCAACCGCTCGCTGCACTCGTGGAGCCTGGACGCCAGCCTCTCGCACATCGCGAACGAGGGCAAGGGCGTGGCCGTGCTGCTGAACTGCGGCGAAACCGCCGGCGAGCTGCTGGCCCAGTTCGACGGCACCGCGCGCCCCGCGCAAGCCCCCGAGCGCGGCCGCATGGACCTGCGCAGCTACGGCATCGGCGCGCAGATCCTGCGCGAATGCGGCGTGCACAAGATGAACCTGCTGGGCACGCCGCGTCGCATGCCGAGCATGGCGGCGGGCTACGGCCTCGAGATTGCCGGCTACCTCACGAAAGACTGACCAGACCATGCAAGGCGCAAATAAAGGCGAGAACACGCCACTCAACGGAAAAGGCCTGCGCATCGGCATCGTGCAGGCGCGCTTCAACGCCGACATCACCGACGCGCTGGCCTCGGCCTGCCTCTCGGAACTCGAGGCGCTGGGCGTGGCCGCCAACGACATCCACCACCTGCAGGTGCCCGGTGCGCTCGAAGTGCCGGTGGCGCTGCAGGCGCTCGCCGAGCGCGGCGGCTACCACGCGCTGGTGGCGCTGGGCTGCATCATCCGCGGCGAGACCTACCACTTCGAGCTGGTGGCCAACGAATCGGGCGCCAGCGTGAGCCGCGTCGCGCTCGACTACCGACTTCCCATCGCCAACGCGATCCTCACCACCGAAAACCTCGAGCAAGCCGTTGCCCGGCAGACCGACAAGGGCCGCGACGCGGCCCGCGTGGCGGTCGAGATGGCGCAACTGCTGGCCACCCTTTCATGACCGAAGACACCTCCAAGCCCCTCAAGCCCGCGAAGCCCGCCGATGGCGCCAAGCCGCGCCAGTCGCGCGTCGGCCTCACGAGCACCGGCGCGCGCAAGGCTTCGGCCAAGTCGAACCGCAGCCGCGCACGCGAATTTGCGCTGCAGGCGCTCTACCAGCACCTGGTGGGCCGCAACGACCCGACCGACATCGACCACTTCACGCGCGACCTCGCCGGCTTCCACAAGGCCGACGCCCTGCACTACGACGCGCTGCTGCACGGCTCGATCGAAGGCGCGGAGCAGCTCGACGCGCTGATCCGCCCGCTGCTGGACCGCAAGTTCGAGGAAATCTCGCCCATCGAGCACGCGGTGATGTGGATCGGCGTGTACGAGTTCCAGAACTGCCTCGACGTGCCGTGGCGCGTGGTGCTCAACGAGTGCATCGAGCTGGCCAAGGAATTCGGCGGCACCGACGGGCACAAGTACGTGAACGCGGTGCTGAACGGCCTGGCACCGCAGTTGCGCCCACTTGAGGTGGAAGCCGACCGGGCTTCGGGGAAAGCGAAGGCATGAGGAGTGCCGCCCGGCCGCCCGAAGGCGCTCGCCCCCTCGCTTGCGAGGGGGTAGGCGAAGGCGTGCAACGCCGCAGCCTGGGGGTGCGATGAGAATTTCTACGCGCGCGCAGCGCATCGAGCCCTTCTATGTGATGGAAGTGGCGAAAGCCGCCGGCGTGCTGGCGCGCGAAGTCGCCCACACCGACCGGCCGATGATCTTCCTGAACATCGGCGAACCCGACTTCACCGCCCCGCCGCTGGTGCAGGAAGCCGCCGCCCGCGCGGTGCGCGCCGGCGCCACGCAGTACACGCAGGCCACCGGCCTGGACCATCTGCGCGAACGCATCAGCGCGTGGTATCGCCAGCGCTTCAACGTCGACGTGCCGGCCCGGCGCATCGTCGTCACCGCCGGTGCATCGGCCGCGCTGCAGCTGGCCTGCCTGGCGCTGATCGAGTCGGGCGACGAAATCCTGATGCCCGACCCGAGCTACCCGTGCAACCGCCACTTCGTGAGCGCCGCGGACGGCAAGGCCGTGCTGGTGCCGACCACGGCCGAGGAGCGCTTCCAGCTCACCGCCGCCAAGGTCGAGGCCGCCTGGACCGACAAGACGCGCGGCGTGCTGCTTGCCTCGCCGTCCAACCCGACCGGCACCTCGATCGCGCCCGACGAACTGCGCCGCATCCACGAAGTGGTATCGACGCGCGGCGGCATCACGCTGATCGACGAGATCTACCTCGGCCTGTCTTATGACGACGCCTTCGGCCAGACGGCGCTGGCCATAGACGACAACGTCATCAGCATCAACAGCTTCAGCAAGTACTTCAACATGACCGGCTGGCGCCTGGGCTGGCTGGTGGTGCCCGAAGTGCTGGTGCCGGTGGTCGAGCGCCTGGCGCAGAACCTCTTCATCTGCGCGAGCACGGTGTCGCAGTACGCCGCGCTTGCCTGCTTCGAGGACGCGAGCATCGCCGAGTACGAACGCCGCCGCGCCGAATTCAAGGCCCGCCGCGACTGGTTCATTCCGCAACTGAACGCCCTGGGCCTGAACGTGCCCGTGATGCCCGACGGCGCCTTCTACGCCTGGGCCGACTGCACCGGCTTCGCCGGGAAGCTGGGCATTTCGGGCAGCTGGGACTTCGCCTTCGAAACCATGAAGCGCGCGCACGTGGCCGTGACGCCGGGCCGCGACTTCGGCACGGCCGAGACCGGCAAGTTCATCCGCTTTTCCACCGCCAGCTCGATGGCGCACCTGCAGGAATCCATCGAGCGCCTGCGGCTCATGGCCGAGACCGCGGCCTCATGAGCTACGCGTTCGCGATCCGCGTCTACTGGGAAGACACCGACGCCGGTGGCATCGTCTTCTATGCCAACTACCTGAAGTTCATGGAGCGCGGCCGCACCGAGTGGCTGCGCTCGCTGGGCGTCGAGCAGCGCAAGCTGCGCGAGGAAACCGGCGGCCAGTTCGTGGTGAGCGAAACGCAGCTCAAATATCATCGCCCGTCCCGGCTCGACGACGAACTCCTGGTTACAGCCGATCTTCAACAACTCGGCACCGCGTCGTTGATAATCGGTCAGCGCGTGCTATCAAAAACAGAGCAAGAGCGTACAGGTGCCGCGGCACCCGTCTTGCTGTGCGAAGGCACGATCCGCATCGGCTGGGTGGACGCAGCCACCTTGCGTCCAGCGCGCATACCGAAACAAGTCACGGGAACCCTCGAGCGCTACAGCGGCTCCATGACTCAACCTATCAAGCCATGAACCAAGATCTTTCAATCATCAATCTCCTGCTCCATGCGAGCTTCGTGGTTCAACTGGTCGTGCTGCTGCTGGTGATCGTCTCGATCGCCAGCTGGGCCGCGATCATCCGCAAGTACTTTGCGCTGCGCCGCATGCGTGCGCTCAACGACGACTTCGAGCGCGAGTTCTGGTCGGGCACCAGCCTCAACGAGCTCTTCGCCTCCGCCGCGCAGAACGCCAAGTTCGCCGGCCCCATGGAGCGCATCTTCGCCTCGGGCATGCGCGAGTACCAGAAGCTGCGCGAGCGCCACGTGAGCGACCCCGCCACCCTGCTCGACGGCGCCCGCCGCGCAATGCGCGCGAGCTTCCAGCGCGAACTGGACGCGGCCGAGCAGAACCTCTCGTTCCTGGCCACCGTGGGTTCGGTCTCTCCCTACGTCGGCCTCTTCGGCACGGTCTGGGGGATCATGCATGCCTTCACCGGCCTGGCAGCCCTCACCCAAGTGACGCTGGCCACCGTGGCCCCCGGCATCGCCGAAGCGCTGGTGGCCACCGCCATCGGCCTGTTCGCCGCCATCCCGGCCGTGGTGGGCTACAACCGCTTCGCCCGCGAGATCGACAAGATCGCCATCGCCCTCGAAACCTACATCGAGGAGTTCTCCAACATCCTGCAGCGCAACCTGTCGGCCAACCCGGCCGCCGGCGGCGCTGCTTCGTCGGTGGCTCCGGCCAACCGCTGAGCGGAGGCGCGACGCATGCCCGCCGTTTCATCCCGGGGCCGAGGACGCCGCACGATCAACGAGATCAACATGGTCCCGTTCATCGACGTGATGCTGGTGCTGCTGATCATCTTCATGGTCACCGCGCCGCTCATCACGCCGAGCGTGATCAACCTGCCCACGGTCGACCGCGCCAACAAGCAACCCGACAAGCCCATCGAGATCGTCATCAAGAGCGACGACGAAGTGCAGATCAAGAAAGACCCGTCCACCGGCACCGGCGGCACGTCGATCCCCATGACGCAGATCGGCACCGCGGCCAAGCAGGCCCAGGGCGGCGACAACGACCGCCCGGTGGTCATCAGCGCCGACAAGTCGGTGAAATACGAGACCGTGGTGAAGGCCATGAACCAGCTCAAGCGCAGCGGCGTCGAGCGCGTGGGCCTGTCGGTCACCACCACGGGCGGCAAATAAGGCATGTCGCTCGCACTGGATCGCCCCGAGTTCGCGCCGCCGCCGCAGCGCGGCACGCCGCGCGCCGTCGTGCTGGCCCTCATCGCGCACGGCCTGCTGATTGCCGCGCTCACCTGGGGCGTGCGCTGGAAGAGCGAGGCCGACGAAGGCGCCGTCGACGCGGAGCTGTGGTCGTCCACGGTGCAGCAGGCGGCGCCCCGCCTGCAGGCACCGCAGGCGCCGGCCCCCGTTCCCGCGCCGCCGCCGCCCGCCCCGGCGCCGCCTCCCCCGCCGCCCGTGGCCAAGGCACCCGAGCCCGCGCCCGCGCCCAAGGCGCCCGACATTGCCCTGGAGCGCGAGAAGAAGCTCAAGGAGCAGAAGGAACAGAAAGAACGCGAGCTCGAGCAGCAGCAAAAGCAGCTGCAGAAGAAGAAGGAACTCGAAGCCAAGCAGCGCGCCGAAGACGAGGCCCAGCGCAAGAAGGAACAGCAGCAGAAGCTGGCCGAGCAGAAGAAGCAGCAGGAGGCCGAGGCCAAGCAGGCAGAAGCCAAGAAGGCCGAGGCCGCAGCCAAGCAGGCCGCCGCCGACCGTGCCGCCACGCTCAAGCGCATGCAGGGCCTGGCCGGTGCCAGCGGCAGCGACGACTCCAAGGGCACGGCCATGCGCTCCTCGGGTCCGTCGAGCGGCTATGCGGGCCGCATTGCAGCGGCGGTTCGCCCGAACATCACCTTCCCCGATGCCGACACCGTGAACGGCAACCCGGCGGCGGAGTTCGAGGTGAGCCTGGCACCCGACGGCACCATCGTCGGCGTCAAGCTCAGCAAATCGAGCGGCCTGCCCGGCTGGGACGACGCGGCCGAGCGCGGCCTGCGCAAGACCGACAAGCTGCCGCGCGACACCGACGGGCGCATCTTCCCGTCGCTGATCGTGTCGCTGCGGCCCAAGCGCTGATCGGGGCTTGCGCCTAACGCGCAGCTAAGAAAACGGGCCCCTTCCGGGTGACTTGCACGTCACCCGGAACTCGATAATCAGGGCTCATGAATCCCACCGGCCGCATCCGCTACGGCAGCAGTCCACTGCTAGCCAGCCCCACCCCCGTGTGGCGCAGCAAGTTCATCGTGGCCAGCATCGCTTTCGGCTTCATGCTGCTGGCGGCACGCGCGGCCTACGTGCAGATCTTCAACAATGACTTCTTCCAGCACCAGGGCGAAGTGCGCTACCAGCGCACGCTGGAGCTGCCGGCCAACCGGGGCCGCATCCTCGACCGCAACGGACTGATCCTGGCCTCCGACATTCCGGCGCCCAGCATCTGGGCCATTCCCGAGGACATCGAGCGCGACGACCCGGCGGTGCTGGCCAAGCTCCAGCAGGTGGCCAAGCTGCTGGGCATGCCGCAGAAGGAGCTCGACAAGAAGCTGGAAGACGAGGACAAGAGCTTCGTCTGGATCAAGCGCCAGGTCGACCAGTCGGTCGCCAAGCAGGTGGCCGCGCTCAACCTCAAGGGCATCTACCTGCGCCGCGACTACCGCCGCCAGTACCCCGAAGGCGAGGCCGCCGCCCACCTGGCCGGCTTCACCAACGTGGAAGACGTCGGGCAGGAAGGCGTCGAGCTGGCCTTCAACCAGGAGCTGGCCGGCAAGTCCGGCTCGCGGCACGTGCTGAAAGACCGGCTGGGCCACATCGTCGAAGACACCGAGGACCAGGTTCCGCCCACCGAGGGCCACGACATCCAGCTGAGCATCGACGACCGCGTGCAGTTCGTCGCCTACGAGAAGATCCGCGACGCCGTGGTCACCAACAAGGCGCGCGCCGGCAGCGTGGTGGTGGTCGATGCCCGAACCGGTGAGCTGCTGGCCATGGCCAACTACCCCAGCTACGACCCCAACGACCGCCGCAACCTCACGGGCGAGCAGTTGCGCAACCGCGCCATGACCGACGTGTTCGAGCCCGGCTCGACCATGAAGCCGATCACCGTCGCCACCGCGCTGCAACTGGGCCGCGTCACGCCCAAGACCATCATCGACACCAACCCGGGACGCATCACCGTGTCGGGCGCCACCATCCACGACGACGAGAATTTCGGCGTGCTCACGGTCGAGGGCGTGATCCAGAAATCCAGCAACGTGGGCGCCACCAAGATCTCGCAGCGCATGTCGGCGCAGGAAATGTGGAACTCGCTCACCGCGGTGGGCCTGGGACAGAAGCCGCAGACACCCTTCCCCGGCGCCGTGACCGGGCGGCTGCGCCCGTGGAAGTCGTGGCGTCCGATCGAACAGGCCACCATGTCCTACGGCTACGGCCTGTCGGCTTCGCTGTTCCAGATCGCGCACGCCTACACGGCCTTCGCGCACGACGGCGAGGTGATTCCGGTGAGCCTGCTGAAGAACAACGGCGAGGAGCCGGCCGGCGTGCAGGTGTTCTCGCCGCTGGTGGCGAGCCAGGTGCGGCAGATGATGCACCTGGCCGCGGCGCCCGGCGGCACCGCGCCGCTCGCGCAGACGGAGGGCTACTCGGTGGGCGGCAAGACCGGCACCGCGCACAAGCAGGTCGGCAAGGGCTACGCGAGCAACAAGTACCGCGCCTGGTACACGGGCATGTCGCCCATCGACAAGCCGCGCATCATCGTCGCGGTGATGATCGACGAGCCCGGCGCGGGCAAGTACTTCGGCGGCCTGGTCGCGGCGCCGGTGTTCAGCCAGGTGGTGCAGCAGACGCTGCGCATCATGAACGTGCTGCCGGACCTGGCCGTGACGCCGCAGTCGCACTGAGCCCGTCTTCCGGGCGACGGAAGACGATCAGGGCGCCAGGCTGAGGCGCTTCACGTCGAGCTCGATCTTGTTGCCGAACCGGTCCTTGTCGAGCTCGCCGGTGATCTCGACGCGCACCTTGTCGTCGATCTTCACGCCGGGCGGGAAATGCTTGGCATCGATCTCGACCTTCATGCGGCCGCTGTCGTCCGCGAAGGTGTAGTGCTCCCCGCCGTCGTGCGAGACGATGAAGCCGCGCAAGGTGGCGTGCTGGTCGTCCTTGCCGGTGTCCAGCAGCTGCTTGACGTTCATCGCCGGCACGGTGCTCGGGCCTGCGTACTGGGCCGAGGCGGCGAACGGCAGCGCGAGGGCCAGTGCGAGAACGAGGGCTGGTTTATTCATGGCGAGTTCCTCCTTGAACTTCGGGTTGAAAAGCACGAGGAGGATCGTAACGAGCCGATGAAAAGGCCCACGCGCCGAAGGCGCTTCAAGGCGCCCTTGCTCGCCCGGTCAGTCGTACACGATCTGCGCCTTGCCCGCCTCCGCCTGCGCGGTCCAGCTGGCCAGCGCCGCGTCGGTCGGGAAGAACTTGGCGCGCTCGCCCAGTTGCAGCTCGACCTGCGCACCGCCGCGCGCCATCGACAGCCGCACCGGCAGGCCCTGGACCAGGTCGCCGACCTCGGTCTGCTCCGTGCGCGGCGGAAAGTCCTTGACCAGGCGTGCGATGTCCGGCGCCTTGCCGTTCACCGCCACGCGCAGGAACTTGCCGAAGCGGCAGCGCGCCGTGGCCAGGTCCCACACCTGCTGCACCTGGAAGCGCGCCTCGAAGCCGCCGCGCGCCGGCTGCAGCCGGCCGCTGACGATGACGAGTTCATCGTCCTTCAGCGTGTTGCGGTTGGCGTTGATGGTCGCCTCGTCGGCGGTGGCGTCGATGGCCTCCGACTTGTCGTCGAGCTTGAAGATCGCCAGCCGGCCGCGCTGGCCGTTGATGACGCGGAAGTCGCTCACGATGCCGGCAATGACCTGCTGGTCGCGGCTGTCGAGCAGGTCGCCGATCTCGCGCTTGCAGAAGCGCCGCACCTCGTGCGAGACCTCGTCGAACAGGTGGCCCGACAGGTAGAAGCCGACGGCCGTCTTCTCGAACGTCAGGCGCTCCTTCACGCCCCACGGCGTGGCGTCGACCAGGTCGGGCTCCGCGGTGGCCGAACCGTGCTCGCAGTCGCCGAAGATGTCGGCCTGCGAGGCGTTGGCCGCGGTCGCGCTGGCGAACTCGAAGGCGCGGTCGACCGAGGCGATCAGCGACGCGCGGTTCTGCTGGATGGAGTCGAAGGCGCCGGCCTTGATGAGCGCTTCGACCGTGCGCTTGTTGATGCGCTGGCGGTCGATGCGCACGCAGAAGTCGAACAGGCTCTTGAACGGGCCGCCCTCTTCGCGCGCCCGCACCACGGCCTCGACCGCGAGCTGGCCCGTGCCCTTGACGGCACCCAGCCCGTAGCGGATGACGCGGTCGGTCACGGGCTCGAAGCGGTAGTTGCCGCGGTTCACGTCCGGCGGCTCGAAGGTGATGCCGAAGTTCTTCTGGGCGTCTTCGAACAGCAGCTTGAGCTTGTCCGTGTCGTCCATTTCCACGGTCATGTTGGCGCAGAAGAACTCGGCCGTGTAGTGGACCTTCAGCCAGCCCGTGTGGTACGCCAGCAGCGAGTAGGCGGCGGCGTGCGACTTGTTGAAGCCGTAGCCCGCGAACTTCTCCATCAAGTCGAAGATTTCGTCGGCCTTGTCCTGGACGATGCCGTGCGTGGCGAGCGCACCGGCGCGGAACTTCTCGCGGTGCTCGGCCATTTCCTCGAGCTTCTTCTTGCCCATGGCGCGGCGCAGCAAGTCGGCGCCGCCGAGCGAGTAGCCGCCCAGGATCTGCGCGGTCTGCATCACCTGCTCCTGGTAGACCATGATCCCGTAGGTCTCGGAGAGCATCTCGGCCACGGCCGGGTGCGGATACTCCACTTCTTCGCGGCCGTGCTTGCGCGCCACGAAGCTGGGAATCAGGTCCATCGGGCCCGGGCGGTACAGCGCGTTCAGCGCGATCAGGTCTTCCAGCCGCGTGGGGCGCGCGTCCTTCAGCATGCCCTGCATGCCGCGCGATTCGAACTGGAACACCGCTTCCGTCTTGCCTTCGGAGAACAGCCTGTACGTGGCCGCGTCGTTCAGCGGGATGTTCTCGAACGCGAAGTTCTCCTGGCCCTTGTGGCGCTTCATGATGAACTCGCGCGCAATCTCCAGGATGGTGAGCGTGGCGAGGCCCAGGAAGTCGAACTTCACGAGGCCGATGGCTTCGACGTCGTCCTTGTCGTACTGGCTCACGGCAGACTCGCTGCCGGGCTGCTGGTAGAGCGGGCAGAAGTCGGTGAGCTTGCCCGGCGCAATGAGCACGCCCCCGGCGTGCATGCCGATGTTGCGCGTCATGCCTTCGAGCTTCTGCGCGAGCTCGACCAGCATGCGCACTTCTTCTTCCTTCTCGATGCGCTCCGCGAGCTGCGGCTCCATCTCGATGGCGTAGTTGTTCTTGTCGCCCTCGATCTTCTTCTCGGGCGGGTACTGCAGCGTGACCGACATGCCGGGCTTGTTCGGGATCAGCTTGCTGATGCCGTCGCAGAACATGTAGCTCATGTCCAGCACGCGGCCCACGTCGCGGATGGCCGCGCGCGCGGCCATGGTGCCGAAGGTGGCGATCTGGCTCACGGCGTTGCGGCCGTACTTGTCCTTCACGTAGTCGATCACGCGGTCGCGGTTGCCCTGGCAGAAGTCGATGTCGAAGTCGGGCATCGAGACGCGCTCGGGGTTCAGGAAACGTTCGAACAGCAGCTTGTATTCGAGCGGGTCGAGGTCGGTGATCTTCAGCGCATAGGCGACCAGCGAGCCGGCGCCCGAGCCCCGGCCCGGCCCCACCGGGCAGCCGTTTTCCTTGGCCCACTTGATGAAGTCGCCCACGATCAGGAAGTAGCCCGGGAACCCCATGTTCAAGATGGTGTTGATCTCGAACTCGAGGCGCTCGACGTAGCGCGGACGCTCGGCATCGCGCCTGGCCTCGTCGGGGTAGAGGTGCTTCAGGCGCGCCTCCAGCCCCTCGAACGACTCCTGGCGGAAGAACTCGCCGATCGGCATGCGCACGCCGTCGCTGATGAAAGGCGTCGGAAAGTCCGGCAGTTGCGGCTTGCCCAGCACCAGCGTCAGGTTGCAGCGCTTGGCGATCTCGACCGTGTTGGCCAGCGCGCTCGGCACGTCGGCAAAGAGCGCCTGCATCTCGGCGCTCGACTTGAAGTACTGCTCTTCGGTGAAGCGGCGCACGCGGCGCGGGTTGCCGAGAATCTCGCCTTCGGAAATGCACACGCGGGCCTCGTGCGCCTCGTAGTCTTCGCGGGCCGCGAACTGCACCGGGTGCGTGGCCACCACCGGCAGGCGCAGCCGCGCCGCAAGCTGCACCGCGGCAATGACGTGCGGCTCGTCTTCGGGACGGCCGGCGCGCTGCAGTTCGATGTAGAAGCGGTGCGGAAAAATCCCCGCCAGTTGCAGCGCCAGTTCGGCGGCGCGCTCGCCCTGCCCCTGCAGCAGCGGCTGGCCGAGCGGTCCGGCCTGCGCGCCCGACAGCGCGATCAGCCCGCCCGCCAGCTCCTGCACCCATTCCAGCTTGCAGGCCGCCTGCGACTGGCCGCGCGCCACGTTCTGCGTCCAGGCCCGCGCCAGCAGCTCGGACAGGTTCAGGTAACCCTCCATGTTCTGCACCAGCAGCACGATGCGGGTCAGCGCGCCGGGCTCCTTGCCCAGCCCGTCGATGAAGATTTCGGCGCCGATGACCGGCTTGACGCCCTTGCCCCGCCCCTGCTTGTAGAACTTGACCGCGCCGAACAGGTTGTTCAGGTCGGTGATGGCCAGTGCGGGCTGCTTGTCGGCAGCCGCGGCCTTGATGACTTCATCGATTCGGTTGGTGCCGTCGACGACGGAAAACTCGGTGTGCAGGCGCAGGTGAACAAACATCCGGCCATTGTAGAAAGCACCGCATCCACCATGTGAGTTAGCGATACGAATAGCCCCCCGGCTTGCCACTTCGTGTGCTTCGCCACCCCCCGAGGGGGAGGCTCGGTGCCTTGGGGCGGCCCGGCGGCACCTAGAATCCCGCCCCGTGCAAGAGATTTTGAATATCGCGGCCTACAAGTTCGTGGCCATCGACGACAGCCCCGCGCTGCGTGAAGACCTGCGCGCCCGCGCCCAGGCCCTGGACCTCATGGGCACCATCCTGCTGGCGCCGGAGGGTATCAACCTGTTTCTGGCGGGTTCGGCCGACGGCGTCCGGGCTTTCCTGGCCCATCTGCGCGCCGATGCCCGCTTCGCCGACCTCGAGGCCAAGGAGAGCTGGTCCGCATCGCAGCCGTTTCGCCGCATGCTGGTGAAGCTCAAGCGCGAGATCATCCGCATGGACCACCCGGCGATCCAGCCCGCCGCCGGCCGGGCACCCGGCGTGGACGCTCCCACCCTCAAACGCTGGCTCGACCAGGGCCATGACGACCAGGGCCGCGAAATCGCCCTGCTCGACACCCGCAACGGCTTCGAGGTCGACGAAGGCACCTTCGACGGCGCGATCGACTGGCGCATCACCAAGTTCACCGAATTCCCGCCCGCCCTGAAGGAGCACCGCGCCGACTTCGCCGGCAAGACCGTGGTGAGCTTCTGCACCGGCGGCATCCGCTGCGAGAAGGCGGCCATCCTGATGCGCGAGGAAGGCATCGAGAACGTGCTGCAGCTCGAAGGCGGCATCCTCAAATACTTCGAGCAGGTCGGCGGCGCGCACTACCACGGCGACTGCTTCGTGTTCGACGGCCGGCGCGCACTGGCGCCCGACCTGAGCGCCCGCGCGGCCGACGCCAGTGCACGCGCGGCGGAAGACACCGACCTGAACCTCGGCCTGAAGAACTGAACCACCGGCAGCTTTCAATGCGCATCCTCCTGGTCGAAGACGAACTGGACATGGCCTCCTGGCTGATCCGCGCATTGACCCAGAGCGGCTTCGTCGCCGACCACGCGCCCGACGCGCGCACCGCCGAAGCCTTCATGGCCGGCACCGAATACGACGCCATCGTGCTGGACCTGCGCCTGCCCGACAAGCACGGCCTGAGCGTGCTGGCCGACATGCGCAACGCCGACGACCGCACGCCGGTGCTGATCCTCACCGCGCAGGGCGCCCTGCAGGACCGCGTGCGCGGCCTGAACCTTGGCGCCGACGACTTCCTCTCCAAGCCTTTCGAGCTGGTCGAGCTGGAGGCGCGCCTGTCGGCGCTGGTGCGCCGCAGCCGCGGCAAGCAGCACCCGCGCCTGCAGTGCGCCTCGCTCTCCTACGACAGCCAGAGCCACGCCTTCACTCTGCGCGGCACGTTGCTGTCGCTCACGCCGCGCGAGCAGGCCGCGCTGACCGCCTTGCTGATGCGCAGCGGCTCGCCGGTCGGCAAGTCGCAGCTCTTCGCCAAGGTGTTCACCAACGACAGCACGGCCGGGCCGGACGCCATCGAAGTGGTGCTGCACCGTCTGCGGCGCAAGCTGGCCGACAGCGACGTGCGCATCGTCACCGTGCGCGGCCTGGGCTACATGCTCGAGGGCATTGCCGATGGATCCGCAGCCTCGGCCGCCAACCCCGTCGCCGGCGACTGAGCCGCAGCGCTTCGGCATCCGCACGCGGCTGCTGGCGCTGTTGCTGCCCGGGATGGTCACGCTGCTGGCGCTGGACAGCTGGAACGACTACCGCGCGCTGACCGACTCGCTGGTGGCCGCCTACGACCAGAGCCTGCTCGAGCCCGTGCAGGCGCTGGCCAACGGCATCGTGGTGGCGAGCGACGGCAGCGTGCGCGTGCAGGAGCCGTTCTCGATCCAGGCCATGTTCGAGTCGACGCACCTGCGCTACAAGTACCTGCACGTGGGCGTCCAGCGCATTCCCAAGGGCGGCACGCTCGATGTGAACTCGCCCGAATCCACGCTCATGGGCGTGCCCGGCCTGCCCCGGCCTGCGGCCCGCCCCGCCGACGGCGTGCCGGTGTTCTACGACGCGGTGCACGAGCAGCACCGCGTGCGCGTGGCCGCGCTGCGCCAGACGGTGTACGACCACGTCCACTCCGGCGTGGCCTACAGCGTGCTGATACAGGCGGCCGAAGGCATCGGGCCGCGCACCGAGGCCCAGTCGGAGTCGCTGCGCCAGGAGCTGCTGCGCGACACACGCATGGTGCTGGTGATGGCGCTGCTGGTGTGGCTGGGCGTGGCCTGGACCCTGCGCCCGCTGGAGCGCCTGCGCCGCTCGCTGCGCGAGCGTTCGCGCGACGACCTCAAGCCGCTCGACGCCAACGGCGTGCCCAAGGAAGTGGTGCCGCTGGTCGATGCGGTCAACCACCACATCGCGAGCCACCGGCGCATGGTGGAAGAGCAGTCGCAGTTCCTGGCCGACGCCTCGCACCA
>PJUC01000409.1_pt1 | contig 19070 bp, 17 predicted proteins | sample 1512161 | NCBI WGS metagenome assembly PJUC01 (sample SAMN08177676, study PRJNA422409) | Soil metagenome, whole genome shotgun sequencing project. | isolation source: Soil enriched on filter paper | place: USA: Madison | collected 2015-01-15
CTCAACGCGCCGAGCCGGCTGCGCTTCGACTTCCGCTCGCCGTCCGCGACGCCGTCCGAGGTCGTCGCGGAGATCGAGCAGCGCGTCAACGACCGCCTGCGCGACGACCTCGAGGTGACCGACTCGGTCATGCCGATCGACGAGGCGCGCGGCCGCGGCGCGATGGCGCTGTTCGGCGAGAAGTACGGCAACGAGGTGCGCGTCGTGAACATCGGCGACGGCTGGTCGCTCGAGCTGTGCGCGGGCACGCACGTCAAGCGGTCCGGCGAGCTCGGCCTCGTCACGCTGCTGTCCGAGTCGGCGATCGGGTCGGGCGTCCGTCGCGTCGACGCGCTCGTCGGCGCGGGTGCGTACGGCTACCAGGCGAAGGAGCGCGCGCTCGTGAGCCAGCTCTCCGGCCTGCTCGGCGCGCGTCCCGACGAGCTGTCGGAGCGCGTGTCGTCGCTGCTCGGCAAGCTCAAGGACTCGGAGAAGGAGCTCGCTGCGCTGCGCCAGGCGCAGGTCGTCGCGGCCGCGGGCAGCATCGCCGCGGGCGCGCAGGACGTCGACGGCACGCGCGTCGTGACCTACGACGCGGGGGAGGTGTCGGGCGACGACGTCCGCACCCTGGTGCTCGACGTGCGCTCGCGCCTCGGCGAGTCGGCCCCGGCGGTCGTCGCGGTCGGCGGCGTCACCAAGGGCCGCCCCGTGGTCGTCGTCGCGACCAACGCGGCCGCCCGTGCGGCGGGTGTGCGCGCGGGAGCGCTCGTGCGGACGGCGTCGGGCGTGCTCGGCGGCGGCGGCGGCGGCAAGGACGACCTCGCGCAGGGCGGCGGCACCGACGCGGCCCGGCTCGGCGAGGCCCTCGCGTCCGTCGTCGACGGCGTCCGGGCCTGACGTGCCGGTCGACGACGTCGTCCGGGGCGCCCGCCTCGCGGTCGACGTCGGCTCCGTCCGGGTCGGCCTCGCGGCCAGCGACCCGGACGGGATCGTCGCGACCCCGGTCGACACGCTCGCGCGGGACACCCCGGGCCGCAAGGAGCGACGGACGCCGACCGACGTGGCCCGGATCGTGGACGAGGTGCGTGAACGCGGTGCAGCGGTCGTGTACGTCGGACTGCCCCGCCACCTGTCGGGCGCCGAAGGTGCCGCATCCGCCGCCGCGCGCGCGTACGCTGTGGGACTGGCGCAGGCCGTCGCACCCGTCCCGGTGCGGCTGGTCGATGAGCGGATGAGCACGGTGACCGCGCATCAGGCGCTGCAGGCGTCCGGCCGATCCGGGCGCCGCCACCGGCAGGTCGTCGACCAGGCGGCCGCGGTGGTGATCCTGCAGTACGCGCTGGACGCGGAACGTGCGACGGGGCGGCGTCCCGGGGAACCGGTCGACGTCGATCGATCACAGCACGAGCGTCCGGCGCACGGGGAGACTGCGGGCGACGGACGAGCGACGGTGGAGTGACGCGTACGTGAGCAACCAGACCGAGTGGTGGGCGCCCGTGGAGCGAGGTGACCAGGTGGCCGAGCTCTTCGGCGGTGACCCCGACGCCCGGCAGCCCGCGCCCGAGTCCCGGCGTACCCGGCAGCGCGGCAAGGCGAAGGCGGAGCGTGAGCGCAAGCGCCGCCGGCGCCGGTCGCTCGGCGTGCTCCTCGTGGCTCTCGTCCTGGTGGCCGGCGCGGCGTACGTCGTGACCGAGCTCATGGGCGGGCTCTTCTCGGGCGACGGCCAGGAGCAGACGGTCCAGGACTACCCCGGACCGGGCCACCCGTCCGCCGAGGTGACGATCGCGCAGGGCGACACGGGCGGGGCGATCGGCCAGAAGCTCGTCGACGCCGGCGTGGTCGCGACCGTCAAGGCGTTCACGGCGGCCTGGGCAGCGGAGCCGCAGGCGGCGTCGATCCAGCCCGGCACGTACCGGCTGCTCCTCGAGATGCGCGCGTCCGACGCGGTGGCGGCGCTGCTCGACCCGGCGAGCCGGTCGAGCTTCCGCGTGACGATCCCCGAGGGCCTCAACGCCGAGCAGATCTACACCAAGATCAACGAGAAGACCGTGAGCATCACGGTCGAGGCCCTGCGGGCCGCGGCGGCCGACCCGGCGGCCATCGGCCTGCCCGCGGAGGCCGGCGGCAACGTCGAGGGGTGGCTCTTCCCGTCGACGTACGACCTTCCGCCGGATGCGACGGCGCAGAGCGTCCTCGCGATGATGACCGCGAAGACCGTCGAGGTCCTCAACGCGAAGGGCGTCCCCGCCGACCAGTGGGAGACGGTGCTGAACAAGGCCTCGCTCGTCGAGCGCGAGGCCCGTCTCGACGAGGACCGTCCCAAGGTCGCCCGCGCGATCCAGAACCGGCTCGACCGCGACATGATCCTGCAGATCGACGCGGCCGTCGCGTACGGCCTGGGGATCCCCGGGACGCAGCTCACCACGGAGATGACGCAGGACGCGTCCAACCCCTACAACACCTACCGGCACCCCGGGCTGCCGCCCACGCCGATCGCCTCGCCGGGGGAGACGTCGATCGACGCCGTCCTCAACCCGGAGCCGGGCGACTGGATCTTCTGGGTGACGGTCAACCTCGACACCGGCGAGACGCGGTTCGCCGAGACGAACGACGAGCACAACCAGAACCGCGAGCTGCTGCGGCAGTGGCAGGCGGAGCACGGGAGTGACTGACGGGCCGCTGCACCGGGCAGCGGTCCTCGGCCACCCCGTGGCGCACTCCCTGTCGCCCGTGCTGCACCGTGCCGCCTACGCGGCGCTCGGGCTCGACGACTGGGCGTACGACGCGATCGACGTCACGGAGGAGGAGCTCCCGGCGTTCGTGGCGTCGCTCGACGGGACGTGGGCCGGGCTCAGCCTGACGATGCCGCTCAAGCAGGCCGTCATCCCGCTGCTCGACCACGTCGAGCCGCTCGCCGAGGTGGTCGGCGCGGTGAACACCGTGCTGCTGAACGGGACCGGGTCGGGACGCATGCTCACGGGCGCGAACACCGACGTGCACGGTCTCGTCACCGCGCTCGGCGAAGGTCTCGGTGTCGGCGTCCGGGTGCGGACCGCCGCCGTGCTGGGCGCCGGGGCCACCGCCGCGTCGACGCTCGCCGCCCTCGCCCAGCTCGGCTGCACCACCCCCGTCGTGCACGTGCGGTCCGTCGCGCGGGCGGGCGGGCTCATGCGCGCCGCCCACCGCATGGGTGTCGAGCCCGTCTTCCGTTCGCTCGACGACGCCGCAGCCGTGATCGGGCGGGCGGACGTCGTCGTGTCGACGCTCCCGCCCCGGGCCGCCGACCCGATCGCCGCCGCCCTCGCCGGGACGCAGGCGCACGGCGTGCTCCTGGACGCCGCCTACGACCCGCGCCCCACCGCGCTGTCCGTCGCGTGGTCCGCCGCCGGGGGAGTGACGGTGCCGGGGGAGCGGATGCTCCTGCACCAGGCCGTCGAGCAGGTCCGCCTCATGACGGGCCGGCCTGGACCGGTCGAGGTCATGTCGGACGCGCTCGAGGCCCGCCTGGGGGTCGCCCCGCACGGGTGATCTGACGGCGCGACACCACGCGGAGTCCTCAGGACCGTGCCGTGTCGTGCCGATGAACCGGTCGAGAGGTCCTGCGCCGGGCGGGGCCGACCGGGAGGTATGTCGCGTGAAGCAGCTGGGCGAGATCCTGCTCGACGAGGGACTGGTCACCGAGGCGCAGCTGCTCATGGCGCTCGACGAGACCATGACGCGCGGCCAGTCGCTCGGTCGGACGCTCGTCGAGCTGGGCGTCCTCAACGAGGGGCAACTCGTCAAGGCGCTCGCGTCGCAGGTCGGCATGGAGTACGTCGACCTCGACGAGTACGCGGTCGACCGCGCCGCGGTGTCGCTCGTGCCCGGCGCCCTGTGCCGTCGCTACGTGGTGCTGCCGGTGTCGATCCAGGACGGCGCCATCGTCCTGGCCACCGCCGACCCCGGCAACGTCATGGCCGTCGACGACGTGCGCACGGTCGCGGGGATGCCGGTCATCCCCGTCATCGCGACGTACGAGAACCTCACGCGCGCGATCGACCGGTTCTGCCGCGCGGACGACGAGATGGACGACCTGTCGTCGGCCTTCGAGGAGGAGGCCGCCCCGGCGGAGGCGGACCTGTCGAAGATGGGGGACTTCGTCGACGACGACGCCCCGATCGTCCGCTACGTCAACCTGCTGGTGACGCAGGGGATCACCGACCGGGCCTCGGACATCCACATCGAGCCGACCGAGCACGACCTGCGGGTCCGGTACCGGATCGACGGCGTGCTGCACGAGGTGCAGCGGTCGCCGAAGCAGATCCAGGGCGGCGTCATCAGCCGCGTGAAGATCATGAGCGACATCGACATCGCGGAGAAGCGCAAGCCGCAGGACGGCCGCATGTCGGTCGTCCACAACGGCCGCAAGATCGACCTCCGCGTGGCGACGCTGCCCACCGTGTGGGGCGAGAAGATCGTTATGCGCATCCTGGACAACTCGACGGCGTCGCTCGACCTTCGCGACCTGTCGTTCCTCGAGCACAACTACGCCACGTACCAGGACTCGTACACCAAGCCCTACGGCATGATCCTCGTGACCGGCCCGACCGGTTCGGGGAAGTCGACGACGCTCTACGCGACGCTCAACGCGGTGTCGAAGCCGGAGATCAACGTCATCACCGTCGAGGACCCCGTCGAGTACCGCCTGGGCGGGATCAACCAGGTGCAGGTCAACCCCAAGGCCGGCCTGACGTTCGCCTCGGCGCTGCGCTCCATCCTGCGGTCAGACCCGGACGTCGTCCTGCTCGGTGAGATCCGTGACCACGAGACCGCGCAGATCGCCATCGAGGCCGCCCTCACCGGCCACCTCGTGCTCTCGACCCTGCACACCAACGACGCGCCTTCGGCCATCACGCGACTCACCGAGATGGGGATCGAGCCGTTCCTCGTCGGGTCGGCCCTCGACTGCGTGGTGGCACAGCGGCTCGCCCGCAAGCTCTGCACCAAGTGCCGTGAGCCGTACACGCCCACCCCAGAGGAGCTCGAGGCGGCGCGGTTCCCGTGGATGCCGGGGGAGCCGATCCCGGAGCTCATGCGGCCGGCGGGGTGCGTCGCCTGCTCGAAGACCGGGTACAAGGGACGAATCGCGCTGCACGAGGTCATGCGCGTGACCGAGGAGATCGAACGGCACGCCGTCGCGCACTCGTCCGCAGCAGAGATCAACGCGACCGCCACGAAGCAGGGGATGCTGACGCTCCGCGAGGACGGCTGGCAGAAGGTCGCGATGGGCCTCACGTCGATCGAGGAGATCCTGCGCGTCGTGGCGTGAGCGCGCCCGCCGTCCGCACTCCTGCACGTGTGGCCTGCGACGGGCCGCTCAAGTCGGGCGCACGACGGGCCGATGAAGGACCAGGTGCCGATGAGGCGCCGACCGAGGGTGTCGTGCGTACGACGGTGACCATGTGGAGGCAATGACGTGAGCGAGCCCTACCACCCGCCCGCCGGGGAGCCGACGCGGCCCTTGCCGCCCTATCGGCCGGTTGGCCCGCAGGCGGGCGATCCGACGACTCGTCCGCTCACGCAGGCGGCGTTCTCGCCGATCCCGTCGCAGAGCACCGCGCCGAGCCAGCCGGTCGCGGCCTACGCGCCGCCACCGGCGCCGGCCGTCACCACGGCTCCCGGCGCCGCCTACCAGTCCGGGCCGGTGCAGCCGGAGTTTGCCGCGACCGGCCGGGCCGGCGTGGCGCTGCCGCAGGCGTCAGCCGCTCCGGGAGGCCTGCCGGTCAGCGGTGGCCGTGCGTTCGTCCCCCAGCCGCAGGCGCACGCGCCGGCCGGTCCGTTGCCCGGAGCCCCGGGTCACGTACCGTCGCCCAGCAGCCCCGCCCCGCGTGCGGAGGCCGCTCGTGTCGTCCGCGACCGCCCCGTGCGTTCCGGGATGGGCCAGGAGCGGCACGACGACGACGTGGTCATCGACGACATCCTCAGCCGGATGGTCGCGCTCGGTGCCTCCGACGTCCACCTGACCTCTGGCGCACCGCCGTCGGTCCGTGTCTCCGGTTCGCTCCGCCCGCTGGAGGGTTTCGGCCCGATGCAGGCCGAGCCGCTCCGCCGTGTGCTCTACGGGATCCTCACGCAGAAGCAGCGCGAGACCTTCGAGGCGAACCTGGAGCTCGACCTCTCCTATGCCGTGCGGGCGCTCGCGCGGTTCCGGGTGAACATCTACCAGCAGCGCGAGTCCGTCGGCGCCGCGTTCCGCGTGATCCCGTACGAGATCAAGCCCCTCGAGGACCTCGGCGTGCCGCCCGTCGTCGGGACGTTCGCGGGGCTGCCCCGCGGCCTCGTGCTCGTCACGGGTCCGACGGGCTCGGGAAAGTCGACGACGCTCGCCTCGATCATCGACCTCGCGAACCGGACTCGCGAGGACCACATCATGACCGTCGAGGACCCCATCGAGTTCCTCCACCGGCACAAGAAGTCCCTCGTCAACCAGCGCGAGGTCGGCGCGGACACGCACTCGTTCGCGAACGCGCTCAAGCACGTCCTGCGGCAGGACCCCGACATCATCCTCGTCGGTGAGATGCGCGACCTGGAGACGATCTCCGTCGCGCTGACCGCCGCGGAGACCGGGCACCTCGTCTTCGCGACGCTGCACACGCAGGACGCAGCGCAGACCATCGACCGCGTCATCGACGTCTTCCCGTCGGGACAGCAGGCCCAGGTGCGCACGCAGCTCGCGGGTGCGATCCAGGGCGTGGTCTGCCAGACGCTCTGCAAGCGCGCTGACTCGCCGGGCCGGGCCGTCGCGACCGAGGTCCTCGTCGCGACACCCGCCATCCGGAACCTGATCCGTGAGGGCAAGACGCACCAGATCTACTCCGCGATGCAGGCGGGGGCTCAGCAGGGCATGCACACGATGGACCAGCACCTGGCCGACCTGGTCAAGTCCGGGAAGATCTCGTACGAGGTCGGCCTGGAGAAGTGCCACCACGTCGAGGACTTCAACCGGCTCGCCGGCCGGATGGGCGGCGTCTCGCAGGGGGCCGCAGGCCTGACGGCTGCCGGTGGCGCCGGCGCTTACGACGGAGGCTACTGATGGCGACCAAGACGTTCGAGTACGCGGTCCGTGACCGGACCGGCAAGCTGGTCAAGGGGCGCGTCGAGGCGAGCAACCAGGCGGCGGTCGCGAACCGGCTGCGCGAGATGGGCATGGCCGCCGTGTCGATCAACGAGGTCAGCACGGGCGGTCTCAACACCGAGATCAAGGTGCCGGGCCTCAGCGACAAGGTCTCGCTCAAGGACATCGCGGTCATGTCGCGCCAGCTCGCGACCATGATCAACTCGGGCCTGTCGCTGCTGCGTGCCCTGACGATCCTCGCCCAGCAGACCGAGTCGAAGGCGCTGGCGAAGGTTGTCGCCCAGGTGCGCAACGACGTCGAGACGGGCGTCGCGCTGTCGACCGCCCTCGGCCGGCACCCGCAGGTCTTCCCGCCGCTGATGATCAACATGGTCAAGGCGGGCGAGGTCGGCGGCTTCCTGGACCAGGTGCTCGTGTCGGTGGCGGGCAACTTCGAGTCCGAGCTCAAGCTGCGCGGCAAGGTGAAGAGCGCCATGACCTACCCGGTCGTGGTGTTCGTGATCGCGATCCTGGCCGTCGTCGGCATGCTGCTGTTCATCGTGCCCGTCTTCGAGAACATGTTCGCCTCGCTCGGTGGTGCGCTGCCGGCGCCGACGCAGTTCCTCGTGTTCCTGTCGGATGTGCTCCGCTACGCGATCGGCCCCATCGTGATCGCGATCGTCGTCTTCGCGATCTGGTGGTCGCGGCACAAGAACGACCGCGCGCTGCGCGAGAAGGTCGACCCGTTCAAGCTCAAGCTGCCCGTGTTCGGGAACCTGTTCAAGAAGATCGCGATCGCCCGCTTCACGCGGAACTTCGGCGCGATGCTGCATGCCGGTGTCCCGCTGCTCCAGGCGCTCGACATCGTGGGGGAGACCAGCGGCAACGTCGTCGTCGAACGTGCGACGAAGGCCGTCCAGGAGTCGGTGCGCACCGGCCAGTCGCTCGCGGGGCCGCTCACCGAGCACCCGATCTTCCCGCCGATGGTCGTGCAGATGATGGCCGTCGGCGAGGACACGGGCGCGCTCGACACGATGCTCGGCAAGGTCGCGGACTTCTACGACCAGGAGGTCGAGGCCACCACGGAGCAGCTCACGAGCCTCATCGAGCCGCTCATGATCGTGGTCCTCGGCTCGCTCATCGGCGGCATGATCATCGCGCTCTACATGCCGATCTTCTCGATCTTCGAACTGGTCCAGTGACGGCGCGCGTCGACCGGGAGGCCGGCTTCTCGCTCGTCGAGCTCCTCGTCGTGATCGCGATCGTCGGCATCCTCGCCGCGATCGCCGTCCCCGTCCTGATCGGGCAGCAGGCTCGCGCCCACGACGCGCGGGTCAAGTCCGAGGTCCGGTCGGTCGCTGTCGTGGTCGAGGGTGCGGTTGACGGCGACGGGTCGTTCGACGAGGAGAAGGTGCGCGACGACGTCCGGGTGAGCCCGGGCACGGTGATCGAGGTGGCTGCCGACGGCGAGCTGTGGTGCGTGCGCGGCTGGCACGACGGCGCCGTCGACAGCCAGCGGTGGGTGCTCGACGCGTCGGGCCTCGCCGTCGACGAGACGCGCTGCACCGCTCCCGCTGAGCTCGTCCTTCCCTGAGCCCCTGCGCCGACGGGGTACGTGGGCGGTTCGCGTGTCGGTCGGCGCTTCGTCCCATGCATTGCGTCGCGCCCGGACGTGTCCTCGGCCAGGCGGTTCGTCCGCTCGGGTGATTCGCGGCTCGGATCGTCAAGGCCTCGCCCGCTCGTCCCGAAGTACGCAGCGGGACGGCCGCCGGCCGGCACCACTGACCAGTTGGACCTGACTCTGGAACGGGGACGGGCATGATCGCTCGCATCAGCAAGGCTCTCAACGAGAAGGACAAGGAGCAGGGCTTCACGCTCATCGAGCTCCTCGTCGTCATCATCATCATCGGCATCCTCGCGGCCATCGCGATCCCGGTCTTCCTGAACCAGCGGAAGAGCGCGGTCGACGCCTCGATGAAGTCGGACCTGCGCACGGTCGCCACCGCGATGGAGACCTACCTCACGTCGAACAACTCGTACCCCGACACCGCGGCCGAGCTCGGCACCGTCGCGATCTCCGACGGCAACGTGCTCACGGTCGTCGCGGACGCCGACAGCTACACGATCCACGCGACGCGCGAGACGGACGCTCAGCCGGGAAGCCTCGGCACGGGTCAGGCGTGGGTCTACAACAGCGAGGCCGGCGGCCTCCAGTCGGAGAAGGGTGCCACCGCCACCGGCGGGTTCGCGGTCTCCTCGGCGGCTCCCGCCGAGGGCGGCGAGGGCTGACGCAGCCTCCGTACGCACCGCGGTCGCCGGGGAGGGGCACGTCCACTCCCCGGCGGCCGCTCCGCTGTCACCCACGAGCGAGGAGGACGACGTGATCCGCCCCAGCACCGCAGCACGCGCCGACGACAGCGGGTTCACGCTGGTCGAAGTGGTCGCCGCCCTCGCCGTCATGGCCGTCATCTCGACGGCCGCCCTCTACTTCTTCGTGAACGGCACCCGCACCGTCACGCACCAGAGCCGCAGCCAGGCCGCCGTCACCGTCGCGTCCGAGTCGATGGAGCAGGCGTTCGCCGTGAGCGCGAAGCCGGTGACGAAGAGCGGCACGACGTTCTCGGGGCTGCTGGTCGACCGGACGCAGAGCGAGGTGGACGCCGCGTGGAACGCCGCCACCGCGGCGGGCCTCGAGGGCCTCGACCAGTCGTACCCGGCCTGGGACCCGCACCCGACGTCCGGCGGTGACCCCGCCGTCGACCTCACGCGGACGACGACCCTCGACGGCGTCGCCTACACGTCCGACATCCTCATCGGCACCTGCTACCGCGTGACCACGAGCACCAACCCGGAGGACTGCACGCGCGTCGCGGGGCAGGTCAACGACCCGGGCGTCGCACCGGCGGGCCGCGCCCAGCTGCTGCGCGTCATGGTGCTCGTGTCCTGGCCGGACACCGCGGGCGTGTGCGACGGCACGTGCACGTACCAGGCGCAGTCGCTCGTCGACCCCAACTCCGACATCGTGTGGAACAACACGACGCGTCCGATCGCGATGGACGACCAGTCGTCGGTCGAGGTCGGCGCCTGGGTCGACATCGCGGTCCTGCTCAACGACGTGCTCGGACCGGTGACGTCCGACCCGGTCGTCAACGTCACCGCCCCGTCGATGGGCAGCGTCAGCCGCCCCCGCGTGGGCGAGCTGCGCTACACCGCGCCGGCCAACGCGTCGGGACTCGTGACGTTCACCTACCAGCTCAAGGACCAGGCGGGGCACATGTCCGACCCCGCCACGGTCAGCGTCAGGGTCACCGGCAAGGCGTTGCCGGACACCGCCACCGCTGTGCGACGGGTGTCCGTGAGCCTGCCCGTGACCAGCAACGACCTCGGGTCGCCCACGAGCGTGGTCATCGACACCCCGCCGACCGGTGCCACGGCCACGCCGAACCCCGACGGGCGGACCGTGCAGTTCTACGCGAACAACGTGGGCACGTACACGTTCCGCTACCACTTCAACGACGGGAAGTCGGACAGCACGCAGGCCGAGGTCACGGTCGTCGTCACGAACTACCCCGCACCGCTCGTCGCCGACTTCACCGCGATCGTCCCCGCGACGCTCGTGACGACCGACGTCGACCTCAACATGCTCGGCAGCACGCTCAACCCGCCGGGGTACCTGTTCGAGGTGATGTCGATGAACATCAACCAGGGCCAGCTGAAGATCGACGGCCCGAGCGGTGTCCGCAACGTCAACATGAGCAACTACAAGCGGGGGACGAGGTTCCTGTACGCGCCCCAGACGAACGTGCTCGGGACGTGGACGTTCACCTACCGCGTGCTCGACCCGGAAGGCGGGCAGCCGTCAGCGGTCAAGACGGTGACGATCCGGATCGTCCCGGTCGCCGTGGACTTCACCGTCAATCTCCAGGGCAACAGGTCGTCCGAGCAGCGCATCGACCTGAAGAACGTCGCGGGGATCGCCCCGACGAACTTCGGCGGCACGGTCAAGCTCGTCGACGCCGCGTTCCCGTCCTGCGTCACGAACCCCGGAAACCAGGAGTACCAGAACGGCCTGATCAAGGTCCGGACCCAGGGCATCACCAACAAGACCTGCACGATGGCGTACCAGCTCGTGTCGCCGACGGACCCGCTGACGGTGTCCGACGTCAAGACGATCACGCTCGTGGTGGGGAAGTGAGGTCCGCCCTCGACCCCCGTCGGGCCGGCGCGGACGACGGGATGACGCTCGTCGAGCTGCTCGTCTCCATGGCGATCTTCACGATCCTCGTCAGCGTCGTCATGGGCGGCGTGGTCATCATGAGCCGCAACACGGTGCGCACCGACATGACGGTGGCGGCGAGCGACGGGGTGCGAACCGCGTTCCAGCGCATGGACCGGCAGGTGCGGTACGCCGAGGCGATCAACTTCCCCGGGGCGGGCGCCGACGGACGGCGCTACGTCGAGTTCCGCGTGGGCGCCACCGTCTCCGCGAACGGGAAGGCCATGTGCACGCAGTGGCGGTGGGACCCGACGACGGGGCGCGTGGAGCGCCGGTCGTGGGAGGACAAGCCCAGCCCGGCCATCCCCGGGTTCAGCACGATCGTCAGCGACGTGCAGGCGCCCCTGAGCGGCGGCACGGACCCGTACCCGTTCCGGATGGTGAAGGCCACCGACGCCAACCCGAGGCAGCGGCTCGTGATGCGCCTGCGCGTGGGTGACCCCTCGTTCACGCGCACCGTCGAGTCCGAGTCGGAGTTCGTGGCGCGCAACAGCTCGAAGAACTCGCTCACCAACAACGACAGCGTGAGCGCCGGAGTGAGCGACATCCCGGTGTGCATGGCAGGAGGACGACCGTGAGGTGGATCCGCACCCGACTCGACGAGGCCCGTCGCGACGGGCAGGAGTCAGGCGTCGCGATGCTGAGCGCGATCATGGTGATCCTCATCATGACGACGCTGAGCGTGCTGGTGCTCGGGCTCGTGCTCTCGCAGACGATGCCGACCCAGTTCGCCCGGAAGAACACGCAGACGATCTACGCCGCGGAGGCCGGGATCGAGACGGCGCTCGGCGCCCTGCGGACGGCCCAGGGCAGCCCCGACTTCGTGGGTGCGGTCTACGGTGACATCCGCAAGCTGCCGTGCACCATGGCGGGCACGGTCGCGGCGCCCGGTGGTGAGCTCGCCTACTCGGTCACCGTCCGCTACTACCGGGACAACCCGGCGGGCCAGAACGAGACGTGGCTCAACTCGAAGAAGCTCGCGTGCGTGCCGGGTAACGGCACGACGCTGCAGCCGTTGTTCGCGTACATCACGTCGACCGGTGACGCGCCCTCGGGCAGCGCCGTCGCGGACGACGAGGGCGTGCGCACGATGTCGAGCATCTACCGCTTCAACACGACGAGCACCAACGTGATCGGCGGGCGCATCTACAGCTACGAGACGAAGTACTGCCTGCGTGCCGACGGCACGACCGCGGGCTCGTCGGTCAGCTACGTCGACGTCGCCTCGTGCGGTGTCGACGACGACCGCGAGCTGTGGGTCTGGGACACCGACTACCGCATCAAGCTCGCCCTCTCGACGCTGCCGGGCTCCGGCCCGCCGCTGTGCATCACGGGTCCGTCGACGAACACGAGCACGGTGACGCTCGCGCGGCTGCAGACCTGCGCCGCGACGACCGGCACGTCGCGCTGGAACCAGCTGTGGAGCTGGGAGGCCGGGGCGCGGTGGAAGGGCGAGAACACCGACATCACCAACTACGGGTCCTTCTGCCTGCGTGCCCAGACCGACTCCGGGACGAGCCCCAAGAACAGCAAGCTCTACACGGGCGCGTGCGCGGACAAGGCGGAGTGGGGCTCGTTCAACCCCGACCCCGCGGTGGGTGCCGGCGCAGCAGGCCCGAGCACGAGCCAGGTCGTGAACTTCCTCGAGTTCGGCCGGTGCTTCGACGTGACGTGGGCGGCAGTGACCCACCCGCACATGATCATCTACCCCTGCAAGCAGGACCCGTCGGGCGGCAGCAAGCTCGACTGGAACCACAAGTGGTTCTACACCGAGCCGACCGGTGGCAACGGCTCGGTCGAGACGACCATCTACGTGCGGCGCAACAACAGCGACGGCGACAAGTGGTGCCTCAAGGCCTCGAGCACGACGACCTACCCGACGCTCGCGACGTGCAACGCTTCCGACCCGCAGCAGAAGTGGATCCGCGCCGCGGACACCGGCAACTACCAGACGAGCTACACGTTCGTGCCCAAGTCCAACCCCACCCGCTGCATCGGGCTCGGGGACAAGTTCGAGGGCGCCTGGTCGAAGATGGTGCTGACCGACTGCACGGGCGGGCTCGACCAGAAGTGGAACGCGCCGCCGGAGAACGTCAGCGCCTCCGTGGGCAACTACCTCGAGAGCCGGGGCGGATGAGGCAGGCTCGGTCATCGTGACCCCACTGCTCGTCGTCCTGGTCGGCCTGCTCGGACTGCTCGTCGGCTCGTTCCTCAACGTCGTCGTCTGGCGGGTGCCCCGCGGCGAGTCGGTCGTCAGCCCTCCGAGTGCGTGCCCGTCGTGCGGGCACCGCATCCGGCCCTGGGACAACGTGCCCGTCGTGTCGTGGCTGGTGCTGCGGGGGCGGTGCCGGGACTGCCGGTCGGCGATCAGCGTGCGCTACCCGCTCGTCGAGGCCCTGACGGGCGTCCTGTTCGCGCTGGCGGCGTGGTGGCTGGGGCCGGTGTGGGCGCTGCCGGCGTTCCTGTACCTGGCGGCCGTGTCCGTCGCGCTCTGCCTCATCGACCTCGACGTCCACCGGTTGCCGGACGCGATCGTGCTGCCGTCGTACGTCGTGGGCCTCGTGCTGCTCGGGCTCGCCAGCTGGAACCCGGGGGGGTCGAGCGACTGGGCGGCGTTGCTCCGCGGCGCGACCGGTGCCGCCGCGATGTTCACGTTCTACTTCGTCCTCGTCGTGATCCGGCCCGGCGGGATGGGCTTCGGCGACGTCAAGCTCGCCGGCGTGCTGGGCCTCTACCTCGGATGGGTCGGCTGGTCGAGCCTCGTCGTCGGCTGGTTCGCCGCCTTCGTGCTCGGTGGCGTCTTCGGCAGCCTCCTGATGCTCGCGCGGCGCGCGGGCCGCAAGACTGCCATCCCGTTCGGCCCGTGGATGCTGCTCGGTGCGGCGGTCGGCCTCGTGGTCGGCCCCCAGCTCGCCGACGCGTACCTCGGCCTGATGTAGCGCGCGGAGGTCTCTCCAGACGCCTCAAGCGTCGACCCCGCGGTGCCGATAGAAGCCCCGTAGGCAGCACCTCTGCGGAAGGACGACCTGTGGCGTCAACGCGTGTCATCGGCCTCGACATCGGCACCACAGCGGTGCGCGCTGCCGAGGTGGAGTTCGGTTCCGGCGGTCCCGCCGCGACGCCGAGCCCGACCCTCCTGCGTGCGGGCACCGTGCCTCTCCCGCCGGGTGCGGTGCGGGACGGTGAAGCGGTCGACCCCGGTGTGGTGTCCCACGCCCTCAAGCAGCTGTGGTCGACCGCAGGCTTCTCGTCGAAAGACGTCGTCATCGGCGTCGGCAACCAGCGCGTGGTCGTGCGCGAGCTCGACCTGCCGTGGATGCCGCTGTCGCAGCTCAAGGCCTCGCTGCCCTTCCAGGTCCAGGAGCTGCTGCCCGTGGCCTCGTCGGACGCGCTGCTCGACTACTACCCCACGGGGGAGTCGGCGGGCCCGGAAGGGCGCCAGGTGCACGGCATGCTGGTCGCGGCCCAGCGCGACACGGTCGCCGCCAACGTGCTCGCCGTCGAGGGAGCGGGCCTGCGGCCCGTGATGGTGGACCTCAACGCGTTCGCCCTCCTGCGTGCGCTCGCGCGTGGTGACCTCGCCCAGCGGGTCGTCGCGTTCGTCGACATCGGTGCGCGCGTCACCAACGTCGTGATCGCCGACTCCGGGTCCCCGCGCCTCGTGCGCATGCTGCCCTCGGGCGGCCAGAACGCCACCGACGCCGTCGCGTCGGCGATGTCCATGTCCCAGCCCGAGGCCGACGCGCTCAAGCGGGAGATCGGCCTCGGGTTCGCTCCGCAGGCCGGCTTCGAGGCCGCGGCCGAGGCGGTCATGAACGCGACCCGGATCCTGGCCGAGTCGGTCCGCAACACGTTCGTGTACTACTCGTCGAACAACCCGGGCCGGGGCATCGAGGCCGTCGTCCTCACCGGCGGTGGAGCCCACCTGGCCGGCCTGGGGCAGTTCATGTCGAGCTCGACCCGCCTGCCCGTCCTCCTCGGGGACCCGCTGGCGAACTTCAGGTTCGGGAAGAACGTCGATCGCGCCGCGCTCGCCGGCGCCGAGCCCCTGGTCGCCCTCCCGGTCGGCCTCGCTTACGGAGTGGCCGCATGAGTGCCCTGCTGGACCGCGCCCCGTCGCGGCAGAAGAAGTCGGCAGCACCGACCCCCGTGGGTCTCCCGCAGGTCAACCTGCTCCCGCCCGAGGTCCGCGCCGCCCGGTCGTTGTCGGTCGTCAAGCGCTGGCTCGCGATGGCCGTCGTGCTCGTGGTCGCCCTGATCGCGCTCGTCTACGTCTTCGCGCTCATCGTCCGGGGTCAGGCCGACGAGCGACTCGCGGCCGCGGAGCACCGCACGACGACGCTGCTCGTCAAGGAGCGCGAGTACGCCGAGGTGCCCCAGGTGCTCGGCGCGATCGAGCGGACCAAGAGTGCTCGGCTCGTCGCGACCTCGACCGAGGTCCTGTGGCGGCCGTACCTGGACGCGGTCGTCGCCGTCATGCCGACCGACGTCCGCGTCGTCTCGTTCGCGGCGACGGGCCTGTCGCCGAGCGACGGCGTCGGCTTCGCGCCCGCAAGCCCCCTCGACTCGCCCAGTGTCGGTTCGCTGACGTTCGAGGCCCAGTCCAAGACCCTGCCGGACACGAGCGCGATGCTCGACGCGCTGGTGACGGTCCCCGGTCTGCAGGACGCGTGGGCGTCCGCGCTGGCCGTGACCGAGGTCGAGGGCGTCACGTACTACACCGTCTCGATCTCGGTGCAGATGTCGGACGCGACGCTCGCCCAGCGGTTCGTGCCCACGGAGGAGAACTGACATGCGGTCCTCGAAGGCGTCCCCCTGGGTGATCGGCACCGCGGTCCTCGTCGCCGCGCTGCTCGCCGCGTCGTGGTTCCTGCTGGTCTCACCGGCGTTCGCCCAGGCGGCGGAGACCAACACCACGGCCGAGCAGGTCGAGGCCGACAACGCGCTGCGCGAGCAGCGGATCTCGATCCTGGCGGAGCAGTTCGCCAACATCGAGACGTACCGGAGCGAGCTCGCCACGCTGCGGGCGTCGGTGCCCACCGACGACGACCTAGCCGCCTACCTGCGAGAGCTCACGGCGGCCGCCGAGGCGCACGCCGTCACGCTGCTGTCCGTGACGCCGTCGACGCCGGCCGCGTTCGTGGTGGCAGCCCCGGAGCCGGCCGCAACGCCGGCAGCCGAGGGTGCGACGGGCGCGGCGGACGACGCGGCGGCCACCCAGCCTGCGGCGACGGCCCCGTCGGCCGTCGCGGACGGTACGGTGTCGATCCCCCTCACGCTCTCCGTCGTCGGAACCTTCGACAACGTGCGGGCGTTCCTGGCGACGCTCCAGACGGGCACCCAGCGGCTGCTGGTCGTGGAGTCGGTCTCGGGCGCGTCGCAGCCCGACGCAGCGGCGGGCGGCGGACGGCCCGCCACCACGCTCGGTGACCTGGAGATCATGGTGTCGGGCGCTCTCTTCGTGCTCCCCGACGACGCCACGACCGTCCCGGCGCCGACCGAGGAGGCGCCGGAAGTCCCGCTCCCGGCGGCGCCCGAGGGCAAGAACCCGCTCGTCCCGCTCGGCTGAGCCGACCTCGAGCGGCGGTGGCGCCCTGGGCGCCACCGCCGCTCGTCCACGTCACGGGCGCGGTCCCGAACGCCGAACAGCACGTGGGAGGATCACGACCATGCTGCGTTGGTTGACGTCCGGTGAGTCCCACGGCCCCGCGCTCGTCGGCATCCTCGAAGGGCTCCCGGCGGACGTCGAGGTGCAGTCCTCCGACATCCAGGCCGCGTTGGCGCGCCGCCGGCTGGGGTACGGGCGAGGTGCCCGGATGAAGTTCGAGCAGGACGAGGTCCGCCTCCTCGGCGGTGTCCGCCACGGCCGCTCGCAGGGCGGGCCGGTCGCGATCGAGATCGGCAACACCGAGTGGCCCAAGTGGGTCGAGGTCATGTCGGCGGACCCGGTCGACGACCCGGAGGTCCTCAACCGGGCTCGCAACGCCCCTCTGACGCGTCCGCGCCCGGGGCACGCGGACCTCGTGGGCATGCGCAAGTACGGCTTCGACGACGCGCGTCCGGTGCTGGAGCGTGCGAGCGCCCGCGAGACGGCGACGCGTGTCGCGCTCGGCACGGTCGCGGCAGCGTTCCTCGAGCAGGCGGCGGGCGTGCGGCTGGTGTCGCACGTCGTCGCGATCGGGCCGGTCGCCGCGCCCGAGGACGGTGACCTGCCGACGCCGGCCGACGTCGCCGCGCTGGACGCGGACCCGGTGCGCTGCTTCGACGCGGAGACGTCGGCGGCGATGGTCGCGGAGATCGACCAGTGCCACAAGGACGGAGACACGCTCGGCGGGGTCGTCGAGGTGCTGGTCTACGGGCTGCCGTCGGGGCTCGGGTCGTACGTGCACGCGGACCGCCGGCTCGACGCGCGGCTCGCGGGGGTGCTCATGGGCATCCAGGCGATCAAGGGTGTCGAGGTCGGAGACGGGTTCCGCACGGCGGCCCGCCGCGGGTCTGTGGCGCACGACGAGATCGAGCGGGACGCGTCGGGCCGGATCGTGCGGCGCACGAACCGTGCGGGTGGCGTCGAGGGCGGGATGACGAACGGCGAGGTGCTGCGCGTGCGTGCGGCGATGAAGCCGATCTCGACGGTGCCGCGTGCGCTCGCCACGGTGGACACGGCGACGGGTGAGGCGGCGAAGGCGCAGCACCAGCGCTCCGACGTGTGCGCGGTGCCGCCGGCGGCCGTGGTCGCGGAGGCGATGGTCGCGCTGGTCGTGGCCGACGCGCTGCTGGAGAAGACGGGCGGCGACTCGGTCGCCGAGGTGCGGCGGAACCTCGACGCGTACGTCGCGTCGATCCCGTCGCTGCTGTCCTGACGACCGTGGGGGACGTGGACGTGACGGGCGACGGGTCGTCGGGCCCGCGCGTCGTGCTCGTCGGCCCGCCCGGGTCGGGCAAGTCGACGGTCGCGCACGCGCTGGGGGAGCGCTGGCAGCTGCGGGTCCGGGACACGGACGCCGACGTGGAGCGGACCGCGGGCAAGCCGATCGCGGAGATCTTCGTCGACGACGGCGAGCCGCACTTCCGGGAGCTGGAGCACGAGGCCGTGCGCACGGCCCTGGTCGAGCACGACGGCGTGCTGGCGCTCGGTGGCGGCGCGGTGCTGCACGCCGACACGCAGGAGGCGCTGGCGCGCTACCGCGAGCAGGGCGGTGTCGTGGTGTTCCTCGACGTGTCGCTCGCGCACGCGGCGCCCCGGGTGGGCTTCAACCAGTCGCGGCCGCTGCTGCTCGGGAACCCTCGGGCCCGGTGGCAGGCGCTCATGGAGGAGCGCAGGCCGGTGTACGAGCGGGTCGCGAGCGTGCGCGTGCTGACGGACGGGTTGCGGCCGTCGGACGTGGCCGTGCAGGTCGAGGAGGCGCTGGCGGCGCTGCGGGTCGCCGACGGCGCGGTGTCGAGGGAGGACGAGGCATGAGCACGACGACGGTGCACGTGGCGGGGGAGCAGCCCTACGACGTGGTCATCGGCCGGCACCTCCTGGGTGCCCTGCCGGGCCTGCTGGGCGAGGGGGTGCGGCGGGTGCTCGTCGTGCACCCGGCGGCGCTGGCGACGTCCGCGGAGGCGGTCCGTGAGGACCTGCTGACGCACGGCTTCGAGGCGTTCGCGGCGCAGGTGCCGGACGCGGAGGAGGCGAAGACGGCGCAGGTCGCGGCGTTCCTGTGGGGCGTGCTGGGGCAG
>PJUC01000410.1_pt1 | contig 18856 bp, 17 predicted proteins | sample 1512161 | NCBI WGS metagenome assembly PJUC01 (sample SAMN08177676, study PRJNA422409) | Soil metagenome, whole genome shotgun sequencing project. | isolation source: Soil enriched on filter paper | place: USA: Madison | collected 2015-01-15
ACGAGCCACAGCTGCGGCAGGCGTGCAATGCGCCCAGCCGCCAGCAGGTCGCGAAAGCCCGCGTAGATGCCCCAGGCCAGGTCGCCCCGTGCGGTGGGAATGACGATGTGATCGGGCAGGGCGCCTTCGGTCACGCATTCGAGGGCGATGGGCTTGTAGCCCTCGATCGCCAGCGGTGCGCTGCCCAGCGCGGGCAACCGGTAGTTGGTCAGCGCGAAGTAGCCCGGGTGCTGCGAACGCTCGCGCACGAAGGCCCAGCGGCCCGCGTTGTCGGCGAACACGTAGCGCCGCGCGCCCAGCGCATCGAGTTGGCGCGCGTAGGTGGCGGGCAAGCCCTCGTAGGTGGCGACCTCGCAGCCCAGGCCCGCGGCCCAGGCATAGTGCGCAGCCGACACGGCCGCGTTGCCTGACGAGGCCAGCACCAGCGTGTGCGCATCGAAGTCGAAGGCCTGCGCCACCCCCACCGCGGTCATGCGGTCCTTGTGAGAACCGGTCGGATTGCACGACTCGTCCTTGAGCGCCAGGCCCGCGACGCCGAATTGCCTTGCCAGTTCAGGCATCTCCTGCAGCGGCGTGTTGCCCTCGCCCAGCGTGAAGCCCTGCCCATAGGGCATGGGCAGGGTATCGGCCGGGCCGTCGGGCAGGTAGCTGGCGCGCAGCGCGACGTGAACGCCCTCGCGCTTGCAGGCCGGGCAGCCGTCGTGCGTCAGCGTGACCGGGTAGAGCGCGTCGCATCGCAGGCACTGCAGGCCACGCAGGCGTGGGTTGCGCAGGGGCTTGGGGGTGCGGTCCCGGACCATGCCCGGCGAAGCGCCCGAATGAGGGGCCGAAGGATCCGCTGGCGGTGCTGCGAACTTGAAGTCCAGAACTGGCGATGTCGTCACGAGCGTCTTGCGTTGTAGGTTGTGCCCAAATCTTATGCAATCAGAAATAAAATTACGCAGCCCCAGATACTCAACCGATAACAAAACTTATCGATGCGCTTCGCCGAAATCGAGACTTTCCGGGCCCTGATGCGCGGCGGTTCCACGCGCAAGGCGGCCGCCCTGCTGCAGCTGACGCAGCCCGCCATCAGCCAGTCGCTCAAGCGTCTCGAAGCACAGGCGGGCATGCTGCTTTTCGAGCGAACGGGCGGCCGGCTGGTGCCCACGCCCGAGGCGCGCGCCCTGTGGATCGAGGTCGAACGGGTGTTCATCGGCATGGACGCCATCGAGCACCGGGTGCGCAGCCTGCGCGACTTCGGCGTGAGCCAGCTCGAGCTGAGCTGCTTCCCGGCCTACGGCCTGGGCTTCATGCCGCGCGCACTGGCACGGCTGAAGGCGCACCGCGGCGCAAGCCCCTGGCCGCAGGTGTCGCTGCAGGTGCTGAGCTCCAAGGACGTGCGCGACCGCGTGGCCATGGGCATATCCGACTTCGGCCTGATGGCCGACGAGTTGTCTCTCGAGGGCATCGACCATTCGACATTCGCGCGCTTTCCCGGCGTGGTGGTGATGCCGCCGGACCACGCGCTCGCGCGCTTCAAGACCATCAAGCCGGAGCAACTGGCCGAAGCGCCCTTCATCGCGCTGAACCCGGAAGACCCTTCGCACCAGCGGCTCGAGGCCGCATTGGCGCCCCACGGGGTGGCGCTGCGCGTGCTGGTGCAGACGCCCTACGCGGCAAGCGTGTGCGAAATGGCCCTGCGCGGCCTGGGGGTGGGCATGGTCAACCCGATCACCGCGCTCGACTATGCGGAGCACGGCCTGGTGGTGCGCAAGTTCTCGGTCGACGTGTACTTCACCTGCCTGCTGGCCATGCCCGCGGGCAAGGTGCTGTCGGCCACCGCGCGCGACTTCATCTCGCTGATGCGCCAGCAACTGGCCGAAGACGAAAAGCGGATCCTGCGCTACCTGCGCTGAGGGCGCTTCACTTCCAGGTGAACTCGTGGTTGAGCCCGACCACGAAGCCGCGCACGCCCTGCGAGCCGGTGCGCGAGGTGCTCACGTCCACGCTGATGAGCGGCGTGAGGCTGAAGCGCCCGCCGATGCGCGAGGTCCACTCGCCCGCCGCGCGGTTGCGCTCCGCGATGAGCGACACGGTGTCGTTCAGAGCCCATTCGACGGCGGCGCCGCCGCGGGGTGTGCGAACGCCGGTGCCCGGCGCCCAGTCGGCACCCAGGTTCACATGCACCTGCAGGCTGCTGGCGGGCCGCCAGGTCATCGGCACGACGAACTGCCCGCCGGTGCGGCCGCCGCGCTTCAGGTCGGAAACGGTGCTCGCGGACAAGGCCGCGCTGAACGGCGCGTCCGGCGCCTGTCCGAGGAAGTTCCATTTGAGCTGCAGGCCCCCGGTGAGCGAATGCACGCCCGCCACCGAACTGCGGTCGAAGTTCAGGCCCAGTTCGACCGGTCCGACCCGGCAGGCCGGCCCGAAGTGAAAGCCCGTGACCGGCTCCGCGCCGGCGCGGCCCCACCAGGTTTCGTATTGGCATTGGCCCGGGTCGAGCATGCCTGCGTCGTCGACATCGAAATGCCCGGACGCCTGCGCGCCCAGGCTCGCGAATGCGAGGCAGGAAGCGGCAAGCGTTGCGCCGCGGTGCGGCGGTGGAGTCGTGGTTCTTTGCCTGTTGTTCTTCATGGAGCGCATGCCTGTGGCCCTCGAACCATTCTAGGGACGCCGAAAGTCGACGCCATGACGCGGCGCAACCGGCCCCGCCGAAGCGCTCAGATCTCGAACTGCGGCTGCAGCTCCCGGATGCGCTTGATGGCCACGCCCGCGGCGGCCGTGCGCGTCTCGACGCCGAGCTTCACGTACACCCGCTCCAGGTGCTTCTTGGCGGTGGCCGGGCTGCTGCCCAGGATTTCGCCGATGTCCTTGTTGGTCTTGCCCTTGACCACCCAGTAGAGCACCTCGGCCTCGCGCGCCGTGAGCTTCAGGCTCAGGCTCATGGCCTCGATCACGCCGGTGCCGGACACCTCCCGCATGATGATCATCCACTCGTCGCCGTCGTCGTCGCTGCCGGTCTGCTGGTGCAGCCGCAGCGTGAGGCTGCCGGCGCCCTGCGCAATGGACAGCGGCGGCGGCTCGATGCCGCGCTGCCGCGCATCGGGCGCATGCTTGCGCAGCCACTCGAGCACGGCGGGCGGCGTCTCCGGCGCGCGGGTCTCGCAGTAGCGCTCCAGCAGGTCGCGCGCCAGCGCCGTCTGCCAGATCAACCGGCCCTCCGGCAGCCTCACCGTGATGCTGGCGTAGCCGAAGGCGTCGAGCGCATTGCGCGCCTGGCCGGCCTGCTGCGCGTCCTGCCGGGCGCGGCGCGCGCCCTGCAGATGCACGTTCATGCGCGCCAGCACCTCCTTCGGCTTGATGGGCTTGGTGACGTAGTCGACACCGCCCGCCTCCAGCGCGGCCACCAGGTGCTCGGTCTCGGTCAGGCCCGTCATGAACACGATAGGAATGTGCGCCGTGGCTGCATCGGCCTTGAGCCGGCGCGCGACCTCGAAACCGTCGATGCCCGGCATCATCGCGTCGAGCAGCACGATGTCGGGCCGGGCCTGCGCGGCGCGCTGCAGGGCCTGCTCGCCGTTGGTGGCGATCAGCACCGTGTAGCCTGATTCGTCGAGCGCGTCGTGCAGCACCGCGAGGTTGTCGGGCACGTCGTCCACGATCAGCACGAGGTCGCTGTTGGCGCCCTGCTGCTCGCGCAGCGTGCGGGCAAGCGGCGATGTTTCCATGGTCGGGTTCGAAGGGTTGGTCGTGGTCATGGCGCGCTCACTGCCGCCGCGGCCAGCGCGCGGCTCATGGCCTCGAACTGGAACTGCCGGGCCAGCACGCGCTGGGCTTCGGTCCACGCCATGCATTCGGGCTGCGCGGCGTCGATGTCGTCGAGCTGGTTCATGATGCCGCGGAAGTAGCCGAGGCTCACCGCTTCCTCCAGCGCTCGCAGGCGGGGCAGCGACGGCGCCTGCAAGGCGCGCGGCGGCACCGCGGCGGCCGGCGTGGCGGCGGCGGTGTCGGTCCATTGCAGCCCCAGCCTGCGCTCCAGCCAGTCGAGCAGTTCGGTATGCCGCACCGGCTTGACGAAGAAATCCTCGGGCGCGATGCCGACGTCGTTGTCGAGCCCCTTGTCGAAGGCGTTGGCGGAAACGATGGCCACCGACGCCCCGGTCAGCCCCAGCTTGCGCGCGCGGCGGATGGTCTCCCAGCCGTCGATGCCGGGCATCGCGAGGTCGACGAACATCGCGTCGGGCCGGTAGCCGGCGGCGATCAGGTCCAGCGCGTCGTGCCCGCTGGCCGCGCTGCGCAGCTCGAAGCCCAGCGGCGCGAGCACATGGCCCAGCAGGTCGCGGTCGGCCTCCTCGTTGTCGACCACCAGCAGGCGGCGGCGCGGTCCCTGGTAGCCGCGCCGCGCGCGCTGCACCGGCACCGGCCGCCCGGTGCCGGCCGCCGTGTCATGCACGCGCGGCAGGAACAGGCGCACGCAGAACAGCGAGCCCTCGCCCGGCGTGCTGCGCACCTTCATCTCGCCGCCCATCAGGTCGGTCAGCATCTTGGCGATGGTGAGCCCAAGCCCCGCGCCCGGCGCGGCCGACGCGCCCGCGGCCCCCACCGCGTTGCCGCGCGCAAAGGGCTCGAAGATGCGCTCGATGTCCTCGGGCGGCATGCCGGGGCCCGTGTCCTCGATCTCGACCGAGGCGAATTCGCGCGCATAGGCCAGCCGCAGCATGACCTGCCCCGCCGCCGTGAACTTGATCGCGTTGCCCAGCAGGTTGATGAGGATCTGCAGCACGCGCTTTTCGTCGGCGCGCACCACCTCCGGCAAGGGGCCCGCCGCCTCGAAGCGGAACTGCAGCCCCTTCTCCGCCGCCTGCAGCTCGAACATGTCGGCCAGCTCGCGCAGCGTGTCGGCAAAGCGCATCGGCCGCGCATGCAGCGTGAGCTTGCCGGCCTCGATGTGCGCGATGGCCAGCGTGCCTTCGATCAGCGACAGCAGATGCTCCCCGCCGCGCTTGATGACCGCCACCGCCTGCTGCCGGTGCGGCGGCACCGACTGGTCCTCGCCCATCAGCTGCGCATAGCCCAGGATGCTGTTGAGCGGCGTGCGCAGCTCGTGGCTGATGGCGCTGATGTAGCGGCTCTTGGCCTGGTTGGCCTGGTCGGCGGCCTGCTTGGCGAGTTCGGCCGCGAGCTTGGCGTGCTCGGCCACTTCGCGCGCCTCGTCGGCCGCCTGCTTGGCCGCCTGCAGCGCGCGGTCGGTCTCGCGGTGCAGCTCGATCTCGCGCACCAGCAGGTGCGTCTGGCGGTTCGACTCTTCCTGCGCCACCTTGCGGCTCTGGTGCGCGAGCACCAGCCACCACGCCACGATGCCCGCGATGACCAGCAGCGCCATGTAGGCCTTCAGGAAGCCCGAGCGCAAAGACAGCTTCTGCACGCCCGCCAGCGCCGCGGCCACGTCGGCCTGCGAGGCCAGCTCCAGCGCGCCTTCGCCGAACGCGCGCAGCTCCTGCTGGTAGAGCACGCCGAACACCACCGCCAGCAGCGGCACGATGATCAGCATCAGCAGCAGGAAATGCCCGAGCCCGGTGTCCAGGTAGCGCCAGCTGCGCCGCGGCAGCAGCCAGCGCAGCACCGCCGACCACTGCGCCGACAGGCTCGCATGCGGCTTGCACAGGTCGCCGCAGCGGGCGTCGAGCGTGCAGCACAGCGAGCAGATCGCGCCCTGGTAGGCCGGGCAGTGCGCCATGTCGGGCCCTTCGTACTCGCGCTCGCAGATCACGCAGTGCTGCACCTTCAGGCGGCGATAGCTGTCGTCGTGCGCCACCTTCGCCCAGCGCACCGCGCGCGGGCCCGGCGCGGGCGCGAAGGCCACGGCGCCGTTCGCCCACGAGCCGCGCGCCAGGTAGTACTTGCCGCCCGTGGCCCACGCCAGCAGCGGCGAGGCCACCAGCGCCGTGCCGAGCGCGATCAGCGCCGAGAACGCCTGCGCCAGCGGCCCGAACACGCCCAGGTGCGCGGTGATCGACAGCACCGAGGCCAGCGCCATCGCGCCCACGCCCACCGGGTTGATGTCCCACAGGTGCGCCCGCTTGAACTCGATGCCCGGCGGCGACAGCCCCAGCGGCTTGTTGATGACGAGGTCGGCCACCACGGCCATCATCCAGGCGATGGCGATGTTGGCGAACAGGCCCAGCACGTCGCCCAGCGCCTCGAACACGTTCATCTCCATCAGCATGAAGGCGATCAGCGCGTTGAACACCACCCACACCACACGCCCCGGGTGGCTGTGCGCCACGCGCGAGAAGAAGTTGCTCCAGGCCAGCGAGCCCGCATAGGCGTTGGTCACGTTGATCTTGAGCTGGGAGATCACCACGAACAGCGCCGTGGCCGCCACCGCCCAGCCGTAGTTCGGAAACACGTACTCGTAGGCCGCGAGGTACATCTGGTTCGGGTCCACCGCGCGATCGGCCGGCACCATGTGCGTGATCGCCAGGTAGGCCAGCAGCGCCCCGCCCAGCATCTTGAGCACGCCCAGCACCACCCAGCCCGGACCGCCGGCCAGCACCCCGGCCCACCAGCGGCGCGCCGTGGCCGCGGTGCGCGCGGGCATGAAGCGAAGGTAGTCGGCCTGCTCGCCCATCTGCGTGATCAGCGCGATGCCGACCGTGAGCGCGGCGCCAAAAAGGTGCAGATTGAAGCCCTGCGTGCCCGGCCTGACACCGTTGTAGTGCACGATGCCCGCAAAAGCACCAGGATCGCGCATCAGCACATAGCCGAAAGGCACCACCAGCATCAGCAGCCACAGCGGTTGCGTCCACAGCTGCAGCCGGCTGATGGCCGACACCCCGTGCGTGACCAGCGGAATCACCACCAGCGCGCACACCAGGTAGCCCCATACCGGCGGAATGCCCAGCGCCAGCTCCAGCGCATAGGCCATCACCGCCGCCTCGAGCGCGAAGAAGATGAAGGTGAAGCTCGCGTAGATCAGCGAGGTGAGCGTGGAGCCGATGTAGCCGAAGCCGGCGCCTCGCGTGAGCAGGTCCATGTCGACGCCGTAGCGCGCCGCGTACACGCTGATCGGCAGGCCGGCCAGGAAGATGATGAGCCCCGTCGCCAGGATCGCCCAGAAGGCGTTGGCAAAGCCGTACTGCACCAGCAGCGTGGCGCCCACCGCCTCCAGGATCAGGAACGACGCTGCCCCGAAGGCCGTGTTGGCCACCCGCCATTCGGACCACTTGCGAAAGCGCTGCGGGGTATAGCGCAGGGCGTAGTCTTCCAGCGTTTCGCTGGCGACCCAGCTGTTGTAGTCGCGCCGCACCTTGACGATGCGCTGGGGGGCGTCGTCGGGGGTGGTGGGTACGGCATCGGGGTTCACACCGTTTCGGTGCATCTTCCGTGCCATCCGTACGGCTTTTGGCGAACAGGGCACGACTGTTGCAAAGAAGCCAGCTTGCCCATAATGGCCGCCTCTCCCCGCCACCCGATGCCAATCCCATGGAACTGACCCCGCGCGAAAAAGACAAGCTGCTGATCTTCACCGCGGCGCTGCTCGCCGAACGCCGCAAGGCGCGCGGCCTGAAGCTGAACTACCCCGAAGCCATCGCCCTGATCTCCGCCGCCGTGATGGAAGGCGCGCGCGACGGCAAGAGCGTCGCCGAACTCATGAGCGACGGGCGCAGCGTGCTGACCCGCGCCGACGTGATGGACGGCATTGCCGAGATGATCCCGGACATCCAGATCGAAGCCACCTTCCCGGACGGCACCAAGCTCGTGACCGTCCACCAGCCCATCGTCTGAAACTCGAAGAACAAAAGGACTTTCCATGCGCCACAACATTTCCAGAACCCTTGCCCTCGCCGCCTTGCTGCTGCCGCTTGCGGCCGGCGCCCACACCGGCGTCGACGGCGGCATGCACCACGGATTCGTCACCGGCTTCATGCACCCGCTGACCGGCGCCGACCACCTGGCCGCGATGGTCGCGGTCGGCCTGTGGAGCGCGCTGGCCGCGCGCCGAGCCTGGCCCGACCTGCTGTGGGCGCCGCTGGCCTTCGCCGGCATGCTGCTGGCGGGCGCGCTGATGGGGCTGGCCGGCGTGCAGCTGCCGGCGGTCGAGCCGATGATCGCGGCCTCGCTGCTGGTGCTGGGCCTGCTGGTGGCCACGCGCGTGCGCCTGCCGGCGGTGGTGGCCATGGGCGTGGTCGGCGTGTTCGCCGTCTTCCACGGCGTGGCCCACGGCTACGAACTGGCGAGCGAAGAAGGCGCCGCCCTCACGCTGGCCGGCATGGTCAGCGCCACGGTGCTGCTGCACGTGGCGGGCATAGCGGCGGGCTGGGCGCTGCGCCATGCCAACGCATGGCTGCCGCGCGTGGCAGGCGCCGCGGTGCTCGGCCTGGGCGCGACGCTGCTGGCGCAAGCCATCTGAGGCAAGGCTGGCCATGACCCCCGGCGAACTCCTCACCGACGACGGCGAGCACACGCTCAACCCCGGCCGACGCACCCTCACGCTGGTGGTGCAGAACACCGCCGACCGGCCGATCCAGGTCGGCTCGCACTATCACTTCGCCGAGACCAACGGCGCGCTCGGCTTCGACCGCGAGGCCGCGCGCGGCATGCGGCTGAACATCGCCTCGGGCGCCGCGGTGCGCTTCGAGCCGGGGCAGCAGCGCACGGTCGAACTGGTCGATTTTTCGGGCGATCGCATCGTCTACGGCTTTCGCGGCCTGGTTCAAGGGAAACTCTGATGGCGACCATTGGAAGGCGTGCCTACGCCGAAATCTTCGGCCCCACCGTGGGCGACCGCGTCCGTCTTGCAGACACCGAACTGCTGATCGAAGTCGAGGCCGACTACACGCTGCGCGCGGGCGGCTACGGCGAAGAGGTGAAGTTCGGCGGCGGCAAGACCATTCGCGACGGCATGGCGCAGTCGCAGCGCACCAGGGCACAGGGCGCCGTCGACACGGTGCTCACCAACGCGCTCATCCTCGACCACTGGGGCATCGTCAAGGCCGACATCGGCCTGAAGGACGGCCGCATCGCCGCCATCGGCAAGGCCGGCAACCCCGACGTGCAGCCGGGCGTGGACATCGTCATCGGCCCGGGCACCGAGATCATCAGCTGCGAAGGCAACATCGTCACCGCCGGCGGCATCGACAGCCACATCCACTTCATCTGCCCGCAGCAGATCGAAGAAGCGCTGTCTTCCGGCGTGACCACCATGCTCGGCGGCGGCACCGGCCCCGCCACCGGCACCTTCGCGACCACCTCCACGCCCGGCCCCTGGCACATCGAGCGCATGCTGCAGGCGGCCGACGCCTTTCCGATGAACCTGGGCTTCCTCGGCAAGGGCAACGCCAGCCTGCCGGGCGCGCTGCATGAGCAGATCGAGGCCGGCGTCATCGGCCTGAAGCTGCATGAAGACTGGGGCACCACGCCCGCGGCCATCGGCAACTGCCTGGACGTGGCCGACGCCACCGACACGCAGGTGGCCATCCACAGCGACACGCTCAACGAATCGGGCTTCGTCGAGAACACCATCGCCGCCGTGGGCGGGCGCGCCATCTGCGCATTCCACACCGAAGGCGCGGGCGGCGGCCATGCGCCTGACATCCTGCGCGTGGTGGGCGAGGCCAACTTCCTGCCCTCTTCCACCAACCCCACGATGCCCTACACCGTGAACACGCTCGACGAACACGTCGACATGCTCATGGTGTGCCACCACCTCGACGCCGGCATCGCCGAGGACCTGGCCTTTGCCGAGTCGCGCATCCGCAAGGAGACCATCGCCGCCGAGGACGTGTTGCACGACCTGGGCGCCATCAGCATGTTCAGCTCCGACAGCCAGGCCATGGGCCGCGTCGGCGAAGTCATCATCCGCACCTGGCAGACCGCGCACAAGATGAAGCTGCAGCGCGGCAGCCTGCCGGAAGACAGCGAGCGCAACGACAACTTCCGCGCGAAGCGCTACGTCGCCAAGTACACGATCAACCCCGCCATCGCGCACGGCATCGCGCACGAGGTGGGTTCGCTCGAAGTCGGCAAGTGGGCCGACATCGTGGTCTGGAAACCGGCCTTCTTCGGCGTGAAGCCCTTCACCATCCTGAAGGGCGGCACCATCGCGATGGCGGCCATGGGCGACCCGAACGCATCCATTCCCACGCCGCAGCCGGTGCACTTCCGCCCGATGTTCGGCGCCTACGGCGGCTCGCTCGCCAGGAGCTCGCTCACTTTCGTCTCGCAGGCCGGGCTGGCCTCGGGCATCAAGGAGCGCTACGGCCTGAGCAAGCACCTGAGCGCGGTGAAGAACATCCGCAACGTGCGCAAGCAGGACCTGATCCACAACGGCTACACGCCGAAGATGGAGATCGACGCGCAGACCTACGCGGTGCGCGCCGACGGGCATCTGCTGACCTGCGAGCCGGCGAAGCTGCTGCCCATGGCGCAGCGGTATTTCCTGTTCTGAATGTCAGGCGCTGCGCTGTGCGAGGTGCTCGCGAATCCACTGGGCAAAGGAGTCTTCATCGATCTCCCCCGCCGCGAGGCCGAGCGTCTTCAGCACGCAGTCTTCGTCGGACGCGAGGAGCTCGAAGCCGTTGAGACCGAGAAAGGTCTCCATCGCGACGAACGCGGTTCTCTTGTTGCCGTCGACGAACGGGTGGTTGCGTGCGATGCCGAATGCGTAGCTCGCGGCCAGCGTGGCCGCGTCGGGAGACTCGTACATCGCGCGGTTCTGCGGCCGACCCATGGCGGACGCGAGCATTCCCTCGTCACGCACGCCAGCCGGGCCGCCGTGCTCGGCGAGCTGCTCTTCATGGACAAGCTGAATCACGGCCAGGTTCAGCCAGACCCATTGCTGGTTGGCCGCGCTCACTTGGCAAGCTCGCGCAGGACGTTGCGCCGCTTTTTCATGACGCGGCGCGCCGCTTCCATCTGCCGCTCGAACTCGTCGTCGTACGGCGAGATCGTCACACCGCCGTTGGCGGCCTGCGTGAGATAGACGGTATCGCCCTTGCCCACATTCATGCTCGCCAATACCTCCTTGGGCAAGATGACGCCGACGGAGTTACCGATCTGGGTCAGTTTGAGGGCGGCCATGGAACGCTCCGTTGAACAGAAGTTATAACAAGCGTTATATTAATTCGCCTCATTTGGAGCCGCAAGCCACCATGCTCACCGCCAACAAACTCATGCCCCAGGGCCGCGGGCTCGCGCCCGTGCTGCTCAAGCGCGCCGCCACCATCGAGCTCGACTGGGACGTCCGCCAGAAGAGCCGCTTCGACGCCACCGATTCGCAGGGCCGCCAGATCGGCGTGTTCCTGCCGCGCGGCACGGCGGTGCGGGGCGGCGATGTGCTGGTGGCCGAAGACGGCTCCCTGGTTCGCGTGATCGCAGCGCCACAGCCGGTGCTGCGCATCACGCACTGCACTGCCCACGGCACGCCCTTCGACCTGACGCGCGCGGCCTATCACCTGGGCAACCGGCATGTGCCGATCGAGCTCAAGCCCGATCACCTGAAGATCGAGCCCGACCATGTGCTGGCCGACATGTTGCGGTCGATGCACCTGATCGTCGTGGCTGTGGAGGAGGCGTTCGAGCCCGAGGGCGGTGCCTATGGCTCGCACGAGCATTCGCATGGTGGCGGCCACAGCCATGACCATGATCACGGCCACGCTCATGGCAGCAGCAAAGGCCCGAAGCCGCTGGTGCTCGCGCCGGAGCTGCTCGACGACCACTCGCACGATGGTCATGACCACGGCCATCATGGCCACCACGGCCACTCGCACTGACATGCGGGCCTGCTTTTCGATTCGTCGCGCTGGATGTTCGGGGCGCGCTCACGCCGACGGGGTACCTTGCTCCGCGAATGTCCCCCGCCCTTCGGGCTCCTCCTTTATTTCGCTGCGCAAGGCACCCCGCCGTCGTGATCGTTCAGGGCACTGGTTGATCGACCGCGAACCGGCAGCGTGCCCCGTGCACAGGGCGTCGGGTGCTCCCCGCAGCGAAATAAAGGAGGAGGCCGCAGGCCGGGGGACATTCGCGGAGGGGAGCACCCGGCGGCCTGTGCACACGCCCCGAACAGCAGCGCCCCGAACAGCCGCGAGCCACTGAAATGACGGCCCCCAACAGCCTCCTGCAGCTGATCTGGCTCGCCTCCCCCGCCCTGCCGGTAGGCGGCTTCTCCTACTCCGAAGGCGTGGAAGCGGCTGTCGAATGGGCCGGCATCGACTCCGAGCCGCGCGCCGCCGAATGGCTCGCCGACCAGTTGCACCTGAGCTTCGCGCGCGGCGACCTCGCCGTCTTCGCACAGGCCGTGGAAGCCTGGCGCAACAAAGACGCACAACGCGTGCGCCAGCTCAACCAATGGGTGCTGGCCACCCGTGAATCCGCCGAATTCTTCCTGCAGACCGAGCAGATGGGCCGCTCCTTCGTCGAGTGGCTCAAGCTGCGCCACGCCGACACGGTGGAAGTCTTCGCCGAGCTGCCCGCCAGCTACCCCATCGCCTTCGCCTTCGCGGCCAGCCGCACCGACGCCGCGGTGCACGACTGCTGCCTCGCCTTCGCCTTCGGCTGGGCCGAGAACATGGTCGCCGCCGCCGTCAAGGCCGTGCCGCTAGGCCAGAGCGCGGGCCAGCGCATCCTCGGGCGGCTGGCAAACGAAATCCCCGATGCAGTGACCCGCGCCATGGCCCTCGGCGACGACGAGCGCCAGGCCTTCGCGCCCCTGCTGGCGGTGCTGTCGGCCCGCCATGAAACACAATATTCCCGCCTCTTCCGAAGCTGAACCGGACACCTCCCCATGACCTCCGCCCTGCACCACATTCCCCACCGCACCAAGAAACTGCCGCCGCTGCGCGTGGGCATCGGCGGCCCGGTGGGCTCCGGCAAGACCACGCTGCTCGAAATGCTCTGCAAGGCGATGCGCGACAAATACGACCTCGTCGCCATCACCAACGACATCTACACCAAGGAAGACCAGCGCCTGCTGACCGTGGCCGGCGCGCTGCCGGCCGAGCGCATCATGGGCGTGGAAACCGGCGGCTGCCCGCACACCGCCATCCGCGAAGACGCCTCGATCAACCTCGAGGCCATCGACCGCATGCTCGAGGACTTCCCGAATGCCGACGTGGTGTTCGTCGAATCCGGCGGCGACAACCTCGCGGCCACCTTCAGCCCCGAGCTGTCGGACCTCACCATCTACGTGATCGACGTGGCCGCCGGCGAGAAGATTCCCCGCAAGGGCGGCCCCGGCATCACCAAGAGCGACCTTTTCGTCATCAACAAGACCGACCTCGCCCCGTACGTGGGAGCCAATCTCGACGTGATGGAGCAGGACACGCAACGCATGCGCCGCCAGCGCCCCTACGTGATGACCAACCTCAAGACGCTCACCGGCGTGGCCGAGGTGGTGGCATTCATCGAAGAGCGCGGCATGCTCGCCGCGGGCTGAGGCAGCCCGCAAGCATCAAGGCAGGCCGAGGTAGACCCGCAGGTCGTCCTTGACGGTGCCCGCCGATGCCACGGCCGTGCGCAGGCGCTCCTCGCTCACGCCGAACCACTGGGTCCAATAGTCGACCTCCTTGAGGTCTGTGACGTCGATCCGTTCATCGTCCTGGGGAATGCGGATCTCTGTGTCTTCGCGCATCGTCTTCTCCTGAAGAACCAAATTAAGAAGGAAGTAAGAAGGAAGGGCGGCGGGAGCCGGAAAGGCAGTTTCTCCAGCCGCCCCATCCGGCCAGCCGGACGAATCCGCCGCCCCGTGCAGGACATTTCCCATAGTCGCTCCCGCGGCCCGCCACGCGGCGCCGTCCTGCACGAGCCGCCAGGGCTTCGATGCTTGAATGCGGCATTTACCTCATTCACTCATGGAATGGAGAAGCCACCATGGAGCCTGACCATCAGCGACTGCTGAGCCTGGGCGTACCCGGACTGAACGACGTGCTCGGCGGCGGCCTGGAGCCCAACCGGCTCTACCTGCTCGAAGGCACGCCCGGCGCCGGCAAGACGACCATCGCGATGCAGTTCCTGCTCGAAGGCGCGGCGCGCGGCGAGTCGGTGCTCTACGTGACGCTGTCCGAGACCGAGCACGAGTTGCGCGGCGTGGCTGTCTCCCACGGCTGGGACATCGACAACGTCCACGTGCGCGAGATGCTGCCCACGCAGGACAGCCTGCAGCCCGAAGAGCAATACACCATGTTCCATCCCTCCGAGGTGGAACTGAGCGAAACCACGCTTCGCATCCTGAGCGACGTGGAGGCCATCAAGCCCTCGCGCATCGTGTTCGATTCGCTCTCCGAGCTGCGGCTGCTCTCGGGCACCTCGCTGCGCTACCGCCGGCAGATCCTGGCGCTCAAGCAGTTCTTCGCGGGGCGCCAGTGCACGGTGCTCCTGCTCGACGACATGACCGCCACCGAGCACGACCTGCAGGTGCAGAGCATCGCGCACGCGGTGGTGCGGCTGGAGCAGTCGAACTCCGACTACGGCTCCGCGCGCCGCCGCCTGCTGGTCGTGAAATACCGGGGCCAGTCGTTTCGCGGCGGCTACCACGACTACAAGATCCATCGCGGCGGCCTTCAGGTGTTTCCGCGGCTGGTTGCGGCCGAGCACGTCAGCGACACCACGTTGACCAAGCTGCCCAGCGGCATCGAGGCGCTGGACGCGCTGCTGGGCGGCGGGCTCGAGAAGGGCACCAGCACCCTGCTCGTCGGCGCGCCGGGCACGGGCAAGTCGTCGGTGGCGGTGCAGTTCGCCATCGCCGCGGCCGAGCGCGGCGAGGCTGCGGCGCTCTTCGTCTTCGACGAGAGCGTCACCACCCTGCGCACGCGCAGCGCCGGCCTGGGCATGAAGCTGGAGCCGCATATCCAATCGGGCCGCATCCGCATCAAGCAGGTCGACCCGGCAGAACTTTCCCCCGGCGAGCTGGTGCACGAGATCCGCCAGGCCGTGACGCTGCACGGCGCGAAGGTGGTCGTCATCGACAGCCTGAACGGCTACCTCAACGCAATGCCGGACGAACGCTTTCTGATCGTGCAGCTGCACGAGCTGCTCACCTATCTCGGGCAATCCGGCGTGGCCACGCTGCTGGTCGGCGCGCAGCACGGGCTCATCGGCATGCAGATGCAGACCCCCGTGGACGCGAGCTACCTGGCTGACGCCGTGGTGCTGCTGCGCTACTACGAGGCCGAGGGCGAAGTGCGCCAGGCCATCTCGGTGCTCAAGAAGCGCGGCGGCACGCATGAGCGCTCCATCCGCGCGTTCTCGATGGACGGGCGAGGCCTGATCGTGGGCGAGCCGCTGCGCCATTTCCGCGGCATCCTCACCGGCGTGCCCGTGCCGATCGACGGCGTTGCCACGCCCCCGACGTGACGGACGGCCCCACGATCCAGCCGCCGCTGCCGCGAGATCCGCAGCTGCGCGTCCTGATGAGAACGGCCACCGCGAAGGACGCCGTGATGGCCACCGCCGTGCTGCAGCAGGCGGGCATAGAAACACACGTGTGCGCCAATCTCCCGGAACTGCTGCGCGAGACGGAACGCGGCGCCGGCGCGCTGCTGATCTCCGAGGAAATGCTCGCGGGCAGCGGCGCCACCGAACTCGCCGCGGCCGTGGCGGTGCAGCCACCATGGTCCGACCTGCCGGTGCTGATACTCGCGCGGCAAGGCGCCGACTCGCGCGCCATCACCAACGCCATGGAAGGCATGGCCAACGTCACCGTGCTGGAGCGCCCGATCCGCGTGGCCTCGCTGGTGAGTGCATTGCGCAGCGCGCTGCGCGCTCGGCGGCGGCAGTACGAGCTGCGCCGCATCCTGGAAGACCTCAACGAGGCCGACCGGCGCAAGACCGAATTCCTGGCCACCCTGGCGCACGAGCTGCGCAACCCCATGGCGCCGCTGAGCACCGCGCTGGCCATCCTCAAGCGCAAGCCGCTCACGTCGGAAGCCGCCCGGCCCTACTACGACCTCATGGGCCGCCAGCTCGACCACATGGTGCGGCTGGTGAGCGACCTGATGGAGGTATCTCGCATCACGCGCGGCAAGATCGAGCTGCAGCTCGACGAGCTGGTGCTGGAACAGGTGATACGCGGCGCGGTGGAACTCAGCCGCCCGCTGATGGACGCTGGCCGCCATGCGCTCGAAGTGCACGTCGCCGATGGCTCGCTGGCCGTGAAGGGCGACAGCGTGCGCCTCACGCAGGTGTTCGCGAACCTGCTGAACAACGCCGCCAAGTACACGCCCGAGGGCGGACGCATCGACGTGTTCGTCGAGAACGATGGCCAGGGCCATGCGGTGGTGCGCGTGAAGGACACCGGCGCAGGCATTCCAGCCGGCATGCTGGGCGCGATCTTCGACATGTTCGTGCAGGTGAGCGGCACCGCGCGCGCCGCGCAGGGCGGCCTGGGCATCGGCCTCACGCTGGTGAAGAGCATGGTGGAGCTGCACGGCGGCACGGTCACCGCAAGCAGCGAGGGCGCGAACCGGGGCAGCGAGTTCACGGTGTCCCTGCCGCTGCTCGACCACGGTGTGCAGACCGGCGCGAAAGCCGACGCCCCGCAGGCCACGATGGCCGTGCAGCACCGCATCCTGGTGGTGGACGACAACCGCGATGCGGCCGAGTCGCTCGCTGCGCTGCTGGGCCTGCTCGGTGCGCAGGCCGCCGTGGCGTTCAGCGGCCTGGATGCGCTGGCGAAGGCCGAGCACTTCCATCCGTCGGTCGGCATCCTGGACATCGGCATGCCCGGCATGGATGGCTGCGAGCTGGCGCGCCGCTTGCGGGCGCATCCGCGGCTGCATGGCATCGGGCTGATCGCGCTGACGGGCTGGGGCCAGCCCGACGACCGGCTGCGCATTGCCCAGGCCGGCTTCGACCACCACCTGCTGAAGCCGGTCGATGTGGAAGAGCTCGCAGTGGCGCTGCAGAAGCTCGAGCGGCGCGGCCCGGCCTGACGCAGGCCGGGCGCCCGTTCAGAGTTCGCTGCCGTCGCGCAGCTGCCGCGCCTTGTAGACCAGCCGCACGCTCGCACGACGCGGGTCGCTGACCTGCTGCACGTAGACGTCGGTGTCGTTGCTCACCCATGCGGCATAGGCGCTGCCCGGGTCGCGCGAGGCCAGCTCGTTGCCGAATGCGCCGCGGCCCCATTGCACCAGCGCGGCGAAGGCAGCCGCGCCGCTGTCGGGGGTGCCTTGCGCCGCCGCCACGTACTCGACGCGGCGCAGCTCGGAAGCGGCAAAGAAGAAGGTGGGTTCGAACAGCAGGCCGGCCATCTGCACGGGTTCCCCGCGCCAGCTGCCAAGCAGCCCGCCGCCCAGGCGCTGGGGCCGCTGCACGCGCTCGGCGGCCGGCAGCGCGGCCTGGAGTTCGTCGGGCGTCATGCCGAGCCGCACGCCCGGCGGCAGGACCTGCGCATGCAGGGCGCCGGCGGCGACGAAAAGGGCGCTCGCGGCGAGCGCCCGTAGAAGGGTCAGGGAGGCTGTGGATCGCACGTTTGGCATCGGGGGAAGGCAGCGGCACGGTGGGACCGCGAGTATGACGCGGAGTTCCGCACCGGGCGCTGCCTCGCTGCCTCAGTGCCTCAATCCTCGACGAAGGCCTCTTCGCGCTTGGCCTTCACCGAAGGCAGCAGCACCACCACCAGCAGCAGCGCGGCGGCGGCCAGCAGGCCTGCCGACAGCGGCCGCATCACGAACACGCTCCAGTCGCCGCGCGACAGCAGCAGCGCGCGGCGCAGGTTCTCTTCCATCATCGGCCCCAGGATGAAGCCCAGCAGCAGCGGCGCGGGCTCGCACTTGAGCTTGAGGAAAAGGTAGCCCACGATGCCGAAGATCGCCACCATCCACACGTCGAAGGTGTTGTTGTTCTCCGAGTACACGCCCACCGCGCAGAACAGCACGATCGACGGGAAGAGCCACTTGTAGGGAATGGTCAGCAGCTTGATCCAGATGCCGATCATCGGCAGGTTCAGCACGATCAGCATCAGGTTGCCGATCCACATCGAGGCGATCAGGCCCCAGAACAGCTCGGGGTTGCTGGTCATCACCTGCGGGCCGGGCTGGATGTTGTGGATCGTCATGGCACCCACCATCAGCGCCATCACCGCGTTGGGCGGAATGCCCAGCGTGAGCAGCGGGATGAAGGAAGTCTGCGCGCCGGCGTTGTTGGCCGACTCGGGGCCGGCCACGCCGCGGATGTTGCCCTTGCCGAAGGCGGTCTCGCCCTGCTTGAGCTTGATCTTCTTCTCGATGGTGTAGGCCGCGAAGGCCGACAGCAGCGCGCCGCCGCCCGGCAGGATGCCCAGTGCGGAGCCCAGCGCCGTGCCGCGCAGCACCGCGGGCGTCATGTCCTTGAAGTCCTGCTTGGTGGGCCACAGGCCCTTCACCTTGGCGGTGAACACTTCGCGCTCATGCTCGGGCACGGCCAGGTTGGCAATGATTTCGCCATAGCCGAACACACCCATGGCGATGGCGATGAAGCCGATGCCGTCGGTCAGCTCCGGAATGTCGAAGCTGTAGCGCGCCACGCCGGAGTTCACGTCGGTGCCGACCAGGCCCAGCGCCAGGCCCAGCAGGATCATCGTGATGGCCTTGAGCAGCGAGCCCGAGGCCAGCACCACGGCGCCGATCAGGCCCAGGATCATCAGCGAGAAATATTCGGCGGGCCCGAACTTGAAGGCCAGCTCGGTCAGCGGCGGCGCGAACGCAGCCAGGATCAGCGTGCCCACGCAGCCCGCGAAGAACGAGCCCAGGCCCGCGGCAGCGAGCGCAGGCCCGGCCCTGCCCTTTCGCGCCATCTGGTAGCCGTCGATCACGGTCACCACCGAAGAAGACTCGCCCGGCAGGTTCACAAGAATCGCGGTGGTGGAGCCGCCGTACTGCGCGCCGTAGTAGATGCCGGC
>PJUC01000413.1_pt1 | contig 18612 bp, 21 predicted proteins | sample 1512161 | NCBI WGS metagenome assembly PJUC01 (sample SAMN08177676, study PRJNA422409) | Soil metagenome, whole genome shotgun sequencing project. | isolation source: Soil enriched on filter paper | place: USA: Madison | collected 2015-01-15
CTCGGGCAGGTCCTGCAGGCGGAAGAACACGCCCTTGCTGGTGCCGCCGCGCATGTAGGTGGCGGGAATCCTGATCTGTGGTGCGGAAGCCATGATGCGTGTGATTGTCGGCTCTGTCGGTTCTGTCGGTTCAGGAGGCTGCGGGGGCAGCCGCGGTAGAGGCCAGGAAGTCCTGCGCGAAGCGCTGCAGCACGCCGCCGGCTTCGTAGATCGACACTTCCTCGGCAGTGTCGAGTCGGCAGGTCATGGGCACTTCGAGCCGCTCTCCGTTGCGCCGGTGGATGACGAGCATGAGCTCGGCGCGCGGCTTGCGCTCGCCGGTCACGTCGTAGGTCTCGGTGCCGTCCAGGCCCAGCGTCAGGCGGTTGGTGCCGGGCTTGAACTCCAGCGGCAGCACGCCCATGCCGATCAGGTTGGTGCGGTGGATGCGCTCGAAGCCCTCCGCCGCAATGGCTTCCACGCCCGCCAGCCGCACGCCCTTGGCGGCCCAGTCGCGCGACGAGCCCTGGCCGTAGTCGGCGCCGGCCACGATGATGAGCGGCTGCTTGCGCTGCATGTAGGTCTCGATGGCCTCCCACATGCGCATGACCTGGCCTTCCGGCTCCACGCGCGCCAGCGAGCCGGCACGCACCGTGCCGTCGGCGTTGCGCACCATCTCGTTCCTGAGCGTGGGGTTGGCGAAGGTGGCGCGCTGCGCGGTGAGGTGGTCGCCGCGGTGGGTGGCGTAGGAATTGAAGTCTTCCTCGGGCAGGCCCATCCTGTGCAGGTACTCGCCGGCCGCGCTGTCCATCGTGATCGCGTTGGACGGCGACAGGTGGTCGGTGGTGATGTTGTCCGGCAGCACCGCCAGCGGACGCATGCCGCTGAGCGTGCGTTGGCCGGCCAGCGCGCCTTCCCAGTAAGGCGGGCGGCGGATGTAGGTGGACGCGGCGCGCCAGTCGTACAGCGGCGTCACCTTCTCGCCGGTGTCGGGCTGGATGGCGAACATCGGTTCATACACCTGGCGGAAGTGCTCGGGCTTGACGCTCGACTTCACGATGGCGTCGATCTCCTCGTCGGCCGGCCAGATGTCCTTCAGGCGAATCTCCTTGCCGTCGATCACCGTCAGCACATCTTTCTCGATGTCGAAGCGCACCGTGCCGGCAATGGCATACGCCACCACCAGCGGCGGCGAGGCAAGAAAGGCCTGCTTCGCATACGGGTGGATGCGCCCGTCGAAGTTGCGGTTGCCCGAGAGCACGGCCGTCGCGTACAGGTCGCGCTCGACGATCTCCTGCTGGATGACGGGGTCGAGCGCGCCCGACATGCCGTTGCACGAGGTGCAGGCATAGGCCACCACGCCGAAGCCGAGCTTTTCCAGCTCGCCCATGAGGCCCGCTTCCTGCAGGTACAGCGTCACGGCCTTGGAGCCGGGCGCCAGCGACGACTTGACCCAGGGCTTGCGCGTGAGGCCGACGCGGTTGGCGTTGCGCGCCAGCAGCCCGGCGGCGATCACGTTGCGCGGGTTGCTGGTGTTGGTGCAGCTGGTGATGGCCGCGATGATCACCGCGCCGTCGGGCATGCGGCCCGGCTCGTCCTTCCACGGCGCGGCAATGCCGCGGGCCGCGAGGTCGGTGGTGGCCACGCGCGCATGCGGGTTCGACGGGCCGGCCATGTTGCGCACGACCGTGGAAAGGTCGAACTGCAGCACGCGTTCGTACTGCGCGTCTTTCAGCGCGTCGGCCCACAAGCCGGTGTGCCTGGCGTAGGTCTCGACCAGCCGCACCTGCTCGTCGGCGCGGCCTGTGAGGCGCAGGTAGTCGATGGTCTGCGGGTCGATGGCGAACATGGCCGCGGTGGCGCCGTATTCGGGCGCCATGTTCGAGATGGTCGCGCGGTCGCCGAGCGTGAGGCTCGAGGCGCCCTCCCCGTGGAACTCCAGATATGCCCCCACCACCTTCGACTTGCGCAAAAACTCGGTCAGTGCCAGCACCACGTCGGTGGCCGTGATGCCCGGCTGCGGCCGGCCCGAGAGCTTCACGCCGACGATGACGGGCAGGCGCATCCACGAGGCGCGGCCCAGCATCACGTTCTCGGCCTCCAGCCCGCCCACGCCGATGGCGACAACGCCCAGCGCATCGACGTGCGGCGTGTGGCTGTCGGTGCCGACCAGCGTGTCGGGGAAGGCCACGCCGTCCTGCGCATGCACCACGGGCGACATCCGCTCCAGGTTGATCTGATGCATGATCCCGTTCCCCGGCGGTATCACCTCCATGTTCTTGAAGGCCCGCTTCGTCCACTCGATGAAGTGGAAGCGGTCTTCGTTGCGACGGTCTTCGATGGCGCGGTTCTTCTCGAAGGCATCGGGATCGAAGCCGCCGCACTCCACCGCCAGCGAATGGTCGACGATGAGCTGCACCGGCACCACCGGGTTCACCTGGGCCGGGTCCCCGCCCTGCCGGGCGATGGCGTCGCGCAGGCCGGCCAGGTCGACCAGCGCGGTCTGGCCGAGGATGTCGTGGCACACCACGCGCGCAGGGAACCACGGGAAATCGTGTTCCCTCTTGCCCTCGACGATCTGCGTCAGGCTCTGCCGGAGGATCGCCGGATCGCAGCGGCGCACGAGGTTCTCGGCATGCACGCGCGAGGTGTAGGGCAGCGTGGCCCAGGCGCCCGGGCGGATGGCCTCGACGGCTTCGCACGCGTCGAAATAGTCCAGCGAGGTGCCGGGAAGCTGCTTGCGGTATTGCTTGTTCATGGGGCGGCGCTCGGGCCCGCACATCGCGTGCGGACCTGCTTTCTCTCTTGTCTCTTCTTGTGTTTTTACTTCCGATCCTGGATCGGCGCGAACTTCAGGTCTTCCGGCCCGGTGTAGTTGGCGCTCGGCCGGATGATCTTGTTGTCGATGCGCTGCTCGATGATGTGCGCGGCCCACCCCGAGGTGCGCGCGATGACGAACAGCGGCGTGAACATGGCCGTGGGCACGCCCATCATGTGGTAGCTCACGGCGCTGAACCAGTCGAGGTTGGGGAACATCTTCTTGACCTCCCACATCACGCCCTCCAGGCGCTCGGCAATGTCGAACATCTTGGTCGAGCCGGCCTCTTCGGACAGCGATTTCGCCACACCCTTGATGACCACGTTGCGCGGATCGCTCACGGTGTAGACCGGGTGGCCGAAGCCGATCACCACTTCCTTCGCCTCCACGCGGCGGCGGATGTCGGCCTCGGCCTCGTCGGGCGAGTCGTAGCGCTTCTGGATCTCGAAGGCCACCTCGTTGGCGCCGCCATGCTTGGGCCCGCGCAGCGCACCGATGGCGCCGGTGATGGCCGAGTACATGTCGGAGCCGGTGCCGGCCACCACGCGCGCGGTGAAGGTGGAGGCGTTGAACTCGTGCTCGGCGTAGAGATTGAGCGACGTGTGCATCGCCCGCTCCCAGCTCGCCGAGGGCTTGCGTCCGTGCAGCAGGTGCAGGAAGTGCGCGCCGATCGAGTCGTCGTCGGTCTCCACGTCGATGCGCCTGCCCTGCGTCGACCAGTGGTACCAGTACAGCAGCATCGAGCCCAGCGAAGCCATCAGCCGGTCGGCGATGTCGCGGGCGCCGGGCAGGTTGTGGTCTTCCTTCTCGGGGAGCATGCAGCCCAGCGACGAGACGCCGGTGCGCATCACGTCCATCGGGTGGGCGCCGGCGGGCAGTTGCTCCAGCGCCTCCTTCAGGCTCGCGGGCAGGCCGCGCATCGACTTGAGCCTGGCCTTGTAGGCGCGCAGTTCCGCCGCCGTGGGCAGCTTGCCGTGCACCAGCAGGTGCGCGATTTCCTCGAACTCGCAGACCTGCGCGATGTCGAGGATGTCGTAGCCGCGGTAGTGCAGGTCGTTGCCGGTTCGCCCGACCGTGCACAGCGCGGTGTTGCCGGCGGCCACGCCGGACAGCGCCACGGATTTCTTGGGCTTGAAGCCGGGGGCGGCGAGGGTTGCGGTGTCGTTCATGCTTCTTCCTTTTCCGGATGCGGGTGTGCTGGATATGCCTTGGGTATGCGCGTGGGCCGTCCGCTCTTGTCGACGACGACCATCTCGAAGAAGGAGCGCAGCGCCTCGCGCGCCGGCTGCCCCGGTTGCTCGAAGGTGCCGGTGACACTGACCGTGAGCGAACTGCGGCCCTGCCGGCTGACCCACGCGCGCAGCCTCAGCACGCTGCCGACCGGCACGGGTGCGAGGAACTGCGCGTCGCCGCAGCCGGCCATGACCACGTCGGCCTGCGCGAAGGCCCGCGCCGCCAGGTAGGCCGCCTTGGACATCAGCATCAGCGCGTTGCCGCCGAACAGCGTGCCGTAGTGGTTGGCGTGCTCCGGGAACACGATTTCCATGAGTTCTAGCGCCGTGTTCTGGTTTGTCATGGTTCGCAATTTACGCAAATGCGTGGTCATAATGAAGGACTGAATTGGCCAATCATTGCGAATGAGAAAGCCCTCGTTTGCAAATCTTGCGAATACACAGGTTTCGCAAACGGCGCGCATTCCGAAGGAGCTTCACGATGAGCAAGACATTCATGGGCGTGCGGCTGCGCAAGCTGCGCGCCGAACGCGGCATGACGCAGGTGGCGCTCGCCCAGGCGCTGGGGCTGTCGCCCAGCTACCTCAACCAGCTGGAGCAGAACCAGCGGCCGCTGACCGTGGCCGTGCTACTGAAGATCAGCCGCACGCTCGGCGTCGACGTGCAGCAGTTCTCGGAAGACGAGGAAGCCCGGCTCGTCTCGAGCATGCGAGACGCGCTGGCCGACAACCCCGGCGGAGAAGCCGTCGCCCTGCCCGAACTGCGCGAAGTGGCCTCGCAGATGCCCGCGGTGGCGCGCGCGCTGCTCGCGCTGCACCGCCGCCACCAGGAAGCCATGGAGCGCCTGGAGATCATGGCCGGCGAACTCGGCGACGGCCGGGGCGAACTGACGAATGCGCGCCCCATGCCCTTCGAGGCGGTGCGCGACTTCTTCTTCGCCCACCAGAACCATTTCGAGGAACTGGACCTGATCGCGGAAAAGCTCGCAGACGAGGCGCGCGGGCACGGCGGCTCGCTGTCCGAATGGCTGCAGTCGCGGCTCATGAACCAGCACGGCGTGCGCGTGGTGCCCACGGACGACGACGCCATCGACAGCCAGCGCCGCTACGACCCCGCCAGCCGCGTGCTGCGCCTGTCGGGCAGCCTGGAGCCCGGCCAGCAGTCGTTCCAGCTGGCAACACAGCTGGCGCTGCTGGAGCAGACGACGCTGATCGAATCGCTGCTGCAGAGCGCCAGCTTCAACGACGCCCCCACCCACGCGCTGGCCCGCATCGGCCTGGCGAACTACTTCGCCAGCGCCGTGCTGCTGCCCTACAGCGTTTTCCTGAAGGCCGCGGAAACCCTGCGCTACGACATTGACCTGCTGGCGCGCCGCTTCGGTGTCGGCTTCGAGACCATCTGCCATCGCCTGAGCGCCATGCAGCGGCCCGGGGCGCCCGGCGTGCCCTTCTTCTTCATTCGCGTGGACCGCGCCGGCAACATCTCCAAGCGGCAGTCGGCCACGCACTTCCACTTCTCGAAGACCGGCGGCACCTGCCCGCTATGGAACGTGTACGAGGCCTTTGCGCAGCCTGGGCGCGTGCTGCGGCAGCTCGCGTGCATGCCCGACGGGCGCACCTACCTGTGGGTGGCGCGCACCGTGTCGCACGGGCAGCGCGGCTTCGCCTCGCCCAGCAAGACCTTCGCCATCGGCCTGGGATGCGACATTCGCCATGCGCCGCGCTTGATCTATTCCAAGGGCCTGGACCTGACCGACCAGGACGTGCCCACCCCCATCGGCATGGGCTGCAAGGTGTGCGAGCGAGTCGCCTGCCCGCAGCGGGCGTTTCCGTTCATCGGGCGGCCGCTGGACGTGAACGAGAACGAAAGCCGGTTCACGCCCTACGCAGTGGCGGATGCCTGAACCCCAAAAAAGCAGCCCGCACGAAGGCGGGCTGAATGGCCCCCATCTCGCAAAGGGCCTGTGGAGGGAGGTGCCCGCCGGAGGAATCGAACGGGCAACGCGATGATCGCGGCCAATCTGGGAGACTTCGTGGAGGACGCCAGCGTCGGTGGGCTCTTCGGCGGCTATTTGCGGTTCGCGGCTCTTGTCGGCATAGCGACCCGCACTTCAGCCACTGCGGCCACTTCGGCGGCGCGCGCCCTCAGCTGGCCGCAGCCGCCGTCGACATCCTGCCCCGCCGAATTGCGCAGCTTGGTCAGGATGCCGCGCTCGTGCAGCGTGCGAGCCATCTGCTCGCAGCGTTCCCACGACGGCCGGCTGAACGCCACGCCGTCGACCGCGTTGAACGGAATCATGTTCAGCACGCAGTACTTGCCCGAAAGCAGCCGCACGATGCCGTCGATCTCGTCCTGCCCGTCGTTCACGCCTTCGAGCAGCGTCCACTGGTACTGGATCGGGTAGCCCGTGGCCCGCGCATAGCGTTCGCCTTCGGCGACCAGTTCTTCCGGCGTCATGTTTGGCGCGCGCGGAAGCAGCTTGCGGCGCAGCTCGGCCTTGGTGGTGTGCAGCGAAAGCGCCAGCGCGGGCCTCACGCGCTCCTGCAGCAGCCGCTCGAACACGCGCGGATCGCCCACGGTGGAGAACACCAGGTTCTTGTGGCCCACGTTGCCCACGGTGCCGAGCAGCTCGATGGCTTCCAGCACGTTGTCCAGGTTGTGGGCCGGCTCGCCCATGCCCATGAACACCACCTTGCGCACCGGCCGGCGCATGCGCGCGAGCGCCACCTGGGCAATGATCTCGGCGCTGCCCACCTGGCGCAGCAGGCCGTCGCGGCCCGTCATGCAGAACTGGCACCCGACGGCACAACCGACCTGCGAGGAAACGCAGAGGCCGTCGCGCGGCAGCAGCACGCTTTCGACGGTCTGGCCGTCCGCGAGCGCGACCAGCAGCCGCTCGGAACCGTCGGCGCCCGGGTGGACCGCATGGATGCGCGCCAGCCCGGCGAGCTCGGCTTCGATGGACGGCAGCGCTTCCATCAGCGACGACGGGAAGAAGCTCGCCGGCAGGCGCCTGCCGCTGTTGCGCGGCAGCGCATGGGACCACAGCCGCAGGATCCGCTGCTCGTGGCTGGGGCCCGCGCCGGCTTCCCGGAGTCGTCGTTTCAGTTCGTGGATTCGCATGCAATGTGGGGGCTGTAGCCCCGGATTGTGCCCGCCGGGCGCCGCGCGCCCGTCCGGTGGCAGACAATGCGCAAATGGCCCAAGGCAAACGAATTTCAGTCGATATCGGGGAAGACGCCCTCCAGACCATCAAGGCGCTGGGCGCCGCGGCCAAGCTGGCGCGCACGAGCGCCGGCGAAGGCCAGGCCGCCGCGGGTGCGCGGCTGGGGGTTCATGTGCAGACCATTGCGCGCATCGAATCGGGCGAGCCCGGGGTTTCGGTCGGGCACATGGTGGGGCTGCTGGCGCTCTATGGCATTTCGGTGAAGCTGGAAAAGCCGGGAGCGGATCGACTACTGCCCTGAACGAATTGCCCAGTGGGCAGCAGCCCATCGGGCATGCGACTTCCATACGGATCGAGGACCATTGATGCTGTCTGACCGTAACGATGCCTACAGCCTTCTGAGGAAGCTCGGCGCATCGATCCGCCTTCTGCTGCACCTCCAGTTGGTTGGAGAAGCTGCTGACGAATTGATCCATGCGCTTTCGAGCATGGGCGTCGCCTTCGATGCGAAATTGGTTGAACTGGGTGTTGCCGTGCACGATGCAGGAAAAATCGAGCACCCCGCTGAATTGGATGGCCCTGGCTCCCAGCATGAGCCATCCGGAGAACGGCTTCTTCTCACGCACCATGTCCAGCCAAAGGTCGCCCGCTGCTGCGTATCTCATGCGGCATGGAGTGCCCCTGGTGTCTGCTTCGAGGAGCGCCTGGTGGCCCTCGCTGACAAGCTGTGGAAAGGCAAACGGGAGCAGGCCCTTGAACTATGTGTCATCGACGAAGTCGCAGCGCGACTGCACTTGGATCGTTGGGACGTTTTCCCCAAACTAGATTCGATCTTCGAAGACATTGCGTCTGGAGGAGAGACGCGTCTCCAAAAGAGTTGCCTGATTTAAGGCGCCTGCAGGAAAAAAAGAGCACACCCGACCAGCCCAACCCCGCCGTCCCCAAATGGACTGCCGTCGACGCCTACTTCGCCGATAAGCTGGCCCCTCCGAAGAAGCTTCGGCAGGCGTGCCCGCACACGACGTCTCGGCCTTGGAAGGAAGGCGGTGCTGTCGCACGGCGCTGCAAACGGTCGGCGAAAAGGGCTGGGACGGGTTGCCGATTTCGGTCGTGGAATCGCAGGGGCCGCTCAGCGCAAGCCCGCCTCCTCCTCCTTCGACAGCTTGGTGAACGACAGCAGCGACAGCAACGTCATCGCCCCCACTACGCCAAATGCCGGAGAAAAATCTTCCGCCGTGAGCCGATCCGCGCCGCTGCCGTTCCACCACGCGGCCAGCGTGACCAGCGTGGCGCCGAGCGTCACGCCCAGGCTCAGCGACAGCTGCTGCGCCATGCTGTTGAGCGTGGCCGCGTGGCTCATGCGTGGCTTGGGAATCTGCGAGAAGCCGAGCGTCTGCAGCGACACCATCGCCATCGAGTTCACCAGCCCGCCGAACAGCAGCGTGACGAAGATCTGCACATGCAGGGTGCTCGGGCGGAAGTGGCCGTAGCTCAGGTAGCAAAGGCTGGTCAGGCAGGTCGCGCCGATGAGCAGCGAGCGAAAACCGATCGTGCGGATCGCCTTGGCCATCAGGGTGCGCGTGGCCAGCGAGCCCAGCGCTGTGGCCATCGTCAGGCTGCCCGAGGCCAGCGGCGATAGCCCGAAGCCCAGCTGCAACATCAGCGGCAGCAGGAACGGCGAGGCACCGATGGCGATGCGCAGTGGCGTGCCGCCGATGATCGATGCACGGTAGGTACTGAACCGCAAGATGCCCAGGTCGATCAGCGGCGCTGCCTTGTTGCGGCTTCGCAGGTGATACACCAGCGACACCAGCAAGCCGAAGCCCGCCATCGCCCAGATTGCCTGCACCGGCAGCAGCGACTTGCCGACCATCTCCAGGCTGCCGAGCAGCGACGTCAGGCCCACGGCCAGCAGCACGAAGCCCTCGATGTCGAAGGGCGCCGGCGAGCTGTCCTCGGGCAGGTCGTTGATGAAGCGCAGCGCACCGGCAATCGCCAGCAGGCCGAACGGGATGTTGACGAGGAAGATCCACCGCCACGAAGCCAGCGTGACGATGGCGCCGCCGAACAGCGGACCGGCCAGCCGGCCGAACGCGGGCGGCACGGTGAACCACACCATGGCCGACACCATCTGCGCCGGCGGCACGCTGCGCAGAAGAATCAGCCGTCCCACCGGCAGCATCATCGCGCCGCCCAGCCCCTGCAGCACCCGGAACGCCACCAGCTGCGGCAGCGTCTGCGCGGCGCCGCACAAGGTCGATCCCAGCGAGAAGAAAGCCACCGCCACGCAGAACACCCGCCGGGGCCCGAAGCGCTCGGCCAGCCAGCCGCTGACGGGAAGAAAAACCGCCAGGCTCAGCAGGTAGGAAGTGATCGCGAGGTTCAGGTGCAGCACGCTCACATCGAGCGCACTCGCGATGGTCGGCAGCGCCGTTGCCATGACCGAGGTGTCGAGGTTCTGCAGGAACAGAGGCGAGGCGACGATGAGGGGAACGATGCGGTGGCGCGGCGGCATGAGGACATTGTCAACGGCGAGCGTTGCCCCTGGCAGGTCTTGTCGGCGTGGGACCACACGGCTGTGCGCCGTGTGTCCTCACGGCGCGGCGTGCGGCGCGCTTACGGTGAGGTCTCTTCCTGATCGCACATATCCATCGCGATCCCTTCTTTAGCTTCACTTTTCTGGAGTTCCGACATGACGACGACAACCAACGACCAAGGCAAGCTCTGGGACCTCATCAAGGACACCCGCTTCGGCATGCTGACCCACCGCCACGGCGACGGCCAGCTGCACAGCCATCCCCTGACCACGCAGAACAAGGACGGCGACGACGTGCGCACGCTCTACTTCTTCGTGCCCAAGAACGGCGACATCGCGCGCCACGTCGCCAGCGACCCGGTGGTGAACCTCGCGTATGCGAACACCGACGACGACAGCTACGTGTCTGTGTCGGGCAATGCCGCGCTGCTCGAAGACCAGGCGAAGAAAGAGGCGCTCTTCAACAAGATGGCGCAGGCCTGGTTCCCCAACGGCCCGACCGACCCCAACCTCGGCCTGCTCGCCGTGACCGTGGTCGGTGCGGAATACTGGGACGTGGACGACAGCAAGATGGTGCAGCTGTACAAGATGGCGAAGGCCGCCATCACGGGCGAGCCGCCGAAGGATCTCGGCGAACACAAGAAGGTCGCGATCTGAGCAGAGCGTGGAGGGCCGCGCGCTGTTGATATTGCGAGCTGGCCCGCCGCAAAAAAAAGAGCGCTCGGCCTGTATGGCGAGCGCTCTGGAGTTCTGGTAGGACGTACTGGATTCGAACCAGTGACCAACGGATTAAAAGTCCGACGTACAGAAAATATGATGGCATACGGTTGGATGGGTAAACTCAGGCAGAACAGGGAATTTTCCCTCTGGAAGCCCAGCCTGCACCGAATCCAAAATATGAAGGCATACGCCTAAATTGGTTTGATTCGGCTACATGGCGGCTACACGGCAAGGAACAGCCATGGCACGCCCACCACGCAATCAAGCGCTCGACCTATCGGAGCCGATAGACCTCACCACCGGAGCAATCGAGCGGCTTACCTGCCCGCCCGGCAAGCAACAGGCATTTCTGCGAGACAGCAAGGCGCCAGGGCTTCGCGTGCGTGTCACTGCCAACGGCGCCAAGTCATTCGTCTTCGAGGCCAAGCTAGACCGGCAGACCATCCGGCGCACGATTGGCGACGTGCGGGCGTGGCGCATCGATGCAGCTCGGGCGGAGGCGTTCCGCTACCGGGTCTCGATGGACGGTGGAAACGATCCGCGCGAGATTGCCCGCCAGCGTGAAGAAGCCAAGGCCGCAGCGGCGGTGCAGGCAGTGAAAGACGCTGTGACCGTGGGCGACGCCTGGAAGGTCTATCTGCAGGCCCGGAAACCGAAGTGGGGGGTACGTCACTATGCCGATCATGAAAAGCTGGCCCAGGAAGGCGGCAAGGCGCTGAATCGGGGCACCAGAGGCACCGGGAAGACCAAGCCCGGGCCAATCCATCCCCTGCTGTCCATGAGGCTTGCAGACCTCACGCCAGAGGCGATAGAGGCATGGGCCGCCCAGCAGGGCCAGGAGCGCAAGACCTACGGGCGGCTTGCATGGCGATGCCTGAAGGCGTTCATTGCGTGGTGCAGTGAAGAAGCCGAATACAAGGCCATCGTGATTCCCGAAGCTGCCAAGACCCGCAAGACGCGGGATGCATTCGGGAAGGCGGGCAAGAAAAAGGATGTGCTGCTTAGGGAACAGCTCCCGGCCTGGTTCACTGCGGTGCGCGCCCTGCCCTCGCCCGTCATGGCAGCCTACCTTCAGACGCTGCTACTCATCGGCTCGCGCCGTGGAGAGTTGTTGGCCCTGAAATGGACGGATCTGGATGAGCGGTGGAAGGGCATCACCATCCGGGACAAGGTAGAGGGAGAAAGACAGATTCCCCTGACCCCATATGTCTGGTCTCTCCTATCGGAGCTACCCAAGACAAACGCCTATGTCTTCGCCAGCGTGCGCAAAGAGGATTCGCACCTCACCGACCCTAACGGCGCCATGACAGATGCATGCATCGCGGCCAACGTGGAAGGACTGACGCTGCACGGCCTGCGCCGGTCATTCAAGAGCCTGACAGAGTGGCTAGAGATTCCTGCTGGTGTCGTCGCGCAGATCATGGGCCACAAGCCCAGCGCCACGGCAGAGAAACATTACACGGTGCGCCCGCTCGATCTGCTGCGCGTCCACCATGAGCTGATCGAAGCATGGATGTTGGAACAGGCCGGTATCCAGTTTCCCCCGCCCCAGGCAGCAGCAGAGGCCGCCCCACATCAATCTGAGGCGTGAGCGCAGCGCCCGACCCAACCACGCCGAGGCCGCCAAGCTGCCCGCGCAAATCTGGAAAGCGGTCCCCCAGTGGGGCTACAAAACCTACAAAAGGGGTTGTGGATAACTTTCCGCGCCCGTCGATCTGCCAGATTGCTTGTTTTTTGAGCATCAGCCGAAACGCGGCTAAGTCATTGAAAACAATCAAGATTCATCAAAGTGGCGGCTGAAGTTGTCCACAGGCAAAAATGATCTAACGGACGTTATGTTAACCACGAAGGGTAGAGAATGATTTATTTCTTGCCCTTTATGGGTAGTGTCACTAAAATGCATTACAGGCCCGCTAAGGCGGTGTTCAACCTCAACAAGGACAGCCGATGACACCTGAACAGTTCACCGCCGCTCTCGCCCGTCTGGGCTGGAAGCAATCCGACCTCTGCCGCAAAGCAGGACTAGACCAGAAGACCCCCAGCCGCTGGGCAACCGGTGCGGTTCCGATCCCGGGCTGGGTGGCTGCTTATCTCGGCGTGCTGGGCGACCTGAAGGCCATGCACACCAAGTATCTCGATCCGAAGGGAGGCAGCGCAGAAGAGTGATACGCCGCGTCTCAGGGCGTCTAGGCCGGTGGAACGGCTTGGCTACTGAGGCAGATAGGAGGCGGCTGGAGCGGTGGTGGAACACCGAACCAGCCTAACCAAAACGTGCAACTACCGACTAAGGACCGCACATCATGGCTACCGACATTATCAAGCAACTTCAAGCGACGACGGCCAACCGCGCAATCGTTGCAGGCGTCACTATCAACAAGTCCATTCATTGGTGCGACACGTTCTACGGAACTGACGAAGCGCTGATTGCAGCCGGCGTCATCACCGCCGAGCAACTTCCCGGCCAAGCAGGCATGCCGAAGGTAGCGGCCACGTTCTACAACGGCATCCTTTGCCAAGGGCGCAAGCGTGTGCCGCGCGATGCGAACTATCTCAACGTTTGCCGCCCCGTCTCCGGCAAAAAGGTTACGGTCACAGTTGGAGTCGATGCCAACGAGCAAGCCCGGCGCATCGCTTTGCGCGACGCGGAAGATGCGGCCATGCTCGCGGCCAGGCATGCCAAGCAAGCGGCCATTTCCACAATTGCCTTGAGTGAAGGCGACTTCCGCGCCATGGGCTCCGATCTGGTCATGATGCTCTGGCGGCTCGGGCGCACAGAGGGCCGCTCACGGATCGAGGATTTCCCGTTTGAACTGACGGACGACAGCGCGGAGACGCTGTGCACCCTGCTTCAGCAGATTCAGCAGCTTTTCAAGGCCGCGCCGTTGCAGCCGATCAGCGGCCAGCGCGCGAATCTCCTGAAGGCACGCAGGGACAGCACGTTTCAGGCATTTCTGCAACTGCAGTGCATCCCAGCCGCTGGGGCAAGCCATGCGTAAGGCCGCTCAAGCCGTTGCGGCCACCAACGTGCTGCCCTTCCCCGAACGGTGCGCTGTAGCCCCTGCCAAGGGCCGCCGCAAGCCTTGCAAGGCGAAGCGCTCCAACGTCTTGGCGTTCACTGGCGCAAAGCGGAACAACTACGACGGCCAAGCCGAAATGCCGAACTGGCAAGCGGCCATGCTGGCTGCGTTGTCCCGCATGGCGCTGCGCGTTCAGGCCGGGGAAGTCACGGGCATTTGCATCGTCAGCGCTGAAGGCATCCCGACCGATGACGACGACCCCAGCGGGCAAGTAAACCTGGTGGGCGTGTTTGCCGAAGACGTTCCATACGCGGCCAGGACGTTGGAGACCGTGGAGACGATGGTAGAGGGCATGGCGGACAAAAGGCCCGCGCGCCCGGTGTGATATGTTGAAGTTGGAAGGCGCTAGGGGTTGCTCCCGAACATCCGTTTCCCTGACGGACCCGCGCCGGCCTTTTTGCTATTCAGGGCTGCACTTTTAGGGGGTGCAATGCGTACATTTTTTCGGGCCAATGAGGCTCACATTCCCGTTGCGGACGCCAAGAAAGCGATCCTTGAATACTCACCTCCCGGTGAATGGGTGAATATCTTCGTCGGCGTGAACGGCATCGAGGAAACGCCTGACGGTCAAATCAAGGTAGAAAAGACCAAGGAAAGCCGATACGTGCATTTCCTCGATGAGTCTTTCCCAGAGACTTGCAAAGAGCTTGGCGTAGAGCCGCGCTACATGTTTGATCCACATCGCAGGGGCTACACAGGGGCTCGGGACGATTCCGTCTATGTCCTGCTGCATGAAGATTTCGTGAAGGTGGCGAAGCGATACGAAGTGCTTGTCGCAGTCGGACAGATCGAGCTGCAAGGCGCCCAGCCGACGCCCACGGCGGCCAACGATCATGTAACCCCCTCGATGGACCTGCCACCCCCTGTTTCAACCGGCGATATAGCCTTTGCCTTCGATGGATTGGGATGGAACGAGACCGGATGGAAAAAGCCTCTAGGCGATGGGCCTGCGTGGCTCAGTGCATGCCTAATCCGCCCGGGCCGACGCGGTGTCATGGAGAAAGGATGGAACCCGGTATTGATCGGGGCCGCACTCATCCGCAAAGGCGATGCCAAGCCGCACAACGTGAGGGCGAGATTCCAGACAAAGCCGCAGCTTTCTCAGTGGCTGGGAGTCTGGAAGGACTACGAATCCGAACACTACGATAGCTAGACCTATATCGCTCAAACCCCGGGGGTGAACCCCGGAAAAACAGGTTGCAATGACCTGTTCAGAGTGAACCCCAAACCCCGGGGTTATTCGTCGGAATACGGGGTTTTCAAAGTTCGCCTATCCGGTCTGTGCCACCGGAACGAAAGGCGAAAAATGACCATTGAAAACCCAACCGGCGAGCGCGACGAGGCGGTCAAACGCCCTGCGTTCACTCCCCTGCATCTGGAGACGCGCCCAGCAGTCGAAACGGCTGCTGCGGCCTACTACCTGAACCGAAGCCCCCAAACCCTCAGGGAATGGGCATCCAAGGGAACGGGCTTGCTGACACCGCTGCGAGTCGGCGCCCGCTTGGCTTGGCCGGTCAGCGAGATTAAGAAGCTGATGGGGGTGGCGCAATGATTCCGCTGCTCATCCTTCAGGTGGTTTGCGGCGGCGCCTTCGGGATGCTGCTCGGCAAGCTGGGCGATCTGTACCTGAGCGCACGCAAGTGGGGTGGCAAATGAAAAGCCCCAAGCACTTTGTTAAGGCGCAAGGGGCTAATCAGAATCACGCAGGGGTGCACGATTCTAAGGCTTCCAAGGCATCGGCGATAGACGCCATGCGCAACAGATCGACGGCAACGACGGCCCAGATGCTGCGCCTACTGGCAGCGCTTCGCCGTGGCCCCAAAACTAGCAGCCAGTTACGCGATCTGGGGATCTACATGCCAAGCACGCGGGTTTTCTACCTGCGCCAACTTGGCTACAGCATTTCTACCGCCCTGGTGCACGCGGTAAGCAGCGACGGCTACGACCATTCGAGGCTCGCGCTGTACACGCTGCATGAGCCTGCAACGGATTGGCGCGAAGACGCTGCAGCGAACGGGGGCAAGTAATGGCATGGGCTCACATTGCGGCTGTCTCGACAGCCAAGGCAGGCGCACGCCTGCAGGACGCCACCAAGCTACCTCCGACCGTCTGCGATGGCTGCGGCGGCTCTCTGCGGCCCTTCGTGAGGCATTGCGACTACTGCGGTAGTCCGAACCTGGCCAGCCCGCGAAAGAGCGGAACAAGCCATGTCGTGAAGGCAGGCACTCGCGTATTCGAGCCATCCAAGGGGAGGCGCGATGCACGCTGACGCCATCACCGAAGACAAGCGCTTCGCAACCCTAGCGGCGCAATACGCACTCGCAGGGCATTCATTGGTACGCGCGCAGCCAGGGGGTGGGCAATCGCCCTACTACTGCGCCCGCTGGGGCTGGATTCGACCAGTGCACAGCCTTGACCACGCCGAACAACTCCTAGAACAGATCACGGGGAAGAAATGAACGATATGGAAGACCGCGCATACGCGCATCACATTGACAACGGTCTCACCGATCTACTCACCGAGTCGGTTTGCTTTGACGGGAGGCTGTATCGCGGAAAGCGGAAAGCCGGCGCTCTCTGGATCGTGTCCTATGGTGACGGTGTGCCCTGCAGCATTGCTGGCGACTGGCGCACAGGCATCAAAAGCACCTGGTCAGCGAAAGCTACGTCTGAGATGACGGAAGCCGAGAAAAACGCCGTCCGTGCCCGGATTCGCATGGCGCAAGCCCAGCGCGACCGCGAGACCCAACGCCGCCAGGCGCAGGCCGCAGAGCGAGCGAATGCCATGTGGGAGGCTGCAGCGCCTGCTGCATCGCATCCCTACTTGCTGCGCAAGCAAGTCAAGGCGTGCGGCCTGCGCATCGGCCAATGGAAGAAGATCGACGCGGAAACCGGCGAGCTGCTGACGCTGGACGGCGTTCTCTATATCCCCATGCGTGACTCGACAGGCAAGCTGCACAGCCTGCAGGGCGTCACGGCAGAGGGGGAGAAACTGTTCCTCCCAGGTGGCCGGGTCAAAGGTTGCTATCACTCGATAGGTAAGCCAGCCGCGCGGATGTTCGTGGCTGAAGGCTATGCGACTGCGGCGACGGTGTACGAGGCCACGGGTGACGCGGTTGCAGTCGCATTCAACGCCGGCAACCTCGAAACGGTTGCACGGGCGCTGCGAGCGAAGTATCCAGACATGCCCATGGTCATCGCTGCGGATGACGATTGGAAGACCAAGGATCCGCGCACGGGCCAGCCGATGAATCCCGGTGTCACTGCTGCGCGTGCTGCTGCATCTGCAGTTCGTGCCTTGGTGGCCGTGCCCGATTTCTCGTGCATCACAGATCGACCAGACGACGCTACCGACTACAACGACCTTGCCCGCCTTGCCGGCGCCGTAAAGATTGGCGGTGCTGCATGAACGCGCTCGCATCTGAGAACCTCGGTTTCATTCGGGAAGCACTCGACAACGCGCAACCGTCCTTGGACGGCTGGCCCGTGCCTGCACCGCTGCCCGACACGCTGCCCCCGGTGATGCAGTTCGACCCTGAACTGCTGCCGGAAGAAATTCGCGGCTGGGTGATGGACATTGCACACCGCATGCAATGCCCGCCCGACTTCGCGGCTGTCGGGGCTATCGCCGCCCTGTCTAGCCTGATTGGGGCTCGTGCAGTGGTGCAGCCGAAGGCAAAAGACGATTGGCAGGTAGTGCCCAACCTTTGGGCCTTGATTATCGGAAGTCCGGGCGTGATGAAGTCGCCCGCGCTCGGCGAATCGCTGCGGCCATTGAACAAGCTCGAAGCCAAGGCCCGGGAAGCATGGGAGGTGGAAAACGAGAGCTGGCAACTCGATGTGAAGGTTGCAGAGATGCAGACCGAAGCCAACGCCAAAGAGGCCAAGGCCATTGCCGTGAAGGATCCCGCAAAGGCGCGGGAACTTCTTCGACCGGTGGAGCTTCCTGCATCGCCCCCAGAACGCCGATTCATCGTGAACGATGCCACGGTAGAGAAGCTGGGGGAGTTGATGGTCTCCAACCCGTGGGGCTTCATGGCCTACCGGGATGAGATTTACGGGCTCCTAAAGAGCATGGACAAAGAGGGCCAAGAGGGAGCGCGGGCTTTCTACCTGCAGGGCTATGACGGCAATCAGTCGTACACGTTCGACCGCATCGGGCGCGGGACCGTCCGTATCGAGCGCGTATGCCTTGCCATGCTGGGCGGGATCCAGCCGGGGCGGATTCAAAGCTACGTCCGTGAGGCCGTGAGCGGTGGTGCTGGTGATGACGGGTTGCTGCAGCGCTTCGCGCTCACAGTGTGGCCCGACATCAGCGGCAACTTCAAGAACGTAGACCAGTGGCCGGACAGCCAAGCCAAGCAACGGGCCTATGACGTGTTCGACCGACTGAGCGCGGTTGAAGTGGAAGGCGAGCAACCTGTATGGCGCTTCAATGATGCTGCGCAAGCCATCTTCAACGAGTGGCGCGAACAGTTCGAGCCTGAGATTCGCTCGGGCGACTTGCATCCGGCGCTAGTGGCTCATCTGTCGAAGTATCGCAAGCTGATTCCGGCCCTGTCGCTGGTGTTCGCCATGATCGATGCGCCACAAGCCGGCGTGATTGAACAGCAGCACCTATTGCGCGCCCTGGCATGGTCCGACTACCTGCGCACGCACGCGGAGAGGCTCTACAGCGCCGCTGTGATGCCTGAGACCGGAGCCGCGAAGACCCTGCTTACCAAGATCCGCGCCGGCCTGCTGGGCGACTCCTTTACGGCTCGCATGGTGGCGCAGAAGTCCTGGGCCGGGCTCGGCTCTACCGAAGCGGTACGCAAGGCCGCCGAACTGCTGGCCGACTACGACTATTTGCACCGAGAGACAGTGCAGACGGGCGGACGACCAAGCGAGCAATACACGGTAAATCCCCGCATTCGAGGTGCAGCATGAACGACCAAGAAAACTCGGGCGTCGCGATCACGGCGCAGAACGTGGCCGTAGATACCGCCTACTACTGGCGCGAGATGGCGGATTGTCCGGTGGGCAGCAAGGTGCAGCTTCTGACCGCTGGGGGCCTGCCCCAGTACGGACGCTGGGACGGAAAG